>Ga0265320_10001159_pt1 | contig 19359 bp, 12 predicted proteins | sample 4827metaG_FD_202087 | JGI IMG/M metagenome (GOLD analysis project Ga0265320, IMG submission 202087) | Rhizosphere microbial communities from Carex aquatilis grown in University of Washington, Seatle, WA, United States - 4-8-27 metaG | ecosystem: Host-associated > Plants > Roots > Rhizosphere >...
CTTGCCGCGTTCCACTCGTCCCGTCGCCACCGTCCCGCGACCCTTGATCGAGAACACGTCTTCCACCGCCATCAAGAACGGCTTGTCGATCTCACGCTGCGGCTCCGGAATGTCCGAGTCCAAGGCCTCCAGCAGCTCCTTGATCTTCGCTTCCCACTGCGCTTCTCCGTTCAACGCCGGCAGCGCCGCTCCGCGAATCACCTTCGCGTCGTCTCCGTTGAACTTGTACTTGTTCAAGAGCTCCCGGACTTCCATCTCCACCAAGTCCAGCATCTCCAGGTCCTCCACCGCGTCGCACTTGTTCAAGAATACGACCAGGTGATTCAATCCCACCTGCTTCGCTAGCAGCACGTGCTCCCGCGTCTGCGGCATCACGCTGTCCAGCGAGCTCACCACCAGGATTGCGCCGTCCATCTGCGCCGCTCCCGTGATCATGTTCTTGATGTAATCCGCGTGCCCAGGGCAATCGACGTGCGCGTAGTGCCGCTTCGCCGTCTCGTATTCCACGTGGCTCACCGAGATCGTCACCGTCTTCGTCGAGTCTCGGACAATCCCGCCCTTCGCGATGTCCGCGTACGCCTTCGCCTGCGCCATCCCGCTCTTCTGCTGAACCTTCAGCAGCGCCGCCGTCAGCGTCGTCTTGCCGTGGTCGATGTGACCGATCGTCCCCACGTTGATATGGGGCTTGCTCCGTACGAACTTCTCTTTGGCCATGGGATTTCCTTATACGTTGCCTAGATCTTCACAGATGCGTCACGCGACGTTGGCGTGCTGAATGGGTTGAGTTCGGGTTGGGTCGAGTCATCCGCCCCTCACGCGCGCGACCACTTCGTCTTGGACGGAAGTGGGAACCGGCTCGTAGTTGGCGAACTGCATCGTGTAGACGGCGCGGCCTTGGGTCTTGCTGCGAAGGTCCGTCGCGTACCCGAACATGGTCGCGAGGGGAACTTCCGCGTCGATGACTTGAGTCGTGTTGCCGCGCTGACTCATGCCGAGGATGCGCCCGCGACGCGAATTGAGATCGCCGATGACTTCGCCCATGTACTGGTCCGGAGTCACGACCTCGACCTTCATGAGCGGCTCGAGCAAGTGGATGCCGGCGCGCTTGGCGGCGTCTTGCACGGCCATCGACGCCGCGATTTCGAACGCCGGCCCCGACGAATCGACCTCGTGAAAGCTCCCGTCGTAGAGGCGCGCCGTGACGTCGATCACCGCGTAGCCCGCGAGAACGCCGCGCCCGAGCGCTTCGCGAATGCCCTTCTCGATCGACGGGATGAATTCCTTGGGGATGATGCCGCCGATGATACCGTTCTCGAAGACGAAGCCCGACCCACGGGCTCCCGGCGCGATCTCGATCCGCACGTGTCCGTATTGGCCGTGGCCGCCGGTCTGACGGACGTACCGTCCTTCGGCCTCGACCCGCTTGCTGATCGCTTCGCGGTAGGCGACTTCGGGTTTCCCGACGTTCGCTTCCACTTTGAACTCGCGCTTCAGCCGGTCGACGATGATCTCGAGGTGGAGCTCGCCCATGCCGGCGATGATCGTCTGTCCGGTTTCTTCGTTCGTGTACGTGCGGAACGACGGATCTTCGTGAGCGAGCTTCTGGAGGCTCACACCGAGCTTGTCGACGTCGGCTTGTGTCCGCGGTTCGATCGCGATCGAGATGACCGGCTCCGGAAACACCATCTGCTCGAGGAGAATCGGCTTCTTCTCGTCGCAGAGCGTGTCGCCGGTGCGCGTGTCGCGCATGCCGACCGCCGCGTAGATGTTCCCCGCGGCGCACTCCTTCAGCTCTTCACGCTTGTTAGCGTGCATCCGGAGGATTCGACCGAACCGCTCGCGTTTGCCGCGCGTCGCGTTCAGCACCTGCGTGCCGCTGGTGATCGTTCCGGAGTAGACCCGAAAGAACGTCAGGTTTCCGACGAACGGGTCGTTCATGATCTTGAACGCCAGCGCCGAGAACGCCTCGCCGTCGTCGGCCTTCCGCTCGATGTGCTTGTCCCTGTGATCGGGGTCGACGCCTTGAACCGGCGGGATGTCGATCGGTGACGGCAGCAAGTTCACGACGGCGTCGAGCATCAGCTGGACGCCTTTGTTCTTGAAGGCCGAGCCGCCGAGCACCGGGACGAACTTGAACGACAAGGTGCCCTTGCGGAGCGCGGCGTAGAGCTCGTCGTCTTTGACCTGGTCGAGGTTCCCCGCGAGGAACTTCTCCATGATCGCGTCGTCGACGTCCGCGCAGGCTTCGATCAAGGCTTCGCGGAGGCTCCGGCACTTTTCCTTCAAATCGTCGGGAATTTCGACCCAATCGTATTTGGTGCCCTTCGACTCTTCGTCGAAGATCGCCGCCTTCATGCGGATGAGATCGACCATGCCGCGAAGCTGGTCTTCTTGCCCGACGGGCCACTGAATCGGCACCGGAACGCAACCGAGGCGCTCCCGCATCGAGTCCAGATTCATCTGAAAATCGGCGCCCGTCTTGTCGAGCTTGTTGATGAACGCGAGACGCGGCACGTTGTACCGATCGGCTTGACGCCACACGGTCTCGCTCTGCGGCTCGACACCGTTGCCGCCGTCGAACACCGCGATCGCGCCGTCGAGCACGCGGAGCGATCGCTCCACCTCGATGGTGAAGTCGACGTGGCCCGGCGTATCGATGATGTTGATGCGGTGCTTCTTGCCCTCGTACGGGCCGATCTCCGGCGTCCAGAAGCAGTTCGTCGCGGCGCTGGTGATCGTGATGCCGCGCTCCTGCTCCTGCTCCATCCAATCCATCGTCGCGGCGCCGTCATGCACCTCGCCGATCTTGTGACTGATGCCCGTGTAGTAGAGGACCCGCTCGGTGACGGTCGTCTTGCCCGCATCGATGTGCGCCATGATCCCGATGTTTCGGGTTCTTTCGATGCTGAATTCGCGGGCCATGGGTCGAGACTCGGGACGGTTCCTTTTCGGGACGCTGGTAAGACGAAACCCCCTCTGGTCCTGGACTCCCCACTTTTTTGGGGAGCCGCTCGTCGGCCAGAGAGGGTTCGGGGTACGTCGGTGGCTTGTTGCCGCGAAGAGCGGCGCCGGTGAGCGTAACCCGATCCTATTTCGTCTTGGGCATGCTGGGCTCTAGTGCTCCTTCAAGTCGTGGGGCGTCGGACGACAGCGCTCACCAGCGGTAGTGCGCGAAGGCTTTGTTCGCCTCCGCCATGCGGTGCGTGTCGTCCTTCTTCTTCACGGCGCCGCCGCGAAGCTGGGACGCGTCGACGAACTCCGCCGCCAAACGCTCCATCATCGTCTTTTCGCCGCGGCCGCGCGCATGAAGCACGAGCCAGCGCATTCCGAGCGCTACTCGCCGTTCCGGGCGAACCTCGACGGGAACCTGATACGTCGCGCCGCCCACGCGCCGGCTCTTCACTTCGAGCTTCGGCTTCACGTTGTCGAGCGCCTTGCGGAACACCTCGAGCGGGTCTTCCTTGAAGCGGGCTTTGATGATCTCGAAGGACCCGTAGAGGATCCCTTCGGCGGTCGATTTCTTCCCGCCGATCATCAAGGTGTTCATGAACTTCGCGACCAATTTGTCGCGGTGAACCGGATCCGGGAGGATCTTGCGCTTGGGAACGTCGCGGCGGCGAGACATCTATCGATCAACCCTTCGGGCGCTTCACGCCGTACTTCGAACGCTTACGATTTCGGTTCGCCTTGTTCGTGCTCGAGGGGCCAGCGGCGCCCGAGGCGTCGAGCGTTCCGCGAACCACGTGGTAGCGAACACCCGGCAAGTCCTTCACACGGCCTCCGCGAATGAGCACCACGCTGTGCTCCTGGAGGTTGTGTCCTTCACCCGGGATGTAGCTGATGACTTCCATGCCGTTGGTGAGCCGCACGCGGCAAACCTTCCGAAGCGCCGAGTTCGGCTTCTTCGGTGTCGTCGTGTAGACACGCACGCACACGCCGCGCTTTTGCGGGCACGAGCGCAAGGCAGGAGAAGCAGTTCGCGTGCGAATCGCTTCGCGACCGTGACGGATGAGTTGCTGTATCGTGGGCATGGAACCGGGGACTCGAGGGGCGCTGAGGGTAGCCGCGGCCTCTCCGAAGTCAAGCGCCGTTCGACCTCGGGCGGCCCTCTTTTTGCCTGTGTTTTCGGGGTGTCGACCCGGCCCGCCGCGCTCCCCTCACGGATGAGCAGTGGCCCGGGGTTCTAGAGTCGCGCCGTACCTTCTTGGACGGCGTGCCAGAGGTCGGGCGTGAGGGGCACGTACCCGTCGTCTTGGCGAACGTAGACGCGGCCGTCTTGCGACGCCGGGTCGATGCCGTCCTTTCGGAGATTCGCTTTCTGAATCTTGAACGTCGCGGTCTTGTTGATCGCGTCGATGACTCGGACGAACCGAGGCTGCGCGTATTGAGGGAGCTCCTGTGCGACCCGCCAGAACGAGCGCGGGTCGAAGCCGTTCTCACATACGACCGCGGCGAGGCCCGCCTGGCCTTCCATGCCCGGCACGTGGATCCCACACACCGTCGTTTCGAGGACGCCGGGTACCTGCGAGATCACGTCGGCGACTTCGGCGGTCGAGACGTTCTCGCCCTTCCAGCGATACGTGTCGCCGATGCGATCCACGAAGTAGAAGTAGTCGTCCTCGTCGAAGCGCATCAGATCGCCGGTGCGGTAGTAGCGATCGCCGTGCTTGAAGACGTTCGTGACGATCTTCTTCTCGGTCGCCGCGGGGTCGGTGTACCCGCGAAATTCGCTGGCGGCGCTTCGCGGCTCGGCGTCGAGCCGGTAGAGCATCTCGCCGATCTCGTTCGCGTTGCACTCGATGCAGAAGCCTTCTTCGTCGCGCACGTATGCGTCTGCATCGATGTCGTAGCGCACGATCTTCAGCGCCGAGAGCCGTCGAAGAGGCATACGCCCCACGGCGCCCACGCGGCCGCTCATGTTGATGAGGATGCCCGGGGCCTCGGTGGCCGCGTAAAATTCACGGATGTGCGGGATGTCGAACCGCTTCTGAAACGTTTCCCAGACGTCGGGTCGAAGCCCATTGCCGAGGGCGACGCGGATCGGATTGTTCAATTCGGCGTCGGAGCGCGGCGTGTTCACGAGGTACCGGCAGAGCTCGCCGATGTAGATCATCGCCGTCGCGTTGTAGCGCTGCACGTCTTCCCAGAACGCCTTCGCGCTGAACGTCGCGCGGAGTGCCATCGGCGTGCGCGTCTTGATCGCCGCGCCGGCGCCGAGGAGGAGCGCGCTCGAGTGGTAGAGCGGCAGCACGCAGTACAATTTGTCGCCGGGCTCGAAGCCGAAAAAAAGCGGCCCGAATGCCGAGGCCGCCGCGAAGGCTCGCGCATGGGAGATCCGGCAAGGCTTCGGCAAACCCGTCGTGCCCGACGTGTAGATGTAGACGTAATCGTCCATCGCCCCGAGGACGACTCGCGGGAACGACCGCGCCGGAGCCTCGGCCAATCGATCTTCGAAATCGCCCGAGTTGAAGACGAAGACGCGATCGAGCTGCGCCCTCAGATCGACGCGCGAACGGATGGCCTCCACCGAGCGAGCCTCCACGACGGCGATGCGCGCCGTGGACGCGATCACCGCGTGCGAGAGCGGATGCCCCTCGAGGTTCGAGTTGATCAGCGCAGCCGTCGCGCCGACCCGATTGATGCCGAAGAGCGTGGCGAGGTAGAGCGGCGAGTTGGTGCCGAGAAGCGCGACCACGTCACCGCGGCGAACACCCTGGCTCGACAGCACGTGCGCGACTTGCGACGTCTTGTCGTCGAGGGCGCTCCACGTGTAGCGCTCGTCTCCCATTTCGAACGCGAGCCCGAACGGATCGCGCTGAGCGTTCTCGAGGATGACCTTGAGAATGCTCACGTCGGCGTCGCCTCGCGCCCGCAGGAGAGCCGGTAACGTGTACCGAACCGCCCTCGGGATGAGGCCGAGCTCGATCTTCAACGCGTCGCGGGCGGTCGGAGACGTCACCGCGTGACCGAAGTCACCCAGGACGCCTCCGAGCACCGCGAGGGCACTCTCATCCGAAGCACCCACGTTTTAGATCACTCCTCGCCGACGACAGACGAAAGCTCGGAAGCCGCGGGCCGCGTGTACACCGGAGCTTGGACCGCTGCGCCGCCCTGGTCGTCGACGATCATCTGCAAGCGCTTGTACGCGGGCAGACCCGTCCCGGCCGGGATGAGGCGACCCATGATGACGTTCTCCTTGATGCCGCGGAGATCGTCGGTCTTGCCGCAGATGGCTGCCTCGGTGAGCACCTTCGTCGTCTCCTGGAACGACGATGCGCTGATGAACGACTCGGTCGACAACGACGCCTTCGTGATGCCGAGAAGCATCGGCTCTGCGACGGCGGGTTGACCGCCGCGCGAGATGACCTTCGCGTTCTCTTTCTCGAAGATGTGCTTCTCGACCTGCTCGTCCACGAGGAAGTTCGTGTCGCCGATCTCCTTGATGCGCACGCGACGGAGCATCTGCCGCACGATGACCTCGATGTGCTTGTCGTTGATACCGACGCCCTGCAGGCGGTAAACCTGCTGGATTTCGTTCACGAGCCAAGCCGCGAGTTCCTTTTCTCCCTTCACGCGGAGAATGTCGTGCGGGTTCGCCGGACCGTCTTGGAGCGGATCGCCTGCGCGCACGTGGTCGCCGGTCTGCACCTGGATGTGCTTGCCCTTCGGGATGAGGTACTCGCGGGATTGATCCGTGAGCGCCCCGCCGTCGGCGGCGAGCGGCGTCATGACCACCTTGCGCTTGCCCTTGGTGTCCTTGCCGAACGACACGATGCCGTCGATCTCGCTGATGATGGCGTGATCTTTCGGCTTTCGTGCCTCGAAGAGCTCCGCGACGCGAGGCAGACCACCGGTGATGTCCTGCACCTTGGTCGTATCGCGCGGGATCTTTCCGATCGCCTCGCCGGGGTGAATCATTTCACCTTCCTGCGCGACGATGTTGGCGCCCACCGGCAAGAGGTACCGCGCCTCGAGCTCGGTGTTCGGGATCTTCATCGGCTCGCCCGTGGCGGGGTCGATGATGGTGATGCGCGGACGGAGCTCGGCCGCGCGCGACTCGATGACGATCTTGCGAGACAAGCCCGTCACTTCGTCCACCTTCTCCATCACGCTGACGCCCTCGACGAGATCGCCGTACTGAGCGATACCGCCGACCTCGGTGAGGATGGGCATGGCGAATGGATCCCACTCGGCGAGGATCTGGCCGGCCTTGACGCGATCGCCGTCCTTGGCCTTGAGACCCGCGCCGTACACCAGGCGATGGTGCTCGCGCTCGCGGCCCGTGTCGTCCATGACCACGAGCTCGCCGTGCCGGTTCATCACCGACACCGAGCCGTCCTGCTTGGTGACGAGCTGGGCGTTCCTCAGATGCAGGATACCGTCCGTGCGCGCTTCGAGTGCGCTCTGCTCGATCTTGCCGCGGGCCGCCGCGCCACCGATGTGGAACGTGCGCATCGTGAGCTGAGTGCCCGGCTCGCCGATGGATTGCGCCGCGATGATGCCGATGGCCTCACCGATGTTGACGCGGTAGCCGCGCGCCAGGTCGCGGCCGTAACACATCGCGCACACGCCGCGACGGGTCTGGCAGGTGAGCACCGACCGGATGACGACCTCTTCGATGCCCGCGTCCTCGATCTTGCGGACCAGGGCTTCGTCGAGCTCGCTGTTCGACTCCACCAGCACTTCGCCGGTGAGCGGATCGACCACGTCTTCCAGCACCACGCGGCCGAGGATGCGGTCGCCGAGGGGCTGAATGACTTCGCCCGCTTCCTCGAGCTTCGCCACGCGGATGCCGTCGAGCGTGCCGCAGTCGTATTCGGACACGACGGCGTCTTGCGCGACGTCCACGAGACGACGGGTGAGGTAGCCGGAGTTGGCCGTCTTGAGCGCCGTATCCGCGAGACCCTTACGTGCGCCGTGCGTCGAGACGAAGTACTGCAGCACGGTGAGGCCTTCACGGAAGTTCGCCGTGATGGGCGTCTCGATGATCTCGCCCGAAGGCTTGGCCATGAGACCGCGCATGGCGGCGAGCTGACGCATCTGCTGAGTCGAGCCTCGGGCGCCCGAGTCGGCCATGATGTAGACGGGGTTGAAGCTCGACTCTTCGAGCTGCTTGCCCGTCTCCGGGTCGGTCATGATCTCTTTCCCGATCACTTCCATCATTTCTTCGGTGACGCGATCGGCGACGCCGGCCCAGATGTCGACGACCTTGTTGTAGCGCTCGCCGTCGGTGATGAGCCCCTCTTGGTACTGATCCACGACGCGCTGGAGCTCTTCCTGCGCGGCGTCGATGAGCTCCTTCTTCTTGTCGGGGATCACCATGTCGTCCATGCAGATGGACACACCGGCGCGCGTCGCGTACTCGAAGCCGAGCGAGCGAAGGCGATCGGCGAGAAGGACGGTCTCCTTGTTTCGATGTTTGCGGTAGCAAACGTCGATGAGCGCGGAGAGCGCCTTCTTGTTCATCACCTTGTTGACGTAGTCGAAGGGGATCTCCTTCGGCAGCACCTCGGAGATGAGCACGCGCCCGACCGTCGTGTGGACGACGCGGGTCCGCTCGTTGCCGTCGTCGTCGCGATCGGTCACGCGGACGCGAACGCCGGCGTGGAGGTCGACCGCGCCGCCGTCGTACGCCATGCGCACCTCGTTCGGCGAAGCGTAGACGCCGCGAAGGTATCCTTCGACGCCCTCGCCCTTCTGCTTGAGGCTCCCGTCACGGAAGCACCCCTTGGAGAACTTCCGCTCGCGCGTCGCGTAGTAGAGCCCGAGCACGATGTCCTGCGTCGGGTTGATGATCGGGCGTCCGTTCGCCGGCGAGAGGATGTTGTTCGTGCTCATCATGAGCACGCGCGCTTCCATCTGTGCCTCGACGGATAGGGGCACGTGGACCGCCATCTGATCGCCGTCGAAGTCGGCGTTGAACGCCGTGCACACCAGGGGGTGAAGCTGGATGGCCTTACCCTCGATGAGCACCGGCTCGAACGCCTGGATACCCAGGCGATGCAGGGTCGGCGCGCGGTTCAGCATCACCGGGTGCTCTTGGATCACCTCGTCCAAGATGTCCCACACCTCGGGACGCTCGCGCTCCACCATCTTCTTCGCGCTCTTGATGGTGTTGACGTACCCGCGCTCTTCGAGCTTGTTGTAGATGAACGGCTTGAAGAGCTCGAGCGCCATCTTCTTCGGAAGACCGCACTGATGGAGCTTCAGCGTCGGACCGACGACGATGACCGATCGACCCGAGTAGTCGACGCGCTTGCCGAGTAGGTTCTGGCGGAACCGACCCTGCTTGCCCTTCAGCATGTCGCTGAGGCTCTTCAGCGGGCGCTTGTTCGGACCGGTGATGGTCTTGCCGCGGCGGCCGTTGTCGAAGAGCGCATCGACGGCTTCCTGGAGCATGCGACGCTCGTTCCGGATGATGATCTCCGGCGCGTTGAGCTCGAGGAGGCGCTTCAGGCGGTTATTGCGGTTGATGACGCGACGATAGAGATCGTTCAGATCGCTCGTCGCGAACCGGCCGCCGTCGAGAGGAACGAGAGGACGAAGATCCGGCGGCAGCACCGGAATCACCGTCAACATCATCCACTCGGGGCGATTGCCCGAACCGCGGAACGCCTCGACGACCTTGAGTCGCTTGGCGATCTTCTTCCGCTTCGCTTCGCTGGTCGTGGTGCGCATGTCGAGACGGAGCTCTTCCGCCATCGCGTGCACGTCGACCCGGCGGAGCATTTCGAGGACGGCTTCGCCGCCCATGCCCGCCGAGAAGCGGTCGTCGCCGTATTCCTCGATGAGCTGCGCGTAGCGCTCTTCACCGAGGAGCTCGCCGGTTTGCAGTCCCGTCTCCTTGCCGTCGATGACGATGTACGCCTCGCAGTAGAGGACGCGCTCGAGATCCTTGAGGGTGATGTCGAGGATGTTCCCGATGCGCGACGGCAGGCTCTTCAAGAACCAGATGTGCGCGACGGGCGTCGCGAGATTGATGTGGCCGAGCCGCTCGCGTCGAACCTTCGACTGAATGACTTCGACGCCGCACTTCTCGCAGACGATTCCGCGGTGCTTCATGCGCTTGTACTTGCCGCAGATGCACTCGTAGTCCTTCACTGGGCCGAAGATCTTCGCGCAGAAGAGCCCGTCTCGCTCCGGCTTGAAGGTGCGGTAGTTGATGGTCTCCGGCTTTTTGACTTCGCCGTGCGACCATTCGCGGATTTTTTCGGGGCTCGCGAGCGAAATTCGCATCGCGGAAAAGCTGAGCGGGTCCTTCGGCTTCTCGAAGAAGGAGAAAATGTCACGCATGGGGCCAAACTCCTTGGGTCAGGACCGAGGTCTGGAAACGATTCGAGTTCGCGTGGTGCATCAATCCTCCGCCGCTGCTGCGCCGGCAGTTTCGACGAGCTCCACGTTGAGGCACAGGGACTGGAGCTCCTTGATGAGAACGTTGAAGCTCTCGGGAAGCCCAGCTTCGAGGGTGTATTCGCCTTTGACGATGGCTTCGTACATCCGCGTGCGTCCCTGCACGTCGTCGCTCTTCACGGTGAGGAATTCCTGGAGCGCGTAGGCGGCGCCGTACGCTTCCATGGCCCACACCTCCATTTCGCCGAGACGCTGGCCGCCGAACTGGGCTTTTCCGCCCAGCGGTTGCTGCGTCACGAGCGAGTACGGGCCGATCGATCGCGCGTGGATCTTGTCGTCGACCAAGTGGTGGAGCTTCAGCATGTACATGACGCCCACCGTGACGTCCTGCTCGAACGGTTCGCCGGTGCGACCGTCGAAGAGGATCGTCTGACCCGACGGATCTTGCTTCGCTCGCGTCAGCGCACGCTTGATCTCGATTTCCTCCGCGCCGTCGAACACCGGCGTCGCGAAGTTGAGACCCTTCGTGAGCTTCTTGGCGAGCTTGTGTAGATCCGCGTCGTCGAGGCTCTTCACGAGCGTCTTCATTTCCGGATCGTCCTCGAAGATATCGAGGACCACCTTCTGAAGATTCCCGCGATGTTGCTCGAGCGCCTGGGTGACCAGATCACCGAGGCTCTTCGCGCCCCAGCCGAGGTGCGCCTCGAGGATCTGACCGACGTTCATGCGGCTCGGCACGCCGAGCGGGTTGAGCACGAGATCCACCGGTCGGCCGTCTGCCATGTACGGCAGATCCTCTTCGGGCAAGATGCGCGAGACGACACCCTTGTTGCCGTGACGTCCGGCCATCTTGTCGCCGACTTGGAGCTTCCTCTTGATGGCGATGTAGACCTTCACCATCTTGATGACGCCCGGCGGGAGCTCGTCGCCCTTCGACAGACGTTCGATCTTGTCCTTGAAGTGCTCCTCGCGCGCTCGAACGATTTCTTCGAGCTGGTGCAGGAGCTGGCCGACCTGATCGCCGCCCTTGGCGACTGCGATTTCGCCCCAGTACTTGCGGGGCGCCGGATCGAGAGCCTCGTCGTTGAGCTTCACGCCCTTTTCGATGAGGACCTTGCCCTTGTCGTCGACGAGCTTCGCGGTCGTCTCCTGACCGCGGAGGATCTCGCGGATCTTCCGGAAGAACGAGTCGCGGAGGATCTTCACCTCTTCGTCGCGAGTTCGCTCGAGACGCGCGCGCTCGTAGTCCTCGATGGCCTTCGCGCGCTCGTCCTTCTCCTGGCCCTTGCGCGAGAAGATGCGTGCGTCGATGACGATGCCGGAGACCCCCGGAGGGACCTTCAGCGAGCTGTCGCGCACGTCGCCCGCCTTCTCGCCGAAGATGGCTCGGAGGAGCTTCTCTTCGGGAGAGAGCTGGCTCTCGCCCTTCGGCGTGATTTTGCCGACCAGGATGTCGCCGGGCTTCACCTCGGCGCCGATGCGGACGACGCCCGCCTCGTCGAGGTCCTTCAGGGCCTCTTCACCGACGTTCGGGATATCGCGCGTGACTTCTTCTTTGCCGAGCTTCGTGTCGCGCGCGATGCACTCGAACTCCTCGATGTGCACGCTCGTGAACACGTCGTCTTTGACGATGCGCTCGGAGACGAGAATCGAGTCTTCGAAGTTGTACCCCTGCCACGGCATGAACGCGACGACCACGTTGCGACCGAGAGCGATCTCGCCCATGTCGCAGGCGGGACCGTCAGCGAGCACGTCGCCTTCCTTCACGACTTCACCCGGCCGAACGATCGGCTTCTGATTGTAACAAGTGCTCTGGTTCGAGCGCTGGTACTTCATCATCGGGTAGATGTCGGGGACCTCGCTGCCTTCGCCGGAGGTCGCGCGAACGACGACTCGCGTCGCGTCCACGCTCTCCACGACACCGCCGCGACGGGCGACCAAGCACACGCCGCTGTCGACCGCGACTCGTCGCTCCATTCCGGTGCCGACGAGCGGCGCCTCGGTGACGACGAGCGGCACGGCCTGACGCTGCATGTTCGCGCCCATGAGCGCGCGGTTGGCGTCGTCGTGCTCGAGGAACGGAACGAGCGCGGCGGCGACGCTGACCATCTGGTTCGGCGCGACGTCGATGAGCTCGATCTGCTCCGGCAAGGCCATGCGGTACTCACCGTTGAACCGCGCCGAGACGAGGTTCGAGGTGAACTTACCCTTCGGATCCATCTCCGAATTGGCCTGGGCGATGTACTTGCCCTCTTCTTCGAGCGCCGAGAACCACTGCGTCTCGTCGAGCACGCGCCCCTCGTTCACGCGGCGATACGGCGTCTCGACGAAGCCGTACTGATTCACGCGCGCGAACGTGGACAACGACGCGATGAGGCCGATGTTCGGACCTTCCGGCGTCTCGATCGGGCAGATGCGTCCGTAGTGCGTCGTGTGAACGTCGCGCACCTCGAAGCCCGCGCGTTCACGGGTGAGACCGCCTGGCCCGAGCGCCGAGAGACGCCGCTTGTGCGTCACTTCGGAGAGCGGGTTGGTCTGGTCCATGAACTGCGAGAGCTGTGAGCTGCCGAAGTACTCCTTGACGACCGCGCCGACCGGCTTCGCGTTGATCAGGTCGTGCGGCATCAGGGTGTCGATCTCCTGCGACACGCTCATGCGCTCCTTGATCGCGCGGGCCATGCGGACGAGGCCGATGCGGTACTGGACCTCCATCAACTCGCCGACGGCGCGCACGCGCCGGTTGCCGAGGTGATCGATGTCGTCGACCGAACCTTTTCCGTTCTTCAGATCGATGAGGTGACGAACGGTCTGGAGGATGTCCTCGCGGGTGAGCGTCGTCTGACCGAGCGCCGGGCGCTGCTCTTCGGTCGCGTCCTTGTAGAACTTGTAGTTCAACTTGAGGCGGCCGACCGTCGAGAGGTCGTAGCGCTCCGGGTTGAAGAACAGGTTGTTGAAGAGCGTCTTGGCCGTCTCGAGCGTCGGCGGATCGCCGGGGCGGAGCCGGCGATAGATCTCCATGATGGAGTCTTCCGTCGTCTGCACCTTGTCGGCGATGAGCGTGTCGCGAAGGAACGGACCGACGTTGAGGCCGTCGATGAAGAGGACCTTGAACTCCGCGATGTTCGCTTCGCCGAGCCGATCGAGCGTGATCTCCGTCACTTCCTCGTTGCACCCGAGGAGGACTTCACCGGTCTCCTTGTCGACCACGTCCTCGGCGCTCACCTTGCCGATGAGCTCCGGCACTTCCATCGCCAGGCGATCGATGTTCGCGGCCTTCAGCTTCTTGATCGCGGCGCGGGTGAACTTGGTGTTCTTCTTGACGACGACTTCGCCGCCGACCTTGATGTCGCGAGTGGCGCGCTGGCCGGCGAGGAGATCGAACTCCAGGCTCTTGGCGAATTTGCCGCCCTTCTCGATGTAGATCGTCTCCTTCGCGTAGAAGCGATCGAGCAGATCCTGCGTCGTGTAGCCGAGCGCGCGGAGGAGCACCGTCGCGTGCATCTTCCGGCGGCGGTCGATGCGAACGTAGATGATGTCCTTGTGGTCGAACTCGAAGTCGAGCCACGACCCGCTGTACGGGATGATGCGCGCCGAATAGAGGAGCTTGCCGCTCGAGTGCGTCTTGCCCTTGTCGTGATCGAAGAACACGCCGGGGCTGCGGTGGAGCTGCGAGACGACGACGCGCTCCGTTCCGTTGATGATGAAGGTCGCGGTGTCCGTCATCAGCGGGATTTCGCCGAAATAGACTTCCTGCTCTTTGATGTCGCGGACGATGCGCTCGCCGCCTTCGACGACGTCGTACACCATGAGCTGCGTCGTGACCTTGATCGGCGCGGCGTACGTCATGCCGCGCTGGCCGCACTCCTGGACGTCGTACTTCGGCTTGTCGAGGTGGTACGAGACGAACACGAGCTCGCTCGTGCCGTCGAAATCGCGGATCGGGAAGACGCTCTTGAACACGCCCTGTAGCCCGATGTCTTTCCGCTCTTTGGAAACGATGTCGGACTGAAGGAACTTGTCGTAACTCGTCTTCTGAATGTCGATGAGGTTCGGAATGTCGACGGCCGTCTTCACTCGACCGAGGTTGGTGCGGTGCCGGTAGTTCGACTGGACCTGTGACGTCATCTACGCATCTCCAAATTCGTTGCGGGAACAGCCAACACAAAACCCGGCGCCTCGCGAGCAGCTGTTTTGCTCGCGAGGTCCCACGTTCCGCCGGTACGGCCTGCCTCCGACATGCGGGAGGCAGGAGCGACTAGCTTCGGTTGTCGTAGCAAGGGCGTCGATCTCGACTTCCTTACTTGACCTCGACCTTGGCGCCGGCAGCTTCGAGCTTCTTCTTGACCTCTTCGGCCTCCTCCTTGCCCACGCCTTCTTTGATGGGCTTCGGAGCGCCTTCGACGAGATCCTTCGCCTCTTTGAGGCCGAGGCTGGTGATTTCACGAACGGCCTTGATCACCTGGATCTTGTTCGCACCGCCATCCGCGAGGATGACGTCGAACTCGGTCTTCTCTTCGACCGGCGCCGCAGCAGCCGCGGGACCGGCGCCGCCCGCCATCGCGATGGGTGCCGCGCTGACGCCCCACTTCGTCTCGAGCTCTTTCACGAGCTCCGCGATCTGAATGACGGGAAGATTCGACAGGTAATCGACGACCTGTTCCTTGCTAATTTCAGCCATATTCGATGCTCCTTGATTTCTGACGGATTAAAAACTTTGGGTTTGGTCTGGGACTGATCGAAGAGCGATCAGCCCTTTTCTTTTTTGGCGTTGAGGACGCGCACGAAGTTGCCGGCGGGGGTGTTGAGCAACATGACCATGCGCTGGGCAGGGGCCATGAACGTCGCGAGCAGCATGGCGCGCGCCTCGTTCTTGCCGGGCATCGTCGCGAGCTGGTCTTGGACGCCTTGGCCGTCGAGGACCTGCCCTTCGAGAACCCCTGCCTTGATCTTGAGCTTCTCGTTCTCTTTGACGAACTCCTTCAAGACCTTCGCCGCGGCGCTCGGCTCCTCGTAGCTCCATGCGATCCCGGTCATTCCCCGGAGAGCGACGTCGAGCTTCGAGAGCCACGGGGCTCCCTTGAGGGCCTGGCGCACCAGCTTGTTCTTGACGACTTTGTAGTCCACGCCGCGGTCTTTGAGGCCGTTGCGTAGCTTCGTGACTTCTTCGACGGTCATCCCCTGGAAGTCGATGAAGACCGCGGAGGTCATCTTGTCGAACTTCGCCTTGATGACGTCGATCTGTTCGGCTTTTTCGGTGCGAAGCATCAGTTCTCCTCCTCACGTGCGCTCACGACGCCGGGATCGATCCGGACGCCGGGGCCCATCGTGCTCGAAATCGTGATGCTACGGAGATAAACGCCCTTCGCCGTCGAGGGCTTCTTCTGCAAGAGCTCGCGAATCAACGCGAACGTATTTTCGGACAGCTTTTGTTCGGCGAACGACAGGCGGCCGACGCGGCAATGCACGACGCCCGCTTTGTCGACGCGATACTCGACCTTGCCGGCCTTGGCCTCGCGAACGGCGCGCGCGACGTCGACGGTCACGGTGCCGACCTTCGGGTTCGGCATCAAACCGCGTGGGCCGAGGATGCGGCCGAGCTTACCGACGGTGCCCATCATGTCCGGAGTGGCGATGCAGACGTCGAAGTCGAGCATGCCCTCTTGGACCTTCTTCGCGAGGTCGTCCGAACCGGCGAAGTCGGCGCCCGCGTCGAGCGCTTCCTTCTCTTTTTCGCCGCGAGCGAACACCGCGATGCGGACGCTCTTGCCGGTCCCGTGCGGGAGCACGAGGGCGCCGCGAACCATCTGGTCCGCGTGCTTCGGATTCACGCCGAGGCGCACCGCGAGATCGACGCTCTCGTCGAACTTCGCGTAGCCCGCCTTCTTGACGAGACCGATCGCCTCGTCGATGCCGTGTCGCTTCTCGCGATCGAACGTCGCCAGAGCGACTTTTCTTTTCTTCGTGACTCTTGTCATCGTTTCACCTGTCGCTGGTCTGCGGCTCGAGCGAGCCTCCCAGTCGTCTTGTTGTTAGAACGAGCGGAGCGAGCTCCGCTCGAACGCAGGAATCAGCCGACCTCGATGCCCATATTGCGAGCCGTCCCCGCGATGGTTCGCGCGGCGGCTTCGAGATCTTTCGTGTTCATGTCTTCCATCTTCTCCTTGGCGACCGCCCGAATCTGGTCCCAGGAGAGCGTGCCGATCTTCTTCTTGTTCGGCTCGGGCGAGCCGGCGCCGGGCTTCTTCGAGCTCGGCAGACCGAGCGCTTTCTTCAAGAGCACGCTCGCGGGCGGGCTCTTCATGATGAAGGTGTACGAGCGATCCGCGTAAACCGTGATGACGACCGGGATGATCGTGTCGCCGAGCTTCGCGCTGCGGGCGTTGAAGTCCTTGCAGAACCCCATGATGTTCACGCCGTGTTGACCGAGCGCCGGACCGACCGGAGGCGCTGGGTTTGCTTTGCCCGCGGGGAGCTGAAGCTTGATGTACGCGTTGATCTTTTTCTTTGCTGCGGCCATGGGCTCTACCGTTTCTCGACGTGACTAAAATCCAGCTCGACGGGGGTCGGGCGGCCGAAGATGCTGACCATCACCTTGAGCTTCTGCTTGTCCGGCTTCACTTCCTGAACACTGCCGGAGAAGTTGGCGAACGCGCCGACGGTCACGCGGACCTCGTCGCCTTCCTGGAACTGCTGGCGCGGCTTCGGTTTGACCGCGCCCTCGGTGATGCCCTTGCGGAGATCCTCGATATGAGGGGGCTTCACTTCCTGAGGCTTCTGATTGCCGATGAAACCCGTGACCTTCGGCGTCTCTTTGACGAGGTGCCAGGCCTCCTCGCTCATCAGCATTTCGACGAACACGTAGCCGGGGAAGGTCGTCTTCGCCCGCACGCGGCTCTTGCCGTCCTTGCCCTGGAGCGTGACGCTCTCCGAGGGGATGAGGACTTCGCCGAAACGCTCGTCCATTTTGTATTGGCGGATCCGCTCGCGCAAGGCCTGCTTGACCTTGTTTTCGTAGCCGGAATAGGTGGTCACGACGAACCACTTCATCCGGCGTCCGCCCGGCTCAGCCGCTTCCAACGTGGCCTTGGTTTCCATTTCGCTCGTCATGCGCCGTACACCAATGTCGTCAAGAAGCCCCACAGGCGATCGAGAATGCCCACGTAGATGGTTGCGATGGCGCTGGCGACGATGACCACGATGGTGCCGTTGGTCACCGTCTCCCGAGTCGGCCAGACGACTTTGGAGAGCTCGGCGGCCACGTCGTCGCACCACTGACGCACCGTCGGCTTCCGGAAAAGCTGAATAACCGTAATGATCCCGATGACCACGCCGACGACGACCGTGAACTCCGGCCGTTCATCCTCGCCATAGAGGAGGAGCTGCGGAACGGCCCGCACGGCCGGCGGCCAAGCGGCGAGCGCGTTCCAGATCCCCGCGAGCACTTTGCCGGACACATATGCGACGACGAGCCCGACCACGAAGAACGCGACGTGGACGTATTTCGCCGAGCCGAGCTGAGTCGGAGAAGCCGCCTCAGTCTCGGCCACCATGAGCTCGTCGGGCGAAAGATCGCCTTCCCCGGTTTCGGGGGTCGGCTCCTTCGTGATCGTGTCGTCTTCGGCCATCGGTTTCTCAGACTCGTTCTTGTTCGGACGGCGAGGTTGCAGGGGCGGAGAGACTCGAACTCCCGACCCGCGGATTTGGAATCCGCTGCTCTACCAACTGAGCTACGCCCCTAGACGCGAACCTCGCTGGCTGCGAGGACGCACGCATCTCGGCGCTCTCGGTGCTCGACGTACTTTCGTACGCCGCCGCGCCTCACCCGCCGATCTGCATGCGCCGTCTTTGCCATCGAGTCTCGCTTTTTCAAGTTCATTCCTTGGAGCCGGCCTCGCTGGGCCTGCTTCTTCACGTCTCTTGTTTCGCGCCGTGAGGCCCCGATGGGCCTGCATCTTCATGGTTTTTGGCGGCAGGGTCGGCCTGCTGCTCGGTCATCGGGTTTCTTCGTGCGGAGTGTGCTTGTCGCAAATCTTGCAGAATTTATTGAGTTTCAGAGGGGGAGCGCCGTCCCTGCGGGCCTTGGTCGTTCGGTAGTTTCGAGAGTGGCAGGTCAAACAGGCGAGAGCGACGTCCACTCTGCTGCGGCCCGTTCTGGCGTCCGCGCGTCGCGACAATGCTCGATTACTCGAGGATCTTCGTGACGACGCCGGCGCCGACGGTTTTGCCGCCTTCGCGAATGGCGAAGCGCATTTGCTCTTCGAGGGCGACGGAGGTGATGAGCTCGACCTCGACGGTCACGCTGTCTCCGGGCATGACCATCTTCACTTCTTCCGGCAGCTTCACGCTTCCCGTCACGTCCGTCGTCCGGATGTAGAACTGCGGCCGGTAGTTCGTGAAGAACGGCGTGTGCCTTCCGCCCTCTTCCTTCTTCAGCACGTACACCTCACCCATGAACTTCTTGTGAGGCTTGATGCTTCCCGGCGCTGCCAACACCTGACCGCGCTCGATTTCTTCCTTCTCCACGCCGCGGAGCAGGCACCCGACGTTGTCGCCCGCCTGCCCCTCGTCCAGTTGCTTGCGGAACATCTCCACGCCCGTCACGACCGTCTTCTTGTCCCGCTCGAAGCCGATGATCTCGACTTCCTCGTTTACCTTCACCTTGCCGCGTTCCACTCGTCCCGTCGCCACCGTCCCGCGACCCTTGATCGAGAACACGTCTTCCACCGCCATCAAGAACGGCTTGTCGATCTCACGCTGCGGCTCCGGAATGTCCGAGTCCAACGCCTCCAGCAGCTCCTTGATCTTCGCTTCCCACTGCGCTTCTCCGTTCAACGCCGGCAGCGCCGCTCCGCGAATCACCTTCGCGTCGTCTCCGTTGAAGTTGTACTTGTTCAAGAGCTCCCGGACTTCCATCTCGACCAGGTCGAGCATCTCCAGGTCCTCCACCGCGTCGCACTTGTTCAAAAATACGACCAGGTGATTCAATCCCACCTGCTTCGCTAGCAGCAC
>Ga0265320_10001162_pt1 | contig 19347 bp, 16 predicted proteins | sample 4827metaG_FD_202087 | JGI IMG/M metagenome (GOLD analysis project Ga0265320, IMG submission 202087) | Rhizosphere microbial communities from Carex aquatilis grown in University of Washington, Seatle, WA, United States - 4-8-27 metaG | ecosystem: Host-associated > Plants > Roots > Rhizosphere >...
CCGCGGCGGCGCGCTACGCCGACGCGCTCGGCGCCGCGCCGCTGGACCTCGCGATCCTGGGCATGGGGGCCGACGGCCACACCGCGTCGCTGTTCCCGGGCACGACCGCGCTCGCCGAGCGGCAGCAACGCTGCGTCGCCGTCCAGGTGGCGAAGCTGTCGACGTCGCGCCTCACCCTCACCTACCCGGTCTTCGAGGCCGCACGCGAGGTCTTCTTCCTGATCGCCGGTAAGGACAAGGCGATGACGCTCAAGGAGGCGATCGAAGGCCCCGATCGCCCCGACCTTCTCCCCTGCCAGGCGATCTTTCGCGGCAAGGGGCCGGTCGCAATCTTCTGCGATCGGGGCGCGGCCGCCGAGCTGTCGACGATCTCGCGGCCCCCCTCCTGATCCCGTTCTTGGTCCCACTCTTGGCTTGGGTAGAGATTCGATGATGGTCCTCGCAGGTGATATAGGCGGCACCAACGCGCGCCTCGCACTCTTTGCGGCGAAGCGCGCCGCCGACGGCAAACCGCAGCTCGACTCGGTCTTCGAGCGCACGTACCCGTCCAAGACGCAGCCGTCGCTGGACCTGATCGTCGAGGACTTCTTCAACGACGCCCAGCGCGAGACGGGACAGGCGCGCGACGTGAGCCGCGCGTGCCTCGGCATCGCCGGCCCCGTCGAGAACAACATCTGCCGCGCGACCAACCTGCCCTGGGTCGTCGACGGCAACGAGCTGGGATCGCGCCTCGGCATCGAGAAGGTCACGCTGCTCAACGACTTCCACGCCGCGGCGCTCGGCGTGACCTCGGTGGCGCCGTCGTTCCTGGTCGGCCTCGGCGGGTCGCCGCCGGTGATGCACGGGCCGATCGCGGTGCTGGGCGCCGGCACCGGTCTCGGCGAGGCGTTTCTCACCTGGTCGGCGACCGAGAACCGCTATCAGGTGATCCCGTCGGAAGGCGGGCACGCCGACCTCGCGCCGCGCACGCCGCTCGAGCTGGCGTTGGTCCACTACCTGACCGCGAAGTACGGCCGCGTCTCTTACGAGCGGGTGCTCTCCGGCCGCGGCCTCATCGACGCGTTCACGTTCCTGTCACAGGAGCCGGCCTGCGCGTCCCTGATCCGCGAACAAACCCGGGCGGACATGGCGGCGCCCGGGCACGACCCTGCGGCGGTGATCACGCAGCGGGCGCTCGATTTCTCCGACCCGGTGTGCGAGATGACCGTCGCGATGTTCGCGTCGGTGCTGGGCGGGCTGGCCGGCAACCTGGCGCTGTACGCGCTCGCCACCGGCGGCGTCTTCATCGCCGGCGGCATCGCCCCGCGGGTCCTGCCCTACCTGCAGCGCGGGGTGTTCCGCGACGCATTCGAGGGGAAGGGCCGGATGACGTCCCTGGTCGCGCGCATTCCCGCATTCGTGGTCACCCACCCGCAGCTCGGCCTGCTGGGCGCCGCGACGCTGGCCGCGTCGTCGTAGCGACTGCGTCGACGCACGGCGCTGGCGGGCTCCGACTCGCACTGCCACCCACCCGGCACGCCTTGCCGTGACCGGCAGCGTTTTCCCGGTCAAGAAATCCCGGACTTCGGTCGATGGTCAGCTCGTGGGAAACGGGCCTCAGGGCGCACGCGCTGCGCTCAGCTTGGGGGGCGGCTCTGTGCGGTTTGAAGCCACACCCGGAGCCGACCCGCATTCTGATCGTGAGCGATTTGGCCGCATGGTCGGCCGTTCGCTGGCGATGCAGTCCGTGTTCGACGTGCTCGGCAAGGCCTGCACGAGCGACGCGACCATCATGCTCGAAGGCGAGACCGGCACAGGCAAGGAAGTCTCCGCCGAGGCGATCCACCGCGGCAGCCGCCGGCGCGACAAACCGTTCCTGGTCGTCGACTGCGGCGCGATGCCGCCGCAGCTGCTGGAGAGCGAGCTGTTCGGGCACGAGCGCGGCGCCTTCACCGGCGCGGTCGCCGCGCGCCAGGGCGTCTTCGAGGCCGCCAACGGCGGCACCGTGTTTCTCGACGAGATCGGCGAGCTGAGCCTGGACCTGCAGCCCAAGCTGCTGCGCGTGCTCGAGCGGCGCGAGGTCCGCCGCATCGGCACGAACAACTACGTGCCGATCAACGTGCGCCTCATCGCCGCCACCAACCGCAGCCTGCGCGAGCAGGTCGGCGCGCACAAGTTCCGCTCGGATCTCTACTACCGGCTCGCCGTCGTCGAGGTGAAGTTGCCGCCGCTGCGCGATCGCGAGGCCGATCTGCCGCTGCTCGTCGAGCACATCCTGCGCAACCTGGGCGGCGTCGACGAAGCCACGGCGATGACCATCCTGTCCGAGGCGTTTCTGGGCGCGCTCGTCCGCCACAGCTGGCCGGGCAACATCCGCGAGCTGCGCAACTACCTCGAGCGCTGCGTCGCGCTGCGCGACTTCACCCCTCCGCACGTCGTCGAGGCCAACTCCCCCAGCCCCGAGAACGCCGTCGCGATCGGCCAGCCCCTGCGCGAGGCGCGCGAAGCGTGGGTCAGCAGCTTCGAGAAGCGCTACCTCGAGGAGTTGCTGCGCCAGCACGACAACCGGGTCAGCGCCGCGGCACGCGCCGCCAGCGTCGACCGGATCTATTTCTATCGGCTGCTCTGGAAGCACGGCCTGCGCACGCGCGAGGCCGCGATCCGCGACGCCGACGAACCGCCGACGTGAGCACGGCACCCGTGGTCCGCGACGAGCCGGCGCCCCCGGAAGCGTCCCCGGACCCCGCCGAAGCGAGCCCCGATCCGCATCCGGGCGGTGCGCCCCGCGAGCTGACCCTGCGCGCCGTCCTGGTCGGCTGCGGCATCGGAGCGCTGCTGGCGGCCGGCAACGTCTACACCAGCATCAAGACCGGCTACATCGACGGCGGCAGCATCAGCGCCGCGATCATGGGCTTCACGTTCTTCGCGATCTTCCGGCGGCGCGGCAGCCGCCCCTACTCGCCCGCCGAGAACAACATCACTCAGACCACGGCCGCGTCGGCCGCGGTGATGTCGTTCGTCCTGGGCGCCGGCGGACCGCTGTCGGCGCTGACGCTGATGGGCAAGACCTACCCTGGCTCGCTGCTGGTGTTGTGGACGATGGGGCTCGGCGTGCTCGGGATCCTGCTCGCGGTCTCGCTGCGCAACAAGCTGATCGTCGTCGAGGACCTGCCGTTCCCGACCGGGACCGCGACCGCCGAGGTGATCGAGACGATCCACGCCGCGCGCGACTCCGCGCTGCACCGGGCGCGCTTGCTCAGCCTGGCCGGGCTCGCGTCGATGTACGTCGCCTGGTTTCGCGAGGGGCCGTCGGGCCTCATCCCGCAGATGTGGGCGCCGGCGATCACCATCGGCGGCATGGCCGCCGCGAACCTGAGCATTGGCGTCGCCTGGAGCCCGCTGCTTGCCTCGACGGGCATCCTCATGGGCCTGCGCGGCGCCGCCAGCATGCTGCTGGGTGCCGCGATCACCTGGCTCGTGATCGCGCCGCGGCTGGTGCACGCGGGGCTGGTCACGACCGTCGACTACTCCGCCTTCGTGTCGTGGCTGGTGTGGCCCGCGATCGGCACGATGCTGCCCAGCGCGTTCCTGCCGCTGATCCTGGACTGGCGGTCGTCGTGGCGCTCGGTGCGCGATCTGTCGTCGCTGGTTCGCGCGCGAGCGCCTGGTGCGCTGCGCCCGCAGCAGCTGGTGCCGTTCCACAAGACCCTGTTCGCGCTGTGCGTCGCCGTTCTGGTCGTCGTGGTGCACGCGACGTTCGCGATGCATCCGCTGGTGACGCTGGCCGCGCTGGCGATCTCCGTGGTGACGGGGGGCATCTGCGCCCGCGCGGCCGGCGAAACCGACTTCGCGCCCGTGGGCCAGCTCGGGACGGCGATGCAGCTCGGCTTCGGCGCCAAGAGCGCGCCCAACGCCATTGTCGCCGGAGGTATCTCGATGGGCACCTCATCGCAGATCTCTCAGACGCTGTGGGCGTTCAAGGCCGGCAAGCGCCTGCACGCCTCACCGCGCGCGCAGGTCATCGCGCAGATCATCGGAGCGCTGGTCGGCGCGCTCGTGGTGGTCCCGGTCTACTTCGTCGTCATTCGCGCCTATCAGCTCGGCAGCGAGGCGATGCCCGCGACGAGCGCCGTCACCTGGAAGGCGACCGCGGAGGCCGTCCACGGCGGCCTGGCGTCGTTGCCGAAGTCCGGACCGCCCGCGGCGGCGATCGGGATCGCGCTGGGCACGATCTTGACCCTGCTCGGGCGTACGCGGCTCGCCCGCTTTCTGCCGTCCCCGACCGCGCTGGGGATCGCGTTCCTGATGCCGGCGTCGCTCACGATCACCATCTTCCTGGGCGCGACCGCGGCTGCGCTCTTCCGGCGCCGGTGGCCCCGAACCGCCGAGGAGAGCCTGACGTCCGCGGCTGCCGGCGGCGTCGCGGGCGAGTCGATCATGGGCGTCATCGTCGCCGCGCTGATCGCCTTCGGGATCATCTGATCCGAGGCGCTCGCTCGCTCCCGGCGGCTCAGCCCCTCGCGGCCGGCGTCAGGTACACGCCGTCGACGTTCTCCTGTGGGGCCCAGGCCCCGATCGAGACGATCTCGCCGCCGATGATCTCGCGGCCACCGGGCGCGTCGGCGGCGTCGCGGACGGCCGCGCGGTCGACGTGCAGGCAAATGTTCACGTGAACCTCGGGGTGCGCGGTCGGCCGCTCGGCGAGCTGCTCGGCCAGGCGCTCGGCGACCTCCTGCACGGCGGCCCGCTCGCGCGCGGCCTGCTCCCGGTCGTCGGACAGGATGCGCGCCGCGATCAGCGCGCTGCCGGTCTGGAGCGCCAGCACCAGGCCCGCGTCGCGGAACGCCTGCTCGGCTGCATCGAGCGCCGCCGAGCTGTCGTCGAGCAGCTCGTCGCTGTCGTTGTCGGCCTCGGGGCTCATGCGAACCTCGACGTAGATCGCCGCCGCCTGCGCCGTCACCTCGGGCACGTCGGCCTTGGCGGAGCCGACCGCGTCGCGCAGCGCCTCCCAGAACGCGCGCGCGCTGGGGAAGCGGCGATCCGCGACCTTCTCCATGCTGCGCAGCACGACCGCGTCGAGCGCGGGCGACAGCGGCGCGACGTGGCTCGGCCGAGGCGCCGGCGCCTCCAGGTGCTGCCGCTCGATGTCAGCCATGGTCTCGGCGCGGAACGGATACTGCCCGGTGAGCAGGTGATAGAGCACGACACCGAGCGCGTAGATGTCCGCGCGCTCGTCGATGGCGTCGCCGCGGATCTGCTCGGGCGCCATGGTGTACGACGTGCCGAGCCGCGTGCCGACCATGGTCAGGCCAGCCTCGGCGGCGTCGGGGTGCAGCAGCTTGGCGATGCCGAAGTCGAGCAGCTTGACCACGCGTTTGGGCGCGCTGTTGTCGCCGTTCGACGCCGAAGCGATGAAGATGTTGCTGGCCTTGAGATCGCGGTGAACGATGCCGCGGGCGTGCGCGGCCTCGAGCGCGGAGCAGACCGGCTCCAGGTACTCGAGCACCTCGGGCGGCGAGATGCGTCCCTGGTCGTGCAGCACGCTGCGCAGGTCGGTCCCCTCGAGCAGCTCCATCACGTAGAACGGCCGCCCGTCGGGGAGCTCGCCGAACTCGTAGATGTCGACGATGTTCGGGTGCTTGATCATGTTGACCGCCAGCGCCTCGCGCAGGAAGCGCGCGACCATCTGGGGCGAGCTCGCGAGCTCGCGGCGCAGGACCTTGACCGCGGCTCGACGGCCGAGCAAGCGATGCTGGGCCTCGTAGACCGTGCCACCGCCGCCCGACGCGAGCTCTCTCTTCAGGACGTATGAGCCGGCGAACGTGCCCGGTCGCAACGCATCTGGATCGATCGCCTGCGCGAGCGTCCCCGCCTGATTCGGACCGAGAGGTCTGGTTTTGTCGAGGTCTTCCACTTTTTCGTCGGACGGCAACGACGGAGTGTGCGCCGGGGTGCGTCTGTCCGCTTACCCTTGGCTATCGGATGTTATGTTCGAAAGGTTTAGAGCCCTCCTTGCCATGATTGACACACACTGCCACCTGGACGTCGGGGACTTCGAGGCGGACCGGGCCGAAGTGCTGGCGCGTGCCCGGGCCGCGGGCATCACCACCATGGTGTGCATCGGCTCGGGGCGCGACGTCGGCGCCGCCCGTGAGGCCGTGCGGCTCGCGGGGGTCGAGCCCGACGTGTATGCCTCGGTCGGCGTGCACCCGCACGACGTCGCCGGCATGAGCGAGAGCGACTGGGACGAGCTCGGACAGCTGGCGCGGGCGCCCCGCGTCGTCGGCATCGGTGAGACTGGCCTCGACTACTACTACGACCACTCGCCGCGCGAGACGCAGCGCGCGGCGTATCGGCGCTTCATCGCCCTCGCCCGCGAGGTCGATCGCCCGGTGATCTCGCACATTCGTGACGCGCACACCGACGCGGCCGAGATCCTCTCGTCGTCTGACGCAGCGCCGCGCGGCGGCGTGATCCACTGCTTCACGGGCGGCGTCGAGGACGCGCGCCGCTACCTGGACCTGGGCCAGTACCTGTCGTTTTCGGGAATCCTCACATTCAAGAACGCCGGGCCGATCCGCGAGGCCGCGGCGTTTGCGCCCGCGGATCGCATCCTCGTGGAGACCGACGCCCCATTCCTGGCGCCCATCCCCTATCGCGGCAAGCGCAACGAGCCCGCGTACGTGGTCAAGACGCTGGAGGCTCTGGCTGGGCTTCGCGGAATGTCGCTCGAGGAAGCCGACCGCGTGACCACGGACAATGCGCGCCGGCTGTTCCGACTCGAGCTCCGTCCACGCGATTGACGCCGCCCCGCATACACAGCAATACTGCCGCCTGGTCTAACGTGACGGCTACGGCAACGGTTCGGGTTCGGCTGCGTTATTCGGATCTCGAGACTTTCATCGAGCGATTCGCGCCGAACGTCACTCGGGGGGGGATCTTTCTCGCCAGCCGGCAGCCCCGTGCCGAAGGCGAAATTTTCCGGTTCGAGGTCCAGCTGGCCACGGGCACGGTCGCGCTGGCCGGCGAGGGCAAGGTCATCTGGGTCAAGGCGTACGACCCTGCCGAGCCGCAGAAGCCGCACGGAATGGGCGTGCAGTTCGTGCAGATCGATCCCGGTAGCCGCGAGACGCTGAGCCGAATCCTGCAGGCCAAAGGCAACCCGCGCGCACCCGCGCCGGCCGCGGTCGCGCGAACGACCGGCCCGCGTCCGACGTTGCAGCGCGCGGGCGCGGCGGCGGGCGGCACCAACGGACGCTCCCACCACGTCGACACCAACGTCGATCTCGCCGTCGAGTACGGCATCGACGAGGTCTCTCTGCGCCGGGTCATCGACCGCAACTGGGCGCACGGACCGCGCGCCAGCGACGACGACATCGAGGCGCTGCTCAAGCCGGAGCCGCTCGAGACGCCGACCCTGGCGCAAGCGCTGGCCGAGTTGCCACGGCTGCTCGACCCGGCGCCGCGCCACCGCAGCGGCCCGACCCGCACCCTGGAGAGCGGACCGGTGGCGGCGGCGCCTGTGCCGCTGGCGGCCAGCCCGTCGTCGCCGGTGGTGGTGAACGGCGAGGCGCGAGAGATCCCGCCCACCGACGCCGACCACAAGGCCTTCGACTAGCCGGCAGGACGCGACGGCTGTCCCGCGTCAACGCTGACCGCGCAGGTGCATGCGCAGCGAGCCGAGCAACTGCGCGCCGATGGCATCGATCGCCGACGCCGCCGTGAGCAGACCCACGACGTTGCCGCCTTCGCCACAAACACCCGCAATCGCGCGGGCGCTCATGTGCGACGGTAGCAACGGAACCGAAGACAGACGGAGCTGCGACGGCGGCTCGTTAACCGGCACACGCGCCGCACGCACCCTACGTTCTTTCTCCCTCTCGCCGCTCGGCGGGAGGGTCGGGGCGAAAGGTCCGCCGGCCGCGTCGCAGTAGCGAAAGACCACCTGCCCGCGCGACTCCAGGGCTTCCGGCTCGCCGATCTCGTAGCGCAGGCCAACCGTGGCCGCACCATCGAAGCGCATCACCCGCCCCGCCGGGATCGCCGACGTGAACGGGGTGGCGCGTCCCTCGACGCGCACGTGCGCGCGCTCCGGCCCACCCTCATCCGCCGGCGGCACGGTCACGCGTCCCGGCAGCAATCCGAGCGCGCACAGCGCCTCGAAGCCCTCGGCCACCCCCAGCACGGGACCCCCACCGCGCGCGAATTCGAGCACGGCCCTGCCCTCGCCAGCGTCGCTCGTCAGGCGACCGCACACGACGATTGCGGCACAACGCTCGTCGCCTCCGCCGTCGACCCGCACGACCTCCGCACCTTCGCCGAGCGCAGCGACCAACTTCGGCCAGGGCCCTGCGGCGCCGTCGCGCGCCGCGAGACCGTGGAGACCGATCCGCATTCCGGCCGCGCCGCCGCCGTCAGATCTTCAAATTCCGCCGGATGCGCGCGATCGGATCCTCGCTGTCGGGCACGAACGGCCGCCCCGTGACCAGCTCGCAGACCTGGATGTAGCGTCGCGCCGCCTCGACGCGCACGTCGTCGCCGAGCTTCGGTGGCGGCCCCTCGCCGCGGTAACCCTGGTCGGCCAGCGTGCGCCGCACGTACTCCTTGTCCAGGCCGCGCGGCTCCTCGCCACGCGCGAGACGCGCCTCGTAGTCGTCGGCGTACCAGTAGCGCGACGAATCCGGCGTGTGGATCTCGTCGATGAAGCAGAGCTCGCCGTCCGGGCGGCGGCCGATCTCGTACTTGGTGTCGACGAGGATCAGGCCGCGGCGCGCCGCCTCGCCCTGTCCGAACGCGAACAGGCGCGCGCACATCAACGCCGCCTTGTCGAAGTCCTCGGCCGACAGCAGGCCCATCTCCAGGACCTCGGCGCGCGACACCGAACGGTCGTGCTCGCCCTTCTCGGCCTTGGTCGACGGCGTGAGGATCGCCTTCGCCAGCCGCTGGTTCTTCTTCATGCCGTCGGGCAGATCGTGGCCGCAGAACTTGCGCTCGCCGCGCGAGTACGCCGACCAGATCGACGTCGACGTCACGCCGGTCAGGTAGTCGCGCATCACGAACTCGACCGGCAAGAGCTTGCACTCGCGCGCGACCATCACGGTCGGATCGGGCACGTTGATGACGTGGTTCGGTGCCAGGTCGGCGGTCGCCTCGAACCAGAACGCCGCCATGCGGTTCAGCACCTGGCCCTTGAACGGGATCGTCCCCAGAACGACGTCGAACGCGCTCAGGCGGTCGGTGACCACGATGGTGCGGCGGCCGTCGCGCGTGTAGCAGTCGCGGACCTTGCCTTCGTACTTCGCGCCGAGCTCGGGGAAGTCGGTGTGGTCCAGCGTCTTCGTCAGCTGCGCCCGGATTACGGATTCGTCGATCATGCGGAGATCTCCTCTTGGTCGCGTAAAGCCCGGTCGATGATGGCGCCGGCATAGCGGAGGTGGTGATTGAGGTCGAACGCCTGGTCGATCTCGGCCGGCGTCAGCCGGGCGGCGATGTCGGGATCCTCGGCCAGGAGCACGCGGAAGCCCTTCTCCGCCGCGGCCGGCGCGCCCAGCTGCGCCGCCACGCGCAGGGCGTTGCGCTGCACGAGCTCGTACGCCGCCTGCCGCGCCATGCCCTTGCGCACCAGCAGCAGCAGCACGGCCTCGCTGAAGAACAGCCCGCCGGTGAGATCCAGGTTGCGCCGCATGCGCTCGCGGTTGATCACCAGCCCGTCGACCAGCCCGGCCGCACGCCGGACCATGAAGTCGCAAAGGCCAGTCGCGTCGGGGCCGATCACGCGCTCGACCGACGAGTGCGAGATGTCGCGCTCGTGCCAGAGCGCGACGTTCTCGGCGGCGGCGTGCTCGTAGCTGCGCAGCAGGCGCGCGAGCCCGCACAGGTTCTCCGACAGGATCGGGTTCTTCTTGTGCGGCATCGCCGACGAGCCCTTCTGTCCCTTGCCGAAGGCCTCGGTCGCCTCGCCGACCTCGGTGCGCTGCCAGTGGCGCACGGTGAGCGCCAGCCGCTCGATCGCCGTGCCCACGCGCGCCAGCGCCGCGAAGTACGCCGCGTGGCGATCGCGCGCGACGATCTGGGTTGGCACGACCTCGGCGCGCAGGCCCAGCTTCGCCAGCGCGCGCGCCTCGATCGCAGGGTCGAGGTTGGCGTAGGTGCCGACCGCGCCGGCGATCTTGCCGACGGCGATCTCGGCGCGCGCCGCCACCAGCGTGCGCCGCGCACGCCCGAGCTCGGCGTAGAAGCCCGCGAACACCAGGCCGGCGGTGATCGGCTCGGCGTGGATGCCGTGCGAGCGGCCGATGGCCGGCGTGGCGCGCTCTTCCTCGGCGCGGCGGCGGCAAGCGGCGCGCAGCTTGTCGAGCCCCTCCAGGATCTGATCGGTGGCCTCGCAGAGCTGCACCGCGAGCGCCGCGTCGAGCACGTCCGACGACGTCATGCCCAGGTGTAGCCAGCGCGCGGGCTCGCCCGCCAGCTCCTCGACATGGGTCAGGAACGCGATCACGTCGTGGCGCGTGCGCTCCTCGTGCTCCAGGATGCGCGCGGCGCTGAGCTTGCCGGCGGCCTTGGCGCGCACCACGGCCGCCGTCCCGCGCGGCACGGTGCCGGCCGCCTCCATCTCTTCACAGGCAGCGAGCTCGATGCGTAGCCAGATCTCGTAGCGGTGGTCGTCCGACCATAGCTGGGCGAGCTCGGGGCGGGTGTAGCGTGCAATCATCCTGCCGCGCCCTTCTAGCGGAATCGGAGAGGGTGTTCAAGCCCTCGGCTCACGGCTCGAGCACGATCGAGCCGGTCGAGTGCCGCGCCTCCAGGTCGCGGTGCGCGTCGGCGACCTGGGACAGCGGCAGAACACGCGGCGGCTGCACCTTGACGATGCCGGCCCGCACGACGTCGAAGAGATCGTTCGCCGTCTCCAGCAGCTCGGGCCGCGTGCCGATGTACGACGCCAGCGTCGGGCGCGTCAGGTAGAGCGAGCCCTTGATGCTCAGCAACGACATGTCGAACGGCGGCACCACGCCCGAGGACTGGCCGAACGACACCATCAGGCCGCGCGCGCGGATGCAGTCGAGCGTCGCGCGGAAGGTCGTCTTGCCGACGGAGTCGAACGCGACCGCGACGCCTTCGCCGTGGGTGATCTCATGCACGGGGTGCACGAAGCTCTCCTTGATGTAGTTGATCACGTGCTCGCATCCGTGCTCGAACGCCAGGCGTGCCTTCTCCGCGTTGCTGACCGTGCCGATGACGCTGGCGCCGAGGTGCTTGGCCCACTGGCAGGCGAGGAGGCCGACGCCCCCCGCCGCGGCGTGGAAGAGAATGGTGTCGCCACGCTTCACGCGCCCGCAGCGCAACAACAGATATTGCGCCGACATCCCCTTGAGCATGATCGCCGCCGCCGTGCGATCGTCGATGTCGTCGGGCAACGGCACCAGCCGCGCGGCGGGGATGTTGCGCACCTGGGTGTAGGCCCCCTGCACGAAAGCGTAAGCGACGCGGTCGCCGACCTTGACCCCGGTGACGTCGGGGCCGATCGCGTCGACGATGCCGGCCGCCTCGTGGCCGGGGATGAACGGCAGCGCCGGCGCCTTGTAGAGGCCGGTGCGAAAGTAGATGTCGACGAAGTTGACGCCGATCGCGGTGTGCCGCACGCGCACCTGTCCCAGGCCGGGCGCAACGTCGGGGACGTCTTCCCACTTGAGCTGCTCGGGGCCGCCGAGGTCGTGCACCACGATCGCTTTCGCCATGATCGCGGTTTATCAGACGCGCCGCCGCAATCCAAGCGATCCGGGCGGCGGAACCGGACCAGGGCGCACATGCTGGTCAGACAGGGAAACCGCCCTGGCGCCGAGGGCGCGAAGATCCGGACTATCAACCGGTCCGGACTTGGGGGCCGGACCTGGCGTCTGCGGCGCCCGGGCGGTTGGTTATCTGACCGGCAGTCTAGGGCGCGGCGGCAGCTTGCGCGGCCGGTGCTGCGTTGGCAGTCGCGGCCTTCTGCGCCTGCGCTTCGGCGACGGTCTTCAGGCTTCCGAGCCCCTTCTCGAAGTCGCCGCCGATCAGCTTGTCCATGTTCATGAACACGCTGAACACCTTGCCCATCAGGTTGTTGCGGCCCTCCATCGACCAGGTCGCCGTCGACGCCTTGTCACCCTCGGACTTGACCACGAAACCCGACGTCGCGACCGACGCGAACGGCTTGATGAACTCCAGGCGAATGGTCAGCTCGGCGGCCTCGGTGCTGCCCCCGCGCGGCGGCTTGCTCTCGGTGATGGTCATGTGTCCCTGCCCCACCTCCTTGTTGCCTTCCCACGAATAGCCGGCACCCACGCCACTCGGCGGGCCGTCGAACGTCTTCTTCATCGCGGGATCGCGCTTCTCCCACGGCGACCAGGACCCCCACGCCTTGAAGTTGTCGAGCTGGGCGTAGACCACGTCGGCGGGCGCGTCGATGTGCTGCGATCGCTCGACCCGATAATTATCCGGCCGCGTCGCCGCGAACGCGACGAAACCACCAACGCCGATCACGAGCACCAGCAAGACCTTCTTGAGAATGGACATGGTGTCGTTCCTTCCCTGGGGCACGTGCCCACCCGCTTTGTCCCTCAGTTGCCGGCCGCTGGAAAGCAGAAACGACCGCCGCGCGCCGGCGCTGGACGCGCGCAATTCCGGAAGAGATCAACAATGGACCCGACGCTCAGCCCACACCCAACAGGCGGCGTAGCCGGCGAGCCAACGCGTTGCCGCCGTGCGCGGCGACCGGAACGACCAGCACGGTGTCATCGCCCGCGACGGTGCCCAGCAGGTCGGGCAGGCGCGCCTCGTCGAGCGCGCGCGCCACCGGCGCGGCCGCGCCCGCCTTGGTGCGCACCACCACCATCACCGCGTTGCAGTCGACCGAATCGACGAGCTGGCGCACGGGCTCGATGGGCAGCGCGCCCCCGTCGCTGTCGATCACATAACGCCGCCCGCCCGTGCCGGCGGTGCGCCGCACGCCCAGCGCCACCATGTCGCGCGACAGCGTGGCCTGTGCCGCCCGGATGCCCCGTGCGGCCAGCTGACGGCGCAGGGTCTCCTGCGTCGAAACCGCCCGCCGTGCGAGGATTTCCCGGATGGCTTCGCGCCGCGTCTCTGCCCGCGCCATCAGGTGACCAGCGTGCCGACGCCGCGATCGGTGAACAGCTCGGCGACGATGCTGTAGGGGGCGCGCCCGTCGACGATATGCACCGCCTGCACGCCGCCGGCCAGCGCGCTCATCACCGCCTGCGCCTTGACGTGCATGCCGCCGCGGATCGCGCCGCCGAGACCGCTCTCGAGATCCGCGCCGCGCAGCGATGTGATGAGCTTGCCGTCCTTGTCGAGGATCCCGGCGACGTCTGTGAGGAAGATCAAACGTGAGGCGCCGGTCGCCACCGCTATCTCGGCCGCGGCGACGTCGGCGTTGATGTTGTAGCTGACGCCGTCGACGCCCATGCCCACCGGCGAGATGACCGGGATGTAGCCGCGATCGAGCACCATGTCGATCACGTCCGAGCTGACGGCCTCGATCTCGCCCACGAAGCCGAGATCGGGCTTGCCCGGTTCGGGCGCCAGCTTGTGCGCCATCAGCAGGCGGCCGTCCTTGCCCGACAGACCGATGGCGCGGCCGCCCACCGTGTTGAGCAGGCCGACGATCTCGGTGTTGACCTTGCCGGTGAGGACCATCTCCACCACGCGTACGTCCTCCGCGCCGGTCACGCGCTGTCCGTCGGCGAACTCGGTCTTCTGGCCGAGCTGCTCGAGCGTGCGCGTGATCTCGGGGCCACCCCCGTGCACGACGATCGGGCGCAGGCCCGCTGACTGAAGCAGCACGAGCTCTTGCGCGAAGCTGCGCTTGAGCGCCGGATCGATCATCGCCGCCCCGCCGTACTTGATCACGGCGCGCTTGCCCGCGAAACGTTGGATGTAGCTCAACGCCTCGACCACCGCCTCGCGGTCGATCATGCGGTGCTCGGCCGGGCGCGGCGCGCGCGCGGCGGCAGGCGTCCCGCTCTTGGGCGTTGAATAATATTCAGCGTTGATCTTCACGTAGTCGTAGGTGAGATCGCAGCCCAGGGCGCGCGCGCTCTCGGGGCCGCCCTGCAGGTCCAGGCGCACGGTGATCTCCGAGGTCAGCATCCGCTCCGACAGGCCGTCGCGATCGAACGCCACCGGCCCGCCGTTCTCGTAGGCGCGCACGCCCTGGATGTCGAGCGTGAGGCGCGACAGATCCAGATCCAGGTCGCGCGCGCCGACGCGCGCGCCCAGCGCCGCCAGGATGCGGCCCCACGAGGGATCGCCGCCGAAGATGCCCGATTTCACCAGGCTGCCGCCGGCGACTGCGCGCGCCAGATCGCGCGCGAGCGCGTGGTCGCGCGTTCCCTCGACGTCGACGATCAACAACTTGCTCGCGCCCTCGCCGTCGGCGGCGACCGCGCGCGCCAGGTCGAGGCAGATGTCGCGCAGCGCGGCCGAGAAGCGATCGAGGTCCGCGCTCCGCCCTTCGATCGGCCGGGCGCCCGACCGCCCGTTGGCGAGCGCTATCACGCAGTCGTTGGTCGACATGTCTCCGTCGACCGTGATGGCGTTGAAGCTGTCCTCTACCGCCGACGCCAGCGCCGCCTGCAGCACGCCCGGCGAGATCGAGGCGTCGGTGGCGATGAAGCAGAGCATGGTCGCCATCTGGGGGTGGATCATCCCCGAGCCCTTGCAGATGGCGACGAGCTCGACCGGCCGGCCGTCGAGCTCGATCGTGCGCGACGCCAGCTTCGTCCGCAGATCCGTGGTGCGGATCGCTTCGGCGGCCGGCCGCGGGTCGCTGCCCAGCGACGACGCCAGCGCCGGCATCGCCGCGCGCATGCGCTCGACCGGCAGCGGCGATCCGATGGCGCCGGTCGACGCGGTCAGCACCTCGTCGGCCGTGACCTTCAGCGCCTCGGCGGCCGCGGCAGCGACCGCGCGCTCGTCGGTGGCGCCGCGCGGACCGGTGATCGCGTTGGCGTTGCCGCTGTTGGCGACCACGGCGCGGATGCCCATCGCCGGCAGGCGTCCGGCTGCATATTCGACCGGCGCCGCCCGCATCCGATTGACCGTGAAGACACCGGCCGCCGCACAGGGAACCTCGGAGACAATCGCCGCCAGGTCGCGCCGACCGGCCGGCCCCGACTCACGGATGCCGGCCGCCGTCGAACCGAACCGGAACCCCTTCGGGCAGGCCAACATTGCTTCCCGATCACCCTTGCTTGCTGAAGCCACTCGTCATCTCCCTCGTTACGCTGCCTCGCTCCCTGGTTTACGGAGCCGTTCCATAGAGGCCGGTGAGGCCCGCGGTCTGTTCGTAGCCGAACATCAAGTTCGCGTTTTGCACGGCCTGGCCGGCGGCGCCCTTGAGCAGGTTGTCGATCGCGCAGAAGCCGATCGCGACGTTGCGCTCGGGATCGGCGTCGGCGCCCAGCAGCGCGCGGTTGGTGCCAACCACCGCCTGCAAGCGCACCACGTCGGGCCTGGCGACGCGCAGGAACGCGCGCCCTTCGGCGAAGGCCTTGATCGCCGTCACCGCGTCGGCCGCGGTCTTGCCGGGTCGCAGGCGCCCATACGCTGTCGCGAGGATCCCGCGCCGAGTCGGCAGCAGGTGCGACGTCAGCGTGATTGGCCCCGACGCCGCGCCCGCGAGCGACAGCGCGCGCTCGATCTCGGGCGTGTGCTGGTGGCGCAGCACGCGGTAGGCGCGGAAGTCGCCGTCGACCTCCGAGAACGAGAAATCCTCGGTCGCCTTCTTGCCCGCGCCGGTGGTGCCGCTCTTGGCGTCGATGATCACGCCGTCGCGCTCGATCACGCCCGCCGACAGCAACGGCAGCACCGCGAGCGTGCTCGCGGTCGCGTAGCAGCCGGGGTTCGATACCAGGCGCGCCGCTCGCACGCGCTCGAAGCCACCCGTCGCCTCGGGCAACGAGTAGACCGCCTGTTCCAGCAGCTCGGGGCAAGCGTGCGTGAAGCCGTACCAGCGCGGGTATGCCGCCGCCGGCAGACGAAACGCCCCCGAGACGTCGACCACGCGGGCTCCCGCCGCAAGCGCGCGCGGCGCCAGGTCCATCGAGACCTCTGCCGGCGTGCAAAGAATCACCAGATCGACCGTACCCAGGTGCGCGCCGGCATCCGCCTGCGACGTGATCACCACGCCCGCGCTTTCGTCGGCGACCGGCAAGCGATCGCCGAGGCGCTCGCCGGCCCAGCGATCGCTCACGGCGAGCGTGACCGAGAAACCAGGGTGCGCCGAGAGGATGCGCGCCGTCTCCATCCCCGAGTAGCCAGAGACGCCGATGACGGCGACGGCCACGGGCGTTTTCCCGGGGTCATCCACTCTTTGAATCATTATTCATTCCAATGGCAGGTGCACTCGACCTCATACCATGCGGGGTCGGCCACGCGCCAGGACAAGGGGAAAAAACGCCGCGCGTGACCCGCACGCACGCAGCGCGGCGAGGACTGGGCCCCGATCCGTGATCTACTCGTCCGCTTGGGTCGAGGGCGGCGCCAGCGGCCGAGCGGACCGACGAAGTAGCTCCGCCTTGGCGATGCGCTCCTCCGCGATCCGTTCTTCAAAACTTCCGGTGACGATATTGCGAACGATGGCCGCAGCCAGCGACGTGGCGGCGATGGTGAGCGACAACACCAGCGCGAGCGGAACCCGCGCGACTGTCCGCCGGCGGCCCTGCGGCAGCGGCGGGCCGGCGGGCCGTGCCACCGCTGCCGTGCGAGTCAGCGACTGAGCGACCGGCGCATGAGTTGCCCGCCCGAGCGAGGTCGACGGATGCGGCACCGGGTGCGGATGCCCGGAACGGCGGACGTTGCGCAACGGAATCGGCGGCTGGCGAGCCAATTCCTCGGGCGTGGGCGGCACGAAGGGCGCCACGAACGGCGCGACGATCGACGACGCGATCGCCGAGACGATGGGAGGAACCACCGGCGCCGGATGCGAGACCGGCGGCAGCGTGGCGGGCGTCTGTGAATACATCGCGTTCTGGTCGACGACGACGCTGGCCGAGGCGCCCGATCGGCGGCCGCCGTTCGCGGAATGGGACCGCGTCTCCAGCGCGCCGGCGACGAGCTGCGAACCGTGCGGGGCGAAGGCGCCGCCGCCGTAGCCCATCTTCGTCAGGTTCGGAGGTTCGGAACCCTCCGAGGGGTCCGAGCGCGATGTCCGGAAGGTCCTGATCTTCGGCGTGGTCTCGCCCGTGGGCGGAGCGACCGCATGCAGACCGACCGCCGTGCGATGGTCGGCGCGTTCAAACCCCGTCACCAGCGCGCCCGCGAAGGTGTCGACGTCGGCGTAACGATCGCGCGGGTTGGGCGACAGCGCGCGCGTGAGCACGGCGCGCACCGAGCGCGGCACGGGAACCTCCTCGCGCGAGCGCGGGCTCAGCAGCCCCAGCATCTGGCCGGTCAGGTGCGCGAATGCATAAACATCGCTGGCCGGCGACGACCGCCGCCCGGCGGCCGCCTCGGGCGAGCGCCCGCTCGCCTTCCCCGCGTGCGCTTCCGCCAGCGCCACGATCTCCGCCGGGAGCGCTGACGCGACGCCGAGGTCGGAGATGCGGATCTCGTCGCCCGCGAAGTAGATGCTCGACGGGCGCAGGTTCCCGTGGACCAGCCCGACCTGGTGGATCGCCGACAGGCCCACGCCGATCTGCGAGACGATCGGTTGCGCCTCGACCGCCAGCAGCGGCACGCCGGCCTGGAGCCGGCGCGCGACGCGCGACGCGAGCGTCTGGCCGCCGAGGTGCTTGACCGCGAGCACGCACAGCGTCTGCCCGCTGGAATCGTCGATGAAGGCTTCGTACATCGGAGCGACGTAGCGGTTCTGCACCGTGCGTGCTCGAATGCACTCCTTGAGAAAACGCCCGCGCGAAGCGTCGTCGGTGAGCAGCTCGGGCCAGATCACTCGTAGCGCGACGACCCCGCCCGACTGCCGATTCTCGGTGCGGTACACCATGCCGAGCGGCCCGACGCCGATGAGCTCGCCCACGATGTACCGTCCGGCGATGACTTCACCTGAACGGTAGAAGCCATTGTCGGCCGGCCGCGTGCCCGAGCCTAAACGGTCGATGCCGACGATGGCGCTCACGGACCCCCTTCTCACACTCGCTCGCGCCCGCTCTGTTGTCTCAGCCGGTGTGTCCGAAGCCTCCGTCGCCTCGATCCGTCGTCGAGAGCTCCGTCGCCTCCTCGAAGTCGCCCCTGGTCACAGGCGCTATGACCAGCTGCGCAATTCGATCGCCCGAATTGATTGTATATGGTTCGTCGCCGAGATTCACCAGCAGAACCACGATCTCGCCACGATAGTCGGCGTCGATCGTGCCCGGGGCGTTGAGGATGGTCACGCCCGCTTTGCGCGCGAGCCCCGAGCGCGGACGCACCTGACCCTCGAATCCGACCGGGATTTCCAGCGCCAATCCCGTCGGGACCGCGGCTCGGCCGCCGTGAGGCGCGATCGGCACGGGGCCGTCGGCCGCGGACGCGAGGTCCAGACCGGCGGCATGCTCCGACATGTAGCGCGGTGTGGCCGCGTTCGGCCGCACCTTGCGAAACCGGATGGGAATCTGGACGCGCGACGTGGCCAAGCGCCTCCGACCTCGTCCTGCCGCTACGAGGCGACGGCGCGGAAGTTGTGGACCACGTCCGGGGACTTCCCCATGGCCTCGCGGCGCGAGAGTCGGATCTTGCCGGTCGCGCGATCGATGCCGATCACCTTCACCAGCATCTCGTCGCCCTCCTTGCACACGTCCTGGACCGCGCGCACGCGCTTCTCGTCGAGCTCGCTGATGTGCACCAACCCGTCGGTGCCCGGCAGGATCTCGACGAACGCGCCGAACTCGGCGAGGCGCCGCACGACGCCCATGTAGAACTCGCCGACCTCGGGCTCGGTGGTCAGGCCCTTGATGATGTCGATCGCCTTCTTCACGGCGATGCCGTCGGGCGAAGCGATGTGCACGGTGCCGTCGTCCTCGACCTCGATCGCGACGCCGGTCTGCGCCGTGATCCCGCGGATGGTCTTGCCGCCCGGGCCGATGATCTCGCGGATCTGGTCGGGCTTGACCTGCAGCGTGGTGATGCGCGGCGCATACTTCGAGAGATCTTCGCGCGGCGCCGCCAGCGCCTCCGCCATCTTGCCGAGGATGAAGAGCCGCCCTTCGCGCGCCTGGCGCAGCGCGGTCTCGAGGATCTCGCGCGTCAGGCCCTGGATCTTGATGTCCATCTGCACGGCGGTGACGCCGGTCTTCGATCCGCAGATCTTGAAGTCCATGTCGCCCAGGTGGTCCTCGTCACCGAGGATGTCCGAGAGCACGGCCACGCGCTCGCCCT
>Ga0265320_10001163_pt1 | contig 19347 bp, 7 predicted proteins | sample 4827metaG_FD_202087 | JGI IMG/M metagenome (GOLD analysis project Ga0265320, IMG submission 202087) | Rhizosphere microbial communities from Carex aquatilis grown in University of Washington, Seatle, WA, United States - 4-8-27 metaG | ecosystem: Host-associated > Plants > Roots > Rhizosphere >...
TTCTATCGCACTTCGCAATAATCAAGTCATGGGGGGCGCCGCAGAAACAGCGGCGCTCCCGATGCACGGCTGATCTGCGTTCCGTTAACCACAGTGAGTAACAAGTCCTAACGCATCAAGCCATGAGTGGAAAAAATTCCGCTCGAGATCAGTGGCGCGGGCATTGAGGCGACCTCGATGCCCGCGCCTTTTGTTTACCACACCAGTGCTGGCTAAGAATTAGAGAAATAGGAAAGTTTGTGAAAATAATGAAGATCCAATCCAACCCGCATCGCCGGATAGCCGGCTTCACACTGATTGAACTGCTGGTGGTAATCGCCATCATCGCGATTCTGGCGGCCATACTGTTGCCCGCGTTGGCCCAGGCGAAAATCAGGGCGCAGGGTATTTCCTGCCTCAGCAACATGAAACAAATCCAACTGGCCGCCATTCTCTATGCGAGTGATGACAATGATCAGATTCCAGAAAACGTCCCGTGGGGCAGCGGGTTTAATCCAACTGGCACAACTGGATCCCTCCCCTGTTGGGTGGCAGGTGACATGGGTCAACCCGGGGAAGTGGGAATCCTTGATGGACCGAAAGGCTGTTCAACCAATGATTTCTTTTTGGGCGTGAAAGGGGACAAAGTTCCGCCCACAACCGGACCGTACGCAATGTCCGGCGGAACCTTGACCGGCTCCATCGGGAGCTATGCCAAAGCGGCTGGTATCTACAAATGCCCCGCTGACAAAACGGTTGATGCCACTTACAAGGTTCCCCGGAACCGGTCTTGCTCTGCCAACCTGTATGTCGGCGCAGATAAACAGTATTATCCCGACAACCCTTCACCCGGCTATGTCAAGCGTTTCAAGGCGTTTTTCAAATACACTGATTTTAACGCCAGGCTTTCGGCTTCCCAATGCTTTCAATTCGTGGACGAAAATCCCAAGTCCAACAACGACGCTTTATTCGATTTTTTGGCGGACATCAGCCGCCGCAACGACAACCCGGCGGTCAGTCATGGCTTTTCGAGTTCCTTTTCATTTGCCGACGGGCATTGTGAACTTCACAAATGGGTTGACGCCTACCTGAATCCTAATCTCCCCTGGGATGCGACCCATCAGCAGGATCCGAATTGGCTGGTCAATCATGGCACCTGTCTCAAGTGAATGAATATGCCGCGTGCTGATATTTTTAAAAAACCAGTGGAATTTAAACTATGCTGATCGTCAACAGCGGCGGGCGCCCCTGAGGGTCGAAACCTCGGCGCAGGCCTGGACAAAGCGCTGGCGATGATGCAGGCCAAGGCCGCGGCGCGAAATGGGCAAGGCGCCAAACCGATCCAGCGGGCTTTCCAGGCTCGGCCCGCGAAAGAGGCACGACCCGACCGCTTCGGCTTGGCGAGCCGTCATATCCTTTCCCGACATGACGTGCGGGCGGGCTTCGACGATGTTTGGGCCATGCAAATCTCGCCTGTCTGGCAAAGTAGCCTGCCGCGGGAAATTTCTTGTCACTGCGAAAGTGGAAGTTCTGTCGGCGTCCTGTGAATGTTCTCGAATGGGATGCGGACGCCTGTAGTCCAAACCCAAAGACTCGGTGTCTAAAAACACTGGTTTTCAGCAAGCTTAAGATTCTATTAAACGCTGCTCAACCGGGTCCGAATTCAGGTGACCGTGTTTCCGCCAACTGGCTTTTCAACGATTTGCACTGTAGAGTGCAGTGTATAAGAAATAGTAGATTATTTTTAATAAACCTGGCAATAAACCTAAACTAACGTATGAAACTAAAATCACCAAAAAAATGCGCCGGATTGATTCTGGCCGCACTCGCATTGGGTATTTCCGCCAACACACTTTGGGCGGCCGATGATATTATCGTCGGCCCCAGCGGCACCCAAACCGGTGTATCGGGATCGGGTCCGGATTTCCAATGGTCACACTTATATGGAGACACTTTTGTCGATCTAACCTTTGACGCGGCGACACCTCCACCGACCGGAGATACGGAGGGATCCATTTATATGCAAAACAATTGGCCGGCTGGAGATAGCCAAACCTATTGTGTCGCCGCTCCAGCCAATTGGTTTGCCGGGGCCACGTTCGACGCCGACCAATACGAATCCATTCAAATGGACATCAAATATGACACAACTTCGACGATAACGCCGGCTGGGTCCGCCAATATAGGGATCGGTTTTGATACGTGGTACACACCCCATACCGTCACGAATATTTCGTTCAGCGGCTCCGTTGGGGATGGCAGTTGGCACCATTTATCAATCCCCATAGATCCCACCATGCCTGGCGTTAGTTCCGCCCACAGTGTCGGCTTCTATAAGAACACCAGCGGCATCACCGGCTCGATGAATTACTGGGTGGCAAATGTCAAAGTGATTGCGCGCACTTTGCCGATTGCGCCGCCCACCACCTATCTTTCCAAAGTCATGCCCGGCCTGATGCAATTTGCCGATGTGACTCCCAATTGGAACCGGGACAGTGTCCGCACGTTCACCAATGGCGCGGCTCTTGTGTCCTGGTTTGGGCAAGCCAAGCCGGTGGTTTATTCGTTCAAGCTCACCGCCTTTCCCACGAATCAAAGTTTTAATGAAACCCTCTGCCTTGCACCCGGCGCCCAATCCAATGCCGACCCTGATTGGAGCAGCCCGGACGCTCTCGTGTTCTCCATTTCAGCCAATGGTAATGGTTCGCAGGCCGTGAATTTTGCGTACAAGACCAACCAAGCCAACGCCAATGGGATGCTTAACGGATCTGGCCTCCTTACGAACTTTACCTACACCGGTTCGGTGCTGGGCACCTGGAGCTTGACGTTCACTTCCGACACGGAGGCCACGATCATGGCCCCCGATGGATCCACTTATAGTGCTTCAATCCCGGCCGCCAGCGCTGCCCGGTTTGCGGATCCAGCCTGCTTTTATCTGTATTCAGGCATGGGAGTTGATGCCAATGCCGGGCATTTCGTGACGATAGACTCTCTCTCCCTGACCGGGGTCGGCACGCCCATCAATCAAGACTTCAAAACGGGCAGCTTGAATCCGCTGCTCGTCCTCCAATCGCAGCAATATAACGGTCCTTGGAACATGAACCCGCCAAATCAGTTTTTGCTGACCACCAGCAACGGCAAGTATTGGCATCATTGGAATTTGCCCGACTCCAGCTTTTTTCCAATTGTCACGACCAATCTCGCTTCCGGGGTGTGGCAGGATGAAGCCTACTCGAGCATTTTCGCCAATGGCAAGCAGCGGTGGGCCTTGGTTCCACCCACGAGTCTGCCGGGCGCTTCGGCTGGATTCTTCGCCCTGGTCCAGCGCACATATACCCAGTTGCAAGTGTTGCTGCCAGGTCAGACCAACGCTCCGGGAACGGCTTTGGGCTATGTAGGGACGCCGACACCGATCAGCCTGGCCACCCAGGGATTAACTCCCACGACTGTCACCGTCAATGCTTGTGATGCCACTTGGCACATCATCGCCAGTGTGATTGACCAGGTCACGCTGTCCACTTCGGATGGCAGTGCTTTTCTGCCACCCAACCAGTTCATGGTGAATGGAACCGCGTCATTCAGCGATGCCAACGGCATTCTGTTTCAAACCACAGGATCACAGACGGTCACTGCTCAGGATTTGACCAGCACGACCGTCACCGCCACGGCGACCAGTTCCCCGGTGACAATCATCCCTTGATGAAAGGGGCTGGCAAAAGATTCTAGGTTAGGCTTGAAACATGACGGGCGCCGGCCAGAAGGTTGGCGCCCGTCATAAAACATGAGCTATGTTATGATTGGCTGGTTGGGTTGATGATAAAGAAGAAATGATGGCATGAACATCAAAGCAAAATGTGAACAAGAAAATTGTTCCCGCTCCAGCGGCTTCACGCTGATTGAACTTCTGGTGGTCATAGCCATCATCGCGATCCTGGCGGCACTGCTGCTGCCCGCGCTGACCAAGGCGAAGCAACGGGCACAGGCCATTGGTTGCATGAGCAACACCAAGCAAATGACGCTCGGCTGGCGTATCTATGCTGATGACAACGATGATTTGCTGGCCCCCAATGACTCTCCCTACCTTACCGCCTACGCCAGCATGTCCGCCGCACAAAAAGCCACGGCAAAGAACTGGGTGGTGGGCACCATGGCTATAGGTATCGACGCGGGTGATGCCCCGTATAGAATCACAGGTGTCAGCGAATTGCTGGATCCTAATTCGGTGCTGTCGCCCTACCTGCCTAGCCGGGCTTTGTATCATTGCCCGGCGGACGAGTATGTGGATATCAACGCCGGCAATCAGGTTCATGTGCGCAGTTATTCGATGAATTCCGCTGTCGGCACAAGATTTTACTCTGCAATCAATGGAACACCGCCCGTGCCCGTAGGAACGGCGGTTGTCGGCGAATTTTTGCCGGGAACTTGGACATCACCTCAATTGACGTATTTGACTTATGGCAAGATGTCGTCTTTCACCCGGCCGGGGCCTTCGGACACGTGGGTGTTTATGGATGAGAATCCCCACAGAATTAACGACGGCGGCATGTGTGCAGCGGCGCTGGCGGCACCCGGAAAAACCTATATCATTGACCCGCCATCCGGTTTACATGGCGGCGCGGGTGGTCTGGCCTTTGCTGACGGCCACGCCATCGTGCATAAGTGGCAGGATTCAAGGACTTATGGTTCGCAGAATGCCGCCAACAATTTGCCACCAATGCCAGCCCTGCAACAACCCGGCGACAATCCGGATTGCTTTTATCTCGCCCCGTTGACTTCGGCTCCGCGTTGAACGACATGTTTATCCTTGTCCATAAACGCTTCCCAAAATCGGCACCGCAAATCCCACTTGCGGACCGAATGGGGAAACATTGTCCTTTTCCCGGCATTTCACGTTCGTTATTGTGGATTGCGGTTTGTCATTCACCAGCGACCCGGCTTGGGCCTACTGTCAGGTTTCGCTGCTGATCTCTGGTTCCGATTTTCAGGGTCTGTTCAAGCAACATAATGAAAGACAAAACAGTGAAGTTTCCATCCTTTCTCCTTGGACCCCTGTTGCTCTTGTCCGCGCTGGCGGCTTGCGCCTCGGATGACCTGCAGATCTATTCCGACCGGTTTAACAACGGCTGGGGCGACAACTGGTCCTGGATGCCGCGTTACGCCACCAATAATCCGGTTTATGCCGGCGGCAACTCGATGGCGCTTGTTCCCAGCGGCCAATGGCAGGCCTGGTGGCTCAAGAGCGGCACCAGCGTGGATACGACCATCTACACGAATGTGAGCTTCTGGCTCAATGGCGGGACGACCGGCGGACAATCTGTCGGGATCAGCGGCGAGACGAACGGAGCGGGATTGCCGGGAATTTGGGTGACCGCCCCGACGAACACATGGCAGCAATTCACAATCTCCCTGACCGCGCTGGGCATCAATCACGTGACCAACCTGACCGGGTTTCAGATCGGAAACGGTACCTCGACCCAACCGTTTTTCATTGATGATATGCGGCTGGTTGCCGCGCCCGCGCCCGCTGTGGTTCACGTGGGCATTACAGCCAACCAGACCGTGCGGACGGTGAACGGCAAGGTCTTCGGGATCAATCAGGTCGCTTGGGACGGCAACGTGAACACACCCGCCACGGTTGCGATCCTGAACGACATGGGGAATCCCTGTCTGCGCTGGCCGGGCGGAAGCTGGGCTGACGGCTGGCACTGGACCAACGAAAACCTGGGCTGGGGATCCACTTCCAAGGACTTCATTGCCACGGCCACCAACACCCATGCGCAGGCGTTCATCATCGTCAATTACGGCAGCAGCGATGCGGACGAGGCGGCCTATGGCGTGCGGATGTTCAACGTCACCAACCACTGCAACTTCAAATACTGGGAAGTGGGCAACGAGGTGGGCGGATTCTGGGAGGACGATTTCAATACCAACGCGCCGTGGCAGCCGCATGATCCTTGGACGTACGCGATGCGCTTCACCAATTATTACGCGAAGATGAAGGCTGCCGACCCAACCATCAAGGTTGGCGCGGTGGCCGATATTACCGAGGACAGCTCCTCAAATTACTCCAATCATCCCGTGGTTAACCCGCGCACGGGCGTCACTCACAACGGCTGGACGCCGGTGATGCTGACCTATATGCGCAGCAACCATTGCATTCCGGACTTCCTGATCGAGCACAATTATGGCCCGACGGCGGGGGACACGCAGGATCTGCTTTATCCCAGGAGTTGGGCCAAGGATGCGGCTTCCTTGCGTCAGATGCTGACGGATTATCTGGGCAGCGCCGCCACGAATGTGACGCTGGAGGCCACTGAGAACGGCACGGGCGGCGACAAGCAGTGCGTGAGCCTGACGGGCGGCCTCTTTTACGCTGATACCATCGGGCAGATCCTGCAGACGGAGTTCAACTCGCGCCTATGGTGGGATTTTCGCAATGGCACCTCGACCCTTGCCAATCCCGATCCGGCGTTCTACGGCTGGCGCACCAATAGCGACGGCACCATCCTGGTTGATGGGGGCATTGTCTATGGCCTTGGAGGCGTAGGCAGCGCCTATCCAACTTATTATGTGGCCAGGTTGATGCCCCAGTTCGCCGCGGACGGCGACACGGTGGTTTCCGCCACCAGCGATTATCCGCTGCTGGCCGTGTATTCGGTCAAACGGACCAATGGCAGTTTAACCCTGCTGGTGATTAATAAAAGTTCCTCCTCCAACCTCACCGCGGCCATCAATCTGGCCGGGTATCTTCCCTCTGCCAATGCCACCGTTTACAGCTACGGCATTCCGCAGGACACGGCTGCCCGGACGGGTGTGGGTTCGCCCGACATTGCCCAAGCCATCCTCAGCGGAGTTCAAAACAGCTTTTCCGCCACCTTCGCTCCGTTCTCCGTTTCGGTGATGGTTTTGAGCGCCGCCAACCAGCCGCCGTTGACGCCGGCCAACCTGGCGGCCACGGCCTCCAACGCAGCCGTTGCTCTGACGTGGAATGCGGCCGCCGGCGCGGACAGCTACATCATCAGACGCAGCACCACCAGCGGCGGAAGTTACACCGATGTCGCGGCCGGCGTGACGGCGGCGAATTACCTCGACCCGGGCCTGGTCAACGGTACGACTTACTATTACGTCGTCGCCGCGACCAACGCTTACGGCGTCAGTTCCAACTCCATTGAGGTGAGCGTCACGCCGATAATCAAATTTGTCGGAACGGTCATTGGCTCATCGGGTTCTTGGGGCAACTCCGGCAGCACCATCACCAATATGTATGATGGAAACATGAATACATATTACGACGCCGTGAATGGCACCGGGGACTGGGCAGGACTGGATGTGGGCAGCAGCGCGGCCGCGATTGTGATGCAAATAAAATATTGCCCGCGCGCGGGCTTCGCCGGCCGGATGGTGGGCGGCCAATTTCAGGGAGCGAACGCGGCCAATTTCAGCAGCGGCGTGGTGACATTGTTCACTGTCGCCGGCACGCCGCCGGAAGGCGTGATGACCGTGCAAGCCGTGACCAACGCGGCGAGTTTCCGCTATCTGCGCTATATCGGCCCGGCGAGTGGTTACTGCAACGCGGCTGAAGTGGAATTCTGGGGACTCAACACCGGGGTTCCTCCATCCGCGCCAACCGGCCTGGCGGCTGTCGCGGGCGATGGCAACGTCACGTTGAGTTGGTCCGCCTCCGCCACGGCTGCGAACTACTACGTCAAACGCTCGCTCACCAGCGGCAGCGCTTACACGCCCGTTGCGACCAACGCGACCCTGGCCTTTACCAACACCGGCTTGAACAACGGCACGCTCTACGACTTCGTCGTGAGCGCGGCGAATGCGTCGGGCGAGAGCGCCAATTCAACCGAAGCCGGCGCGCGGCCCACATCGTTTGCGCCAACGCAACTCGGCTTCGTCACGGCTGGCAATCAGCTTCAGCTCAACTGGCCGGCTGACCACACGGGCTGGCAGTTGCAATCGCAGACCAACAGCCTCGCCACCGGTCTTGGCACGAACTGGGTCAACGTTTCCAGTTCGGCACAGACAAATCAGATGCCGGTGCCGTTGAATGCAGCCAACGGCGCGGTGTTCTTCCGATTGGTGCGGCCGTAGTCATTCAAGACCATTTCAAGTGCGTCAGAAAAGTCATAAATATCATTGTTCGCGGTATCGTTTAACGACAAAATAAAATGCACAACCAGAAACCCGCGAGGCACGCGGATTTTGATTTTTTACTGCCAACCAACCATGAAATCAATTTTCTCCAACTGTTTTATCCTGGCGCTCGCGGTCTTGGCGGCGGCAACCACAGCCACGATGGCTGCCGGCGATCCGGTTGCGTTGGCAGTCCAGTTGCAGTCACAACCATTTCCGCTGGCGGACGTGCGGCTGCTCGACGGCCCTTTTCACGACGCGATGCTGCGTGACCAGGAATACCTGTTGAGCCTCGACCCCGACCGGTTGCTGCACATGTTCCGCCTGAACGCCGGCTTGCCGTCCAACGCAAAGCCACTCGGTGGCTGGGAAGCGCCCGACTGCGAGTTGCGCGGTCATAGCATGGGCCATTATCTCTCCGCGTTGTCGCTGATGCATGGCAGCACCGGCGACGCACGGTTCAAGCAACGAGTGGATTATATTGTTGGTGAATTGGCGAAGTGCCAGAGCAATTCCCCGGCGGCGGGTTTTCACGAAGGTTACTTGTCCGCGTACCCGGAATCATTCATTGATCGCGTCGAGCAGCGCCAGCCGGTCTGGGCGCCGTGGTACACGCTGCACAAGATCATGGCCGGGCTGCTGGACGCGAATCGCCTTTGCGGAAATGAACAGGCGCTCACCGTGCTGACGAACATGGCCCATTGGGTGAAATACCGCGTGGACCGCCTTTCACACGAGCAGATGCAGAGATCCCTCGAAACCGAACACGGCGGCATGAACGATGTTTTAGCCGGCCTTTACGCGGCGACGGGCAACACGAATTACTTGGAGCTTTCCGCCGCGTTCAACCAGGCCAAAGTTCTCGACCCGCTCGCGCGCGGCGAAGACCGGCTCAATGGCCTGCACGCGAACACGCAGATTCCCAAGGTCATCGGCGCATTGCACGAATATGAACTCACCGGCCAGCGGCAGTTTTTTGCCATGGCGGACACATTCTGGGATTCCGTGGCCCTGCGCCGTTCCTACGTCATCGGCGGTGACAGCGATTACGAGCATTTCTTTCCGACAAACCGTTTTGCCGACCACCTTGGCGCCGACACGGCCGAGACCTGCAACACCTACAACATGCTCAAGCTCACGCACGATCTGTTCGCGCTGGAGCCGGACGCGGCGAAGATGGATTTTTACGAGCGCGCGCTCTACAACGACATCCTGGCCTCGCAGGATCCGGACACGGATATGTTCACCTATTTCATGTCGCTCAAACCGGGGCACTTCAAGGTTTATTCCACGCCGGAAGATTCCTTCTGGTGCTGCGTCGGCACGGGCATGGAGAACCACGCCAAATACGGCGACACGATTTATTTCCATAACGCCGAGGCTCTTTACGTCAACCTGTTCATCGCGTCCGAGTTGCACTGGACGGAGAAAGGAATCGTCGTCCGGCAGGAAACCCAATTTCCCGAAAGCGACACGACCATCCTTAAACTTGGGCTTTCAAAGCCGGTCGCATTCGCGCTGAAGATTCGCCATCCCGCGTGGGCGATGGATGGCGTGAAAGTCTCCGTGAATGGCAGGAAGCAGAAGGTGAATTCCGGGCCGGGAAATTATATCACCTGCACCCGCGAATGGCGCGACGGTGACACCGTCTCCATTCAAATACCGATGCGCCTGCGCACGGAATGCCTGCCCGGCTCGAGCAATACCGTGGCGCTGCTTTACGGGCCGATCGTGTTGGCGGGTGAATTGGGAACGAACGCAATGCCACGCCCGTTTGTCAAGAACCAGTCCGATTTCAGCAAATTGCCCGCGCCCTCCGCACCGATGTTTGCGGCCACGGCGGATGATGTGTTGAAGCACATCAAGCGGGTTTCCGACCGGCCCATGACCTTCCGCACCCATGGCATTGGCCGCCCAACGGACGTCACCTTGATCCCTTTTTACGACCTGCATCGCCAGCGCTACACGGTCTATTGGAAATTGGTCTCCGAGGCGGAATGGCGCGCGCGCGCGCCTGAAATTGCCGCTGCAGAGGCGCGGCGCATGGCAGCGGAGGCGCGCGTGGTGGACATCGTCCATCCCGGCGAACCGCAGTCCGAGACCGACCACAAGCTGCAATTCGAGAATTCCCAGACCGGCGATAGTTACGGCCGCAAATGGCGTGAGGCCGCGGGATGGTTCAGCTATGTGGTGAGGGTGCTGCCCGACCAGCCGCAGGAGCTTGTCCTCAAGCTTCGCGGCGACGCTGGCGCGCGGATTTTCAATGTCTTGGTGGATGGAAAAACCATCGCCACGCATGCCAGCACCAAACCGTCAGGCGTGGCTTATGACGCAGTCATTTCGATACCGCCGGAACTGACCAAGGGGAAGCAAAGCGTGACCGTCACGTTTGCCGCACAACCCGGCAACGTGGCGGGTGCTGTCTATGAATTTCAGGTGCTGCAAGGCAGGTCGAAATGAGGAATAAGCTGCTACCATGATCTCATCATCGGAAACGGAAACGAAACTGCGAATGTAGTTCGCATAATCGCCCATGTGCTCCGAGGCCCTGCCTCGTTAGGAACAAGTACTTGTCGGTTTGGCTCAATTTTCACAGGCAATGCTGCCTTCATTGGCAAATCGCTTGTTTCCAGCCAAACTTTGGCTCCAAAACGCTAGAGCATGACCCGGCCCCAGGCGGGCTTGTATACTTAGCAAACGCATCGGACCGTCATGTAAGGTAGTGACCACGCTTGCGATGCTGAGAATGCTACATAATCCGCGCCTAGCAACTTCCCAAAAGGGCCAAAAAACCAGTTGCCAAATCACCCCACCGAAAACGTTAATTTCAACCGCACAAACGTTGAAGTATTCAAACAATCTGCGTTTGCTAAGTATACAAGCCCGGCCCCAGGAGTCACCAGAACTGGCGATGGTTTGTTATTAGGCTTGTGGTAGCATCAGATTAATCCCGTTTGTCACGGCCTGAGCTGAAAACTGAAAACCGGTTGCGTCAGGCTGGGAACCTAAACCAAAAAAGCGACAGTGCAAAACATCAACCCCGTAATAAATTAGAGATTGAACCCCGACCTGCAATGCCTGGTTACACATCCGCCACGGTTATTTTTAATTTGCAAAAACACTGAACCCTGCACCCTCTAAAACACCATAATCATGAAAACAAAAAATCACCCTGCAATCTGGAATGATCCAATAAACCTTTTCGGCCGGGGGCTGGCCCTGCTCAGCTTGTTGGCTTTTTGCGGAACCAGTAACGCCGCGAGCGTGATCAAGGCCGACGGCGACACCGCCGCCCTCAACACCGCCGCGGCCTGGGTGGGTGGCGTGCCGCCGACATCGGCCGATGTGGCGGTGTGGGACAGCACGGTGACGGCGGCCAATGCCGTTGAAATCGGAGGAAATACAAATTGGGCAGGCATCGTCATTCTTAGTCCGGGTGGCGCGGTGACATTGGGGATCAGCGCGGCGGGCATTACCGCGGTCGCGAGTTCACCTACGTTGACTTATTCTGCTACCCCGGACAATCCGCTGGTCAACGGTGACCGAGCTTTCCTCGGCGGGACAACGGCACCCGGCGGATTCACTTTGGGCACGCTCTATTTCGTTGTCAATGCGACGGCGACCACCTTCCAACTTTCTGCGACTTCCGGCGGCACCGCAATCACCCCCACCAGTACTGGAGCGGCTGTGAGCGTGACAGGCGGCTCCGCGTTAACGCTTGGCGCTTCCGGCATTGACACCAGCGGTGGATCCCAACCTCTAACCCTGCCTGGCCCGGTGATTTCGGGTGCTGCTCAAAATTGGAATCTTGTTTCTGGAGTGACAATCAATGGCGGACTTAGCGGCAACAATAGCGTGACAAATATCGGCAGCGGCACATTGACCATCGGTGGCCAAGGCATGACACTTTCGAATCTGGTCGTCAATTCAGGTACTGTTTCGATCAGCGCCGGCGGGGCTGGCATTGTTGCTGTAAATGGAGGGACATTTACCGTAAACGGCGCGATCAACGAGGGATTGAATGTGATGGCCGGCGGAGGAACGGAACAAAACATTGGCGGCAACCGCACTTGGAGCGGCAACCTCACCGGCAGTGGCCCGTTGACAGTAATCGCAGGTTCCACTCACACGTGGTCCGGCAACAATTCGGCTTACACCGGAACCATTACGTTGCAAGGTGCCGGCACACTACGCTTGAATACGCTCACAGCGGTCAGTGCCGGAACCACATACAATTTTAACAGCGGCACCATGCTGGCGAACACCGCCGGCATTTTTAGTCTCGGCTCATTGAGTGGCACGGGCACCATAAACGCCGCCGCGGCAACACAGAGTTTTTCCATCGGCGCGCTCAATGCGAACACCGATTTTGGCGGCGTGATCATCGGCCCAACCGCAATCATCAAGACCGGCACCGGCACGCAGATCTTGAGCGGCGCAAATACTTACACCGGCACCACCACTGTCAGCAACGGCGTTTTGCAAATCGGCAACGGCGGCAGCGCCGGCTCGCTCGCTTCGTCGGTTGTTTTCCTTACCAACACGGCTGCGTCCACCTTGTCGTTCAACCGCAGTGATGCCGCTCTTAATTTTGCCGGCGTTATCACCGGCATCGGCGGCATCCAGCAGAACGGCAGCGGCACGGTCTCTTTGAGCGGAGCGAACAATTATTCCGGCGGCACGTTTCTCAACGGCGGCATTTTGAAATTCGCCACGGGCGCGCTGGGCACGGGCGGAGTTTTCTTTACCAATAATGCCATGCTGCAATGGGCGTCCGGCAATACGACTGATATTTCGTCACAAGCTGTGACCCTTGGCTCCGGTGGCGGAACGCTCGATGCGAACGGCAATACCGTGACACTGGCCAATCCGATCGGCAACAGCGGCCCCGGCGCGCTCACGGTGAAGAGCACGGCGGCGAACGGCATTGTGAATTTGCAGGGCGCGAACGCTTACTCCGGCGGCACGACCGTCAGCAGCGGAACCTTGCAAGCGAATAATACCAGCGGTTCCGCCACCGGTTCCGGCAGCGTGACGGTCGCCAGTGGCGGCGCGCTGGGGGGCAACGGCAGCGTCAGCGGCGCGGTCGAAATTCAGAGCAGCGGCATTCTCGCCCCCGGCAACAGTGGCGTGGGGACAAATACCGCCAGCTCGTTAACCCTGGATGCAGGCGCGATTTTCAACGTTGAATTTAATGGCGCCGCCAATGACCGGGAAGTGGTTTCCACGTCCGGGGGATTGACCATTAATGGCGGAATCGTCAATTTGTATCAGGCGGGCGGCACGTTGCCACTCAATGCTCCGGGCATCTACAAGCTGATCCAATTTGCCGGTTCCATTGGCGGCTCCGGCACCGCTGCGCTGTCGGTCGGCAACCCCCAAACCGGATACACCTACGTCTTTGGCGCCAGCGGCGGGTTTGTCACCTTGCAAGTCACCTCCGCCGTCAATTTCGGCAGCTGGGGCGTGGATGCCAACGGCAACTGGTCGGCTGCGGGCAATTGGACGGCGACCTCCGGCACCATGCCGCCGCGCAACGCGGGAGATGGCGCTACCCTCGGCACCGGTTCTGCATTGCGGACGGTTACGCTCGACGCCAATGAGAGCATCGGTTCCTTGACGCTGAACAATAACAACTCGTTTGTGATCGCCAGCAGCGGCAAGACTTTGACCCTGGATAATGCGGGCGGCGGTGCGTCGGTCGCCGTGACCGGTGGCTCGGCCAACGACATTCAAACCGCTGTCGCTTTGAAAGATAGCGCAACTGTGACGGTGCTTGCCGGCAAGTCACTGTCCGTCTCCGGCACAATTGCCAACAGCAGCACCGCCAAGGCGCTGACGGTGAACGGCGCGGGCACGCTGGCGCTGTCCGGCAACAATTCCTATGGACCGTCCGCGGGTTCAACCGGCACCACCTTGAGCAGCGGCACGTTGCAGGTTGGCAACAACAATGCACTCAGCGCTGGCGATGTGAATGTTTCCAGCAGCAGCACGCTGCAGGCTGGCGCGGCGGTCACTCTGCCCAACAACATTGATATCGCATCAGGTGCGACAGTAACGGTGGACAACAATGGCAACAACCTGGCCTTGGGAGGCATCATCAGCGACAGCGGCGCATTGACCAAGATTGGTAATGGCACACTGACGTTGAATGGAAACAACACGTATTCCGGCAACACCACGATGGATGAGGGTGTGTTGAGCATTTCATCGCCCAACAACGTCCAGAACAGTCCGAACCTCATCCTCAACGGCGGCGACCTGCTGGGCAACGGCACGTTTGTGGTGGGCAACAGCATAGGCATTGGAGCCACGAGTGGGACGGCTGGCACCAATGGGCTGATTGATGCGGCCAGCGGGCAGGCTTTCACTGTGAATGGCATCATTGCCTCGGCTGGCAATACGGGAACAAACGGCCTGGTGGTGAACAGTGGTGCTGGCAACAACGGCACCGTGATTCTTGCCAATGCAAATACATTTGGCGGCTCAACCGTGATTGCCAAAGGCATATTGCAAGTCGCGAATTCATTGGCCTTGCAGAACAGCACGTTGATTTACGACACGGGCACGCTGTCGTTTGACGGCAGTGTCTCCTCCGCCACTTTTGGCGGATTATCCGGTGCGACCGGCACGCAGAACCTGGTGATGACGAACCTGGGAGGCGGCGCCGTTGTTCTGACCGTGAGTGGCAACACCGTTACAAATGTTTACGGCGGCAACTTGAGTGACGGCGGTTTGGCCGGTTCCCTCATCAAAACCGGCTCAAGCTCGCTGACACTGAGCAACGCCAATTATACGGGCGACACAACCGTCAGCCTGGGCTATTTGAATATCATCGGCGGCACTTCCGGCAGTTCCAGCAGCACGTTTGCCGTGCAGGGCAACAGCGGCACCGCCCAAACAGCAGGTGCCACCGTCAGCGGCGGCACGCTGAATGCCAGCCAGGTCAACATCGGCATCGGCGCCAACCAAAACGGTTCCACTCTTACCATCAATGGGACCGCCAACGCAACATTTGCGACCGGTGTCAATATCGGCGCCGCCGGTGACACGGCCGGAGGCGTGATAATCAATACCACCGGTAATGTCAGTCTGGGTACCGCAGTGCCGGCTCGGGATACCGGCACTGGTTTGGTGGTTTCAAACGGCACTGTTACTGCCACCAGTGTGGACGTGCAAGGCGCAGGCGCGGCAACAGCCGGCAATGCAAACCTGAGTGTCAGCGGGGGTTCGTTGACCATTGGCAATTCCGGTTCGTCCGGTGCGTTCAAAGTGGGCGATGCAACGGCCGGCACGGGTCACGGTGGCAATCTGACCGTCAACGGCGGCACCCTGACGTATTTGGGCACCGACGGATTGCTGGCGGGCAATAATGGTGGCGGGGGCATAACACCGCACGGCAATGTGACGATCAACGGCGGAACGGCTGAGCTTACGGGCCTGACGTTGAACGCAGGGATCCTCACCGACGTAACTTCCACTTTGACGGTGAACGGTGGAACGCTGTATCTGGGAAGCGTGGGTCTCGTGACAAATCCGGCAGCGAGCGGAACGGTGACCATTACCTTGGGCAACGGCGTGGTGGGAGCGCTGGCAGGTTGGTCGTCCACCGCGAACATCACTCTGACCAATGTTGCGACCTTCCAGGCAGCGGACGCTTCGAGCGTTGCCCATAACATCACCTTGAGCGGTGTGCTGTCCGGCAACGGCGGTGTGACCAAAACCGGCAACGGCACGCTGGAGCTTGCCGGCGCCAATACTTACAGCGGCAACACCACCGTGAGCGCTGGAACGCTGAAATTGGATCTGCCGTCGCTGTTCACCAATTCAACTGTTTCCGTGGCCACTGGGGCGACGTTGAATTTGAACTTTGTCGGCACGAACCAGGTAAGCGCCCTGGTATTGAATGGGGTCAGCAAACCCGCCGGCCTTTATGGCAATGGCACCGACCCGACCTTCCTCACTGGCACGGGCAAGATTCTGGTCGCACCCAGCATCAACCCGAACCCGCCGGTATTGGGTGTCAGTGTCAGCGCCAATGTCATGACCCTGGGCTGGCCCACGAACGCAGGTTGGATTCTCCAGTCCAACAGCGTGGGGCTCGCGAGCAGTTCGGCCTGGTTCAACTATCCGGCGAATGGCGCGGTGGACGTGACCAACATCAACATCACGATAAATCCGGCGACAAAGAACGTCTTCTTCCGGATGCTTAAACCGTAATTGTGGTTTGGGGTTTGGGTCAAGGGTCGTCGCAGGCGGGTTCTGCGGCGACCCTGCCCCAAAACGGCAACATTTTATCAGTAATCGTTACGCTGAAAATCAATGAAAGTTAAGCAGGCTGAAAAATCTTCTGGTTCTACACTGATTGAATTACCGGTGGTGATTGCCCTTATCGCCATTCTTGCCGCGATGTTGCTCCCGGCGCTGGCTACGGCAACAGGAAAAACCGTGCGCGTGGGCTGCTTGAGCCAGCTTGGCCAGATCGGAGTGGACATGACAAACTATGCCGGCGATTACGATGATTATGTGCCACCGGCAGCGGGCGGCAACATTCCCATCGAGTTTGATGATGTCGGTGGCACGGCAGCCAAGGCGGCCGGGCTGCCCTTGCAAACAAAACCCGGCTTCCGTTTGAACCCGGCCCGGCCATCCCGGCCTGCCGAAATTTGATGCTGGTTTGCTGCAGTGGAACATCGGCTTTCAATACTATCGCGGAATCAAGAACTGCATGATTATGCGCCTCCTTAAAATCGTCTGCAGTCTGCTGATGGCGGCCTTGCCCGTATTTGCCAACATCCCCGGCGGCGGCAATGGAACCGGCGCCAATGTCACTTTGGTCAACAATGGCGACGGCACGGTGACAATGGCCAACGGCATCGTTACGGCACAGATAAAAATTTCGACCGCGCAAATTCTTCAGTTGACCTACCTTGGGGTTCAGGTGACCAGCGGCGGCACGGCGGGCAACAGCGCTTTTTACTGGCAGGGAAACTCCGGCGGCAGCGACACGCTCACGACCATCGTTGATCCTTCCACCAACGGCGGCAATTGGGCGATGATTCGACTCAACGATTACCTGACCAACAACGCGTCCAATGCAGACGCTTATCGTCACTTCGCCATGTTCCGCGGTTCGCCCGGAATTTACGTGACCGAGGCCATGGAGCGGACCACCAACGCTCCCAGTGGCGGCGGGGACATTCCCAGTCTGACCTGCAAACTTGGCGGGAACATCTTCCAATGGCTGGGGCAGGACACGGGCCGGTTTCTGGCGCGCGAGAGTGCGTCGGACACTCAAATCGCCGTGGACAACGGGCCAAAAGAGGTCACGCTGATAACGACCGGTCCACTGGCCGGCCAGTTCGAGTGCAAGTATGATTTCTCGGGCGACCTTGGCTCCTTGCATTTCATGGGCTGGTGCACCACCAACCGCGCCACCAATTTCGGCTTTTGGATGGTTCATCCCAGCCGCGAATATTTTACCAGCGGCCCGAAGCATCCGGAAATCATCGGCCAGATTTTCATGATCAACAGCACTTTCAGCTCGGTTCATTTTGGGTTTGGCACTGATTTGAATTTCACGAACGGCGAAACCTGGTCGCACGTAATCGGCCCGCTGTTTTTCTATTTCAACCAGGTTGCGCCGGGCACGGCCAATCCCCAGATTCCACTTTATGCGGACGTTTACGCCCAATCCGCCGCTGAAGCGGGTGCATGGCCTTACACGTGGTTCACCGACGACACCAATTACGCGCAGGCCTCGGGCCGCGGCACCGTCACGGGTCAAATTGTGATCAACGACAGCGGCAATCCGAATGCCTCCGCTGCCGGCATGTGGGTGGGATTGGAACAGCAGTCGCCTTCTTCATTAAGCCCGCCCACGACGGATTTTCAATTCTTCGGCAAAAACCTTCAGTTCTGGGCCCAAACGGATGCCAATGGAAATTTCACGATTCCCAATGTCTATGCCGGCACCAACTACACGTTGCTGGCGTTTGGGCCGGGAGCCATCGGCCTGTATCAGTCGCAATCCTTCGGAAGTCCCGCCCCGCCGGTGCAGCTTTACGTCCCGCCCTCGCCATTCGCCGTCACCGTGAGCGGCGGGCAGACCAACGACCTCGGCCCCGTCACCTGGGCGCCGGCGCGCGTGGGCGCGACGGTTTGGGAGATGGGCTTCCCCGACCGCGACACGACTGAATTCCGGCACGGCGCAGATTACTGGCACGGCGACCTCGGCAACTCCACCAACTTTGCCGTCAACTGGGCGCAGTGGATGGATTACAACCTGGATTTTCCCAACGGCGTCAATTACACCAATGGCCAGGGCCGCTGGTCGGTGGATTGGGACTACGCGCAGCCGACGTCGCTTGACCCGACGACCGGCAATTTGAACGGCACCTTGCAGAATATTTTCTTCAATTTGCCCTCCGCGCCCGCCAGCAGTGCGCAGGCTTCGATCTATTTTGCGATTGCCGGCGATTATGACGGTCCCGTCATTGTCACCGTCAACGGCACGGTTTTGAACGGGACGGGGTTTTTCCCATACTATTCTGATGATCCGATGATTCGCATGGAATCGCATGGGGTATTTTGTGACTATCGCCTCAACTTCACCGGCAATCTGCTGCACGCGGGCCAGAACAAAATCCAGTTGACCATGCGCAAGGCCGGTTATTTTTCCAACGACATCATGTATGATTACATCCGCTTGGAACTGACGGGTTACTTCCCGCCGACCCCGGCAGGACTGACAGCCATCGCGGGTAATGGCGTCGTGGTTTTGGACTGGCCGGCCAGTTCCGGTGCGACCAGTTACACCGTCTCGCGTTCGACGACTTCCGGCAGCGGCTACACCGCCATTGCCACCAACGTGGTTGGCCCGATCGTCGGCAGCGATGTTCCCGATGCGACTTACACGGACAATTCCGTGGTCAATGACACGACTTATTATTATGTCGTTGCAGCGGCGAACATGAATGGCAGCGGCACGAATTCGGTTGAAGCCGCCGCCACGCCGTCGTCATCCACGCCATCCGCTCCGTCCGCGCCGACAGGCTTGACGGTAACGCCGGGAAATTTGCAGGCGACGCTCACTTGGAATGCAACGCCCGGCGCGGCGACCTACACCATTCGTCGCACGGTGCTCACTTACGGCGCGGTGGTTACTCAACCCGACGGCACTATTCCCACAAACATCGTCAACAGCTTTGTCACCACGACCAATTA
>Ga0265320_10001165_pt1 | contig 19335 bp, 16 predicted proteins | sample 4827metaG_FD_202087 | JGI IMG/M metagenome (GOLD analysis project Ga0265320, IMG submission 202087) | Rhizosphere microbial communities from Carex aquatilis grown in University of Washington, Seatle, WA, United States - 4-8-27 metaG | ecosystem: Host-associated > Plants > Roots > Rhizosphere >...
ACAGGAACTGCGGCGTCACAATATTGCAGGCTACCAAGCACCAGTAGAATGCAGCATACGGGCCGCCCATACGGTTCATGATCATGTAGCGCTCGTAGGTGTTGCCGCTGTAAAAAGCGCTGAACGCTTCCATCATGTATCCATAGCCGACAATCAGCCCGGTGGCGAGCAGCACCTTGCCCATGTTGTCCAGGTGTTTCATGGTGATGAAATCTTCGAGGCCGAAAATTTTGCGCACCGGAATCGTAAGCGTAAGAACCATCGCGAACCCGGCGTAAATGGCTCCGGCAACGAAGTACGGCGGGAAAATGGTTGCGTGCCACCCCGGAACGATGGAGAAAGCAAAATCGAAGCTGACGATTGTGTGTACGGAGAGAACCAGCGGAGTCGCCAGACCCGCGAGCAACAAAGAAGCAGTCTCATGCCGATACCAATGAGTCGCCGACCCGCGCCAGCCCATGGCAAGCAGACCATAGATTATTTTCGCTGGACGCTTTTTGGACCGGTCGCGCAAAGTGGCCAAATCCGGAAGCAGGCCGATATACCAAAACAACGCGGAAACGGTAGCGTAGGTGGAAACGGCAAAAGCATCCCAGACCAGCGGGCTGCGGAAGTTCGGCCACATCTTCATGGTGTCGGGATACGGAAACAGCCAGTAGGCCAGCCACGGACGGCCCATATGGATCAACGGAAAAACTCCCGCGCAGGCGACCGCGAACAAAGTCATCGCCTCGGCAAAGCGGTTGATGGAGGTGCGCCACTGCTGCCGGAGGAGCAAAAGGATCGCGGAGATCAGCGTGCCCGCGTGGCCGATTCCGATCCACCAGACGAAGTTGATGATTGCAAAGCCCCACCCGATGGGAATCGTAATGCCCCAGATGCCCACGCCCACGGCAAACAGATACGTGACGGCATACAGCAGCATCATCACCAGCGCAAACGCACCCGCAAAGCCCAGAATCCACCATTTGGGCGGCTTGCGGATCATGACGATGGCGCTGATCTTGTCCGATACGGACCCGATGTCGTAACCGGGACCGAGGATCGGCTCGGACGCCATCTGCTCTGCTAGTTTGTCGGACGGGCTATCTGCCATTTTTCATTCCGCTTTAGACTGCTGCTTTCTCAATTTCAGGATTCGGATTTCGCAGCCGTGCCTGATAGGTGGTCCGGGGCCGCGTATTCAATTCTTCGAGCAGGCGGTAATCCAGATTCTTCGCCTTCATTTTCGAAACGCGGCTGTTCGGATCGTTGATGTTTCCGAACACGATCGCTTCCGACGGGCAGGACTGCTGGCACGCGGTGACGATATCGCCATCGCGCACGGGGCGATCCTGTTTTTCCGCGTCAATTTTCGCGGCGTTGATGCGCTGCACGCAGTAGGAACATTTTTCCATCACGCCGCGGCTGCGCACGGTGACGTTCGGATTGCGCAGTCCGAACAGGCTGGGCGTCTCCCAATCCGAATACAGCCGGAAATTAAATCGCCGCACTTTGTAGGGGCAGTTGTTGGAGCAATAGCGCGTCCCCACGCAGCGGTTGTAAACCATTTCGTTCAAGCCTTCGGGACTATGCACTGTGGCGGCCACCGGACAGACAACCTCGCACGGCGCGTCTTCGCAATGCATGCACATCACCGGCTCGTGAACAGTGTTCGGATTGTCCAGATCGCCTTCGAAATATCGGTCGATGCGAATCCAGTGCATCTCGCGGCCAATTCTGACTTCGGTCTTGCCGACGACGGCAATATTGTTTTCCGCCTGACAGGCCACCACGCAGGCTCCACAACCAGTACACGCATTCAGATCGATCGCCATGCCCCAGGAATTGCCCTCGTATTTCACTTCGGGGTATAGCGAGAGCGGATTTTTTTCGGCATCGGCTTGGGCGAATTGCGGATTCTTGCGGTACTCGTCCAGCGTCGCGACGCGCACCAGTTCCCTGCCTTCCATCGAATTGTGCGTCTGCGTTGCGGCCAGCGCCCATTTTTCGCCGGTCTTGCGAACCTCGAGTCCAGCGCCGATCCAGGCGGTGGCATACGGGCGAATCCAGCCGGCATCGAAACCCATGCCCGTGGCGACTCGTCCAGCGCGCGTGCGGCCATAACCCAAAAATACCGTGACGCTTTCATCGGCGTGGCCCGGCATCACCCACACGGGGCCAACGATGGTTCGTCCCTGAAATTTCAATTCAATCGCGTCTTCGCTTTTCAGTGCCAGGCGTTGCGCCGTCTTCGGGCTTACCATCGCGACGCTGTCCCAGGTGAGTTTCGTAAGCGGCTTCGGCAATTCCTGCAGCCAGCCGTTGTTCGCAAATCGCCCGTCCCAGATAGTTGGGTCCGGGCGGAAGATAATTTCGAGTCCGGACTGCGCAGCCATCGGGGCCTGCAATCCGATTCCGGATTTCAACACAACTGTTTTTGGCGCAAGGGCAGTCCCCGCCGTCACACCGTCGCGGAGCGTCTTTTCCCAGAAAGCGTCGAAACGGGCAGCACCGGTTTGCTGCGATTGCCAGAACTCGCGCACGATGTCGTGAGAGGGCTTGCCAGCCTGACCATTGATCAGTGCAATAAAATCGGTTTCCGACTTCCCGCTGTACAGCGGCGCAATTAACGGCTGAACGATCGAGATCGTTCCGTCATACGCTCTGGCATCTCCCCAAGATTCCAGCGAATGCGCCTGAGGCACATGCCAGTGGCACAGCGCGGAGGTTTCATCTTCATACAGCCCAAGCCGGGCCGTGAACTTTACTTTCGGAAGTATCTCGCTAAAGCCCAAATCCGCTGGGGCGTCATAGACGGGGTTGCTGCCCAGAATCAGAAGAGTGGTCACTTTGCCGGCGCGAATATCGGCGGCAAGCTCTCCGATCGACTGCCATAGATTGACGGGAGATTCTTCAATCGGCTGGGTGAAATAAACCGTCTTGTCGAAATCCCCCAGGGCGTGATTGATGGCGTGCACCATGGCATGTACGGCTGAGGAGTGATGATCTCCCGCGACGACCAGCGAAGAACCGGAGTGCTGCTTTAAATCGCGCGCGACTGCGGGAATCCAATTTGCCGGAACACTGGAAGAAATAGCCGAACCTGCGGCGACATTCAATCCGAGTTCCGTTGCGAGCGCCCGCACAAAGCTTTCGATTTCCGACGCGCGCATGCGCAGGCGATGATCGGCCATCGAGCCTGTACTGGTGGGAGTGGATTCGACAGAGTACAGCCGGTTCATCTTCGCATCCACGCTGTCCACGCGGCGTTTCCGCGCAAATTCACGCGCATAGCGGACGCTGCCGGGACCGCTGGTCAGGAAATCCGAATCGAGCGTCAAAATCACGTCGGCGCGATCCAGGCGGTAAACCGTATTCACGTCTTCACCGAAAGCCATTTTCGCGCCTTCGTGAACGTTGTCGCGCCCGACCGATTCGTACTGGTGCCATTTTGCGGAGGGATATGTTTTCAGGAATGCGCGGATTTGCGTGCCAAGCGATGGTGATGTAATCGCGCCCGTCAGGATTCTGATTCCCGCGCCAGAGGTTTTTGCCTCTTCCGCAAGGACCGCGGCCAGTTCGCTCTGAAACTCGGGCCAACTGCCGATGCGGCCATCGTGAATTTCCGCGCGCGAGCGGTCCGGATCGTAGAGTCCCAGAATCGAAGCCTGCGCGAATGCATCGCTGGCACCCAGGCTGGCGGGGTGGTCGGGATTCCCTTCGATCTTGGTTGGCCGCGCCATGTGGCTCTCGACCAAAACTCCGGTGGCTACACCGCCCAGTGTAACTGCAGTAGCATAAGACAGCGGCTTGCCGGGAACGATCTGTTCGGGCTGCCGAACGTAGGGGACAATCTGTTGCGTCGGCAGCTTCGTGCAGCCCGTGAGGCCGGCGAAAGCCGCGGATGCGGCCATCACTTTCATCAATTCGCGACGGTCGAGTTTGGCATCGGGATCGTTGGCCCCATGCGGGAACTCATTTTCCGCGTGATCGCGAAATTCGGGTGTCTCGGCGAGTTCATCGAGGCTGCGCCAGAATCGGGGTGTATTTCCCTGGCTGGATGCATCGCGAAGAACGGCGATGTCCACGTCGGGCCGCCCGGTAATTTTCTTCTCAGTTTCCATCAATCCCCTATTTACCCTTACGCATTCTCTAACCTAAATCGATTAACGATGGCACGTCGTGCAGCTCGTCAACTTTTGGACTTTGTATTCCTTGACAAGCTGGCGGCCAAGCGTGAGTTGGTCGCTGGGCGGCTGGTAAAATGCATTAAAAACTTCCGATCGCGGCCGCAGGTAATTCTCCGGCGCGTTGTGACACTCGAGGCACCAGCGCATATAGAGCGTCTGACCGCGCCAGGTAATATTCATTTCCCCGACGGGTCCGTGGCATGTGGTGCAGCCCACGCCCTTCGAGATGTGAATACTGTGATTGAAATAGACGAAGTCGGGCACGGCGTTGACTCGCGTCCAGGAAATCGGTTTGGAGGTGCTATAGCTGGTGCGAACCGGTTCGAGCATCGCGGCGTTTGTCCAAATCTGGGAATGGCAGGTCATGCAGGTCTGCGTAGGCGGCATTCCGGCGGAGGAAGAGACCTCCACCGACGTATGGCAGTACCGGCAATCCAGGCCGAGTTCTCCGACGTGATGCTTGTGGCTAAATGGAACAGGTTGAGGGCGCGCGACATTCACCTCGGTCACGTAGGACGTTTTGTTGACGACGTCCACAGCAAAACCCAGTAGCGCAATGAGGATTACCGCGCCATAAATGCTCAGGCGCGCAATGGTATTTGTGCTGCGGTGAAATATCTGAGCCATACCGAAAAATTACACTCGGAGACCTAACCGAGATGGACAAACCAGACGGTCTTAGCGCCTCTCCATGAGCCACACCTTCGGCTCCGATTTACGGGACACGGCACGCTCGACCAACGAAGGGGTTACAACCCGGCAGATTGCCCTGCACTTCTATAAGTTCCCCACCGGATCGTTAAGGATGCTTCTAAAATGCCAGCTATATATTTTCCGACCGGTCGTAGCGCACGCGAAACACTATAACATTTGCAAAAATAAATTCAAATATTCCGTTCCTTACGGATGTGATTTGCGTCACAAATACATCACGTCACGAACCTTCCGCCCCGAAACAATGTAACGCAAAAAGTTCTGACGCATCCATATTTCCAAGCCTTCAAATAGGTAGTAGTCTGTGATAGCAACGCAAATGGCCCGATCTGAAACGGGCTTAAAGGAATCCGAACCGGAAGCAAGAACACGCTATGTGGATTGTTCGAATCGCGCTGAACCGGCCGTACACGTTTATCGTGGCCGCCCTCGTCATCCTCCTGATGACGCCGATTGTCTTGCAGCGCACACCGACCGATATTTTTCCCGACATCAACATTCCGGTTGTGGCCATCGGCTGGCAATACGTCGGACTGCCACCGCAACAATTGGAGCAGCGCGTGGTCACCGGATACGAGCGGCTGGTCACCACCGTTGTGGACAATATCGAGCATATCGAATCGCAAACCGTCGATGGCCGCGCGATTGTCAAAGTCTATTTTCAGCCCGGAACCGATGTCCAAGTGGCGCTGACGCAGATCACCTCGGTGTCGCAATCTATTATTCACCAACTGCCTCCTGGCATCGCTGCGCCAATTATCCTTAGCTACTCGGCTTCCACTGTTCCCGTGCTTCAATTAGGAATGAAAGCACAGGGAATGTCGGAGCAGGAGCTATTCGACTTGGGATGGACCGTCGTTCACAACCAGATGGCAACGGTGGCCGGCGCCGCGCTTCCCTATCCCTATGGCGGGAAGACGCGGCAGGTTTCTGTAAACCTGGATATCCCGGCATTGCAGGCGAAGGGGCTTTCTCCGGTAGACGTAATCAACGCCATCAGTTCACAGAATCTTGTGCTGCCTTCCGGCTCGGCCAAACTTGGACCGACCGAATATAACGTCGAAATGAACGGTTCCACTGAAACCATTGCCGCGCTGAACGATTTGCCGATCAAGACTGCTAATGGCGCGACAATCTACGTGGGCGACGTCGCCAGCGTTAGCGACGGGTTTTCTCCGCAAATCAACATCGTGCGCATGGACGGGGTGCGCGGCATTCTGATGGCGGTGTACAAGTCGGGAGCGGCCTCCACGCTGGACGTTGTGTCGCAGGTTTACGCCAAGTTGCCGCAGATTAAGAATCTGCTGCCTCCGCAAATCGAATTCACTTCATTCTTCGATCAATCCATTTTTGTAAGGGCCGCCGTGCAGGGCGTGATTCGCGAAGGACTGGTGGCCGCCTGCCTGACTGCGCTAATGATTCTGTTATTCCTGGGAAGCTGGCGGAGCACGCTGATCATCGCCGTCTCGATTCCGCTTTCAATTATGGTTTCGATCGCGATGCTGAGCGCGCTGCACGAAACCATCAACCTGATGACGCTGGGCGGACTGGCGCTCGCCGTCGGCATCCTGGTGGACGACGCTACGGTAGTTATCGAGAACATCGAGCGTAACTTGGCGCAGGGAAAAGATACGATTCAGGCGATTCTCGACGGCTCGCAGGAAATCGCTATTCCGGCGCTGGTGTCCACGCTATGCATTTGCATCGTCTTCGTCCCGATGTTCTTCCTCACCGGAGTCGCGAAGTTTCTTTTCGTCCCGCTGGCGGAAGCGGTTGTTTTCGCGATGCTCGCTTCGTACTTACTGTCGCGAACTCTGGTGCCAACGATGGCGATGTATCTGCTAAAGAACCATCATGGCGAGGAATACGCGACCGGCAGCGATATTTTTTCGCGCATCCAGCGACGGTTCGCGCAGGCGTTTCAGCGAATGAGAGAGCGATATCGAAACTCCCTGAGTTTCTGCCTCGAAAATGCATGGCTGTTCACCGGGCTGTTTCTGCTGTTCTGCGTGGGATCGCTGCCTTTTGCGTTAGCTCTGGGGCGCGACTTTTTCCCCAGCGTCGATTCGGGATCGATCCGACTGCATATGCGCGCCCGCGCAGGCCAGCGCGTGGAAGAAACCGCGAGAGAAGCCGACGGAGTCGATAACCTGATCCGGCGAGTAATTCCGCCGGAAGACCTCGGCGATATCGTGGACAACATCGGCTTGTTCAACAGCACCATTAACATGATGTACAGCAACTCGGGAATCATCGGCGAATCCGATGCGGAAATTCTGATCGGCCTGAGGCCCAATCACAGGATGCCGACCAAATACTATGTCGGGCATCTGCGCGAGCAATTGGCGCAGGAATTCCCCGGGACGCAGTTTTTCTTCCAGCCAGCCGATATGGTCAGCCAGATTCTGAATTTCGGCGCTCCCGCTCCGGTCGATATCCAGATCATAGGCCAGAACAACCAGTCCAATTACGCCATCGCGCAGCAAATATCGAACCGCTTGCAGCACGTTCCCGGCGCGGTGGACGTCCACGTCCAGCAGTTGCGTTCTTACCCAACATTATTTCTGAATGTGGACCGCTCGCAGGCGCAGTCGGTGGGACTGAGCCAGCAGGATGTGGCCAACAGCATCCTGTTGTCGCTGAGTTCGAGCTTTCAAATCAATCCATCGTACTGGGTGAACCCCACCACCGGTTTCGAATACAACGTGGCCGTGCAGGTACCGCAGTACAAGATCGATTCCATGCAGGCGCTCAACAATATTCCGGCGTCCTCGCCGTTCACGAAAACGCCGGAGGTGCTGGGAAATCTGGCCAAAGTAAACGTCAACGTGGAGCCGGCGCTGATCTCCCATTACGACAGCCTGCCGATGATCGACGTGTACGCCTCGGTGGAGGGCCGCGACCTCGGCGGCGTGGACGCGGACATTCAAAAAGTGCTGGATGAGTTTCGAACTAAACTCCCGCGCGGCGCGCGCCTGGAGCGCCGCGGGCAAGTCGCGACAATGACTTCGTCCTTTGCCGGATTGATCGCCGGCGTGGGAGTCGCCATTGTGCTGGTGTATCTGCTGATCGTGGTGAACTTTCAATCGTGGCTCGATCCATTCATCATCATCACCGCCCTTCCGGGCGCGCTGGCGGGAATCGTCTGGATGCAGCTGATCACGCACACCACTTTGAGTGTGCCTTCGCTGACGGGCACGATCATGTGCATCGGCGTAGCTACCGCCAACAGCATTCTGATGGTGTCGTTCGCGCGGGAACGCCTGAACGAAGGCCTTAGCTCCACGCAGGCTGCGCTGCAAGCCGGATACGTTCGCATTCGGCCTGTGCTGATGACCGCGCTGGCGATGATTATCGGAATGATTCCGCTTTCGCTGGGGCTCGGTGAAGGCGGCGAGCAGAATGCCCCACTGGGCCGCGCCGTCATCGGCGGGTTGATCGTTGCTACGTTCGCGACCCTGTTTTTGGTGCCTTGCGTATTCTCCCTGGTGCATCGCGGCCACAAACCGGGGACGCGGGCAGAGGTTACGCCACAAAATATTTCGTAGCGGCAGGAGTTTTCAGGAGAAGATTGAGAATGTCGGATATGCCCACGGACTCGCAATACAATTCAACGAACGATCCGAATTCGCGCGCAAAAAGTGGAGGCCTCGGCTCGATGGTGCGCTGGTTCCTGATTCTGTTTGTCGTTTTCGCAATTCTCGGCGCTTATGCGCTGCTACAAAGACGGAACGAGCACCGCGTGCTTGCCGAGCAAACCGAGCGCATGGCGGTGCCGTTTGTTTCGGTGATTCGTGCGACGCCGGTTGAGGGCGCCTCTGAAATGGTGCTCCCGGGAACCTTGAAGGCGTATGTCGAATCTCCACTTTATGCCCGGACCAACGGGTACTTGAAAAAATGGTACAAGGACATTGGCAGCAGCGTGAAGCAGGGCGATCTGCTGGCGGAAATCGATACCCCGGAAATCGATCAGCAACTCGCGCAGGCACGCGCCGATCTGGCCACGGCCAAAGCGAATCTGAGCCTCGCCGGCACGACCAATGAACGCTATCAGGATTTGCTCAAGACGGACTCCGTTTCCAAACAGGATGCCGACAACGCCAGCGGAAATTTCACGGCCCGACAGGCGATGGTGCAATCGGCTGAAGCCAATGTGAAGCGGCTCGAGGATATGGAGTCCTTCAAACGCGTGTACGCACCATTCTCCGGCGTGATTACGCAGCGCAACGTCGATGTCGGAACATTGATCAATGCCGGGAACGGCGGGACCGCCACGAAGGAAATGTTCGACCTCGCGCAGATCGATCCGTTGCGCGTCTTCGTGTCCGTGCCGCAGTCCTACGGCCCTTCGATTCGCATCGGGATGAAGGGATGCCTTGCCCTGGCCGAAATGTCGGGGCGTAGTTTCTGCGGACAAGTCGCGCGGACCGCCAACGCGATCGATCCCTCCACACGGACTTTGCTGACAGAAGTTGATGTTCCCAATCCCTCCGGCACGCTGTTGCCCGGCGCTTATGCGCAGGTCAGCTTCGACGCAAAATTGTCCGGCCAGCGGCTTACACTTCCCATCAATGCCTTGCTGTTCCGTCCGGAGGGAACCATGGCAGCGGTGGTTCGCCCGGATAACACTTTGGATTTGAAGAAGCTTATTATTGGGCGGGATCTGGGCACGATTGTTGAAGTCATGCAGGGAATCACTGAATCAGACAACGTTGTGGTCAACCCGCCCGATGCGCTCGAGCAGGGTCAGAAGGTCACCATTACTACGCAGAACCCCGACGGGACGATGAAAACGCAAGGGGAGCAGAACCCGAAGCAGTGAACGCCGCCATGCCCGAGAGGCAAACCATTGATGACAACTTTTTCCCAACAAAGATTTTTTCGTAACTACCGATCGGTGTAATACCCGTCTCTGGCCTGCACGGACATATCCTTCTGTTTCGTGGTGAGGACAATTCTGTGATATCCGGCGCCCACATCCGCTGCTGGCGTGTAGCCTATGCTGTACTGATTGCGCAGTCCTTCCTCAATCGTCTTGTAAATCTGCTCGATCGGCTCCTTTTTCGTGACTTCGAACAGGCGTCCTCCGGTTTCCTTCGAGATGCGCTCAAGAATTTTCTTGCCGTCAGGGCGCTCTTCCTGGGGGTATCTACTTCGACCGCCTCCGCCCCCGTGGCGGCCCATTCCGGGGCCTCCAAAACCGCCGAACGGGCTCCGGTTCTGTGATTGGTCTTCATCCTTGAACAAGATCGAGTACACAACAGTGTCGGCGCGTTGTGCGGTTTCAATGGCAGTCACCAGAGACTCCTTGCTGCCGTGGTCCACACCATCGGAGAGGATGATCAGCGCTTTTCTTCCCTGTAGCTTCTTGATCACGTCGTCGGAGGCCAGATATACGGCATCATAGAGCAAAGTGCCTCCACCACCACTATGCGATCGCGAGCCGCCGCCGCGAGAACTTCCCTGCTGCTGATCGGGTTGGGACGTGTCCAGCATTTGCAGTGCCGCCTGCAATTTTGGACGCGACGAAGTCAGGTCCTGCAACAATTCGACTTCCCTGTCGAAATGAATGACGAAGGCTTTGTCTTTATCCACTCGCAGCAGGTCGTCCAGAAAGCTTTGGCTGGCCGTGCGCTCCTGATCGAGCACGCGCCGCTGGCTCTGGCTCGTGTCCACTAGCAGGCCCAGGGTCAATGGAATATTAGTGTCCTTCGAAAAATACGTGATGGTTTGGGGATGCCCATCCTCTTCCAGCGCGAAGTCATCCTTGCCCAGATTGGAGACGATCTGGCCGTGCTTGTCGTGGACGGTCGCAAGTACGTTGACTACCTTTACTTCAACGGAAATCTTCGGTTGGTCTTGCCCGAACGAAGGGCATACTGGCAAACAGAGCGCCGCAGCCAATAGCAACGTCCAGCCTGTGACTGGAATTTCTTTGTGATAGATCAATGGCAATTTCATTGGGATGAGGTATTGCTGCTGTCAGTGTGTCTCCTGAGCACGGGCTTGTCAGGATCGTTGTCTTGGGTAGTCGGCAGGCTGGCCGGTGCGGTCTGTGTGCTTGGCGTTGCACTGCTGTCGTCAGGCTTGCGCTTCAGGACCGGCTGATCCGGATCGGATGCCTGGCCTGTTTGTCCGCCGTCTGGTGTTGACACGCTATTGGTGGTGTCAACATGCCTCTTGAGCACGGGCTGATTGGGGTCAGTTTCGTGACTAGCCTGGGAACCGATCCCCGCCGAAGCATCGTAAACATAGCGAACAACGAGCGTGCCTTTGGACTTACCGCGGTCAACGTGGATGGTTTCGAAAAACTGTTCTCCATCCGATGACAACTCAAACGTTCGGCTCATCGTCGAACCCTGCGGGGTCTTTTCGTCGGAGACGAGTTGGGTTCCGTTCCAGTGTGCAGCGATTTCCTGATAGCTGTCGTCCTTGGGCTTCTGCACCTTCCGGCCATCCGTGAAGAAAGCAAGTTTGCGGTAATGGTCGTCGGTCACGTCGATTTCGGGGTTGGTAATAGCGAAACTCAAAGAAGCCGGAGGTCGGATTAAATCTTCCAGCTTCGCGTCATCCTCGGTGTTTCGTCCGCTATTCTGGCGCCCACCATTTGGTCCTCCATTACCACCACCTGGATAGCCTCCGCCACCAGGGTAGCCACCTCCACCAGGGTATCCACCCCCGCCGGGATAGCCTCCGCCGCCCGGGTAGCCTCCACCGGGATAATTTCCACCGTTGCGTCCTCCGCCACCGTTCCCCGCTTGTGTTCCGCGCGAGTTCTGAACCTTGGTGCGAGGATCGTCGCTTTCATCCGGATTCAGCTTCCAAGCGCCATCCAGAGTTTTCCGCGGGGGGATATCGGGCGGTTTGGGCTTCGCCTTAGCCGTTGTGCGCGGTGGGGGAATCAGCGATGGCGGCGGGGTCATCGGCCCCGGTTCTGCCTGGGCCATCAATCGGGCGGGTGAAATTGCGAGGATCGCGCCAAGGAACACGCAGCAGGAGACATTCACAATGTTTCTCATATTCAAGGCAGGTGTACCCAAGCCAGTAGATGAACGTCCCGTGCTATTTAGTTGCCTGTTGTATGTCACTCCAACCATGGAGACCCCCGCACGATCCTGTCAGCGGAAATAGTAGCCGCTCTTGGCGAGAATCAGGTAGTTCTTCCCCTTGGTCCCAAAGGATGGGGCCAGACGAACATCCAGCTTGTGAGGCTTTCCCGCCGCTCCGTTTGCGGACGTGTAGTAACCTAGCGTGTAGCGCGTCTTGATGCGGTCGATCAGCGCGCGGAATGTGGCGTCCAGGTTTGCAACGTCTTTCACGTCAAAGATTTCTCCGCCCGTCTGCTCGGTCACTCTTCGAATGTCCACCAACCCAGGAATCATGCTCGCGGCAAAGATGGTCGAAGCGGGGTTGTATCCAGGTATCTTCAGATTATAGACCGTCGCGTCCGCTGCCGTGGTTTCGGTAACGATGTCGCGGGTGCCCTGCCCGCCGGCGTCAGTGCCGACGTCGTCGCTGATCAGGATGATGACCTTGCGGCCCTTTGGGGATTCTTTCAGCAGATACTCGGCGGCAACGAAGATTCCATCATTGATATTTGTCGCGCCTCCGACTCTGAACGAACCGATTTTTTCGGAAATTTTGGTCTTATCTTTGGTCAGCGGCACACTCAACTGCGCTTCCGTCGAAAAGGTGAACAGCGCCACTTCGTCCTCAGCCTTGAGCGATGCAAGAGTGGAAGCCGCGGCGTCGCGCAAAGGGTCAATAAACGGGCCAATCGAATCGCTCAGGTCCAGCACCAACGCAACATGAAGAGGCAACGCATCCCGGCTGAATAATTCCACTTTCTTGAGGACGCCGTCTTCGCGAACCTCGAAATCATCCTTCTTTAGATCGCCCATGATTTGACCGGCTTTGGTCTTCACCGTGGCGTCCAGGACCACAAGATTGACATCCACCCTTATCGCACCTGCTCCCTGATCTTGCGCGTGACCGGAATAGCACGGAGCGGAGGCGAGCAGTAAGACTGCTTGTATTATCCGATAGTGGGATGGACGAATTCTCCCTACTGAATTGGAATGGCTATGCATGTCAAAAATTCGGTGTGCCTCCGGACCATCTAACCTACACCCATGGGCGTTGCCGCGCAACGCACTCACGCACAATACGCTAAGTGACTTCCTTGCATAGAGTTGCCGTAATTATCCAGGTACTAGAACCCGGGGCACAAAAATTTTGGCTCCAACCGTTCATTGAGCCTCCCGTTTCCAGATGCCAAAGTGGGACATCGAAATCGACGAGCGCTTCGAAAGGACACACAGCCTATGAGATTCAGCAAACTATCTGCCGCGGCGTTTTGCTCCCTCGTTTTCTTCTTTTGTAGCCTGTCCACCCACGCGCAGCAGATGGGGTGGGAAAAGGTGGCGTCGGCCGCCAGTGTGGCCCGGCAGCGAGGTGACCTGGTGGAGGCAGAGACTTTGTACAAGCAGTCTTTGGCACTCCAGCAAAAGACCATGGGACCGAATCGCTGGGAGGTGGCCATCACGCTGAACAATCTCGCGGTTTTTTACCAAGATGAGTATCGATACGCGGAAGCTGAATCGCTCTACAAACAATCACTGGCGATTTGGGAGAAAGTTCCCGGCAGAGAAGTTCAGGCTGCGTCGAGCATGAACAATTTCGCCGCTCTCTATCACGAGGAAGGCAAAGACGTCGAAGGTGCGTCTCTCTATAACCGCGCGCTGGGTATCTGGAAGAAAATTAACCGAACCGATAGTCCTGAGGCGCTGGTCTCTCTATGCGGGTTGGCCGAGATTTATAGTGCGCAAACCAGATTTGACGATGCGGAGCCACTCTACAAACAGGCGCTGTCCATTTGGGGCAAGAACGGGCAAATGCAAAGTCCAGACGCGCAAAACGCGCTCACACACTTGGCGAATATTTATTACTCCCGAGGCTCCTATTCCGAGGCTGAACCACTCTACGCCAAAGCATTGGTGATCGAGAATCGAATTGTGAGCACGGAAACTCCCGAGACAATCACCTCACTGAACAATCTGGCGCAAATCTACCGCTCTCAGTCAAGATACTCGGAAGCTGAGCCGCTCCTTGCGAGAGTGCTGGAAATCAGGGAAAAGAGGCTCGGACCGGACCACATTGACGTTGCCGCAAGCGTGAGCAATCTAGCGCTTCTCTACAATTGCGAAGGTAAATATGCCCAGGCGGAGCCTCTGTACAAAAAGGCTGTGGAAATACGCGAAAAGATTCTCGGGCCCCAACACCCGGACGTTGCTCAATCGTTGCAGATGTACGCAGCGCTGCTTCGCCAGGAAGGGAAAATAGCCGAAGCTCAAAAATTAGAAACGCAGGCGGAAAGAATCCAAATCAATGCGACGCAAAAAATGGGGTCTGGATCGTAACGCAAAGTGATTCGAAAAAACGTGGAGCCGAGGCCCGGACTTGAACCGGGGACCTGTCGATTACGAAATGGACGTTTTTCCTTTATCCCTTTGGTTTTCAATCTCCGGCCCTCGACGCTATTATCCCCCTTTCTCCCTCTTTCGCCAGTCGATTGTGCAACGCAATATGCAACGAAATTGTGATATAGGTATATGCGTGAAAGCGAAGCTCTCAACCCGCGAGGCAGCCAAGAAATTAGGCGTCACGATCCTGACTCTGCAACGTCATGTCACGGCAAAGACGGTCAAGGCTCCGCCACTACAGAAAATCGGAGGAGTGAGCGTCCGACTCTGGACGGCCCGCGATATTGCGAAGGCAAAGAAAGTCTTACGCGCCATGAGGCCGGGAAGAAAAAAGCAGAAATGAAACCAGCAACGGTGCTCTTATCGCTATGCTTCGCAATATCAGTGCTCGCGCAGACGCCGCAAACACAGCCGCCGCAACCTCCACCCACCAAGAGACTCTTTATCGCGGACTACATCATCACTGGCGTTTTTGGTTCGGCTCAAACGACCTACGGCAGTACAGTTGGCGGCGCTGCTGTTGTTGGGAGAAACATTTCGCTAGAGGCGACGGACGGATTTATCAAGAACTGCCCCGCTGTGACGGTGACTAGCGATCAAGACGCGGCGGATTATACCCTTCGGCCCAACAAGGGAAGTTCGACGCTATACAAGAAAAATGGAGACGTTGTTTACGTGTCACACGCAAAGGTCAAAGTTTCTAACCTCGTCAAAGATGTGTGCGGCTACATCAAATCGCACTGAGAAAGCCCGTGAATGAGAATTAGGAACAAATACGCTGCCTCCGCACGAAGCTTAGCCTGGGAAAAAACAGCTATCGGCATAAGATACAGCTGTGACCATTGTTCTTGGCATGTTTCGATGGAGAAGGAAGATCGCAGAGAGGCAGACAAGCTGTTCAATAAACATGACTGCGCCGAGAATCAACCTAAAAAATAATCGCTTTTGTACGCCCCGCGTCATCGCAACTCCCAGCTTGCAAGACTATCGCCGCTTCCCTTCCCGCTTCGCCTGCCGTCGGGTGTCAATGTAGTCCTCTGTGTCAGGGTCGTTTGCAAAACCACTTTCATTTAACTTCTTGGCAATTTGGCCGATGCGGACTACTTGCTGATCCGGCTCCATGTTCATTAGGCCGTGAGCAGCTTCAAAGTTTTCAGGCTTGGCGAGCCAGTAGGCAACTTCGGGAGCGCCGAGTCTGACGATCTCAGCAACCGCAGGCGCGGAAATGGTCAAACCGTAATCGTGCGCGTCCTGTAAAGTGTCATTAAAATCCCGGTGAAGCTGAATCAACTTCTGTCCCTTTTGAATGAACTGCCGCGCTAGCTGTTCCATGTCGTTTTCCTTTCGACTATTCGTCCGACTCTTCCTCAACGGTCTTTTGCTTTGGCAGGTTCAATTCGCTGGGAGTCCGAACCCATCCTGCCTTGAGCAAGACTTCTTCTTCCTTGCGGCAAGCCGCTAGATTGATCTTGTCGCCCACTTGCCAACCAGAAGGGACAAGGCAAGTCTTGTAAAGATGCTGGCCGATGATTGCCGGTGAACCTTCCGAAGTGGACAGGATTCCCTTGATACCATTTCGCTGCGCCACATTCGCCGGGACGGGATACCCTGGGTTAATCGGGTCTGCCGATGCGAGCGGCGTCACTTCCCCGCCTGAGACGATCTTCCCTGCCGCATCGCGTTCCCGCTTGAATGCCCGATGGTACATCGCTCGGGGATATTCTGCGTGCGCCTCTGCAACCGTCGCAGCGTAAGCCTCGTCAACCGCGCTGATCGGCGGGGGCATCACTTTGTTTCCCCCGATGGCGATATGCTCTTTGCCGCCTGGGACCAGCGCCCTAGAGCCGGATGCTGGCGGGGTATCCATTGCGCGTGCTTGCTGCTCGTCACGGCCCGCGCTGTCTCGCTTCTTTGGCCGAAAGACTACTTCCTGCTCGCTGACTACCTGCTCCAATTGGGGCATGATTCCTTCCTTTCGCTGTGCAACGTCCGTGCAACGCCACTTGCAACTTACTGATTACGAATCACTAAAATCTGACTAGCCGTTAAACTATCCACACGTCACAACTCAACCCTGATTTTCTGCACTGGCCGCTGCTCAATGGCTGACTGCCCTGGCTCTGCCGCGTCATCCTCGCGGGCATGGCTCAATTCTTGTTCTGGCATCTGCGCCGCAACCTGGGGCGTCTGCGTGGCCGCGTGGCCGTTTCCTGGCATTGAGTGAAAATATTGGCTAATGATCTGATCCGCTTCCGCAAGTTTTTTCGTCCGCATAGAAGTAAGCGCGTCGGTGTAGCTGAAATTGCCTTCTACTTCGATAGCTTGCGACGGCTTGCCCCATCCGTAAGCCAAGAGAATTTCCAAGTGTTTCGGGGAGCCTTGCCGGGCCCGCCTATCTGCCATCTCAAGCCATTGCCGCAAGCGCGTTTTTCTGATCTTTGGGTCTTGTTCATCGGCAAAAGCTCTCACTTGCTCTTTCAAATCGCTCGTTTTCGGTCTGCCTTTGGGATTCCCTGATTGCCCTGGCTGGAATGGCGTCCCGAATGGCTCTTGATTGCCTGTCAAATTGCCTACAGCCTCAACCCCGCCTGATTCCTGGCTGCTCTCGGCATGAGCCGAAGCTCCCAAAGCGTTCTTTTTGTCTCTTTTCCTCATACTGGCCTGCGTTACCGATTCTGATTCGGGAGCTTGTTACTCGATGGATTGAGCACTGGCCGCGCCGCCATTGCATTGCGTCTCCGCGCCTGCGCCTCTTGAATTTCCTTTTCTAACTTTTGATTCCGCGCCCGTCGTTGATCCCGATTTGGTACTTCGTTCGTCGCCATGTGTTATTTTCCCTCTTTCTTGACGCGCTGGCCCTTCGGTCTACCCTGCTGCGCAACCTCTGCGCGGAATGCTTCCTCTTCTACAGTCGGGCCTTGTTCTAAGCCGAGCGTCTCAATTCTTTCCTTTTCTTCACTGTCCGTGAGCGCCTTCTTTGTCCGCAGATTGAGAATTTCCGTCAGGTCGGCAATTAGTTTGTCTCGCTTTTCGAGTTGGTCAAAAGCCCAATCCGCCTTGTACTTCCATTGAGCGCGTTCAGCTTTCAGCATTTGTATTTTTTCGTTCGGAGTCGCGGACATTTCCACGATGCGCTTATGCTCCATCTCCACAAGTCTGCTAGCAATCAGAGCGCGAGTATCTTGCGAGGCCATCTCTGCCACATCATGCTCAACCGAAGAAATAAGAGCCTGTGTCACACCGGCCAGCTTTGCGAGTCGCGCTTGCGTCAAGCCGAGCCTCTTCCGCATCGCCTTGAGTTTCTTTCCGTCGTAAATTTCCGCCATGCGCTTTTGCCCTTCCTGCCGCCATGCGGCCCACGTCGGAAAGTATGCCTTATACTTTCATTCCCCGTCAAGGAAGAAATTAAGATCCAACCTTTATGCGTACTTTGTGAGAAATGACTTGACGCGTACTCTGCCGTACCTTATCTTTTCATAAGCCTGGAATCAACCGTCATGCGGGAACGATTACACCGCCTGACTGAAAGGAACCTTACAGGTTATCGACAAGGGGCGGGGGTGCCGGGGGCCGATTCGGGGAAAAGAGCCTTAACCGCATCCCCCGCCAATTCGAGGGAACGTACATGAACGAAACTAATACGAATCGTCCTTCTAATCAATCTTATTTATCGAGGCGCGGCGCTCCGTCGCACGTATCGGCACAGCGGAATAATGTGCTTCGATTGCTCCGAGAGGCAAAAGCTCGCGGACAGGGACTTCGCCGCGAGGATGCGATTTTCCAATATCGGATAACCCAAGTTGGCGCTCGCGTGCATGAGTTAGAGCGAATGGGTTTCACGATCCGGCACGACCTGGAGCCGGGAGCACGTTTCGTCACTTACTTCCTAGTGAGCGAGCCGGACCGGGAAAAGCCTCTTCCCACCTATCGGCCAAAAGGCCCCGACAAGCGCCAACGTACATTTTCCAATTCGCCGGATTGGTTTGAGCGCGAAACTGGCAAACCACGCCCCAAGCCGGAACTACCTAGCTCCGATCTTCCGTTATTTCCTGGGACTGAGCCTTGAATACTCGGCGGATCGGCGCTACCCCCAAGGAAGCCTTTTGGAGCGGACTAAAAGGCGGCATCTTCGATAGGAAGCATTCCGAAGCTATGGGGAGCGCATTTTGGCTTTTTGGGTATCTCGTCATGCGGCAGACCCAACTAAACGAGCAAGGGGAAGGGCTTCCGCGCTACGGCAATCCGACCAGCCGAAAAGATATTGCCGGGGATACCGGATGGACCCTCTCACAGATTGACCATTGGATGCGTACCCTTGTTCACACCGGGTACATTCGCACCGTAAAAAGAGGCAACGATGGCGTTGTAATCTTCATTCAGAAGGCCAAGAAAAAGCAGCGCGTGCGACCAGATTCCCACAGTACAGGTAGCGCCGATTCCGCGACACCTAACAGGCTGCTGAAATAGCTCGACGGTGGATGATTTTGTTTGTTTTTCCCGTCGTGCAGCCTTGTTTTTTGCTGGGAATCGAGGTGTTTTCTCTGTTCCTCGCGGTGTTTCAGGCCCTTCAGAGACACCACGCCCCGGGCCCTACACCGCCGCTTGCGCCAGCAGGTTTCTCGCGCGTACCAGGTTGTAAGCCGCGGCGGTGAACGTGAACATCCACTCCACTCGCGCTTCCCCGCGATGCCGCAGCTTTCTCAACAAGCCAATCGTCTTCATCCAGCCGAAAATCTCTTCCACGCGTTTGCGCACCCGCTGGCTGATTGCGTAGCCCGCGTGCCGCGTTGTGCGCCCATCGATAGCGCTGCCACCAGGCCGTTTCTGGTTCCGCGCCACGTGCGGGGTCACGTTTTCTCGCCGCAGCGCCTCCACCAATTTCTTCTGATCGTAGCCTTTGTCCCCGCGCATCGTCACGCGCTGCTCGCCGCTCACTTCTTCCACCATCTCCAGCGCAGCCGCGCCTT
>Ga0265320_10001166_pt1 | contig 19332 bp, 10 predicted proteins | sample 4827metaG_FD_202087 | JGI IMG/M metagenome (GOLD analysis project Ga0265320, IMG submission 202087) | Rhizosphere microbial communities from Carex aquatilis grown in University of Washington, Seatle, WA, United States - 4-8-27 metaG | ecosystem: Host-associated > Plants > Roots > Rhizosphere >...
TGAGCGCTGAACGCACCGCCCGGTTGCCGGAATACAAGGCGCAGCGGCCGGAAATGCCGGACGATTTGAAGTCGCAGCTCGACGAAATCGTCAGCTATTTGAGAGCAGCGGGGATGGCCTCGTTTTGCCGCGAGGGCGTGGAGGCCGATGACTACATCGCCTGCCTGACGCGGCACGCGACGGGAGTTGGCATGACCGTGGTCATTGCCAGTTCGGACAAGGATTTTATGCAGTTGGTGTCGGCGCGGGTTGGGTTGTTAAACCCGAACGACAAGAGTGAGACGGTCTGGACGGATGGGCAGGTGCGGGCCAAAGCCGGGGTCGGGCCGTCACAAATAGTGGACTGGCTGAGTTTGATGGGCGACACGGTGGATAATATTCCAGGCGTGCCGGGTGTCGGTCCGAAGACCGCCGCTGAATTGCTGAATCAATTTGGCTCGGTGGACGTGTTGTATGAGCGGCTGGATGAAGTAAAATCGGAGCGATTGCGCGCGGCTTTGCGCGCCGCCGCGGATGCGGTGCGGCGCAACCGCGGGTTGGTGCGGTTGCAGGATGATTTGCTGTGCGAGTTCTCGCCGGAGGCGATGGCGGGGAAGCCGGCGGATGCGGGCCGGCTGCGTGAATTATATCAGCGCTGGGGCTTCAAGGGAATGCTCGCCGCGCTGGAAGAATCGTCGCGCGAGCGGCAAACGATTTTGATCTAGAAAATGAATTTGAAATGCTGGACTAAGAGTTTGTCTGAGGTCAGACACGCCGTGAGGCTGTTTGCCCAACCTCAGCGCACGCATCTGGGCGGAAGATTTTTTGGACAAATTGCTTCGGTACGTTTAGAGTTGAGAAAACCTTTTGTTATGTTGTCGCCGTTGTCTGTACGCTCGGTCGCTATTTGCCTTTGCTGGGGGGTATTCTTGGGAATACCAGTCTCGATTTTTGGCCAGACCAATTATTACCGAACGAACGGCACGGAATACGCGGTCGTTGGTTCGCTGCCAGGCGACCAGGTCTGGCCGGACGTAGCCGTGACGACCAACGGCGGCTTTGTGGTCTGGCAGGATAATGCCACTGACGGCAGCGGCTGGGGCATCAGCGCGACGCGGCTGACCCCGAACCTGAGCCCAGATCTTGTCTGGGCGGATAAGAAAGTAAATTTCCAGGGCACCAACGATCAGCAGAATCCGCGCGTGGCCATGCTCAAAAACGGGGGCGCGGTATTCGTGTGGCAGGGCGGCAAGCCGGGTTACCAACGTGTCTTTGCGCGTTTCCTCGGCACCAACAACACGTTCTTGACCACCACGGATGTGCTGGTAAGCACGTTCACTTACACAAACAATTTCCAGATCAATCCTGCGGTGACGGTGCTGAACAACAGCAACGTGGTGGTTGTTTGGGGCAGTTTTGATGAAGCTGGCACGAACAGCCTGCAGGATGTCTATGGTCAGATTCTTTCACCCACCGGCCAGAAGGTCGGCGGTGAGTTTTTGATCAACCAATTCACCACTTACAATCAACACGCACCCACCATTGCTGCGCTGACCAATGGCGGATTCGCGGTGGCTTGGGTCTCTGAACAGGAACGCGTCGTTGCTGATGCAAACCCGGTGAATGTTTCACCCGACCAGATTACATATTCCAGTGTGGATATTTACGCCCGGCTGTATAGCAGCAATGGCGTTGCCCAAGGCAATGAATTCCTCGTCAATACGGATCACAATCCCTGCGCCAATCCCAGCCTGGCGGCGGCGAGCGACGGCAGTTTGGTGGTGGCGTGGCAGGCGCACGATTTGGCCCAGACCAATGCCTGGGATATATTCGCCCGCCCGTTTTCCACTGCGGGCGTTGGCGGCTCGACCTTTATTGTCAATTCGCATGTTGCCGGCATTCAGTACCTGCCCCATATCCGTGGCATCGGAGCGGAATACTTGATCGTGTGGACGAGCGTGGGCCAGGATGGTTCGAGGGAAGGAGTGTTTGGCCAGTTTGTGCATGCAGATGGTTCGCTGGTGGGGGGTGAATCCCGGGTGAATACCACGACCATCAGCCAGCAGATGCAACCGGCCGTGGCCTCGGACGGGGTAAACCAGTTCCTGGTGGTCTGGACAAGTTACGCGGGTAATCCGTACAGCTTTGATTTGTTCGCGCAGCGTTATATCAATGTGGCGGCGTTGTTGGAGCCGATGGGTGCGCCGTTCGTTTACGCGCCGTTCACGTTGACCAACAACGTTTATCAACCACAGTTGGCGGTGTCGTGGCCGCCGCTGCTGGGAATTTCTGTTTCCAATTATGAGGTTTATGTGGATGGCGCCGGAACGCCGATGGGGCTGACCACCAACAATGGTTGGACGATGACGACGGCAAATGGTTTGACGGCGGGCAGCACCCATTCGTTCCGCTTGGATTACATGACCACCGACGGGCGGCACTCGCCGATTTCGCCGTCCGCCAGCGGGACGACGTGGAGTGGATTGAACTGGGGCGGCATTCCGTATGAATGGATGGCGGTGTTTTACGGCGGGTACTTCAACGGCATTTACCACACAAATAACTGGCCGTCACCCAATGCCCCGGCGGCTCCCGGTGGACCGGCTTTGCTCCAGGTATTCCTTTCAGGCGGGAACCCGTTTGATTCCAGCACCTGGCTGCAAACTTTATTGACGAGGACGCAGCAAGGGATGTTCCTGAGCTGGAATACCCAGCCCGGATTCACCTATCAGGTGCAAGTGACGACGAATTTCACCTCGTGGAGCAACGTGGGCGCGCCGCGGTTTGCGGCCGGCATTACGGATTCGATATACGTCGGTGGTGGTACGGCGGGTTACTACCGTGTAATGCTCCTGCGCTAATCAAATGAGCCGTATGTTTCAATTATTAAAAAGATGTTTCTGCGTCGGTCTGCTGATGCTCGGTCTGCAAAGCTCGTGGGCCTACTCTTTGTTGGGGCCGATCACCGGTAACGGCAGCGAACCCTGGCAGGTGGGCACCATCGGTTATCAATTGGCCTACATTGAGGAGGATTTCCTTGGTGGTGCGGAATTCTTGGGGGACATTGGCGGTCCCAAAAATTGGGGTGAGGGATATCGCCGCAATTCGCCGGTAATCTATTACACGGTTGATTCGCTTTTTTATAATTTTTTCCTCGATTCCGGGGTCAACGCGATACAACAGGCTGCGGGGATCATGAACAGCCTGACCAATGTGGACAATTACAGCACTTTACTTTCGGAATTTCCCATGACGTCCCAGGAGTTCAACTATCAGGCGCAGGCGCTGGAGTTGACCGACCTGAAATCGACGACGTTGCATCTGCTGGTGGAGCAGATGGGATTGGCACAACCGGAACGGTTCACATGGACTCTCCATGATCGTGGCCGCCTCGCTGGCAATCCTCCTCCGTGTCCGCTGGGCATGCATTATACGGTGGTAAAGCGGAATTTTGACCCGGCTCCAAGCGCGCTCACCCAGCTCCAATATTCATCCTATGTCAACGGCATTTTGTACACGTATTTCATTGACGAGACCTGTGTCCCACCAGATCCAGTGGCGATTACCGTTCCGTTTACCACGGATACTGATCCCGCAGCGAATACCTTCACTGCTGTGGCAGCCAACACCTTCGATGGCCTGTCGATCGGCGGGTTTTATACCGGTCTGACCCGCGACGACGTGGCGGGGCTGCGGTACCTCTATTCGACAAACCGGATCAACACGGAAGTAACGGCGGCGGGCGCTTTGCTGAAAAGCTTTGATTTTAACAACGATCAACTGTTGTCCACGACCAACCTATTCGCCTTGTCATTGGCCGCCCGCACCACCCCGCCCGCGGCTCTGCAGACGTTGTTTCCCGGCCTTGTAATCAACAGTGTATCAAATTATTTCGCCCTGACCGTGACGCCCACCTTGGTCAGTTATACGACGAATCAACCTGGCGCGCCTTTTGGCAGCCCTCCGGTGAACGTTGTCGCGATCGTTCTGACGACCAATATTCAGCAGTTTTTTTCATACACTTTTGGCAATGTCGTGACTCAAAGCTATAGTTCCAACACGCCTGCCCTTCTGCAAATCACCACGGTCGCGCCGCAGAATGGATCGCCGGTCGGCAGTTCGCCGGTACCCACCACCACGACGCAGTCCATTATATTGACCAATATTGCCTCGGGAGATTATTACTTCTTCCCCGCCGGCACTTGCGGATTCAGTTTTGTCCAGACCTTGTTGACCAATGTGGTTGCGGTCACCAACAATATTATTTCAGCCACCAATGGCGCTTTGTCGCTGACTGAGAATTTGATCACCTTTTTTACCAATCACATCTATGTGGTGGCGCCCTGTTCGCTGGTGACCCCGCCTCCCGGGGAGTATCAGGGCATCGGCAAGGTGCAGTTTGTGTCCGCGCCTTACGATTCATATCTCAGCCAGTTTTTTCAGCCCATCACCAATTCCTACACCATGGTGGTGTTGACCAACAGTCAATTTGTCCGGCAGACCTTCCAGCGCGTTGTGACTGGCCCGGATATCCTGTTCACCGCCGGGGATCTTGCCCTGGGCCCGGCGGCCAATGGGTTTAATGGAACCGTACTCCGATCACCTATGAATTTCGTTGAAGACCCCAATACGGTCGGCAATCCCAATGCGTTCGGGCCCGGAGTGATCAATTCTCCGACCTCTTTCACCTTCAACAAGGTCGGCCCCGTTTATTATAATACTTCATCACCTGGCTCTTCGGCCGTCATTCCCAATGAATTGTCGGGCATCCTGGGGTTGATTTGGGGATCGTTTGACGGTACCACGAACGCTCCGATTGTTTACCCGAATGGCAGCTACACCAATCTGCTGAATGGAATATTGATTCAAGTCTCCCCCACCACTCTGCCAAATGGAACCAATAATGTGGCGTACGGTCCCATCACCTTTACGGCGACGGGCGGCGCGTTTACCCCGCCGTTTACGTGGTCGGCAACGGGTTTGCCGTCAAATTTGCAGATGTTGCCCGGCGGCACGTTGGCCGGCACGCCGACGCAAGCCGGCACGTTCAGCTTTATTCTGCAATTAACGGATATTAACTCGCGATCCATGCAGTGGAATTATTCCGTTACCATCCAGTGAGCATCATATGAAAGCAGCTTTTTTTAAATCATTTGGACGGCTGGCGAGCAGGTTGCCGCTGTTGTTCTGCCTGTCCCTGTTACCCCTGCTGGTGAGGGGGGCTGATTCGACATGGGACAGCCGGCAACACGGCGCTTTCATCACGACTCCGCCGCAAATTGACGCGACCAATTTTTATAACGAAGCCACGTGGAATATTTCCCCCACCTTTTTGCGCTACATGACGGCGGATACGCTTAATTACACGAACGTCGGCTCCATGACCGCCTCCCTTGGCTGGGAATTCGACTGGGGTCCTTCATCGTCCGGGCAGCGCGGCATGTCGGCAAATTTTGTCAACAACGCCGGCGGGGCAACCATCAGCGCCACGGATATCTACCCCGGCGGTCAACAGGTGACTTTGGCGCCATCAAGTTATTTGTGGATCTCGGCTACCAATATCATCAATAAGGGCACCTTGAGTGTGGGCGCGGGGGGCGAACTCAAATTGACCGGCAAGAATATCAATCTTAGCCACAGTGGGCTGGAAGTTACACCCCTCACTTCCTCGATCAGCCTAAACACTTCTTCCACCAATTACCTTCCAAGCGTTGGCCTCTATGATTTGTTTTGGCAGCCGACCAATGACTTCACCGTTTTTGGGTCAGTCTGGGATGGCACCACCGTGATAAATCCTTTGTTTCCCAATGGTGGGCCCGATGGAACCTCACCATGCGGGCCGGTGTTTGTCTCAATCCCGAGCTTCGTCCCCTCCATGTCTGATTCCATCAGTAACAACACCGGACTGTTGGCTGTAATCGCTACGAACAATCAACTGCAGCCATTACCACCCATATTTTTGGCGACAAACCAGTGCCGTCAGGCGGTTTTTGTGTTCGTTAACGATATCAATGCCACATCGGTTTCCATTCATTTCTCCCCGAGTTTGCTCCCGACAAATTTTTTTGACACTGTTGCCGTGCAGCTGTCAACGATGTTTACCAACGTAATTACGGGTCAGCCGGAAGCTGTTAACATTTACGTGGTGGACGATTATGCCTCCTCCACCAACCGGGCCTTGGCCAAAAATTTAGTGGTGAATCCTCTCGCGGTTTGTAGTGGCCCGACCTACCGGCCGATCAATTATGTCGTGTCCCGGGCGGATCCGGCCCTTTTCGGGTTGCCCGGCTATGCCAACGGATTCCCCGGCCTAGGTCCCCCGGCTGCCGATTTTCTTTACGATCCGTTGACATTCAGCAACGCCGTGGTTTCGGGACAAGCATCCATTTATGGCGTTCAGGTGGATAATTTGGCGTCCCCGATAGCACCGGGTGCTTCCGTGACCAACCTGCCGGGCCGGGTCAGGATTTACGCCGACAATTTGAATCTCAGCCAGACCAAGGTGCGCGCCGAAGGGGAGATCTTGATTCAGACGACCAACCTGATTGGCAGCGTCAATGCCGCCATGGATTGCCAGAACCTCAGTTTCAACCTGGCTTCGGCGACAGGTAGTTTGAATGTGACCAATTTAGCGGTTCCCCTTGCTGGCCGGCTGCATGGCGAGATTGACATGGTCTCCAGTCTGGTAACCAATTATATTACGGTAATCACGCCCAATTTCGTAACCAATACTGCATCAAGTACCAACGGGCAACCTATCATCGAGCAGGATCTGACGAATGTTCTTCAAATCAACATAAGCACTTTGGTGATATATGCCGGAGCACTTTCAACCACGATCCCGGTGACAGTTCAGGATTTGATCCTGCATGGCACCAACATGCTCGTCAGCGACTCCATGAATGTGGTTGGTTCTTTCCTCCTCGCCGGCCAGGCGGTCACCTTGCAGGGGAATGTCACCTTTTCCGGGCTCCTACAGGATTGGGTCTATACCAACAATCCCACCTTGCGATATTTCACCAATAACGGGGTTCTTACCATACCCAACGGCGCTCATTTTGGCGATGATGGCCCGACCAATTATCTGGCCTTCGTCAATAACGGAATTATTTTTGCCGGCGGCCAGACGATTAATAGCGTCAATCTTCAGATCAACAACGCTACCAACCTGGCTTTCAACGGCGGCTTTTACGCCGTGGCCCAGACGGGTCAATTGAAGGGAGCTACAATTTTATCGGCATCTGATATTCAATTCACGGCCAACACCTTGCAAATTGGCCAGTCCACGCTTTCCGCCAACGGGACGTTGGATTTTGCGGTCCCCAATTTGTCCGATAGCGGAGCCGGCTTGCCCAATAGTTTCATGTGCCAAAATGGATTCAATCTGTGGACTGCACCGGTGACGGGATCATTGTTGGGCACGACGATTCGTGACGTGGCTGTGCTTCACTCTGAAGTGGATCATGTCTGGGCCGGCCGCGACCTGGGCGCATCGGTTGCTGGTTTTGCAAACAATGCCGCCCTCAACACGCTGATTTTGGCTCCGTCGGGCTCTCAAGCCGCCGGGTATGAACCGCTATATGCGTTTTTTGGCGCGACCGGGGGCAATGGCATGTATGTGAGCAACCTTGATCTGTCCCTGCTGACGGATTATGCCAACGAAATTCAAATTGATCCCTCTTTGACGATTTATTTTGCCACGGCCAATCTCAACCCAAGCATCAACACCGGAGGTCAAACTCCGGAACAATTCCTGAGCAGCGGCCCACTTGGCGCTCGTTTGAAGTGGGTCGGAGTCACCAGTTTCGTCAGACAACAGAGTGCCTTTGCCCAGAAGTTCCAGCTAACGGCAAATTACAATGCGGCTGCCCGCCGGTTCCAGTTTACCGAAAACATCATGCCGGGGCAGACCAATATCACCGAAGCCTCCACCGATTTGTTTAACTGGGTTCCCATCTATACCAACATCGGCACTTACAGCAATTTTGGCCCGTCCACCGTCACGGATCCCAGTTCCCAATCCTACGGCTCGCGCTTCTACCGATTCAGGTCCCTGCCCTAGGGCGCCGATGTTCCGATGAAGGTTTGCGGACTGACCGGTGGCGTGGGCATGGGCAAATCCACCGCGGCGGAATTTCTTCGCAGCCGCCGGGTGCCGGTGGTGGACACCGACGAACTCGCCCGGCAACTCGTGCAACCTGGCCAGCCCGCGCTGGCGGAAATCCAGGCTGAATTTGGCAGCCACGTCATCGCTTCGGATGGGCGCCTGCGCCGGGATGAACTTGCCCGCATTGTCTTTGCTGACGCCGGGGCCCGCAAAAAACTTGAAGCCATCCTTCACCCTCGTATCCGCGAACGCTGGCTCGCCCGGATCGAGGCCTGGCGCGGGGAAAATCATCCGCTTGCCGTGGTCGTGATTCCGCTGTTGTTTGAAACGCAGGCCGAATCCCATTTCAACAAGATCATTTGTGTTGCCTGTTCCGCCGCCAGCCAGCGCGAACGGCTTCTCGCGCGCGGTTGGGCGCCGGGACAAATCGAACAGCGCTTGGCCGCCCAATGGCCGGTGGAACAAAAAATCGCCCGGTCCGACTTTGTCATCTGGACCGACGGCGCATTGGACACCCACACGCGGCAGCTCGATCAGATTCTCCAAGAGCTTTGAGTCCGGAACCCGGACGGTTTGCTCGCGTTGGGGTTCAAGCTTCAGCTTGTCCGTCGCCGAAGAACGTTTCCCTTCGTTGGGCCCTGTGTTAGAGTGCCCCGCATGATTCTTACGCCGGACGAGTTGCGCAGCCTGATTGAACTGAAGCATCAGTCGCCGCACACCCTGCTGGGCATGCATCCGCTGGGCGATCGTTCGGGTCTCGTGGTCCGCGCGTTTCTGCCCGGTGCTGCCAAGGTTGAAGTCCAGCCGGTTCACGAAAAGGACAAACCGCGGTTCGCGTTGAAGCCCATCCACGAAAGCGGGCTTTTTGAGGGAGTCACTCAATCCGCCAATTGCGTTTACGCCTATGATTTGGTGGCCACCGATCCTCAGGGCCGGACCCGCCGCACGCGCGATGCCTTTTCCTTCCTCCCCACGCTCGGCGAGTCGGATTTGTTCCTGTTTGGCAAGGGCGATGAGCGCCGGATATACGAAAAACTCGGCGCGCAATTGCGGACCTTTGATGGTCTGCCCGGCACCAGCTTTGCCGTCTGGGCGCCCAACGCCCGGCGCGTCAGTGTGGTTGGCGACTTCAATCAGTGGGATGGGCGGTTCCACCCCATGCGGCTGCTCGGTGCGTCCGGCGTTTGGGAAATTTTCATCCCGGGCGTGGGGGTCGGAGCACATTACAAATTTGAAATCTGCGATGCGCACGGCAACATCAAGTTGAACACCGACCCGTTCGGTTTTTTCTTCGAAGTGGCGCCCAAAAACGCCGCCATTGTCTGGGACACGCGCAAATTCAAATGGAACGACGGGGCCTGGCTGAAAAAACGCCGCGAGCGCGATGCGCTGCGCTCACCGATGAGCGTTTACGAGGTCCACGTTGGTTCCTGGCGGAAAAAAACGGCGAATGAATCCTGGAGTTATCGCGAACTGGCCGAGCCGCTCGTGCTTTACGTAAAACGAATGGGTTTTACCCACGTCGAATTCCTGCCGGTGGCCGAACACGCTTTTTATCCGTCTTGGGGTTATCAGGTCACCGGCTTTTATGCGCCCACCAGCCGGTATGGCACGCCGGAGGATTTCCAGTTCCTGGTCAATGCGCTGCACGAGGCGGGCATTGGCGTGATTGTGGATTGGGTGCCCGCCCATTTTCCACGCGATGTCTGGGCGCTGGCCAAATTCGACGGTACGGCGCTTTACGAGCACGAAGATCCGCGCAAAGGCGCGCATCAGGACTGGGGCACGCTCATTTTCAATTTTGGACGGAATGAAGTGAGCAATTTTCTCGTTGCCAACGCACTGTTCTGGCTCGACCGTTTTCACATTGACGGCTTGCGCGTGGATGCCGTGGCCTCGATGCTTTACCTCGATTATTCGCGCAAGGAGGGTGAATGGATACCGAACCAGTATGGCGGGCGGGAAAATCTGGAAGCCATCGAATTCCTCAGAAAGTTCAACTACATCGCGCACACTGAGTTTCCGGGCATCGTCACCATCGCCGAGGAATCCACCGCCTGGCCGCAGGTGACCCGTCCGCCACATCTCGGCGGGCTGGGTTTCTCATTCAAGTGGAACATGGGCTGGATGCACGACACGCTCGATTACTTCAGCCGGGATCCGGTGCACCGAAAATTTCATCAAAACGATCTCACCTTTGCGACCCTTTATCAGCACACCGAAAATTTCATCCTGCCCCTCTCGCACGACGAGGTCGTTCACGGCAAGGCGTCGCTGATCGGGCGCATGCCCGGTGACGACTGGCAGAAATTCGCGAATCTGAGGACGCTGTTCGCGTATCAATGGCTGTTTCCCGGCAAGAAATTGATTTTCATGGGCGACGAGATCGGCCAGCGCGCCGAATGGAACGAGAATGGCCAGCTCGATTGGTGGTTGCTTGACGCCGGGCCGTTTCATCGCGGCTTGCAAAGGTTCGTCGAGGATTTGAACAAGTTTTACTACGCCACCCCGGCGCTCTGGCAGGGTGATTACGACCAGGGCGGATTTTACTGGATTGACTGTGCCGACCGGGAGAACAGTGTGCTGTCCTTTGTGCGCCAGACCGCCGATGGCGTGAAACAACTGGCCGTCATCCTGAATCTCACCCCCGTGCCGCGGGAACGGTATCGCGTCGGCTTGCCGCGTGCCGGCCAGTGGCGCGAATTGCTGAACAGCGACGCCGGTATCTATGGCGGTGGCAATAAAGGCAATCTGGGAGGCGTCACCGCCAAAGGAATTCCCTGCCATGGCCAGCAGCATTCCGCCGAGTTTTATCTGCCGCCCATGAGTGCCATCGTCTTCCAGCCGGCCTAGTTGCCCTGGGAGCGCCGGCGTCCCGCCGGCTAGATGCGTGCGATAAGCCGGGCCCGCTGCCGCCGGGACGGCGGCGCTTCCGGGAATTGTTGATTTTGTTCGGAATGCCGGCTGGACGTGACATGCTTCCTCCATCCGCTGCCAGGGGGTACATCTTGACACTACCCATGGGAGGGCCGGTGCGCTGCGCCGTCCGCGCCGCGTCCAGCGGTGCAATTCCCCGCTTGATCGTTCGCGTTTGTTCCGCCCGCTGCTGCGCGGGCGGGGACATCGCAGCGCGATGTCCCTGCCGCAGCCAAGGACGGTGTCAAGATGTACTCCTGCGAGCGTCGTTGATAACATCTGTGTTTATTCGTGCCCGTGAGTGGTTTATGCTTCTGCAATGAAATTGATTTCCTGGAACGTCAACGGCCTGCGCGCCGTGTTGCGGAAAAATTTCCTCGATTTTCTTGAGGCCGAAAAGCCCGACATCCTTTGCCTGCAGGAAACCAAGTGCAGTCCCGACGATGTCGAGCAACTTTGGCCGCGCCATTACACCATCTATTGGAATTCGGCCGAGAAAAAGGGCTACTCCGGTACCGCCATTTTTACCCTGACCCGCCCGCTGCAGGTCGAACCCCATATCGGCCTGGCCGAACATGACCGGGAAGGCCGCGTGCTCACCGCCGAATTTGCCGATTTCTTCCTGGTAAACGTCTATGTGCCGAATTCCAAACGTGATCTTTCAAGGTTAGCCTATCGTCAGCAATGGGATGTGGATTTTTTGCATTACTTGAAGAAACTGGAGAAGAAAAAACCGGTGATTTTTTGCGGTGACCTCAACGTGGCACATGCGGAAATTGACCTCGCGAACCCGAAAGCCAATGTCCACAACCACGGTTTCACGCCCCAGGAACGCGCCGGGTTTGATGCGATGGTGATGGCCGGTTTTCTCGACACGTTTCGCGAATTCGAAAAGGGCGGAGGACATTACACCTGGTGGAGTCCGATGTCCGGCGCGCGTTCCCGGAATGTTGGCTGGCGCATTGACTATTTCCTCATTTCCAAATCCCTGCGCCCGCGGCTCAAAAGGGCTTTTATCCGGCCCGGGGTGATGGATAGCGACCATTGCCCGGTGGGAATTGAAATTGGCTAGTTTCATGAACAAACAAACCAGATCGCAATGGAATTTCGGCGAACTGTTTCCGGCGGAACAGACCCGGAAGGTTTTGTCCGTCTCGGAACTCACGGCGCAGATCAAACGATTGCTGGAAAAATCGGTCGGCTCGGTCTGGGTGACCGGTGAAGTCACCAACCTGCGCGCCCAGTCGTCCGGCCACATGTATTTTACGCTCAAGGAGGCCGGGGCACAACTCCGTGCTGACGCGAGCACGCGCGCGGCGGTGTTGAGTTGCGTGCTGTTTCGTGGTGAAAACATCGCTCATCGTGAATTGTTGCAGGATGGGCAGAAGATCCTGTTGCAGGGCGACGTGACGGTCTATGAAGCGCGCGGTCAATACCAGATCATCGTGCGGGCGGTGGAGTTGCAGGGCGTCGGTGCGCTGCAAATCGCCTTCGAGAAACTCAAACAGAAACTGGCGGCAGAAGGATTGTTCGCGCTGGAACGGAAACGGCCGCTGCCGGAATATCCGCAGCGTATCGGATTGGTCACATCCCCCACCGGCGCAGCGATCCGCGACGTGCTGCACGTCGTCCAGCGGCGCAATCCGGGACTGGAAATGATCCTGGCGCCGTGTCGCGTGCAAGGACAGGGGGCGGCGGAGGAAATTGCCGCGGCCATCCAGCTGCTGAATGAGTTTAGCGTTGGAGTCCAAGCTTCAGCTTGTTTGGAGAGTGCGCAAAATCGGAGCAAGTTAAAACTTGAATCCCAACAAGGCAGCCTCGATTTGATTCTGCTCACCCGCGGCGGCGGCTCACTGGAAGATTTATGGGCGTTCAATGAAGAAATTGTGGCGCGGGCGATTTTCGAATCAGCCATCCCGGTGGTATCGGCGGTCGGGCACGAGATTGATTTCACCATCAGCGATTTTGTGGCGGACGTGCGCGCGGCCACGCCGAGTGCCGCGGCGGAAATCATCACCGAAGGCGTGTTTTCCAGCCGCGAGTTTGTGGCCGGGGTTCCGGAGGTGATGCGGCGGAAAATCCGGCGGCGCCTGGAGCGTGCGGGTGCAGAAGTTCAGCAGATTCAAGGACGGTTGACGCGGCTGCATCCCCGCCGGCGATTCAATGAATCCTTGCAACGTCTGGATGATCTGCAATCCGGTCTGCTGCGTTGCGTGAAGCAAGGAATAAGGGATCGGCGGGTGGCCTGGCAGAATCTGGCGGAACAATTATCACGCATTCGTCCGGCCCAGTTTTTAAAGCAGCGGCGCGAGTTGCTGGTCCTGGATCGCCGGCGAATGCACGAACTGTCGCATGCTCATTTGCGGAATTGGCGGAACCGCTTTGCCGCGGCCGAATCGCGGCTGCGTTTGCTGGGACCCGAGCAGGTTCTGGCGCGCGGTTATTCGATTACCATGGACGCGGCAACGGGAAAGGTCATCCGTCGCGCGAAGGACGTGAACTCCGGGCAGCCACTAAGCACGCGCGTAAAGGAAGGCGAGATTTCCAGCCGGGTGGAGAAATGATGCGGTCACGGTTGGACGACGGCCCGGTAAAATGTTTGCGCCGCAGTCAGGTTCAGGTCGGTGAAGACGAAAGGCGAAGCGTTTGTGAACAGGGGAACCCAGTTGGCGGCGGCCAGGTTGGTGGAGGCTTGTACCACATAATTTGAACCCGCGCTGCCGGTGACCAGCATCTGAAATTGCCCATTTTTGAGATTCGACGCACTGAGTACCGCGGGCGCGGCGGGCGGGTTGGTGGGGCTGGAGGTGGAATTGATGATGCCCTGAACCGCAAAATCAGGCGCCGTGCTGTTCGCCACATCATAGATGTACCAGTTGCCGCCGGAGCTGGATGCGCCGTAATTGACGAGGCGAAATGTTACGACATTGCTCGCGGCCAAGTTCTGCAATGCAGCAAAGCTGGACAGATCGATCGCACTTAACGAAGCGCCGCCGATGGAAGTCGAACTGTAGGCCAAAGTGGCAATGTCGGCAAATGTGCCTGAACCCACCTGATATTGCAGCACCCCGTTGGGCGGACCAGCGCTGGAGCGGCGATAGTCAAATCGGCTGATAGCCGTGAATGTGATGGTGTAACCGACATTGGCTGAGATGGAGAAAGTGGCATAGTCACCGGCGGAAACCGCGGCGTTTGAACTGGAGGCGTCAAAACCATTGCCACCCCAGGCTCGTCCGGCCGCAGTCGAATTGGTCGTGATCCCGCTGCCCCGGGTTATTCCGGCGATAGTGAGATTGGGCGCATTGGTCGTGGGCGGCAGGGGTGAAGGTCCATAATTGCTCAACCCACTCACGTCCCATCCCGCCAATGACGTGACGGCACCGGTTGTTCCAGTATTCACCATCAAAACGGCCACGGCACTGGTGATGCTGCCGCCGATATTGGTGATGACCACGGAGTAATTTCCGGCGTTGGTGGATTGCGCGTTGTTGAGCGTGAAAACGTTCGTATTGGCCCCGATGGAGTTTGTGCCCTTGAAAAGCCATTGGTAGTTCAGCGGCAACGAGCCGCCGGCGTTCACGGTGAACATCGTGCTGCCGCCGACGTTCACCGTCTGGCTTTGCGGCTGGGCGAGGATGACGGGTGGAAAATTGCTGACTGTGAGTATCGCAATGGAACTGGTCACGTTGTCCACGGTGTTGGTGACGAGGACGGAATAATTTCCAGCATTTGTGAACTGGACATTGTTGAGATTGAAAACACTGGCGTTCGCGCCCGAAAGATTTGTGCCGTTGAACCGCCACTGATATCCCAGCGGGGCTGATCCACTGGCGGTTACGGTGAAGGTGGCGTTGCTGCCGGTGGCGATGGTCTGGCTCTGGGGTGGAATGATGACGGAGGGCGCGGTATTGGAACCCGTGCCGCCGGTACCGATGGTGAAATCCTTCATCACCGCCATGTGTTGGGCCAGGCCGGAGTCAGCGGATTGCACGGGCGAGAAATCACTCAAATCCGGGTACACGCGCGAATCAAACACCAGGCCGTTGGGATAATTGTGCGTCGAGAAAATGGTGGCGGCTTCCAGATTGGTAAAGGAAAGGCTCGGCAGCACGTAATCATGAGGTCGGTTGCGGTTTGCGCTGGTGTCGGAATTGTCAAGGTCGTCCACGGGGACCGGGAAATCAGCCAAATAGTCGTTGAACGTGGTGATGGCTGTTTCCGTGCGGCTGTCGGTGTTGAAATCGCCGGCCAGCACGATCCAGGCATTGGTCGGGAAATTGGCCTGCATCAAGGTTTTCAGGTTTGCAGCCTCAGCCGCCCGGTTACCGGCTGAACTGGTCAACAGATGCACGCTGACAACATACATATCGTTGGTGCCTGGCACATCTATTTGGGCCCAGGCAAAGCCCCGATTGGGACTGCTCATGACCGTGTCCGTCCACGAACCCGCGGCAATGATCGGATAATGGCTGATGATGCCATTGGGGATGTCGCCATTGGCGGTGTAGGGTTCGCGGTAGTAAACAAAATCCGTTCCAAAGGCGGCGTCCAACATCGCTCGAAAATCAACCGGCGTGTTGTTGCTGTAATTAAACTCCTGGATGGCGACGATATCGGGTTTGAGTCCCTGAAAAATGCGGAGGGCAAACGGCTGGTAACTTTGGGTGTTGCCATTCAGGTTCGCCGCCATGACCCGGACATTGACAGTGCTTTGCGCCGAAACCAGGGTTGAAAAAAACATCGCGCCAAGAAAAACGATCATCCTGGCGCGCCATTTGCATTGTGAATCCAACCGCACAAATTGTGCTACAGTATTAATGCGCGCCGGCGGCAAACGCAAGCCAACACATGCCCTGATTGCAAACTGGACGCGCTCCGGTTTTCATCCTAATCTTTTCCCGTGCCGAGTCCATCAAAAGCCGCGGGACAAAATTCCGCCAAAGGTCCGCCGTTTGAAGAAGCCATGAAAAGGCTCGAAGGCGTCGTCGAGGCCATGGAATCCGACGACCTGCCGTTGGAAACCCTTCTGGCCCGATATGAAGAGGGCGCCAAACTGGTGAAAATCTGCCAGGAAAAGCTGGCCGAGGCGGAATTGAAGATCCAACAGTTGGAAAAAAATGCGGCGGGCGAAATGAAATTGAAACCCTTTGAAAAGGACGTTGAAGAGTAAGGAGTTGGAGCGTTGAAGCGATCGCTTTAACCCTTGAACGTTTCAACTCATTAACGAAAAAATATGAGCAGTTATCTCGAAATGGTAGACGGACCGGCGCACGTGAAAAAACTCACCCTGCCGCAGCTTCAGGAGCTGGCCGGGGAGATCCGGGTGGAATTGATTGCCGGGCTGGCCAAAAGCGGCGGCCACCTCGGGCCAAATCTCGGCGTGGTTGAATTGACCATTGCCCTCCATCGCGTCTTCAACACACCCCGGGACAAGTTTGTCTGGGACGTGAGCCATCAAGTTTATGTCCACAAAATCCTCACGGACCGCAAGAGTCGTTTCCGCACCATCCGGCAGACGGACGGCTTGAACGGCTTCGCCTTGCGCAGTGAAAGTCCGCACGATTGCTACGGGGCCGGCCACGCCGGTACGGCGCTGTCCGCCGCGCTGGGCATGGCGGCGGCGCGCGATAAAAAAGGCACGGACGAAAACGTCGTCTGTATTTTTGGCGACGCGGCGTTGACCAACGGCGTTTCGTTCGAAGCGCTCAACAACATCGGCCACACGACCAAGCGGTTCATAGGCATTCTCAATGACAACGAGTGGAGCATCGCCAAAAATGTCGGTGCCATTTCCAATTATCTCAACAAGCTCATCACCAATCCGCGCTATAACAAACTCGCGCGCGATTTCGAGAGTTTTGTCCGCCGCTTTCCCAAGGGTGATGTTGCCATGAAGCTCGCGCACAAGGCCGAAGGCGGTTTCAAAGGTGCCATTACCGGTGTCGGGTTGCGGCCCACCGGCAGCCTGACGGACATGGACGGGCGGGGTGGCTACGGCAGCCCGGTTTTATTCGAGGAAATGGGGATGCGCTATCTAGGCCCGATTGACGGACATGATCTGCCGCTGCTGATCAGCACGCTGGAGTTTGCCAAGACCTGCGACCACCCGATCGTCATTCACGTGCTCACGCAAAAAGGCAAGGGATTCGAGGCGGCGCTCAAGTCGCCGGAAAAATTCCATGGCACCGGACCTTACGATGTGCAGACCGGCGATTCAATGCCTGTCAAGTCAGGCACGCCACCCAATTATCAGGACGTGATGGGTCAGACGATGGTGAAGCTTTGCCGGAAGGACAACACCATCGTCGGCATCACCGCCGCGATGCCGAGCGGTACCGGCTTGAAGCATCTTGAAAAGGCCATGCCGGATCGTTACTACGACGTGGGTATTGCCGAGGAACATGCGGTCATTTTTGCCGCTGGCATGGCCACGATGGGTTTCCACCCGGTTTGTGCCATTTATTCCACCTTTCTGCAACGTGCCTACGATTGCATTCACCATGACGTTTGTTTGCAGGACCTGCCGGTGATTTTCTGCATGGACCGGGCCGGACTTTCCGCCAATGACGGTCCAACCCACCACGGCCTGTTCGACATCGCCTACCTGCGCTGCCTGCCGAATGTCATTGCGATGGCGCCGAAGGACGAAGACGAGCTCGCGGACATGATGTTCACCGCCACGCATCAGCAGCATCCGACGTTTATCCGTTACCCGCGTGGCGCGGCCGAAGGTGTGCCCATCAAGGACCAGCCGAGACTGCTCGAAATCGGCAAGGCGGAGGTCATTCAGAACTTTTCCAGCAATGGCAAACGCAAGGTGGCGTTGTTCGGTCTTGGCCCCATGAACACCCTGGCCCGCCAGGCGGCTGCGCAGCTCGGGGAGGAAGGATTCGATTGCGCCGTCATCAACCCGCGTTTCACCAAACCATTGGACGCCGGATCGCACGAGTTTTTCGGCAAGGCAGCCGACCTGATTGTGACACTGGAAGATCATGCGCTCATGGGCGGCTATGGCTCGGCGGTGCTGGAACTGTTCAGTGAAAAGGGCGTGACCACGCCCGTGGTGCGCATCGGCTGGCCGGACCAGTTCGTCGAGCACGCCTCCACGCAGGATGAACTACGCCGGAAATACGGCCTGTCCGTCGAAAATACCGTGGCCAAGGTGAAGGCGCAGTTTGCCGAAGGCGCGGTCCCCGTGACCGCCAAGCTGATTGAAGTAGCGTGATGGATATTCTCCCGCACCCCGGCCTTCTCCCCGTGGAAGAATAGCCCTGTTGGCGTTTTCACAACGGCAGATCCGCGTATCCCGCGCCGATTCCGCTGAATCGCCCCCGCGGAAAGCACCTCCCGACGTTCATGAAGACAGTTGGCGATCATCTTCAGGCCAAGCGGTATGAAAAAGGGGCTTTATCCCTACTGGTAGCGGGTAAAATGCCAATTGAATCGAAGATGATTTTGGCTTGGGAACGCGGCACCCGCACGCCCGACGCGAACCAATGGCAGATGTTGAGCCACCTGTTGTCGTTTGATTCCACCCCTCGCTTCCATGCGCAACTGGTTGGTAGAGCAGAACTTGGGAATCTGAGATGCAAACCTGCAAGCAGCTGGCCATCAATTTACACATTTCCCAGGTGTGTTTGCAGCACAGCGACCCTGAATTTGCAAACGCGCTTGGCAACATTTCATGGATGTAGCCGGCAAGAACAAGCAATCCGCTGATGAAGCAGCGGTGTCCGTCGCAATAAAAGCACAGTAGTTCACAATAAAAGAACAGTCGTTACTTGTATGATGCTGACAATATTGTGGTATCTTCTACTCAAGCAGTTTTTAAATGACTGTGGCTTATATGAGCATTGTCGCACCTTCTTTCCCATTCGCTTTCATTACGGCGCTCGGATTCTTGAACCATAGCCGCCCGCGTTCTGGTGCCAGCACAGTCAATTCCAGTCGATCGCACTTGATGTGCCTCGGCGCTATCTGGCTGTCGTTCCTTACCGGTTTTAGCCAGGCCGCAACGCCGGTCGCTTGGTTCAAGGCCGATGCCATCACCGGGATCAACTCCGGTGGGACATTGTCTATCTGGGGTGATTCCAGCGGCAGCGGTTTCGACGCCACTCAGGCAAATCCCGGCCAGCAACCGACCTTTGTCGCCAATGCGATGAACGGCCTGCCGGTCGTGCGGTTCAATAGCGCGAACAGCACAGTGCTGGCGTTCGCCCGGCCGGTGCAGGATGTTTCTACCATCATTTGTGTTTTTCAAAGCACTCAGGGGCTCGGTTCCGGCACGTTGTTTTGTCCGGGCGCGGGACAGGTGAATGGTGAGGTGCCCG
>Ga0265320_10001167_pt1 | contig 19330 bp, 19 predicted proteins | sample 4827metaG_FD_202087 | JGI IMG/M metagenome (GOLD analysis project Ga0265320, IMG submission 202087) | Rhizosphere microbial communities from Carex aquatilis grown in University of Washington, Seatle, WA, United States - 4-8-27 metaG | ecosystem: Host-associated > Plants > Roots > Rhizosphere >...
CGGCGCCGATCTCTGCCTGATGCACATGCAGGGCGACGACCCCCGCACCATGCAGGCGGCGCCGGTCTACGCCTGCGCCCCGTTGGACGTCTTCGACCATCTGGCCGAACGGGTGAACGAGTGCGAGGCGGCCGGTATCGCCCGCGACAGGATCTGCCTCGACCCCGGCATCGGCTTCGGCAAGACGCCGGAGCACTGCGCCCAGGTCATGGGCTCGCTTGCCCTGCTGCACGGGCTGGGCCTGCCGCTGCTGCTGGGCGTCAGCCGCAAGAGTTTCGTCGCCCGGCTCAGCAAGGGCGAGGCGGCCCGCGACCGCCTGCCCGGCACCCTGGCCGCCAATCTGGCCGGATTGGATGCCGGATATCAGGTGCTGCGCGTCCACGACGTCGCCGAGACGGTGCAGGCTCTCGCCATCTGGCAGGCCATGCGGGTGGGAGCCTAATCCCTCGGCAATTGCGGCGGCAGAGGCGGCAGGATGGTGGAGAACAGCTCGCCCGGCTGCCTGTGATGGAACGACGCCAGGACGGCGAGGGTGTCGCCGGGCTCGGCGCTGATGCCGGCCTGCCGCAGGCGGGCCAGGACGGCGTTCGTATTGCTGCCGATGGCTGGGGCCAGTTGGAAAATGGGTGCCCGCTCCATGGCCCGCGCCAGCCGGATCAGCGGATTGCCCGGCGGCCTGGGCGGGGCCAGGGCGATGAACGCCGCGACGCCCATGGCGATGGCGCCCGCCAGGATATGGAGCGAGGGCTGGCGCAGCATCTGGGCGAAAGAGCCGCGATGGCGGATCACGTGCAGGATCGCCAGGGCGGCGAAAGCCATGCCCAGCCATTCATGAATGGCTTCCACCGCCCCCTTGGTCAGGCGGAAGAACAGGATCACCCCGGTGACGCCGACCGCAACGGACAGGACGGCGGTGCCGGGGGTGGCGTAGCGGCGCAGCGCGCTGTCGAGACACTTCATCATTCCCTCTCGGTCCATAACTGACCGGCGCAGGCTAGGCCCGGGCGGTAACGCCCGTATGTCGGCTTTGTCGCGGCTGTGTATGAGAGTGTATCAATTCTCTTGATTGTTACTGTTCGTGATCAATTATGATTTTTGATAGTAGTTATAGTATTTTGCGCTTCTAATGAGAGAATAAAAACGTGGAAAATCATTCTTTGATTCGCTAGGGTGACGTGGTGCGTGATGGGCGCACATCAGCAAAAATTCGGTTTTTGATCTTGGTATCGCCCAGACCCTGAGCTGAGGAGGGAGTCATGCAACAAGATCGGAAAGTGGCGCGGCCTGCGCCTATAATTCTTGTTATGATTGTGGTGTCCTTTATGCTGTCCGCCTGCGCGGTTAGGTTGGCGCCAGACTACGACGAGGGTGTCGTCGGGAAGCTCAACGCGATCAATGAAAAGCTGTCCACATATTTTGTCTCGTTCAATGACGCGGCGACCTACGACTCGCGAAAGGGCTTCTACGACGATGGTGCCGGCCAAGTGATGGCGTTGGTCACCGGGCTGAAGGCTCGGCCGATGCCGCAGCCAATCCTTCTCGATTGGCTTGGCGGCAGTCAGGTGGACAAGAGGGTGGCGGAAATCGCCAAGAACTCCGCGGCGCCCAGCATCGGTGCGATGGAAGATACCTTGAAGCAGATCACGTATCTGAGGGACGAGGACAAAGCCGGCAAATTGACCCGCGCCAAAGTGACCCTGACCCAGGGAGTGGTGGAGGCATTCATGATCGACGCCTTGACCTATGAAATGGCGCTGAAACGGTAGGAGGCTGCGATGAGTACCATTGATCCGGGTAAGATTTTCTCCGATGTGATCGCGGCCGCCAACGCGGCGGTATCGGGCGACATCACCAAAATGGGGGGCTATGCCGAGGCCAAGTTGCGGGCCATGGCCAAGCAGGCGTCCATGATCGGCACCTACTACGCGTCGAAGCTGATCGACGATTCCGATCTGCCGCATTTCCTGGATGGGCTGGAGGATATGGCCACCAGCTTCCTGAGGACTCTTGTAGGATTGATCCGCATCCAGATCGAAAAGGCCTGGAACGCCATCGTCGGCGTCCTTTGGGGCGCCATCGAGGCCGCGACGGGCGGCGTTCTCCAACTGGCCAAGCCCGGAGCCTGACGGTCCGAACTCCTTTGACGCTTCATACAAAGGAGCTTCAAGGGGAGAGGGGACCCCATCCCCCTTTCCCCTTCCCCTTCCCGCGTCGTCCTGCTATCCAATCCCTCTTTCGGGCAAAGGGATAGGCAACGGGATGACGCGCAAGCTGTTCGGCACCGACGGGATCAGGGGCACCGCCAATACCGACCCCATGACCGCCGAGACGGCCATGAAGCTGGGTATGGCGGCGGGAAAGCACTTCACCCGCGGCGACCACCGCCATGTGGTGGTGATCGGCAAGGATACCCGCCTGTCGGGCTATCTGCTGGAACCGGCGCTGACGGCGGGCTTCATTTCGGTGGGCATGGACGTGGTGCTGCTGGGGCCGCTGCCCACTCCGGCCGTGGCCATGCTGACGCGGTCCATGCGCGCCGATCTGGGCGTGATGATCTCGGCGTCGCACAATCCCTATCAGGACAACGGTATCAAGCTGTTCGGCCCCGACGGCTTCAAGCTCTCCGACGAGGATGAGCTCACCATCGAGGCCTCCATGTTCAATGGCCTGGAATCCTGTCGCGTCGGGTCCGATCATCTGGGCCGCGCCAAGCGTCTGGACGACGCGGTGGGCCGCTACATCGAATACGCCAAGTATACCTTCCCGCGCGGCCTGCGGCTGGACGGCCTGAAGATCGTGGTCGATTGCGCCAACGGCGCCGCCTACAAGGTGGCTCCCACCGTGCTGTGGGAATTGGGCGCCGAGGTGATCCCGGTAGCGGTCAATCCCGACGGCTTCAACATCAACAAGGGCTGCGGCTCGCTGCACACCGAGACCATGCGCGAGCAGGTGGTGGCCCATGGCGCCCATCTGGGCATCGCGCTGGACGGTGACGCCGACCGGGTGGTGCTGTGCGACGAGCAGGGCCACATGATCGACGGCGACCAGCTGATGGCGCTGATCGGCGATCTGTGGCACCGCTCGGGCCAACTGAGGGGCGGCGGCATCGTCGCCACGGTGATGTCCAACCTGGGTCTAGAGCGCTTCCTGAGCCAGCGCGGGCTGAAGACCATCCGTACGGCGGTGGGCGATCGCTACGTGCTGGAGCACATGCGCCGCGAAGGCTTCAATGTCGGCGGCGAACAGTCGGGCCATATTATCCTGTCCGACCATTCCACCACCGGTGACGGTCTGGTGGCGGGGCTGCAGGTGCTGGCGGCGCTGGTCCAGTCGGGCAAGCCGGCCAGCGAGATGCTGCGCCTGTTCATGCCGCTGCCCCAGGTGCTGAAGAATGTGCGGGTCGCCAAGGGCTCGGTGGCCGATGTGCTGGCCGCCCCGGCGGTCGCCGCGGTCATCAGGGAGGCCGAGGCCAGATTGGACGGCAAGGGTCGTCTGCTGATCCGCAAGTCGGGGACCGAGCCGTTGATCCGGGTGATGGCCGAGGGTGAGGACGAGGCCCTGGTCGAGGCCACCGTCGACGGCATCGTGGAAACCATCCGCCAGGCGGCGGGCTGAGGATACAGAAAAGGGGGCTTCTGCCCCCTTGCCGATCCGTAGGTCCTAGGCCGCGGCCGTCGCGGCTTCGGAGCCGAAGCGTTCCACTACCCGGCTCATGGTCTTGGCGATGTCCGGGCACAGCCGGGTCAGGCGTTCGGCCAATTCACGGGCGCGGTCGGTATCCACCGGATGGCCGGCGACTTCCGCCTCGAGAATCTCGGCAAGCTGATCGATTTCTTCCCATCTGTACTGCATGACGTGCCTCGTGGGATGTGTAACGATGCTTTCGTATAGGCGAATATACGCACCCATATTGCGCCGCACAAGAGGGTGAACACCTGATTTTGCCTGTGGCTACAAAATGTCACCCAGATGCAGTGTATGGATGCCCCCATTAAAAATGTGTCAAAAGCATTAAATCTCTCGGTTGAAATGGAGTGCCGCCATGCGAGGAAGGGTTCTGATCGTCGCCGGGTCGGATTCGGGCGGTGGCGCCGGCATCCAGGCCGACATCAAGGCTGTGACCTGCCTGGGGGGCTTCGCCGCCACGGCGGTGACGGCACTGACCGCCCAGAACACCCATGGGGTGACCGGTATCCACGAGGTGCCGCCTGATTTCGTGCGGGCACAGATGGAGGCGGTGCTAAGCGACATCGGCGCCGATTGCATCAAGACCGGCATGCTGGCCTCGGCCGCCATCGTCGGGGCGGTGGCCGATGCCCTGGCGGCGCTGGCCCCCCTTGTGCCGCTGGTGCTCGATCCGGTGATGGTCGCCAAGGGCGGTGCCGCCTTGCTGGAGGGCAGCGCCGCCGGGGCGCTGATCAAGCGGCTGGTGCCGCGTGCCCGTCTGCTGACCCCCAACATTCCCGAGGCCGAGGTTCTGCTGGGCCGTTCCATCGGAGGCGTGGCCGACATGGAGCGGGCCGCCCTCGATCTGCTGGCCCTGGGGCCCCGGGCGGTGCTGCTCAAGGGCGGGCATCTGGAAGGGGACGATCTGGTGGACGTGCTGGCCGAGGCCGGCGGTGGCCTCCGCCGTTATGTGGGGCGGCGTATCGCCACCCGCTCGACCCACGGCACCGGCTGCACCCTGGCGTCCGCCATCGCCGCCGGGCTGGCCCAGGGCATGGACTTGGGCCAGGCGGTGGAGCGGGCGAGGGCCTATCTGGTGCGCGCCATCGAGACGGCGCCCGGCTTAGGGAGCGGCCACGGTCCCCTCAACCATGGGCATCCGCTGGAGGCGCGCCCAGGGTGCGGATGATGGAGCGGGTCAGCAGCTGAAAATCCACCGGCTTGACCAGTTGGTCGTTCATGCCGGCGGCGATGCACAACTCGCGGGCCGAGGCGAAGCCGTGGGCGGTCAGGCCGATGATGGGCAACTCGTCGCGGCTCAAATGGGCGCGGATGGCCCGCGTGGCGTCCAGGCCGCTCATCTGGGGCATTTCCATGTCCATCAGGATCAGGTCGGGCCGCTGAGCCGGGTCCAGCGCCCGGGGCACCACCTGGGTGCCGTTGTCCACGCGGATGACCTCGATGCCGTTCATGCCGAGGAATTCGGAATAGATTTCGGCCAGTTGCGGATTGTCCTCGGCCAGCAGCACGCGGCGCCCGGCCAGGGCCTTGAAATCCGGGGACTGGACGGCCTCGGCGCTTTCGGTTTCCGCCAGGGCCGCCATGGCGGGGGCAAGGCCCAGCAGGGCCGAGAAGCGGAAGACGCTGCCCTGGCCCGGCCTTGATTCCACGGTGATCTCGCCGCCCATCATTTCGACCAGGGTGCGGCACACCGACAGCCCCAGCCCGGTGCCGCCGTAACGCCGCGTGGTGGAGCCGTTACCCTGGGTGAAGGGCTCGAAGATGGCTTCCAGCCGATCGGCGGGGATGCCGATCCCCGAATCCGCCACCTCGCATTCCAGCAGCAGGCTGATGTCGTCGATGGGCAGGGTGCGGATATTGACGCGGATGGTGCCCCGGTTGGTGAACTTGACGGCGTTACCCACCAGATTGATGAGAATCTGCCCCAGCCGCAGGGCGTCCCCCACCAGATGGACGGGCGAGCCCTCGGCCCGCTGGATGGACAGCGCCACTCCCTTGTCCTCGGCCAGCGGGCGGGTCAGATCCGCCACATGGCCCAGAACTTCATCCAGGTCGAAGGGGGCGAGGTCGAGGGCGTATTTGCCCGCCTCGATGCGCGAGATGTCCAGGATGTCGTCGACGATGGCCAACAGGTGACGGGCGGCCCGCCCCACCTTGGGCAGCATCGTCCTGGCGCGGGCCAGGGTCGGGGCCATGACGGCCAACTGCACGAAGCCCAGGATGGAGGCGATGGGGGTGCGCAACTCGTGGCTCATCACCGCCAGGAAGTCCGACTTGGCGCGGTTGGCGCTTTCGGCTTCGGCGGTGGCCCGACGCAAATCCCCGATCAGCCGCTCGTTCTCGAAGCGCAGACGGATGGACTGGGCCAGCACCCGCTCGGCGGCGCGGCACGACAGGGTCACCACCACCAGGAAGACCGCCGCCATCACCGCCAGAATCTCCATCATCCGCTCGCCCGACATGGCGACGGGAATGATGAAGCCGGAAATGGTCGGCAGGGCGAAGGCCATCTGGCCGGGGAAATAGGCGGACAGACTGGCCAGCGACGCCGCCGTCAGCCCGGTCAGGATCACGGCGATGAACAGGGCGTGGGTGGAATCGTGGGCGGTAAAGGCGGCCAGTCCGAAAATCAGCCACATGCCGCCCGACAGCGCCAGGTTGAAGGCCATGTAAGGCCCCCAGAAATCCGGGCGCCTGTCACGGTCGGCGACCTTCCAGTAGAAGCGCACCATAACCAGGCGGAGCGCCGCGACCGCCACGAAGGCCCCGGCCCACCACCAGACCATCTCGCCCGCCACCGGCGCGGCGCCCAGGGCGGCCAGCAGGGCGATGGCGGTCCCGGTCAACGCGGTGAAGGGCAGGTTGCGGGCCAGCACGCGGACCTGTTCGGCCCTTACCCTGGTATCGATGGAGACGGGCTCAGCGCCCATGGCCCCTGGCCTTCTTGCCCTTGCCGCCTCCCAGCCTCTTCACCGGCGGGAACCAGTCGTGCAGGCGGACTTCGGCGGGAAAGACCGCCTCGCCCCGCCACCAGCGCTGTGCCGCGTCGGGGCGGTCGATGACGGCTTTCAGCGCCGGGACGAAATCGACGCCGGGGCAGTCGCGGCCGGCCATGTGCAGGGGATGGGCCAGACCGAATACCGCGCCGTCGAACACGTCCTTGGGCTGCTGCTGGAATTCCGGGCTGGGGGCGGGGCCGAACAGCGGCGCGTCCAGCTTGGCGAAGGTGGACATGCACCAGCGGACGTCCACCTGATAGGCGCCGCGGCACTTCATGGGCCGCAGATCGTAGATGGAGCAGGCATTGTCTTCCAGGAAGACGCAGGGCCGTCCGGAATTCCAGGCCCTCAGTCGCTCGATCAGCGGCGCCGCGCCGGGGCGGTCGCGCAGGGCTTGGGCGATGTAGAGCACCTCGGTGACCGTGGCGCCCACCCGCTGGTGGCAGCACCAGCCGCAGCCCTTGGAGCAGCCGGCGGGCCTGGTGCCCAGCGCGAAGGCCGGGGTGGCGCGCACCGATGCCCACAGCCCCTCGGCATAGGCCTGGGCCTCGCCCACCGCCGCGATGACCGCTTCCGGCCCCTTGGACAAGGCGGCGCCTACCAGATGGCGCACCGCCTCGAACGAGGCGTCGCGGATGGGCGAGGTGCCGTTCCCCGACGCGGTCGAGGTCATGGCGCGGAGTGCGGCGGCGGCGTCGAAAGGAGTATTCATCACCGCCAGGATAACAAGGCGGCGGGTGGGGCGCCATCACCGGCAAGGAATATGCGCGCCGGATAAATGCTTGATTGCGAATCCCCCTTCGCCCTCATACACTCCGCCCGGGCCACGGTCCCCCAACGGGCCGCGTCCCTTCTGCGAGGGAGGGTTACATCCTATGACCGAAGTTTCGAAGCCGGCTGCCAAGCCCGCCAATCCCAATTTCTCTTCCGGCCCCTGCGCCAAGCGACCCGGTTGGACGGTCGACGCGCTCAAGGACACGCCTGTCGGCCGGTCGCACCGCGCCAAGATCGGCAAGACCAAGCTGGAAGAGCTGATCAACCGTACCCGTTCGGTGCTGGGCATTCCCGCCGATTACCGTATCGGCATCGTTCCCGCGTCCGATACCGGCGCCGTCGAGATGGCCATGTGGTCGCTGCTCGGTGCCCGGGGCATCGACGCCCTGGCCTGGGAAAGCTTCGGCGAGGGCTGGGTGACCGACATCACCAAGCAGCTCAAGATCGAAGACACCCGAGTGTTCAAGGCGCCCTACGGCACCCTGCCCAATCTGGCCGAGGTGGATTGCGACCGCGACGTGGTGTTCACCTGGAACGGCACCACCGGCGGCGTCCGCATCCCCAACGGCGACTGGATCAAGTCGGACCGCAAGGGCCTGACCATTTGCGACGCCACCAGCGCGGTGTTCGCCATGGACATGCCCTGGGACAAGCTGGACGTGGTCACCTGGTCCTGGCAGAAGGTGCTGGGCGGTGAAGGCGCGCACGGCATGCTGGTGCTCAGCCCCCGCGCCGTCGAGCGGCTGGAGACCTACAAGCCGTCCTGGCCGCTGCCCAAGATCTTCCGCATGACCAAGGGCGGCAAGCTGATCGAAGGCATCTTCAAGGGCGAGACCATCAACACGCCCTCCATGATCGCCGTGGAAGACCAGATCGACGCCCTGAAGTGGGCCGAGTCCATCGGCGGCCTCAAGGCCCTGATCGCCCGCTCGGAAGCCAACCTCAAGGCCGTGCAGTCCTGGCTGGACAAGTCCGCCTGGGCCGCCAACCTGGCCGACGACGCCAAGGTGCGCTCCTGCACCTCCATCTGCATGATCGTCAAGGCGCCGTTCTTCGCCAAGCTGTCCCCTGACGATCAGGCGGCGGCGGCCAAGAAGATCGTCACCCTGCTCGACAAGGAAGGGGTGGCCTACGACATCGGCGCCTATCGTGACGCTCCCGCCGGCCTGCGGGTCTGGGGCGGCGCCACGGTGGAAACCAGTGACGTGGAAAAGCTTCTGCCCTGGCTGGACTGGGCCTTCGCCCAGGTCAAGGCCGAGTTCGAGCCCAAGGTCTCCTAAACCAAAAACACCGTGAACCGGGCGCCGCTTTTTTAAAAAGGCGGCGCCCGAACTCCATGTGAGGAAGCCCAGATGCCCAAGGTTCTCATCAGCGACAAGTTGAGCCCCGCCGCCGTCCAGATCTTCAAGGATCGCGGCATTGAAGCCGACGTGAAGACCGGTCTCGCTCCCGACGAGCTGAAGGCCATCATCGGCCAGTACGACGGTCTGGCCATCCGCTCCAACACCAAGGTCACCACCGAGATCCTGGCCGCCGCCACCAACCTGAAGGTTGTCGGCCGCGCCGGTATCGGCGTCGACAACGTGGACGTGCCCGCCGCCACCGCGCGCGGCATCGTGGTGATGAACACCCCGTTCGGCAATTCCATCACCACCGCCGAGCACGCCATCGCCATGATGTTCGCCCTGGCCCGCGAGATTCCGCAGGCCGACGCCAGCACCCACGCCGGCAAGTGGGAGAAGAACCGCTTCATGGGCGTCGAGCTGACCGGCAAGGTGCTGGGCATCGTCGGCTGCGGCAATATCGGCGCCATCGTCGCCGACCGGGCGCAGGGACTGCGCATGCGCGTCATCGCCTATGATCCCTTCCTGTCGGTGGAACGCGCCAAGGAACTGAACGTCGAGAAGGTGGAACTGGACGAGCTGTTCCCCCGCGCCGACTTCATCACGCTCCACACGCCGCTGACCGACGCCACCCGCAACATCATCGACGCCAAGGCCATGGCCAAGATGAAGAAGGGCGTGCGCATCATCAATTGCGCCCGTGGCGGTCTGGTGGTCGAGGAAGACCTGCTGGCGGCCCTGGAATCCGGTCAGGTGGCCGGTGCCGCGCTGGACGTGTTCAAGACCGAGCCGGCCAAGGAAAACGCCCTGTTCGGCAACCCGAAGGTGGTCTGCACCCCGCATCTGGGCGCCTCCACCTCGGAAGCGCAGGAGAACGTCGCCCTGCAGGTGGCCGAGCAGATGGCCGACTACCTGCTGACCGGCGCCGTCACCAACGCGCTCAACATCCCGTCGGTGTCGGCCGAGGACGCGCCCAAGCTGCGCCCCTACATGACGCTGGCCAACCAGATCGGCAGCTTCGCCGGCCAGTTGACCGAGACCGGCATCAAGGACGTCAAGATCGAGTATCTCGGCCATGTGGCGTCGCTCAACACCAAGCCGCTGACCGCCATGGTCCTCGAGGGGCTGTTGAAGCCCATGAACGAGGCGGTCAACATGGTCAACGCTCCCGTGGTGGCCAAGGAGCGCAACATCAAGGTGTCCGAGGTCAAGACCGAGAGCGAGGGTGACTACCACACCCTGATCCGCCTGACCGTCACCACCGACAAGCGCGAGCGCTCGGTGGCCGGAACCCTGTTCGGCGGCGACAAGGCCCGCGTGGTGGAGATCAAGGGCATCTCCATCGAGGCCGAGCTGGGCCAGAACATGCTCTACGTCACCAATCAGGACAAGCCGGGCTTCATCGGCGCCCTGGGCACCCTGCTGGGCGCCAACGGCGTCAATATCGCCACCTTCCATCTCGGCCGGTCCGAGGCGGGCGGCGACGCCATCCTGCTGACCCAGGTGGATCAGCCGGTCTCCAACGACCTGCTGGAGAAGGTCCGTGCCCTGCCGCAGGTGGTGCAGGCCAAGTTCCTGACCTTCGCCTGATCCTCGGGTCCGAGGCATAAGGGGGAGCGGCGGCCCTGGTGCCACCGCTCCTTTTCCTTGCCCGGCAAAGGAATCCGTCAAGGCCATCCGCAATTGTGTTTGCCCCTGGGGGCCAAACGCGATACATCGGCAGATGCCAGATAACCGGGCGGGTGTCCCTCGGACGCTCCTCCCTTGTTCCAGGTTGCGACATCACAGATGACCGAGTCCGCCAATCGGGCCCTGCTGCCCGCCGGCCTGCGCGACATGCTGCCCCCCGACGCGGAGTTCGAAGCTTCCGTCGTCCACAGCCTCATGAGTCACTTCGCCCGCCAGGGCTATGACCGGGTCAAGCCGCCGCTGATCGAATTCGAGGAAAGCCTGCTGGACGGTGCCGGCGGCGGGACCTCGTCCCAGACCTTCCGGGTCATGGACCCCATGAGCCAGAAGATGATGGGGCTGCGCGCCGACATGACGCCGCAGGTGGCCCGTATCGCCGCCACCCGCCTGGGGAGCCAGCCCCGGCCGTTGCGCCTGTCCTATGCCGGGCAGGTGCTGCGGGTAAAGGGTACCCAGCTGCGTCCCGAGCGCCAGTTCGGCCAGGCCGGCATCGAGCTGATCGGCTCGGACGCCGCCGCCGCCGACGCCGAGGTTCTGGTGATGACCGCCGAGGTCCTGGCCGAGCTGGGCGTGCCCGGCGTTTCCGCCGATCTGGCTCTGCCCACCCTGGTTCCGGCGATTTTCGCCGCCTTTGGTATCGCCGGCGAGACGGCCGAACGCCTGCGCGCCGCCCTCGACCACAAGGACAGCGCCATGGTCGCCGCCACCGGTGGACCGGCCGCACCGCTGCTGCAGGCGCTGATCGCCGCCGCCGGTCCGGCCGAACGTGCCCTGGTGCGCCTTTCCGCCATCGATCTGCCGCCCGCCGCCGCCGCCGAGCGTGAGCGTCTGACCCGGGTGGTGGAACTGGTTGCCGCCGATCTGCCGACCCTGACGCTGACCGTCGATCCGGTGGAAAATCGCGGCTTCGAGTATCATACCGGCCTCAGCTTCACCCTGTTCGCCCGCAATATCGGCGCCGAGCTGGGGCGCGGCGGGCGCTATCAGGGGGGCGGCGGCGAGCCGGCCACCGGCGCCACGCTGTTCATGGATTCGGTCCTGGCCGCCCTTCCCGGGCCGCGCCAGGCCAAGCGGCTGTTCGTGCCGGCGGGAACGCCCCGGGCCTGGGCCCAGGCGTTCCGTGCCCAGGGCTGGGTGACGGTTTCGGGGCTGGACCCCGCCGCCGATCCGCTGGTGGAAGCAAAGCGTCAGGGGTGCGGGCATCGCCTCGACTCCGACGGTATCGTTGACGTGGAATTAGGTTAGGGGACGAGTAATGGCGAACGTGGCTGTGGTCGGCGCCCAGTGGGGCGACGAGGGCAAGGGCAAGGTCGTCGATTGGCTGTCTGAGCGCGCCGACGTGGTGGTGCGCTTTCAGGGCGGTCATAACGCGGGTCATACCCTGGTCATCAACGGCGTGACCTACAAGCTGTCGCTGCTGCCCTCGGGCGTGGTGCGCGGCAAGCTCAGCATCATCGGCAACGGCGTGGTGATCGATCCCTGGGCCCTGCTGGCCGAGATCGAGCGTATCCGCGCGCAAGGAATCGACGTCACTCCCGACGTGCTGAAGATCGCCGAGAACGCCTGCCTGATCCTGCCGCTGCACGCCCATCTGGACAAGGCGCGGGAAGAGGCCAGCGGCACCGCCAAGATCGGCACCACCGGCCGCGGCATCGGCCCGGCCTACGAGGACCGGGTGGGCCGTCGCGCCATCCGCGTCTGCGATCTGGCCGACAAGAAGGTGCTGGAAGCCAAGATCGAGACCCTGCTGCGCCACCACAACGCCCTGCTGCGCGGCCTGGGCGCCGCCGAGGTGGACGGCGCCGAACTGCTGGCCAAGCTGCTGGACGTGGCGCCCAAGATCCTGCCCTTCGCCGACGTGGTGTGGCAGCATCTGGACGAGGTCCGCCACACCAGGAAGCGCGTGCTGTTCGAGGGCGCCCAGGGCGCCATGCTCGACGTGGACCACGGTACCTATCCCTACGTCACCTCGTCCAATACCGTGTCGGGCAATGCCGGCACCGGCTCCGGCGTCGGTCCGGGGCAGGTGGGCTACGTCCTGGGCATCTGCAAGGCCTACACCACCCGCGTGGGCGAGGGGCCGTTCCCCACCGAGCTGTTCGACGAGATCGGCAAGAGCATCGGCGAGCGCGGCCACGAATTCGGCACCGTCACCGGCCGTCCGCGCCGCTTCGGCTGGTTCGATGCCGTCATGGTGCGCCAGGCGGTCAAGGTGGGCGGTATCACCGGCATCGCCCTGACCAAGCTCGACGTGCTGGACGGCTTCACCGAGTTGAAGATCTGCACCGGCTACAAGCTGGACGGCAAGGTGATCTCGCACTTCCCGGCCTCCATGACCGGTCAGGCCGAGGTGGAGCCCATCTACGAGGTGATCCCCGGCTGGTCGGAAAGCACCCGGGGCGTGCGCTCGTGGAAGGACCTGCCGGCCACCGCCATCAAGTATATCCGCCGCATCGAGGAACTGATCGAGGCGCCGGTGGCCTTGCTGTCCACCAGCCCCGAGCGCGAGGACAGCATTCTGGTCCACGATCCCTTCGCCACTTAATTTCGCAGGGACTTGATTGTAGGACGGCCTTTCCGCCTTTAGACTGAGAAACAGTCCGGCCCCAAACGGGGCCGGCCCATGGAAGGGGCAAATGTCGGAAATCGACGAGGCTGAGGTCGAGATCGATCCGGCCGAGGACGGTGATGGCGATGACGTCAAGGTGGAGGTGGTCAAGCAGACCGGCCCACCCGGGGTCCTGCGCGACCGCTACACTATCCGTTCCAACCAGCCTTTGCCCGAATTGTCGACGCCGTCGGCCGACGCCTTCGTCGCCGAGGACAAGCGTGATCCCAGCCGTGCCCTGTTCGGCCTGATCTGCAAGCCGGAACTGCCGCCCCGCGTCAACGCCATGCGGGCTCTGAAGGGCGTGTCGACGCCGGGCCTGATGCAACTGGTGGAGTGGGGGCCCATGAACTGGCCGCCCGCCGGCCGCCAGTGCATGACCGTTGTCTACGAGCGCCCGGCCGGCAACCGGGTGATGACCTCCGCCCGTTCCGACGTGCCGCGTATCGACGAGTACCAGATCACCAAACGGGTGATCGAACCGTTGACCGCCGCGCTGAAGGAAATGGACTCGCGCGGCGTTCCTCACCGCTCCATCCGGCCGACCAACCTGTTTTACGCCGACAGCAACGGCGAACGCCTGGCCTTCGGCGATTGCGTCAGCGCCCCGCCGGCCTTCGATCAGCCCGTGCTGTTCGAGACCGTGGAATCGGGGATGTGCACCCCCATCGCCCGAGGAAGCGGCAATCATACCGAGGATTTCTACTCCCTGGGCGTCACCGTCGCCTTCCTGATTCTCGGCCGCAATCCGGTGGCGGGGCTTAGCGACGACGTCATCTTGGGCATGAAGATCCAGCAGGGCAGCTACAACATGCTGATCGGCGACGAGCGTCTGCCGCTGCCGATCATTGAATTGCTGCGCGGCCTGCTGTGCGACGACGGCGAGCAGCGCTGGGATGCCGAGGATCTGGACCTGTGGCTGTCGGGCCGGCGCATGTCGCCGCTGCAGCCCAGGGGCGAGAAGCGCGCGGCGCGCGGCTTCCCCTTCATGGGCAAGGAGTACTTCAACGGCCGCGAACTGTCCCAGGCCATGTCCAAGAACTGGGATCAGGCCATTCCGCCGGTGGTCGAGGGCAAGCTGGAGCTTTGGCTGCGCCGCGCCGTCGAGGACAAGGACAAGGCCAACGTGGTGGCCGAGGTGGTGCGCATGGCGCTCAACTCCACCACCGACAAGAAAAGCTCCACCGACCTGATGCTGTGCAAGGTCCTCATCTTGTTGGATCAGGCAGCCCCCATCCGCTACAAGGGCTTCAACGCCATGCCGGACGGCTTCGGCTCGGCCCTGGCGGCGGTGATGGCCAGCCGGGGCGATACCAGGCTGCTGACCGAGATCATCCTGCGCGAGGTGCCGCGCCTGTGGTTCGAGATGCGCGGTGAATACCAGCCCGACAACTCGCTGATGGAATCCAATTTCAAGGAATTGCGCTCGTATCTGTCCCAGACCGGCATGGGATACGGGTTGGAGCGCTGCCTGTACGAGTTGAACGATGCTCTGCCGTGTCAAAGCTCGCTGCTGGGCGAGGAATACGTGGTCGAGGTCAAGGAATTGCTGCCGGCTCTGAACGTCGCGGCCTCCAAGCGCACCGACGGCAAGCAGATTCCCGTCGACCGCCACATCGCCGCCTTTCTCGGCGCCCGCATGCGCTCGGACATCGACCGCAACCTCACGGCGCTGAGCGACCCCAACCAGAGCGTCGCCATGATGGGGGCGCTCAACCTGTTCGCCGTGCTGCAATATCGCCTGGGGCCGGAATCCCTGCCGGGGCTGGCCGCCTGGGTCGGCGTGATGATCTCTCCCATCGTCCAGGGCTTCCATGGCCGTGAAAAGCGCCGGGAACTGGAAAAGGAAGTCCCGCGTCTGGTGCGCAAGGGCTCGGTGGTGGAAATCTACAACCTGCTGGAAAACGCCGAGGAGCGGGTGCGCGACGAGCAGGAATTCGCCTTCGCCCAGGCCCAGTACGCCGCCGCCGAGGAAGAGATCAAGCACATCATCACCGAGACCGAGGAGCGGGCCACCGAGGCCGACAAGATCGGGCGCCAGACCGCGGCGGTCACCGGTATCATCGTCGCCATGATCACCGCCTCCATCGTGGTGATCTCGGCGGTTTTCTAAACGGATCGGCCTGCCCTCGGGTGCTGCCGCATTGCCATTGGCGGTCGGTGATGCCATGCTTCGGCCCATGGCGAAGAAAATATCGGCAGTGGATCGGGCGCGGGCGACGGCGGCGGCGAAGAAAGCCGGCAGCGGCGGTGCGGTCGGCATCAACAAGGGCGTGGTCCTGATGGTCCTGGCCGCCCTGGTGCCGTTTTCGCTGCCCACCGTGGTGCTGGTGGGCTTCGGCATGCTGCCGACCCTGGCGTCGTGGGCCAGCGAGAAGGGGCCCAACAAGTATGCCTTCCTGTGTGTGGGCGGCCTCAATTTCGCCGGCGTATTCCCCTATCTGTTCAGCCTGTGGTTCGGCGTCCATACCCTGGACGAGGCCTTCCGCATGCTGACCGACCCCATCATGCTGATGACCGCCTATGGCTGTTCGGCCATCGGCTGGGGCATCTATGCCGGCATGCCGCCCATGGTGGCCAGCTATCTGGCGGCCAGCAGCCAGCGGCGGGTCAACAACCTCAAGGCGGCGCAGAAGAAGCTGATCGAGGATTGGGGCGACGAGGTCTCCAAGAAGGGCTGAGGCGGCGTTTCCGCACAGGAAAAAACCCCCGACCATCGGCCGGGGGTTTTTTCGTCGTCTCTCGATCCCTCAGGCCCGGTTCTGGGCCTCCACCTGGACAGAGGCGGTCTTCACCGACTTCTGCAGCTTCTCGAAGGCGCGGACCTCGATCTGGCGCACTCTTTCCCGCGAGATGCCGTAGCGTTGCGAGAGGTCCTCCAGGGTGGCCGGGTCCTCGGTCAGGCGGCGCTGGATCAGGATGGCCCGCTCGCGGTCGTTGAGGGCGGCCAGGGCGCTGGTCAGCATCTGCCGGCGCTGGCCCAGTTCCTCGCGCTCGCCCAGTTCGGTCTCCTGGTCCTCATGGTCGTCCACCAGCCAATCCTGCCATTCCCCCTCGCCCTCGGCGCGCACCGGCGCGTTCAGCGAGTGGTCGGGGCTGGACAGCCGCCGGTTCATGGTGATCACCTCGTCCTCGGTGACGTCCAGCTTGGTGGCGATCTTGGCCACGTTCTCGGCGGACATGTCGCCTTCCTCGATGGCCTGCATCTGGCCCTTGAGCTTGCGCAGGTTGAAGAACAACTTCTTCTGGGCGGCGGTGGTTCCCATCTTCACCAGCGACCAGGAATGCAGGATGTATTCCTGGATGGCGGCGCGGATCCACCACATGGCGTAGGTGGCCAGCCGGAAGCCCCGTTCGGGGTCGAAGCGGCGCACCGCCTGCATCATGCCGACATTGCCTTCGCTGATCAGCTCGCCGAGCGGCAGGCCGTAGCCGCGATAGCCCATGGCGATCTTGGCCACCAGCCGCAGATGGCTGGTCACCAGCCGGTTGGCCGAGGACAGGTCGCCGTGCTCGCGGAAGCGCTTGGCCAGGAGGTATTCCTCCTCGGGCGGCAGCATGGGGAACTTGCGGATATCCTGCAGATAGCGCGTCAGATTGCCTTCGGGCGCGAGCGACAGACTGGAAGCGATTGCCGTCATGTCTCATCTCCTCTTACGGCGCGGAGGGTTTTCCCTCGTTTTCGGACCAACCCGTCAAGGGGGATCCGCCGTGCACCGGCTGATGGGATGATAATGTCATAGCTCCGAGCTCAAGTATAGGTGTTTTTTATAGAACCTCTAAAAGGTGGATCAATGCATTGATATCCAGCGGCATACGGCTTTCGAATCGGATATCGTATCCTTTAGTAGGATGCGAAAAACCAAGTAGGTAGGCATGGAGGGCCTGGCGGGGAAAGCCGCACAGGGCTTCCCGCGCCTCGGGTGGTAGGGCTGTCCGCTTGCTACTGCGAATGCGCCCATAGACGGGATCGCCGATGAGGGGGTGACCCAGGGTGGTCATATGGACGCGGATCTGATGGGTGCGGCCGGTGGCCAGGCGGCATTCCACCAGACTGACGGCGCCGCCGGCAAAGCTCTTCAGCACCCGGTAGCGGGTCAGGGCCGGCTTGCCGCCGCTTTTGACCACGGCCATCTTCTTGCGGTCATTGGGGTTGCGGCCGATATTGCCCTCGATCTCACCCTGGCGGGGCGACGGCGTACCCCAGACCAGGGCCCAATACGCCCGTTCCAGGGTGTGCTCGGCGAACTGGGCCGCCAGCCCCCGATGGGCGGCATCGGTCTTGGCGGCGACCAGCAGGCCGCTGGTATCCTTGTCGATGCGGTGCACGATGCCGGGGCGCCTGACGCCGCCGATGCCGGCCAGGGAGTCGCCGCAATGGGCCAGCAGGGCGTTGACCAGGGTCTCGTCGGGATTGCCGGGGGCGGGATGGACCACCATGCCGGCCGGCTTATCGATGACGATGAGGTCGTCGTCCTCGTAGACCACGGTAAGGGCGATGTCCTGGGCCTCGGGCTCGGCCGGGGCGTCGGGGGGCACCTCCACCACGAAGCTCTGGCCGGGTTTGACCCTGAGGGAGGCGTCGGATATGGTCGTGCCGTCCAGGCTGACCCGGTCGTCCTCGATCAGCCCCTTGATGCGGGTGCGCGAGAGTTCGGGCAGGCGGACTGCCAGCCAGCGGTCCAGGCGGGTGCCGGCCTCCTCTGCCTCGACGGCGGGCGGGGTCAGGCGCCGGGGCACGGGAACGTCCATCGATAAACAGGGATTGAAGCTGGGATCATGAGAGCGATCAAAGGGTTGGTGGTGTTCTTGGGGGTTCTGCTGCTGGCCGGCTTGGGCGTCCTTGGCTATGGGCTTTACAGCAAAGCGCCGGGGAAGGGAACGTCTTCGGCCATCTCGGGCCGCGCCGCCGCCGCGCCGGTCTCGGAATTCGGCCAACTGGCGGTCCCGGTTCCCGCCGGTTCGCGGATCGAGCAGATGGTAGTGGCCGGCGAGCGGGTGGTGCTGCGCCTGACCGGCGGCGGGCCCGAGCGTGTCCTGGTGCTCGACCCGGGCCAGGGCAAGGTGGCGGGCGGCTTCGTGCTGACCCCCGAACCGGCCGTCCGTTAGGACTCGGCCATGCTGGTCCTCTCGGCGGAACAGATGGCCTCCATCGCCACCGCCGCCGAGGCCGCCTGGCCGGCCGAGGGCTGCGGCCTGCTGATCGGCAAGGGGCGGCGGGTCGTTACCGTTACCCGGATCATGGTCGCCGACAATCTTCTCAAGGCCCAGGGCAACGATCGGTTCGAACTGGACCCGGTGGTCCGCTTCGCCGCCGAGCGGTCGGTGCGCGGCACCGACGAGCGGGTGATCGGCCATTGGCACTCGCACCCCGATGGCAGTGCCAAACCATCGGCTACCGATCTGGCCCAGGCCTGGGAGCCGGAAATGATCTGGCTGATCGTCGGGATCGCCCCCGATGGCCACGGCCGCCCCCAGGCCATCCAGATGCTGGCCCACCGCCTGAACCGCGAGGCGGGAAAGATCTTTGCGGTCCGCATGGAAACGGCGGAAAAAAGAGCTTGCCAGGGGGCCGTCTTTCCGACATAAAGCGGGCCTCGCGCCTCGACGTCCCCATCGTCTAGAGGCCTAGGACACCGCCCTCTCACGGCGGTAACCGGGGTTCGAATCCCCGTGGGGACGCCAAATCTCCTCGCTAGCCGAGGAAAACCGCGACATCCAGACAGATCAACGGCTGATCGGCACTCCAGTGTTCCAAAGGAGTGTTCCAAAATGCCTGCGACCGTCTATCTCCGTCGCCATCCCCGCACCGGCATCTATTGGTTCCGCCGCGCCGTTCCCGCTGTCCTGCGTACTGCCGTCGGGCGCTGCGAAATCGTCCGCTCGCTGACGACCCGCGACCGCCGCGAGGCTCGGCGTCTGGCCCTGGTTCACGCCGTCGAGGCGGAGAACCTGTTGGCCCAGGCGAGGGGAGGCGAGGCATTGGCCCAACTTTCTTCGGTATCCCCCACGATTCCTGATCTCGCGGCATTGATCGAGGCCGCGGTCCGCAGGGCGCTCAATGTTCCAAATCCCTCTCCCGAGCCGACCCCCGATGGATTGCGGCTGGACGAGGCTTTCGAGCGCTAGAGCGTCGAGCGTTTAATCTGCAACATATCCAGCCTCCCTGAGGTAGTTCCAGCATTCGTCTGGGGTGTAGAGGTCGCAGATATTGCCGACGGCCTTCCAGA
>Ga0265320_10001168_pt1 | contig 19327 bp, 11 predicted proteins | sample 4827metaG_FD_202087 | JGI IMG/M metagenome (GOLD analysis project Ga0265320, IMG submission 202087) | Rhizosphere microbial communities from Carex aquatilis grown in University of Washington, Seatle, WA, United States - 4-8-27 metaG | ecosystem: Host-associated > Plants > Roots > Rhizosphere >...
CACGCTGGCTCTGACCGGCAACGCCGGCGCGACTCGAACCAACACGCAAACTTACTCCGCCACGACGATTGGCGCGGGTGCTTCCACCCTCTCGGAAACGATGTCCTCGGGCACGATGACCGTCAACCTCACCGGTTTGACCCGCAGCGCCGGCGGCACGCTGGATGTGAACCAGGATGCCGTGGCCGCCAACAGCTCAGTTACCTCCAGCACGGCCACGACCACGAGCGGAGTTATGACCAGCGGCGGCGTCGCCTATGTCACGTTTTCGACCAGCACCAGCAGCCTCCTGGCTGGCACGGACTGGGGCAACATTAATGCCACCAAAATCGTGGCGGCGACTTCCACCAGCAATGGCGCGAACTCCACTTGGGCCAGCACGCTTAACGCGGTCGAGACGGCCAACGCGATCACGATGAATCTCACGGGGGGAACGCACGAAGCGCTGAACTCCCTGGTATTCGCTGGCGGCGCGGGCTCCATCAACTTGAACACCGGCACGCTGACGGTGACAACGGGCGGCATCCTGGAGTCTTCAAATTCCACCGGGGCTGACACCATTTCCGGGGGCAACCTGACCAGCGGGAGTAGCGAATTGGTGATTGTGCTCAACAACTCGACCGCAGCGGATGGACTCTCCATCAGTGGCAATATCGTGGGCGCCATCGCGCTGACCAAGTCGGGCCTGGGCAACTTGAGCCTCACGGGCACCGGCAGCACCTTCTCCGGCAGCATCTATTTGAACGCAGGCACCCTGACGTTCAATAATGCGAATGCGCTCGGCACCACCGCGAACACCTTGGAATTCAACGGCGGCAGCCTCGACGCCGGCGCGGCCTCGCTGACCATGGCCCGCCCCGAAAACTGGAACAACAACTGGACGTTTGTGGGTTCCAACGACTTGATTTTGAGCAACACGACGACGATGAGTTCGAATATCGCGCTGACGACGACGGCCAAAACCTTGACCGTCTCGGGTGCTATTAGCGGCGGCTTCAGCCTGACCAAGAAAGGCACCGGCAACCTGACCCTTAATGGCACCAATACTTTCACCGGCGGCCTGAATTTGACGGCGGGCACGCTGAACATCAACAGCGCGGCCGCCTTGGGCGCCACGGGCAGCACCTTGACGATAAACGGCGGCAACATCGACAACACGAACGCCACCCTGACGGTGACGAATAACAACGCCCAGATTTGGAGTCAGGGCTTCTCCTTCCTCGCCACCAACGACTTGAACATGGGCACGGGCGCGGTCGCCCTCGGCGCGAATGACACCGTCATCGTCAATGCGGCCAAGACGCTGACCATCGGCGGCAACATCGGCGGCAGCACCACGAGCGGTGCGGCTTCCAACACCCTGGCCTCGCAATTTAGCCTGACCTTGGGCAATCTCACCGCCGGCTCGACGGGCGCTTTGGCGCTCTTCGGCAACAACAGCTACAACGGTGGCACAACGGTCACCAACGGCACACTGACTCTGGGCAATGCCACCGGCGGCTTCAACATTGGCACGGGCAATACGACCATTAACACCAACGGCACGCTGAACCTCAACCAAGGCGGCAATGCCACGGCCTCCGCCCTCGGCACCGGCACCTTCATCGCCAACGGCGGTGTGTTGAACAACACCAGCGGCAGCACCGTGACGATTGGAACCAACAATGCGATCGCCTTGAATGCCAGCCTGACTTTTACCGGATCGAATAGTTTGAACCTCGGCACCGGCGCTGTGACCCTCAGTGTCAGCCCGACCATCACGGTTTCCGGCAGTACCTTGACCCTGGGTGGCGTGGTGAGTGGCGCGTTTGGCATCACCAAGGGCGGCTCGGGCACCTTGGTGCTGGGCGGCAACAACACTTACTCTGGCGCGACGACGGTCAGCCTCGGCACGTTGGAGCTTTCGGGCAACGGCGCGTTGGGGATCAATGCCCTCGGCACGACGGTGGCCAGCGGCGCGACTTTGCAGTTGGACAGCAACTATAACACCGGCTCGGGCAACAGCAGCAGCACGGGTTCGTTGCTGACCATCACGGGCGCGGGCAATGGCACGGCCAACGGCGGCGCGCTCCTGAATGGCGCGGGCAACTCGATTTGGAACGGCAACATCGTCCTCGGCGGCAGCGCGACGATCAGCTCGGGCGCGGGCACGGGTTGCATCACCATCGGCAACACCACGGCGTTGTTCAGCACCGCCGCCTACGGCAACCTCAGCAACATCAGCATTGGCAGCAACACGCTCACTTTCACTGGCGCGGCCGGTTCGGCCACGCGGGTCGCGGCCAACATCACCGGCAACGGCGGCCAGGTCGTCGTCAACACCGCCGGCACGGTGACTTACTACACGCCGACGAATTCCTACACCGGCCTGACGACCGTCCAAAACGGCACGCTGATTTTGAACACGCAGTCGAACGGCTCGAACACCACCGCGGGCCAGGGCAACCTGTCCATCCTCGGCAACCTCGTTATCGGCACGGGCACGAACACCGCCGTGGTGCAGGAGAATTTCAACCGCGAAATCAGTGACCAGACCCAGGTGACCATCAACCAAAACGGCGAGCTGAACACCAACGGCAACCAGCAGTTGATTGCCAACCTGACGATGAACGGCGGCGACATTGAGACCTCGCTGAGCGGCATCGGCCTGCTGGCGACCAATGGCAACTCGAGCATCACCATCGCGGGCAACGCGAACACCTCGACCATCAACGGCAATTTCTCGATGGGCGGCTCAGTCGGCACCACCATCACGCCCATCAACATCACGCGCGGCGCCAATGCCACCAGCGACTTTACCATCAATGCCCTGCTCACCGGCGGTTCGTTTATCCAAACGGGCAACGGCATTATGACGCTGAACAATCAAGTGGTCGGCGCCGGCAACATCAACGCCTTCACCGGTTCGGCGGAAATCGCGGGCGGCACGCTGGTCATCACCGCCAGCAACGCCCTCGGTGCCAACAACAACTTGGCGGGTGAAGGCACCCAGGTGGACGCGGGCGCGCAATTGCAAATCAATCAGACCACGGCCACGGCGGTCGCGGTGCCCGGCGAACTACTCACTCTGAATGGCCAGGGCACGGGCGGCTCGGACGGCGCGCTGCGCAACGTCAACGGCACCAACAGCTGGGCGGGCAATGTCCTCGTGAACACGAACGCGACGATCAATACCGCCGGTGCCAGCACGCTGACCTTCAGCGGCTGCATCAGCTCGAGCACGAATGCGACCCTGACCTTCAACGGCACGGGCAACACGACCATCTCGGGTACTCTCGCGGGGAATGTGAATCTTTACCAGAACATGAACACGGGCAGCACCCTGTTCATCACCAACACGACGGCCAACACCACCTTCACCGGCGCAACCACGGTCAACAACGGCACCCTCGAATTGAAGGGCAACACGACCACGGGCGGCACCAACCTGATTGGCAACGGCACGACCCAGACCCTGACCATCAACACCCACGGCACCCTCCTGACGGACACGAATGAAACCTTGGGCGCGGTCAATATGGTGCTCAATGGCGGCACGTGGGAGACCAACGCCGTCGGCGCGGCCGGCACCGGGCTGACCGCCTTCTCCTCGAACAATGGCGCGACCGCCCAGTCGAAGTTCACGGACACGCTCAACACGCTGACCTTGACGGCGAACTCGAACATCACGCTGGGTTCCAATGCCAACATCATCAATTTCGCCGCCAGCAACGCGGCCAACTGGACGCCCGGCCAAATCCTCTACATCAACAACTGGGTTGGCGTCGCCGCCACGAGTTACACCTCCGACTTCTCGCAGGGCTTGAGCGGCGGCAACGGCACGGACCAAATCTACTTTGGCACCACCAACGCGGGCCTAGACGGCACAGCCTTCACCGGGCAGATGGGCGAGATCATCTTCGTCAATCCGCAGGATGCCTCCCACAGCCTGTCGGGCCTCTCGGGCAATTTCCACGCGATTATCGAGTCCAACGGGGAAATCGTCCCTTTCGTGGCGGCCCCCGAGCCGGGCACGATGGCGGCGGGCGCGGCCCTCGGCGCCCTGGCCCTTCTGCGGGAGTGGCGCCGGCGCAAGGATCGCGCGGCGAAGAAAGTTGCGTAATGATACAGAATGTTCGGTAATCGGCGCGGGCCTCTGCCCGTGGCCGCCCCCGCCCTCCGAGGAGAACTAACGCCGACCAGCATATGGCCTGGGGTGCATTAGGAGGCCAAATAGGGGCTAAAATTTACAAGTAATTTACCCTAAACAAGTCAGTAAGGACTTGCCCCTAGAAGAAAAAAGATTAGATTGTAGGGAGTTCAGCAAACATTTCCCGTAACCACAGTCATGAAAATCATCAACGCTCTCCGTCGCTCCCTGCTCACGCGCCCGCTGTTCGCCATGGCCGTCGCCCTGGTCACCGTGTTCGCCTCACCCTCCGCGTTCGCCCAATTCGGCGGCGGCGCCGGTGCGGTGACGTATAACATCCCGGAGCAAATCCAACAGGGCAACATGCCCTACACGGCGTCCTACACGCTGCTGATCACCTCGCCCGCCGGCCTGGCCCGCGGCGGCAACTATCAGGTCAGCCTGAACCTGACCCTCCTGAGCACGCCGGGCAACATTTCGACCTCCCAGGCGCTGAGCTTCGTCAGCATCTCCTCGAACACCTCGTTGATTGGTTCAATTCTGAACCTCCTTGGCTCCATCGTCGGCAACACGCAGACCGGCGCGGCCACGATTGGCTTCACCGGCCCGAGCCAGACGGTGGCGGTCACGGTGACGACCAACATCCCCCTCGGCAACTGGGCGGGTGGCTTTGGTTATCAGATTACGACCTCCGGCTGGAACTCGTCGCTGGGCGTGACGGACCAGGGCGCTTTCATCAATGACACGGTCTCCATCCCGCAGACGGTGCCAGCGCTGCCGTCAGTCCAAATCGTCGCGCCCGTTGACCAAACCCAGTATACATGGGTCGCCGGTGGCCCCGCGATTTCCATCCCCTACTCTTTTGTCGGCTCGACGACCGACGGTTCGCCTGTGATCGCCCTGAACGGCACGGTCAATGGCATGGACTTGGGCGCGACGCCCTCGGGCTTGAATGTGGCCAACACGAATGCGACCGCCAGCGGCAGCTTCCTCGTTACCACCCCCGGCACCTACACGGTGACGGCCAATGACGCCAATGCCAATGGCGTGGCCTCCAGCTCGGTGATGATCACGGTCGCGGTTTCGGCCGGCCCGCCGAGCGTGGTGATTGACACGCCCCCCGCGAATTCGACTTACACCTTGACCGGCAGTTCAGTCTCCGTGCCCTTCACCTTCACGGGCACCAGCCAATACGGCGGCATCACCAACCTGACGGCGACCTTGGACGGCACGCCCGTCACGGTGACCTCGGGCGACTACGGCAATCTGGTGGCCTTGGGCAGCGGCACGATGAACCTGACCTCCTCCGGCACGCACGAATTGGCTGTCACCGCGACGGACAACTTTGGCACGGCCTCGACCTCGGAAGTCGTCATCGTGGTGACGCAGACGCCGCTCATCCCGCCCACGGCCAACATCAATTCCCCGACGGCCAACCAGGTCTTCACGACCGTCGCCGGCACCCCGGTGAGTGTTCCGCTGACCTTTAACGGCACCACGACGGGCGACGGCATCACCAACCTGACGGCGACGCTGGACGGTAACGTGGTGGTCTTCACCCCCGCGGGCATCGGCACCCAGACGGCGACCGGTTCGGCGAGCGTCTCGTATTCGGTGGCCGGCAATCACACCTTGCAGGTCACGACGACCAACGACGGCGGCACGGCCTCGACCACGCAGCACTTCTCGGTGGTGACGACCTCGCCCACGACGAACACGCTGGCTGTGGCGATCACGAAGCCCGCGCCCAATTCGACCTATGCGATTCCCACGGTCGGCGGCTCGGTTACGATTGCCGACGGCTTCGTCTCCAACAGCACGGCCGCCAGCGGCGTGACCGCGTTGAGCGTGACCCTGAATGGCAGCCCGGTCTCGGTGACGCCGACGGCCTTTGGCAAACCCACGGTCACGGCCACGGGTAATCTGACGATTTCAGTCGCCGGTACCTATACGATTGCGGTCAAGGCGACCGACCAATACGGCAACGCGACGGCTTCGGAAACCATCACGGTCACGGCCCCGGCGCCGTGCCCGAAGGTGACTATCACGAAGCCCTGCGATGGCGCGACGTTCCAGCTCGGCACGGCCAGCTGCCCGCTGTGGGTTCCGGTCAGCCTGTGCGCGAACACGACGCCCGGCAGCACGCTGAGCACCCTGACGCTCACGCTGAACGGCCAGCCCGTCACCTTGGGCTCCCTGTCCGGCTTGGGCAGCACCTCGGCCAACGGCACGGTCAATCTTAAGATCACCACGGCGGGCAATTACACCCTCGTGGCGACGACCACCAGCGGCGGCGTCTCGGCCACCGACACCAATGTCTTCACGGTCACTACCTGCGGCGGCAATAGCGGCGGCTGGGGTGGCTGGGGCAGCGGCGGCGGCGACGACAATGGCGGCTGGGGCGACTGGGGCAATGGCTACAGCTGGGGCGGCGGCTGCTGGAATGTCACCCAGTATACCTGCAATCCCCCTCCCTGTAACATCAGCTGGGAACAGTCTTGGTCCTGCAACACCACCCAAAAAGGTGGCAGCAGCCTCCCGCTTTGCTTCCATGTCAAATACACCGGTTCCAATTGCACGAGCTACTGGAGCAATTACTTCGGTTCCTTTGGCGGCGATTACGAGCAGTCCGACAAATCGGAGCGCTCCTGCTGGGGTTCTTCCGGTTACCTGAACTGCCTCTGGGGCAATGTGCCGGACACCAATCACTGCTTGAACGGCAACTGGGACAATATCAAGGGCTGCGGCACCGTCGCCAGCGACACGAGCGTCAAGTGCGTGGTGTATGAGCTGTATGCCAACGGCACCTGCGGCAAACCGCAAACCTACACCTGCGGCGGCTGGTCCTGGGTCAGCACGGGCTGGTGGGGCTACTGGAGCTACAATAAAGGCACCGGTTGCAACATCGACAGCAACGACCAATACTCCTGCAACTTCCCGACCGCCAAGGGCACGCACACCTATCGTTGCGACGTCTACTACAACGACTCCAACAGCGGCAAGGATTGCCTCCTGGGCTCGTCGCAGTTCAAGACGAAATAAGCTCCCGCCACACGGGAAATCAAAGAGGCAGGGCCTGACGGCCCTGCCTCTTTTTTTGCGCCAATTTCACCAAGGCGGCGCAAGCCGATGCCCATTAAAAAAGTGGTGGGAGAGGGAGTCGAACCCCCGAAGGGCAGAGCCCAGCTGATTTACAGTCAGCGTCCTTTGGCCACTTGGTTATCCCACCGTAAACCAAACGAGGAATCAATCATGGGCGGAGTCCGCTGCCAAGACTATTCTACTCAGAGCGGGGTGGTGCGCCGCGCAAAAAACCGCGGGGCCGCACGGAAACGATTGATTCATCCCGCCCTGTCATCGGTCCTTATTCCTTGGCCTTGCTGGAGCCGCTGCCACCCCGTCCGCCGCCGCCTTTGTGCAGGGCATACTTGCCGGGGCCGGTAAAAAGCAGGGCGATAAAGACCGCCAAAAAATAAACGGGGATGGCGACGGCCCCCAGCCATTTGCAAAAGGCATCCATGGAGGAATAGTCCGGTGCGCCGCTCATTTTAAAATTCGCCGCGGTGGCCACGATCATGTTGATGACCAAAACGAGGACGGCAGGGCGGAAGAGCACCCCGACCAGGATGCACAAGCCGCCCAAGGTTTCGGCCAGGGCGCAAGCCAGGCCCCAGAATTTGGGCTCCCAGGTGATGCCAAACATGGCGAGGGACTGGCCCAACATCTCAAACATGGCCCCGCCGCCGAGTAGTTTTTGCACGCCGAACACGATGAGCGCCGCGCCAAATACCAGCCGCAATACGAGCATGGCCAAGTCTGGCTTGGTCAGCTTTTGTTCAAAATAGGAAAAAAGGCTCACGATAAAAAAGTAGCTTGCCCATGGCATTACCGACCCGGCCCGCGCTTGGCGAGTGGAATTTTGGCCCCATCCGGCTACGGCGCGGTTTTTTTGCCGATGACGGCCTGGATGTCGACGGCCATGTGGCGGAGTTCGGCGACCAGTTGGGGGATGCGCGGGCCGGCGGCGGGCCGGTCGCCCTGGCGGGCGGCGGCCTCGATTTCCGCGGCAAAGCGTTGGGCGCGCCAGGCCCGCAGCGCGGCCACGCCGCCTTTGATGCGGTGAGCGCGTTTGTGCAAATCCTCGGAGGCTCCGGATTTCCAGGCTTTTTCCAGGGCGGCGATTTCATCGTGGAAATGACGGACAAAAACTTCCGCGGCCAGAATCAAATCGTCGGCGTCGTCCTCTTCCAACTGATCGAGCAACGCGCGCAAATTGTAGGGTTTCAATTCCTCCGTCTGTTCCGGGCCGGCGACCTCCGCGCGGGCCGCCGTGCCGGTCGGCTCGAGGCTTTGCAAAAGTTCGGCGAGCTTGCTGGTGCGGAACGGCTTGGCCATGTAGCCGTCCATCCCGACGCGCAGGCAGTGCTCCTCGTCACCTTTCATGGCGCGGGCGGTCATGGCGATGATGGGGGTGTAGCGGTCGCGGGAACGCTCGATTTCGCGGATGCGCTGGGTGGCCTCAAAACCGTCCATGACCGGCATCTGCACGTCCATGAGCACCAAATCGAATTCGCCCTTGCGATAGGCCTCGACCGCCTCCGCGCCGTTGGCGGCCACGGTCACTTTGTGACCCATTTTGACGAGGCGCTTGAGGCAGACCTCCTGGTTGATGGGGTTGTCCTCGACGAGCAGGACGTGGCGCGGAGTGTAGGCAGAAGGCGGGGTGGGTTCGGCCCGGGCGGAGCCGGATTCGGATTTGGCGGCGGGCGCGGCGCTGGTCCGCAGCGGGGTGTGGTCGCCGCATTCCTCGAGAATGAGGTCAAGGAGGTATTGCTGTTTCACCGGCTTGGTCAGGCAGCGCGAGATGCCCAGCGCCTCGGCGCGCGAGGATTCGGCGAGGTTCAACGACGAGGAGAGCAAAATAATTTTTACGCCGGCGAGCGAAGGGCGGTTGAGCAGGAGCGCTGCGACATCCAGGCCGCTCAATTCGGGCATGTGCTGGTCGAGCAGGACGACTTGGATGGGCTGTTTTTTGCGCGCGCCGGTTTCGAGCGCGTCCAGACCTTCGAGGCCGCCGGGCACGCTCTGGGGCAGAAAGCCCCATTGTTCGCACAGGCGGTTGAGGATGGCGCGATTAGTTTGGTTGTCGTCGATGATGAGGACGCGCAGGCCCTTAAGGCGCGCGAGCTGCACCGGGGTGGCTATGGGCTGACGGGCGGGCACGCCGAAGGGAATTTCGGCCTCGAAAGTCGAGCCTTTGCGGGGCTTGCTTTCGACGCGGATGCTGCCGCCCATCAAGTCGCAAAGTTTTTTGCAGATGGCCAGGCCGAGGCCGGTGCCGCCGAATTTGCGCGTGGTGGAGGCGTCGGCCTGGGTGAAACTTTGGAAAATGATGTCCTGACGGGCCTGCGGGATGCCGATGCCGGTGTCGGTCACCGACAGGGCCACGCGCACCTGCCCGTCGGTGAGGTCAAGGGGCCGGGCGCGGACGACAATTTCGCCTTCCTCGGTGAACTTGATGGCGTTGCTGAGGAGGTTGTAAAGGATTTGCTTGAAGCGCGTGGGGTCGCCGCGCACCAGATGCGGCAACGCGACATCGAAATCCACCACCAGTTCGAGGCCCTTTTCGAGCGTTTGAAAGGAGAACTGGCCGACGGTTTCCTCGAGGCAGTTCAGGAGGTTGAAGGTGATGTTTTCCAATTGCAACTGCCCGGCTTCAATCTTGGAGAAGTCGAGAATGTCGTTGATGAGCGAGAGGAGCGTGTTGGAGCAGGACAGCACGGACTGCAAAAAACTTTGCTGCTCGGCGGTGAGTTTCGTATCGAGGCACAACTCGCTCATGCCGATGATGCCGTTGATCGGGGTGCGGATTTCGTGCGAGACGTTGGCGAGGAAGTCGCTCTTGGCCTGACTGGCCAGGTTGGCCTGGCGGATGGCGGCCCGGAGTTTTTCCTCGTATTCGCGCTGGGGCGTGATGTCGCGCGAGACGCAGACCAGGCCGATGCACTTGCGGTGGTGGTCGAAGACCGGCACCTTGTTCGACTGCACCCAATGGCCCTCGCCGTTTTTGAAACGAAAGAGGCTGACGTGGTTGAGGAGTGGCCGGCCCGAGGCGAGCACCTGCGCGGTGGTCTCGGCAAACTCTTTCGCGGTCTGCTCTTCGACGCATTCGCCAAATTCACGTCCGATCTCCTGACCGGGAAAGCCGACGCCGAGGGCGTTTTGGAAGGCCGCGTTGGTGATGATGAAGCGCCCTTGCAGATCGAGGAAAAAAACGTAGTCGATGGTGTGGTCCATCAGAATTTGCAGCAGGCGCAGTTCGCTGCGCGCGCTGAGGACCATCTGCTCGTTGATGATGGGGTTTTCGAGCGCGATGAGCCACAATTGGCCCGGGTCGGCCGGGTCGGTTTCGACCACGACTTCGATGGCCACGCGGTCGCTGCCCGACTGGTAGGTGAGTCGCCCGTGCCAGGCGTGGCCCAGGGTGGTGTGGCCCAGCACGTCTTTCAGCGAGCCGCCATTGCCATCATCCACTCGAAACCACTGGGAAAGCGGCTCGCCGGCAAGCTCGGCCAAATCGGCGCCGAGCAGTCGGGCGAGATGGCGGTTGGCGTGGCGAATCAGGCCGTCGCGCCCGCAGGCCAAATATGGCCAAGGCAGCACCTGCGAAAGGCTGTCCAGCTTGACTCGCGGGGCCGCTTGCATGAGGTTGGAGGGGTGAGCCGGGTGGCGAAGCGGGCCACCTTCCCTGAATCAATTTTGATTACTAGGTTTTACTGGCCGACAAGGCAATCCCCATTCCGCCCATGCCCCCGCCCACCCCGCCGACGCGCAAACTCTGGCCGATGAAGTGGATATTCTTCGCCATCCTCGTGTATGTCTTTTTGCAAACCTTGTATCTGTTTATCATGACCCGGGGAAATTAACTCACCGCCGCCGGCCGAAATCGCCCTCGAGCGGAAGTTTCCAGAGCACGGCGAAGCTCACCAGCGTGCAGGCCATGACCCAGGAGAAAAATTGCAGGTAGCCGCCGCCGGACATTTTTTCGGTGTGCTCCAACACCACCGCCGCGACCAGGCCGGCGAAGGCGAGGCCGACGGCCATGAGCGCGCTGCAAATGGCATAGTGCGCCGTGGCCAGAGGGCCGCGCGCAACGTAGAGCAGATAGACCATGAAAGCCGCGAAGCCGTAGCCGTAACCGAATTGCTCGATAAAGATGGCGGTGCCGATGATGACGCGGCTCGTCGGATGCGACCACGCCATCCACACGTAGAGGATATTCGGCAGATTCATCGCCAGCGCCATGGGCCAAAGTTGCCGGCGCAAGCCGGTGCGGGCGATGGCCAGCCCGCCGAGGATTCCGCCAGCCATGAGCGCCAGGACACCAAGGGTGCCGTAGAGATGGCCCACTTCGTCAGTGCCCAGCCCGAGACCGCCCATCGCGGGCTTGGCGAGGAAGAAGGCGCGGTTGGCGCCGAGCGCCTGGCCTTCGGCAAAACGGTAGAGAAGAATAAACGCGAGCATTCGTCCGAAGCCGGGTTTTTGCACGAACGCCGCCCAGACGCGCGCGAATTCGCCCGAGGAAGCCAGTGCACCGGGAAGCGCGGGCGGTTGGGTGGATTCCAGCCGTGGGATGGCGAAATAATCATAGACGGCCAATATGCCCATCGCCCCGGCCGCAAGGGCGAAGGCGAGCGTCCAACCCGCGGCGACGCCATGGGCAATTTCATATTTGCCCGCGACCCAGACCAAACCGCCGTTGCCCGCGAGCACAGCGATGCGGAAAAATGTGTTCCGCAGGCCCGTCCACTCGGCCTGCTGGTGCTCGTCGAGCGCGAGCATGTAGAAACCATCGGCGGCAATGTCGTGGGTGGCCGACGCAAAACCCACGATGGCCAGCAACCCGAGCGTGAGCGGCAACCAACTTTTTTCCGGCAACGCTATCGCCAGCGCACCGATGAGGAGAAACAGGGCGGCCTGCATCGTCAGCACCCAGCCGCGCCGCGTGCCGAGCCGCTGTACGATGGGCGCCCAGAAGGGCTTGAAGGCCCACGGCAGCGAAAGGACGCTCGTGTAAACGGCCGTCTCCGCGGCTGTGTGTCCGAAGTTGAGCAGCGCGACGCCGACCATCCCGGTCACCACCGCGCTCGGCAAACCCTCCGCCAGATAGAGCGAAGGAATCCAGCCCAGGGGACGGTGGATGGAAGTGGGCAGTGCCATGCAAAATAAAATGAATCTCAGGTCACCTCAACCAGCCGATTATCTTGTTCAAGTAGCTGCAAAACACCAGGCCAGCGCGGTTGAAGCCAGGCCAGCAAGACTCGATTGGATGCATTGCCCAAGCGCAACCAAATGATGACGGGGGCGGAATCGGAGTGAGCGGCGCGAGTGGCAAAGTCCTCGTCTTTGGTCACGATAATCGCCCCAATTTTCAGGGCATGCCGCCAAATATCGCCATCTTCCGCCTGTCGCATACTCACCTCGTCAACGTGGAGCGCGCTGTGGCCAGCCGCCGACAACCAACGCGCCAACGCGGGCGGCAGTTGGGCATCAATCAAGAAAGTCATGCGTCGGCTTTCTACAATACAGCCCTAGTAAATTATGCATGTCACCGGCTAGCCATGCTCAACACGGCATGATCCACTTGGGCGGCGGCGTATTCGAGGCAGGCTTGAATGTCCGCGCGTTCGAGATAGGGATAATCCGCCAGAATTTCGGCTTCCGGCGTGCCGCCCGCCAGCATATCAAGCACATCCTTCACCCGGATGCGCATGCCCCGAATGCACGGGCGCCCGCCACACTGGTTCGGGTTGAAGGTGATGCGCTGGGACTGGCTCATGAGCCGAATTTAAACGCTCCATATGCCAGCGGCAAGCTCGATTGGTAGCGGGCTGGACCGAAGCTTTTACTTAACCAATTCCCTCCGCCCAAACAATGCCGTGCCGATGCGGATGAGGGTGCTGCCTTCGTGGATGGCGGCTTCGAGGTCGTCGGTCATGCCCATGGAGAGTTCGGCGAGGGGCGTGTGAAACTGTTGGGCGAGGGCGTCGCGGGTCTCGCGCAGGCGGGCGAAACAGCGGCGGGCGATGTCGGGATTATTCGGCGCGAGCGGCGCGATGGCCATCAGGCCTTCGACTTTCAGCGCGGGGCATTGGAGCGCGGCTTCGAGGAGCGCGGGGGCGTCGGCACAGGTGACGCCGAATTTCGCGGGGTCATCGCCAGCGTTGACTTGCAAGAGCACGGGCAGGATTTTCCCGGTCGCCGCGGCGGCGCGATCGAGTTTTTGCGCGAGTTCGGCGCGGTCGACGGATTGGATGCGGGCGAAGACTGCGGCGGCCTTGGCGGCTTTGTTGGATTGCAGGTGGCCGATGAGTTCCCAGCGCACGGCGGGGTCGGGGCAGGCGGCGATTTTTTCGAGGGCTTCCTGCACGCGGTTTTCGCCCGCGCCCGCCAGATCGGCCCGGCGGGCGTAGAGCGCGGCCTCGACGGGATGGGTTTTGGTCACGGCGAGGATGCGGACGGATTCCACGGGGCGGGCCGCCGCCGCGCAGGCCGCAGCCACGCGCGCGCGGACGCGGGCGAGGTTGGCGAGAAATTCTTCGTAGGTCAGAAAGTCCATGCCTATTAGTTATGCTAATTCATGGGTTGCCAATTGGGCAAACTGATTTATACTAATGGGTATGCATCTCGAGAACTTTAAAATCTTTGCCGATCTGGTGGAAAGCCAGAGTTTTTCGCGTGCGGCCAAAATTAACGGCGTAACCCAGTCGGCGGTGAGCCAGCAGATGCGCGCGATGGAAAAGCATTTCAACGTGCTGATTGTGGACCGCGCGCAGAAGCATTTCCGCCTGACGCCCGAGGGGCAGAAAATCTACGAGTCGGCGCGCGAGTTCCTGCAACTGTCCGACCGCCTGTCATCCGAATTGCAGGAGATGCGCAAGACGGTGAGCGGGGAGATCCACATTTCGACGATTTACTCGATCGGCCTGCACGAGTTGCCGGCGTATGTGAAAGTATATTTGAAGGAATACCCGCAGGTGAACATCCGCGTCGAATACCGGCGTTCGAATTTGGTGTATGAGGACGTGCTGCACAACGCGGTGGACGTCGGCCTGGTGGCGTTCCCCATGAAGCACCGGCAGTTGGAAATCATCCCGTTCCACGAGGATCAGCTCGTGCTCATCTGCGCGCCGAACCACCCGCTGGCCGGGCGCAAGGAAGCCGCCATCGAGGAGCTTTCCCAATTCGAATTCATCGGCTTCGACCAGGACATTCCCACGCGCAAGGCGACCGACCAGTTGTTCAAGGACAACAAGCTGGAAATCGAGCCGGTGCGCGAATTTGACAACATTGAGACCGTCAAGCGCGCGGTGGAAATCAACGCCGGCATCGCGCTCGTTCCGGAGGCGACCATTATGGCGGAGTTGAAGCAGAAATTGCTGTGCCGCCTGCAAATCAAAGGGAGAAAATTGGTGCGCCCGCTGGCGATCATCCACCGCAAGGGTCGCGTGCTCTCGCCTGCGCTCAAGCAATTCATCGAGATGCTGACCACGCGCAAACTCAATCAAGTCGTGCAGGAAAACGGGGGGTGAAATGGCGCGGAGGCGCGAGGCTGGATAATTTCGCTTTGCGCCGAGGCGGCTTTGCGCGAGGATGTCTTTTGTGCCTGTCGTCCTTGACCTTTCGAACACCGCGCATTGCCGGTCGGCGACCGGCGTGCAGCGCGTGGCCCGGCAGCTTTATGCGGCGCTGGCGGAAATCGGCGCCGGGCCGGTGGCGGTGATTTATGACCCATATGCCAAGCGTTGGCGCAGTCCCGATGCGACGGAGCGCGCGTGGCTAAAGCCCGCTGCCGCCGAAAATCCGGCGCAGAATCGCCGCGAGGTCTGGACGTTCGCCCAGAAGTTCCGGGGTTATCTGGGCCGGGGGACGGAGCCGGACTGGGCCAAACTGCGCGGCGCGCCTTTGCTTGCGCCGGAAATTTTTTCGGCGACTGCGTTTGGCGCGCTGGGCGAGTTGCGCGGGCAACTTGGCGGACCGGCGGCGGTGGTGTTTTATGACGCCGTGGCGCTGCGCCTGCCGCAACTGACGCCGCTGGGCAATGTGGCCCGGGTGGAAAATTACCTGCGCGAACTCGCCACCCTCGATGGCGTCGCCGCCATCTCCGCCGCGTCGCGGGATGAGTTGATCGAGCAGTGGGCGCGGCTGGGCGTGCGCGAGGGCCCGCCGGTGGAGGCCATTCCGCTCGGCGTAAGCGCGCCGCCGAGCGCGCCGCAACCGCGTTCGTCGGGCGAGACTCGGCTCGGCGCGCTCGTGCTGAGCGTCGGCAGCATCGAAGGGCGCAAGAACCACCGCGCCCTACTCGAGGCCGCAGAAATGCTGTGGAGCGAAGGACGGCATTTTCGGCTGATACTCGCCGGGTTGCCAAGGCGGGAAACGGCGGCGGGGGCGCTGGGCCTGGCGGCGCGGTTGCAATCCCTGGGCCGGCCATTGCAACTGACCGGGGCGATACCCGACCAGCGGCTGGAAGAACTTTACGCCAAGAGCCGCTTCACGGTTTACCCGTCGTTCTATGAAGGCTATGGACTGCCGGTGGCGGAAAGCCTGCTGCGGTTGCGGCCGTGCATTTGCGGGACGGGCGGCGCGCTGGCCGAAGTGGCCAAAGGCGGGGGTTGTTTAACTGTAACCCAGCCGGACGCCCCCAGCCTCGCCCAGGCCATGCGCGCCTTGCTGGACGACGACACTTTACACGCCCGATTGTGCGCCGAGGCTGCGCAACGTCGCTTCCCGACGTGGGGCGAATACGCGCGGCGGCTCGCCGCCTGGCTGGAAAACCTGCCCAAACGGGCGGGCAAGTAAGATTTTTCAGTCTTGCCCGCGTGGCGCGCCCCGCCGAATCTGAAACGGAATGCTTATGCGCCACATCCGCCACCTCTGGCCGCTTTTCCGGCGCGCGCGATTTTTTGCGGCGGCGGGGCTGGTGGCGGCGTGGGCGGTTTCTGCGCTGAGCGCGCAAACCGCGCCTGCGGGAGACGACCCGTTGCTGCAACCCTGGGTGGATTACGCCCTTCCCGCGCCCGGCCAGCCGTTGCCGGAGAACGAGGCGCAATTGGACCAATTGCTCGGGCAGGCGGCGGCGCAATCGCCGACCATGAAGGAGCAGGCCGACCTGATTGACCAGGCGGATGCGTCGCGCTTCCGCAGTTGGATGCGCCACATGCCCGTTCTTACGGCGAGTTATAATTTGGGCGTGTTTTACCAGGCGAGCGGGACGACGGGGGCGAATTCGCCCACGCCCGGCGGTTCGCTGACCCTGCAAGCCGCGCAGCCTATCTGGCACTGGGGCGCGTACGATGCGCAAACCAACCTCGGCCTGCTCACCGAGCAAATCGCCCGGAATGAAGGCGTGCTCAATTACTCGAAACTCTGCCTTGACGTGCGCAAACAATATTATGCGTTGATCGTGCTCAAGGCCCAGGCGGCGACGGACGCGCGCGAAACGGAAGGGGCGCAGCACGTGCTCGACCGGCAGCGCCTCCGCTACACGCTGGGGCGCAGCACGCTCAAGGAAGTCAACGACGCGGAGGTGGCCTTGACCAAATTGAAAATCGACGAAGATCAGGCGAACACCGACTTGCGCAATCAGCTCAATGATTTCCACCGGCTGACCGGCGCGCGTTCGTTTTCCGCCGACGATGTGCCCGACCATGTTTACCTGCCGGTCGCGGAACAAACCGGCCGGCAAGCCCAATACACGGAGTTTGAAAAAAACGGCTTCGACCATTCGCTGCTGGCGCGCGAAGCCGAATTGAACGAGTCGGCGGTGGATCAGCAACTGATCATGAGCCGCGCCAGCCGCAAGCCGCAATTCGACCTGGGGGCGAGCGTGAGCCAAAGTCCGTATATCAATTCCGCGAACAACGGGCTGAAATTCGGCACGATCTTCTTTGTCGGCATCACCGGCACCTGGACGCTGTTCGACCGCGGCGAGAGCGCGGCGCAGGACAACAAGCTCTACGCGCAAAAGCGCCTGGTGGACACCCAATACGCCGATGGGCGCGAGCAAACTTTGAACGACGCCGCGAACAGCCTGAATCAAATCGACCTCGGCCTGCGCGCGCTGGCGCTTCTCAAAACGCAGCTCACCCAGCAGCAGGAGGACTACCGGCATTTGCAAACCCTGCTCGAACTCGGTCGTGCGGGGCAGACCGAGCAGGACATCGCGCGCAACGCGCTGCTCGACACGCGCCTGCAAATGCTCACCCGCGAAGCCGGCGTCGCGGAAAATTATTACAGTTTTCTCTCCGACATTTACCGCGATCCGGCGCTGGCCCATACGCCGGACTTCACCCAACCCCGTTGATATGAAACGTATTTTTTGGATTGTTGTCATCCTGCTGGCCCTCGGCCTGGCGGCGCGGAGCCTGTCGCGGGCGTTCGTCCCCACTTCGGCCTACGCGCACGCCACGCTGGGGACGGTGAAGAAAATCGTGACCGGGAGCGTGACGATTGCGGCCGCGGCCGAATCGCAAATCGCCAGCCCGGAGGACGGTCTGGTGTTGCCCGCGAACTTTCTGCTGAAGGAAGGCCAAATAGTCGCCGCCGGCGATGTGCTGGCGCGGCTGGACCCCGGCCAGATTCCCTTCGAGCAAAAGGAGGCGCAAATCAACCTGGACCAGGTGAACAGCCGCCTGGCTGGCCGGCTGCCGAGTGAGATTGACCTGGAGCGGATGCAAAACAATTTGGCGGACAAAAAAAAGGAGAGCGACGCCGGATTTTTGGGCAAGGCGGACTATGCCGAATATGAACTGCAAGTGGCCGTGCAGCTGGCTCTCGCGACCAAGGAGCGCGCCGATTTGGTGTTGCAAAAAAGCGTGCTGGAAAATTCCCTCGCCAACTACGCCGACCAACTCAAGCGCCTCGACATCACGGCGCCCTACGATGGCGTCATCACCAGCGTCCTCGCGCACCCCGGCGATTTGCTGAGCAAGGGCCAGCCGGTCGCCAATATCATCAGCCGTGAACTCAAAATCGCGGCGGAAGTGAATCAGGACGACATCGCCTACGTGCAGGCCAACGAAACGGCGGACATTCATTTTTTTGCCTACCCGGACAAAATTCCCGCGAAGGTGAAACTCGTGCTGCCCAGCAGCGACAAGACGACGCAGCGCTTCACGGTGTTACTGGATGTCGCAAACCCGCCGGTTGCGCTCTTTGCGGGGCTGACCGGCGAAGTCGGGTTCCTCGCCGGGGAGCATGACCACGTGCTGCGCGTGCCGCGCCGCGCACTTTATAACAACAGCCTCTTTGTCGCCAACAATGGCCGGGTGGAAGTCCGCGCGGTCACGCCGGGTTTTCTGACGCTGACGCAGGCAGAAATCAAATCCGGGGTGGCCGAGGGCGAGATCGTGCTGACGGAAAATCTTGACCTACTGCGCAATGGCGACCGCGTCAGCCTCACCACGGATGAGGACGCGAAAAAATAACCGGCCCCGCGCCGCCCTTCGACGGCCACTCTATTTCCCTTGGAAACCAACTTTCATATTGCCACGCGATTTTTATTCGCGAAGCGGCGCGCGATGCTGATGAGCCTCAGCGGCATCGTCTTCGGCGTCGGCCTGTTCATCATCACGCAGGCGCAGACAGCGGGCTTCGAGCATTTTTTCACCCGCACCGCGCTGGCGACGGACGGTTCGCTGCATGTCGAGGAGCGCATTCAAGACGCCGTCGACCCGATGACCATCGAAGGTGGGGCGGGCGGCGCGGCGGATGCAGTGTCGTTGAGCAAGGAGCGCAAATTCATCCCCGGCGTGCAATACCCGGAGCAAATCGCGGACGCCCTGAGCCAGTTTGAAAATGTCGCGGGAATTTCACCGGTGCTGCGCGGTAGCATCGAGCTGGACAGCAATTCCCACCTGCAGCCCACGCAGATTTTCGGCATCAACATTGATGAATTTCTCGCGGTGTCGGATTTGGGGCGGCAGATCGTCAACGGGCGGCTGGATGATTTTCGCGACGACCCGAAAGGCGTCCTTATCGGCACAAAGCTGCGCGACCATGCGAACCTCGCCGTGGGCGACCCGGTGGTGCTGAGCCAGGCCGGGCGCAGCGGGCGCTACCGGGTCGAGGGCGTGTTTGAAACCGGCGTCGAACAGGTGGACCGCGAACGCGTGATAGTCCATTTGCCGGAAGCGCGCG
>Ga0265320_10001171_pt1 | contig 19316 bp, 13 predicted proteins | sample 4827metaG_FD_202087 | JGI IMG/M metagenome (GOLD analysis project Ga0265320, IMG submission 202087) | Rhizosphere microbial communities from Carex aquatilis grown in University of Washington, Seatle, WA, United States - 4-8-27 metaG | ecosystem: Host-associated > Plants > Roots > Rhizosphere >...
AAATAGCGACAACGTTGCGGCGCAGCATTGATTCTATTTCGGCCGCGGTGCACCAATGCGACCGGCGACGCCGGCGCCGTATGAGCTCGAATGGTGGGCGGCGACTCGTGGCGCGCGAGCCGATCGGGCCGGTGCGGCGAGGCGGCGACCCGCCGAGGGGGTGGCGTCGTCGTCTTCCGCTCCTCATCTTCCGCACCTCATCTTCGTGGCCGTAGACCGTGAGGATGTCGAATGGACGGCAGATCATCTCACCGCCCGGCGCGGCGACGTATCTGCCGTCCTGACGCTCCACGCTGAGTACGACGATGCCGCGCTCCGCGAGCGCCTGGTCACCGAGTCGGCGGCCCACGAAAGGATGCCCCATTCCGAGGATGACCTCGGAGACCGTATGGCCCGCGTCGAGCCGCACGAGGACCTCGTGGTCGGGTGGTAGGGCGAGCGAGCCCGCGCGCTGGAGGGCGAACTTGATCGAGCGCTCGACGAGATTCTCCACGAACGACGTGCGCACGACGAACCACAGGACGGCCAGGGCCCCGACGATGAGTGCCAGCTGCGTCATCCCTGCCCGCATGGTCTTGACGTTCACGAACGTCACGACCAGCGGCACGATCACGCTCGTCAAGCCGACGTGTCCGGCGAGGATGAGGTGCTGCACGATCCGCCTTCGCACCGGGTGGTTCACCACCTGCTCGGACTCGCGCGTCGTGAAGCCGACACCGAAGAAGGCCGAGTAGGCCTGGAACTCGGCGGTGGGACGCGCGAGGCCCGTCAACGTCAAGGCCGTCGTTCCGAGACGCACCACGAGCAAGGCCGCCACGGCGATGATCACCAACCAAACGAGGGCGACCATCGAGTGCGCGCTCCTCGCGACGCGCCGACGCCAGGTCCGCATCCTGCGCTTCGGCAGCCAACGCAGCACGTAACCGACCGATGGCCTTGGCTCATGATGTCCACCCTCGGGGGGATCACTTTGCAGATGTTGTGCCGCCGCCGCGCACTTGCTCCTCACCCCTGACCTGGGGTGGGGGGGGATCGACCCCTGGTACTGGCATCGAGGGCGCCCTCGCATGAGCTGCGGCGCCTGCTCACCCAGAGGTCGTGGATAGGCCGAGGCCTCGAACATGCCCCGGGGGTCACGCCTCGAGGAGTTGTCGCGCCCGCGCGCACCGCTGGGGTGCCGCGCCACGATGATTCCCCGTACCCGTACGTCCGCCTTCAGCCTTGGGTTCTTGCGGCTCAAGTGGCTCAAGTCCGAGCACCCGTGTCACAAGACCTCCTGCTGGTAACGCAGACTATGCGCTCCCCACCGATTTCGGTGCAGCCTTGGCGCAGCTCCTTCGGTGGGAGAGCCCAGGAACGCCAACCAGAGGTCACCGTCGGAACCGGAGGACTGTTCCAGGTGCCGTCCCTGGTGGGGCGAGCGCGCGCCCTCCGTTCACGTACGATAGCTGCGCCAAGACCCTCGCCGAACGCTTCACCCCGACCTGCGGCGGCGGCGACCGCCACGGCGCACGGGCCCTTTCCCCGCGGACCGAAGGCGGGCTAGATTTCACGCATGGTGCGTCGTGTGCTCGAGCTCGCCTGGCTGGCGGCGATCGGCGTCGCCGCCTGTGGGGGAGGACGACGTGGCGGCGCGGAAGGGCCCACGGTCGACGGGGCGACGCACGTCATCGAGATCGACATCGACGATCACGGCCTGGCGGGCCTGTGGATGGCGCGCGCGCCCAATCTCAAGGGCTTGATCGGGCGCGGGACCTTGGCCTTCTCTCGGGTGGACGTCCCCACCCACAGCAACCAGAACAACATCACCTTGCTGACCGGGCAATACCCAGAAGGCACCAACGTGCCCTCCAACTCATGGCTGTCGCGGACCCAGGGGTTCGCGTCCCCCGTCAGCATTCCGGGCCTCTCCGTCGGGGACTACGTCCTCTACGGAACGAACCCTCTGCTCACCCGGGGAGACAGCGTGTACCGGGCCCTGCGTGCCAGGGGGCAGCGGTCGGCCTACGTGGGTGAGTTGCCACCGTTCGATGCCGGCGCCGACGAGGTTCACCTGTCGATTGTCGGGACGACGTTCGGTCCCATCAAGGTGAGCGCCGAGTCCGCGCCCATGATCCTCGAGGGGTTGCTGGCATATCCGGCGGATGTGGTGAGCGCCTACCACTTCGATGGGCCACCGACCCCCTCCGAGAGCCGAATGCGCTTCACCCTGCGGGACGCCGCGGCGGTCGTGCGCGCCACCGACGGCGCGCATCCCTTGCCCGCGTTCATGTTCGTGTGGGACTTCATCGCGCTCGACGACGACCCGACCGGCAATTTTGGCGCGGATGGCGCCCAGTTGACGGCGGTCGTCGAGGACTACGACGCGGGGCTCGGGGAGCTCCTATCGGCGCTGTCGGACAAGGGGCTCCTCGATCGCACCAACCTCCTGTTCACGCTGGATCACGGCAAGGTCGATACGCACAACCAGGCGGCGCTTGGCACCCACGGAGGTGCCGTATCGGGCTCGGCCGACGGACAGCTCGGGGCGGTCGTCGCGGCGCTAGGGGCGACCTTTGGCGTCGGCGCCGGAAGCTATGCGCTCCTCAATGAAGATGGTGACGCGCTGATCTACGCGCGGGTCGCCGGCGCGGGGACCGTGGCCGGCGCGCTCGACCAGGCCGACGTCACCCACAAGCTGGTCTCCCTGATCCAGAGCGGCGCCCTGACCGGCGTGGACACGACCCGCACGATGACGGCCGATGGGTGGCTCGGCACGCGCCGCTTTCACGATCTCCGGGTCAACGGCCCCAATCAGGCGGACGTCGTGGTCTTCCCGCAAGACGACTGGACCTTGAACCAGGTGGATCCCGTCAACACCGCGCCCGGGCCCTTCCAAGAGCACGCCCAGTACCCCTATGGCCGCCACGGCGGATTCTCGGTCGACGAGCTGTACGTGCCGCTGATCATGGCCGGGCCTGCCTTCAAGAGCGGCGTGCTCCTGCCTCATCCGGTCGAGCACGCCGACGTGGCGCCCACCGCGCTCGCCGCCATCGGGGGAGGGCTCGGGCTGCGGACCGCGGCGCGCGGGCCGATTCAGGCCGCATTGACCGGCGATCCGGGCGAAACCATCGCGGTGCCAGATCCGCCGGAGTCCGCGCGTGAGCTGGTGCTGCAGGGGAGCGGCTTCCTGGCCGACCCGGCCGCGCCGAAGGCTCCGACCATGCTCGCGCCATCGGTCGTGGTGATCGACGTGGCGGGCCTCTACGACGAGGAAGCGTTCAGCGATCCTGCCACCGCGGCAGCCGCGGCGCCGTTGAGAGATCTCGCCGCGCGCGGGACCCGCTTCGAGGACTGCTGGACCCGCAGCCGGGACTGGCCCGTCACGGAGTACCAGATGATCACGGGCGGCTACCCGGTTTATCCGTTCGTGGCCGCCGCCGAGGACGACCCGAGTCAGACGCTCGCGCCCGGGGCAGGGCTGCTGGCGATGCCGCCGGCGGCAGGATTCGTGGCCAATCCCGACGGTCTCGCCGCCTGGCGTGCCCCGGTGATCTTTCCCGGCGACAGCGTCTTCGACGCGGCCCACCTGCTCGGTCTGGGGACCGCGCTCCTCGGCGACAGCGACTTTCACGCCCTCCATACGGGCAGGGCCGCCATCGACGTCGGACCGGCGGCAGGCGCCGGAGGCGCCGCGGGGGCCGCGGGCGCCGTAGGATCGATGGGTGCCGGCGCCGAAGTGGGACCGTCGGTCGAGGCCGGACTGGCGTCCTTGATGGCGTCGTATCCGCGCTTCTTGGCGGTGGTTGCGGTTGGTACTGGCGCCCGGACGTCGGACCGGCACGCGGGGCCGGCGCTCGAAGAGCTGGCGACCCTGTCGGGCGTCGTCGCCGACGTCGCGGCGCAGGCGTCGGGCGCGCTGATCGTCGTCACCAGCCGCGGGGCAACCCCCATCGACGATCCTCAGCCCGACTTCTACGGCCCCGGCACCTCGCGGCACGTGCCCTTGCTGTTGCTCGGCCCCGGCGTGCGGGCTGGCGTGGTCAGCGGACAGCCGGCGGCACCAGCCGACCTACCGGCGACCATCTTGTTCGCGCTCGGCGCCGCCACGACCACCGACTTCGCGCGCGGCACCTGGGCAACAGGAGCGCCGATCGGTGGGGTGCCGCAACCCATCCCAGCTTCCGCGACGGAAGGGCACGTCCTGCTGCGGGCGTTCGCGCAGGGACCGTGAGGCGTCGGAACCGACCAGGCTTCTAGGCCGACGGCGCCAGCGGAGGCTGGATCGAAGCGGCACGCGATCTCCTCGCCGGCATGGGGGTGATCGGCCCTGCTCAGAAGCGGACGTCCATCTTGCACAGGAGGTCGGCTCTCTCCTCGATCGATGTTTCGAGCCCCATTGGAGCCCCGTAGTGATGTTGAAAACACGGATGGCAAAGGCCGTGGCCGAGACTCGGTGGACAGCAGTCGACCCAGACCGGCACCCAATCCCACGTGTCAAGCAGGCCCGGGCGCTGAATTCGACGGCAATGCGCGCACTGGATGATGAGTCCGTTGTCTTGAGCGTAGGTGCTCACGACGCCCAGGTGAGGTTCTCGGTTCTCTGGATTGTGGGCGCGCTCGACAACCAGCGAATTCGTGACGATCAGACCCGCGTGGTCCGGGAGGGAGTAGACGTCCATGGCAAAGATCCGGAAGAGCGCCGAGCTCGAGCACTCGTAGACATGCGTCCAGGCCTCATCCCCCGCGAGCAGACGCGCAAAGGCGGCGCGGTAGTACGGCCTGAGCGGAGCACTGGTGGCCAGCATCACATCCAGGGAACTGTTGGCCGCCGAGGCCAGGAACGGTGCCCCATTCAGGGTCGCAAAGCGCGACCACGCCGAATTTGCGTAGGTCAACCGGAGCGATTGGGAGATGACGTAAGCGCTCCCGGACTCCAATTCCAATGCCTCCAGGATCGGGTCTGGTACCGACATGCAAAGGGTATCCCCCATCACCGGGGATTCGTCAGTTCCGAGCGGAAGCTGAAGGGAGCGATCTGGCGATCACGCACACGCCGGTCACGCATTCGTCGTGCACGGGCTCACCGAAAGACGCGCTGGCTCGGCCGTGCCGTCGTCGCGATCGTCTCAGCGATTTTCGTAACGACCGAGGTCGAGCAGCCGGTGGAATCCGCCACTCGATGCGGCGTGGGCGGCCTACAACGCGTCGGCGTACTCCCAGACCGGGGTTCGTGCGAGCCGGCTGGGATGGATCGACGGCCAGCCGGGTAGCCCATTTTGCCCCACGGGTCGGGTCACGATGTACTCCCGATGCTACTCCGGCAGCGGCGTCGAGAACAGCGCCTGGTGCTGGCCCTCGAGCTCGGTCAGGCGCAGGGTGGCGTGCGTCGCGCGATACAACCGCGCGAGCATCTGCCAGGGTACCGGATCGGTGGGGTCGAGCAGGACCGCGCGCTTGAGGTGCTTCTCGGCGACGGCATCGCGCCTCTCGTTGGCCGCCGCCGCCGCCAGCAAGATGAGCGGGCGCGTCGCGCCCGGGTACGCCGCCTGCGCGGCTTCGCAGCGCCTGACCGCGTCGGCCCGCTTCTTGGCGCTCCGCGCGCGCAGGTCCAGCTCGCAGGCGGCGACGTTGGCCGCCGGCGTGTCGGGGAAGGCGGCGGCCAGGGTCAGCACGCGCGCGCGTGCGGCGTCGCCGTCCGTCCCTTCCAGGGCCCGCGCCGCCTGGCGATAGGCGGCGACGTAGGCCACCTCGCGAGCGGGGGGCACGCCGAGCTTCTCCGCATCGGGCGGCAACAGCACGCGGTGGCGACGGGTATCGATGTCGACCGCCAGCCCGTTGGTCTCGGCCTCCTTGCGATCCAGGTTGGCGAGCAGAGCCTCGGCGGAGCTGAGCGCGCCCAGGTTGGTTGCCAGCGCAGCGGCTCGGCGCCACACGGCTGGATCGCTCGGCGCCTTCACCGCCGCCAACCGCTGGGCGATGGGGGCGAAGTCGGTCCAGCCCTCTTCGGCGCGGTCGGCGTTGGCAGCCTCCACGGCGCGGTTGTACGGGTCGATCTCATCGTGTGTCAGGCCGGCACCGGCACCGGGATTGGCCGGACCGCCGTCGCCACCCCGCGCCGGCGCTCGCCCGCGCTGGCGCACGATGTCCAGCAGATCCGCCCGCTCCCTGTCCGTCCCCTCATCGGTGGGCGCGAGGGCCAGGAGCGGTTCCAGCGCGCTGCTCTCGGGAAAAGGATGCGTGGGGTCAGCGGCGCGCCGATCGATCACCAGCGAGATCACCTGCCGCTCGAAGGGGCTGAAGCCGGACTGATGAATGTCGTAGATCGGGTTCATGAGCGCGGCGCGGTCCTCGTGGTGCAAGAGGCCCAGGGTATGCCCCCACTCGTGCAGGAACAGCGCGACCTCCTTGTGCAACTTGCGAACGCCGTACAGGTCCTGTCGTTCACCCGGATCGAGAAGGGCGAACTCGCGATCGAGTGCCCGGATCTCTTCCTCACTGTCCATTCCACGCAGCACGAAATGATGGGACAGTATGCGTGCCAGCCCCGCCTGGTGCATCGACGTCGCCACGCCTTGCATCGGGGTCACCAAGCCGATGACCAGGTCGACGTCCTTCGCCGGATCCAGCGCCTCGATCTCGGCCAGGATCGCATCCAGCGACACGCCTGAATGCGCGCGATCCCAATCGTGCAGGCTCTCGATTTCGAAGCGGACCGCATACACGGGCTCGACGACGGCATTGATGCGCTTGATCTGGTCGCGCAGGTGCCACTGCCAGCGCAACACCAGCATACGATAGTCGCGGTCCGCGTAGACGCGCACGCGCACGGCGCGCGGTTCGTTGGGCACCCCGGGATCTGGCGTGAGGTCGAACCGACCGGGAACCAGCTGCCGTGCCGCCGCACGCTCGTGTCCAGCCGGCGTGCGCCAGGGCTGGAAGTCGAACAGCCCTGGCTTCTTGTTGTTCTTGTTGTCACCGCCGTCGTCGGCGCCTGCCCCGGAGGGCACGCCCGCCAGCAGACCGGCGACAACCACTGCGCCCGTCCACCGACCTCTGGCCTTGCGAACCGCGAGCCACACGATGTCCAACGGCGGCCGGGTCGATTCTTCCCGCCAGAGGAGCTACGAGTCGCCGTCGAGCGCCCGCGATGGATGCCGGGACGCCACGGGCCTCGATGACGTCAGGTGACAGAGTCGCGCGCCGAGTCCGCTGCAGCCGGACTGGTCCGGCACCCTCGGAGCGCCACCCGCGCCTGGCTCAGCTCGCGATCGCATCCGCAGCACTTCGCGATGGTGGCGCTCGGGCCTGCGGCGGCTCGCCTCCGGCGACTCGCAGCTCGATTCCCTGGTGCGCCCGTCGTCGGCATGGTCATTCCAGGGTGCCTATCTCGATGCTCCAAGCCTCGGCCAGCCACGACAGGAGCTCGGACTCGTGACCCTCGATCGCGTCGGAGGCGGCGCCCTGCAGGATGGTGCCGTAGATGAGATCGCGGGCCTCTTGCCTCCGGATGGTGAGCAGGAAGGACTTGAAGGCCTCCTCGGTCGAGAAACGAGACTCGACGGCGTCGAGCGTCTCCTGATAGGCGCCCTCACCGAAGGTCTCGACGACCTCCTCGACCTCCTCGATTTCCTCCTCCGACGGCCTGCCCGCCGACACCACCACGTCCTTGATCAATCCAACGAGGGCGATGCGTTCGTCGGCGTTCAGCTCGCTCAGTTCCATGCGGTCAGATTCGCGCCGCGCTACCTCGCGGTCAAGAGCGGCGGCGGCGCTCCCTGTGAGCAACACCATTTCGCCAGCAGCACGATCGTCCTGGTCACGGGGACGCACACGCGGAAGGGCCGAAGAAGAACCAGTGAACGCGGTCATCTTGCGTCGAACTATTCCCCAGCGCCTGGCCCGAAGCATTGATGAAGAATACCGAGCTCATCGAGCCGCCCAGTGTCCCGAGATCGCGCATGATTCCGCTCTGCCAAAAGAAGGCATGGGTCGCGCCGCTGGCGGTCTCGCTGTAACCAATCACCTGGCCGGCATCGTTGGGCGCCTCCGGCGTGCTGACCCTGCCTCCCAGGGTTCCGAGATCCGTCATGACACCGGCCTGCCAAAGAAACGCACGAATCGAGGTCAAGCTGGACCCAACCACTTGATCGGAGTCATTGATGCTCGCGGGAACGATTCCCTCGCCGAGATCCTGCATTCCGTGATCACCATAGAATAAACCATGACCGCCCGAGAGGCCGATGACGTGACCCTGACGATTGACGGCACGGGCGGAGCTCCCGGTTGCACTGATGCCGTCGATGGTGCCGAGGTCGAGCATCTCGATGCTCGACGACGGACCCGCCGTCGCCCAGCGGACGGCGTGAATGCACGAGGGGCAGCTCTTGTCGAGCCGGGCTTGACCAATCGCACGTCCTCCGCTGCCGATCTTGTCGACGAACTCCATGTCGGCCGACGAGGGCACGAGCAGCTCTTTCGGGGTGGAGCGCGCACCGGCGGGCCAGACGACCATCCCTCGGCCGGCGAAGCCGACGATGTCACCGGGTCCGTTGATGTACGTCGCGCCGTTGACTGCGCCGAAGCTTCCTCCCGAGAGCGGGTCGATGGTGTGGTTTCGGTAGATGGCCCACACCCCTGTCTCCGCCTGGATCACGACCTCCCCGGCGTCGCTGATCCCGAAGGCGGCAAGCGCGCCGACGTCGACGATCGGCGCTGCCACCTGACAGCCGCCGCTGCCGGTCACCCCACCCCCTCCCACCCCCCCGCCGCCGCCTGCGCCACCGGCCGCCCCGCCACCACCGGCCGCTCCGCCACCGGCCGCCCCGCCGCCACCGCCCGGCCCGCCACCTCTTCCCGCGACGCCGTCATCAGCGAAGTCCACCGAGACGGAGGCCATTCCATTGCGGTGCATCACGAGGGTGACGCCCGCGATCACGCCCTTCTCCAACATCACGACCCGGGCGTCGCTCACCCAGGTCGCGACGTGCTCCGGCAGCACCGCTGAGCAGATCTCGGCGAACGCCGCCAAGAACCGCTCGCCGCGTTGGCGCGGGCCGCAGTCCTTGCGCGAGCAACGAGCGCCGGTGGGTGTCTCGCGGCCGGCTCGGTTCGTTGGCCTCGGTGTTGACCCTATTCCGACGGTGGCGCACCAGCGCGGGCAGCGGCCTTGCGCCAGGGAGGCCGGGCGAATCGAGGTGAGCTGGCCGGACAAGGGCGTCGCGGTCCGTCGCCAGGCCAGATGTCCGGGGGGCTCACCACCCGCCGACGTCGATTCCAAGGGCAACCAGCCCAGCCCATCGCGGATCGTCGTAGCGGACCCCCGGGGGCCGGTCGGCCGGCGAGGCGCCCGAAGGGTTGGGGCCTCGCCGGACAATCGCCGGTCATTCTTTGGTGGGTCTACTTTCCAGGCGCACCTCCGGCTCCCGGCGAGACGGCGGGGCCGACCGGAGCCCCGGCAACCACGACGCCACCGCCCTTCGGCGGCGGGAGGACGCCGCCGCTGCCGCCGCTGTCACCCTGGGCGCCGAGCGGCGTCGTGTCGGGTGGTGGGGGCGGGAGCATCTCGTCCGGACAGACGAGGTCGTGCAGGATGCGCGCGCGCCGGCCGAGCTCGTTGAAGTGGCGGGTCACGCCGGCCGAGAAGTCGGGCACATCCGCGCCGAGGAGGAACCCCGACAGCTGCGCCTCCTGGAAAGGGAAGCGCGGGCTGATCTGGAACTGGGAGCCGCCCGTCTCGCTCTGCGTGTGGCACCCGTTGCAGGTGTTGCGCGCAAAGCGATGACGCGTCTCGGGGCTCACTCCTGGCACCTGCCAGGTGAAGAAGTCCGACGCGTCGACGTTGCCGCCCTGAAACGGCGCGCCTTCGAAGGTCAGCGGCACGGTGTGCTTCTCGGCGAGGATCGCCGGCTCGTTGGCGAGGACGAAGCGCCCCAGCCGATCGGAGAAGTTGAAGCTCCGATCCGGGGTCAGTGCCACCGGCGCCGGCACGAGCATGCCGCTCGTGGCGTCGAGGTGGAACTCCCGGAACTCCCATGCGAAGGAGAGCGCGAAGAAGTCGTTGGTGCGGAGCTGGCCGAGGGCGCTCCCGTTCGTGCGTCCCGGCGCCGCGTTGCGCGCCGTGAAGCGCTCGGTGACCTTCTGCAGGGCAGCGTTGTACTCCTCGGACGGGAAGGGGAGAGCGCGGAGGGCATGCCACGCGTTCGCGAGATCGACGACGTCCGCCTGCGAGGCCGCGGGGATGTTGTACTCGATGATCAGCGTTGCCTGAAGGGTCTGACCGAACGGCGCGAAGCCGAACACGAAGCGACCCTCGCCGGCGGTGGACGCCGAGACTTCGTTGAGGTCGATGCGGTTGGCGATCGCCAGCAGGCGGAACGCCTGCCGCGAAAGATCGAGCTTCCCGTCCGGGCCCCGCAGGCTGTCCAGGACCTGCTGGGCGCCCGCTCGCGTGGGGAGGATGAAGCCGTTGACCGTCTGTTGCTTGAGGAACGACGAGAGCATCGCCTCGACCATCGCGGGTGCGTCGGCCGGTGTCGGCGCCATGTCCTGCATGAGCTTGCCGAACGTCCACGCGCCGCCCGGTCCGGTGCGGACCGGATCGTCGACGACGCTGACGTCGCGGATCTCGAGCTCCCGCCGGGGCTTGACCGTGCAGGCCGTCGAGTTGTCCAGGACCGAGAAGCTCACGTTCTGGTTGAAGAACTCGAAGGTGGACGAGGAGGCGAGCTGGGCGCTCACGTTGATCTGCGACGTTCCGAACTGCTCGATGTCCAGCGAGGCGGTCGCGGTGAACGGGAGGTGCCCGGTGCCGGCCGCCGGAATGACCGCGTTCCCGAAGTTCGGGCTCACGTTGATGTCTGGCTCGAAGTTGAGCGAGAACGCGTTGAAGTTGAACGACGCGTCTTCGCACGAGTTGTTGGTGATCTGAACGTCGTAGCTGACCGGCGTCCCCGGTGGCACGGCGGCGGGATCGACCGGCGTCACGGTCATCAACGAGGGCTGCGGCAGGCAGGTCAGCTTCGCGACCTCGGCGGGCGTGGCCGGGGCGGTGTCGAAGACGACGTTGTCGATGATGCCGTCGATGCGGCGGTTGCTGGCATCGTTGCCCATGAGCAGGGGGCCCACGCCGTCGCTGAGCCGTCCGACGACCCGCTTCGAGGCCGCCTCGGTCCCGTTGAGGTAGAGCTTCAGGAAGATGCCGTCGTAGGTCGCCGCGACGTGCGTGAACGTGTCGAGCGTCGCCTTGGCCTGCACGTTGGCCGCCTTGCCGTTGGTGAGGTTGATGACGATCTGGAAGTTGTTGCCGTTCTCGGCGAGCACGAACGCGCTCGTGCCGTTTTGACGCTTCCGGAAGATCGTGCGCACGCCGCCGAGCGCGGTCGGCTTGACCCAGGCCGCGACGGTGAAGCCCTCGGAGAACACGAAGTTCGGCTGGTCGGGCACGAGGACGACGTCGTCGTCCTCATCGAAGCCGATGCCTGTATTCGAGATGCCCGGTCGGCAGAAGGCGGTGACCGACCGGAACGCCGTGTGGTTGCCGGAGAAGGTGCTGTCTCTGAGCTCGGTGCGGCCCATGTCGCAGTCGTCGAACCGCCAGAATCCCTGGGCTTCCCCAGGGAAGCTCCGGGTGGTCCCCGAGCCGCCCACCCCGCTGTCGCCTCCGCCGATCGAGCCCCCGGTGCCCATGATCGGGACGCCGGTCCCGCCCGCCCCGGGAAAGCCCGGGATGCCCGCGTCCGTGGGGCTTCTCGTGCCCGGGGCGGCCGTGCCCGCTCCGACCCCGGTCGTGGTGCCGGTGGGGCCGGTGGTGCCGACGCCGACGCCGACGCCGACGACGCCGACGCCGACGCCGCCGCCGCCGCTGGCGCCGGCCGTGCCTGTGACAGGGCTGGGCGGCGCCGCCGTGAGGGCGGTGCGCATGAGCTGCGTGAGATCGCCGTCCTGGAGGATGGCCTGCAGCTCGGCGCTGTCTTCTCCGCGATCGTCCGCGCAGGCGCCGAGGCTTGCCGATGCGAGCACGAGTGAACCGATGAGTGCACGGCCGTGCAGCCGGCGTCTCGCTTCGCGACGTTCTTGTGTCGGGTTCATGGGGTCTCCTTTGTCGGTTGGGGGCAACACCAAACACGGAAATCAGACGGCGCTCGTCGACTGCACGACCTGGCCTCGCTCGATGGTGGAGTCGCTCGGAAGGTCGAAGATCGATCAGGAATCTTCCTCGAGCGAGACCGCGTCCTCGGAGCAAAAAGCGGGCCGATGACGGCGCGGCACTTCACCTCACGCCGCCCAAGACAAAGGGGCGCGGGCGGCCCGCAGACTATCAGTGGACACGACAAACGTGTCGGGTTTTCGTCGCGCACAACGTGGTCGATCCCGTCCATGTTCTCCGGCGGCTCATGCGCGACCGGGATTGATCGTTCACGGAGAAGGTTCGTTGCGACCCCCCCTGTTCGGTGGACCGACGCCGGGCTCAGCCCAGAGCTGGTGCCGCCGCCAGGCGGCCCACCGTGCGCCCGTTCCAGTTCCTCAGCGTCACGTTGCGCAGCGGTTCGACCAGCACGCGGTCCGCGTCCGACAGGGGCAGCAGCGATTCGACCAGCGCCACCAGCGCCACCTCGGCGGCCCGCGCCGTGTTGCCGTCGTCCATCTTCAGCGCGATGCCGAGCCCGAGCTCGGGCAGCGCCGCGCAGTAGACGCCCTCCGCGCCCACCTTGCAGAACAGCCGTGCGCGGAAGTGTTCCATCAGTCGCGTGTCGAGTCGGCCCGTGCCGGCGACCATGAACGGCTCGGCGGCCACCGCCTCGCGCAGGCGCGCGGCCCCGCGGGCGCGCCCGGGCGTCAGGCCCGCGCCCGTGCCGAAGCGCGCGAACGCGTGCGCGAGCGCGCGCACGGGAATGCCGAAGGTGGGAACCGAGCACCCGTCGGTCGCGCGCGGCGCATCGGCCAGGCGCACGCCGGTGACGGCCTCGATCGACGCGCTGACCTCGCGCATGACCGGATGGTCGGGCTCCACGTAGCCGCGCAGGGAGCCGCGTGCGGCGTCCGCGTCGCCGGCCATCAGCACGCCCAGGCAGGCGAAGCCCGAGTGCTTGCCGGAGCAGTTGTTGTGCAGCGCGCAGGGCATCTCGCCGCGGGCGGCGAGCGCGCGCGCGGCCTGTTCGTTGGCCGGCCAGTGCACGCCGCATTCGAGCACGCCCAGGTCGAGGCCGGCCTTGGCCAGCATGGAGCTGGCGGTGGCCACGTGCTCGGGCTCCCCGCCGTGCGACGCGCAGGACAGCGCCAGCTCGGCGTTGGTGAGGCCGAAGCGATCGGCCGCGCCCGAGGCAACCGGCGGCAGCGCCTGCAGGCCCTTGACGGCGGAACGTGCGTAGACCGGCCGATCGATGTCGCCACACTGGCGCACCACGGCTCCCGCGGCATCGAGGACCGCGAAGGCGCCGCGGTGGAAGGACTCGACGATGTCACCGCGCCAGAGCTCGACGAGAACCGGTTGGGTCATTCTGCACTCCGCTCGCAGCGAGGATGGTCCCGGCCCGAGGCGGACCTTCAGCGGCTTCCGGCGCCGGACTGCCAGGGGAAGCTTGGAAGGGTCTGGATGGAGCCGCTGGTCTTCAGTCTCATCGAGGCAACGTCACAAGAGCCGACATAGGCCCCAGCCCGCCAACCTGCGTTGGGGACGAGTCGAGTCTGGGTCGTGAGCGGGTTGTACAGCGTGGCGATACCCCTGTCCACGCGAACGACGAGCGTGCAGGGATCGTCCAGGCCGGGCCATCTCGGTGAGGGAAGAGGCTCACCCCGGATCATTCGATAGATCTCCTCGCAGGCGGTCGGGCGGGTGGAGTGCCCGCAGGCGGTCAGCGAGGCGGTGGCGAGAGCCAGGGAGAGGGCGTCGCTGTCGTGCTGGGCCAGGCAAGCCTGCTCGTTGACCGGGCATTCGGTCGCGATCGGGTGGGGCAGCGCTGCGCCATATTCCCGCGGCGGCTCCCAGTCCTCGATGGGCACCTGCACCACGGTGGTCACCTCGGGTTTGAAGTAGGGAAAGACGTCCGCCTGACCGCCGGGCGGAGGCGTGATCACGCCCGAGATGACGACCAAACCCACCATCAGCACGGCGCAGTCCTCGGTACCACCGGTCCATCGCTTGAGATCTCGGCTTCGAAGGTTGCGCCGGGTGCAACGGTTGTTGCCTGGCCGTCAAACACGGACCACGCCCCGGAGGACTAGTCCATGGTAAAGGGTAAGTCAAAATACAGAAATTAATGGTACACAAGCTGCAGGGCTGCGTGTCGACTGCTCGGAAGACGCTTCACGGTTCCCACGTTCCCAAGGAGATCTCACGATGGCATCGCTCTCTGATCGACTTCCAATCGGGCTCGCCCTCCTGACATCGGTTCTCGGGGGTGCGTGCGGCGCGACCGATCCCGGGACCGGAGCGATCCACGAGAGCGAGGCGGCCGCCACCAGCAGCATCAACGGCCTGAACTCGATCAATGGCCTCAACTCCATCAACGGTCTGAACTCGATCAACGGCCTCAACTCCATCAACGGCCTGAACTCGATCAACGGCCTCAACTCCATCAACGGCCTCAGCCCCAGCGGCGCCCTGATGACCAGCGCCGATGGGCGCAGCACGGTGTCCTACCTCGTGCGGTGCGCCTTGCCGGCGGGACACACCATCACCAAGGTGGTCGCCGGTACGACCTACACCTTCCCGGGACAGCTCGGGCTCGCACCCGAGTGGGAGACCGGGGCCTGCGGAGACGCGTGTCAGCAGTACATCAGCGCCTGCGTCCTGGCCCATGTGAACGCCTCGGGACAGCACGTGGCCCTCTGGCTCGACAGCGACAACCCCGCGGTCGGATGGGGCCGCAGCACGGACTACCCGTACCAGGAGGGCTCGTTCTTTGGCAACATCTTCAGCAGCCCACCGAAGGCGTACTTCTGCAACGGCCGGGACTCGGACGTGGGTTTGGTCCCCGGACGCCTGGGCGTCGTGAGCTCGAGCTCCATCTACCAGAACCCATTCTCGTCGGGGACGGGCTTTTGCACCGACGGCTGCACCGCCCCGCCCGTTCCCTACAACCAGGACGGCTTCACCTCGTGCAAGGGGATGCACGTGGTCACCGTGTGGCGCAACTTCGACCCGAACATCGAGTACACCATCTACAACCGGAAGAGCGGGCTCGTGATGAACATCGTCGGCGGTAGCACCGCCAAGTCAGCCAAGGTTGCCCAGAACGGTTACGACGCGAACAACGCCAGCATGCGCTGGCGGATCAGCCAGATCTCCCCCAAGAACTACAAGTTCATGAATGCCCAGAGCGGGCTCTACCTGGATCTGGTCGGAGGGAGCGTCGCCAATGGGACGGCGTTGATCCAATCGGCGGACGCCGGGGCTGCCAAGCAGCTGTGGATGGTCACGCCGACCGGGGACGGATACTACAAGTTCAGCCCGAGCATCAACACGGGCGCCTCCCTGACCATCCCGGGCGGCTCGTCCGCCGCGGGCGTGGTCGTCCAGGAATACGGCTGGACGGGTGGGGCCGAGCAACAGTGGATCATTCGACCGCACCACCAGAACCTGGTCGGGGGGAACTGACCCATCGGCCCTCGGCCCGAACCGTCGGGGCCGGGGGACGACACCGGGGGACGACACCGCGGGGACGCACCGGACTACGGCGAGCCGGGCGCCTGCACCTCGACCACGAGCGCGCTCAGGGCCCCCTCGACCCGGCCGACGGCCGGTCCGCCGGCCCCCGGTCCCCCGGCGAAGCGCCGAACCAGGGCCGCCTCGGCCGCGTCGGTGGCCCGGACCAGCTCGTCGGGACCGCGGGCCTCGAGGTCGGCGCGGAGGGGCGTGGCCTGACAGTAGGCCTCGGCGACGCTGCGGGCCGAGTCGGCCCGGGCGCGCGCCGCCAGCGGCCTGATGGTCGCCGTGTCGCCGAAGCCTGCCCGCGCCAGATCGTCCTTCACCGCCCGCGGATCGAAGTAGCCGTGTGTGGTGCGCGACATGAAGCGCGGCGGAGCCTCGGGGTAGAGCTCACCGAGCGCGCGCTCGACGGTATCCGCGAAGGCGTTCGCCTCGATCCGGTCCCAGGTGTTGAAGAGGAACGCGCCACCGGGCCGCAACACGCGCCGGACCTGCCGGTAGGCCCGGGCGCGATCGGGGAAGAACATGACCCCGAACTGACACACGACCGCGTCGAAGGCCGCGTCCGGGAAGGGAAGGCGCATCGCGTCCGCCTGCTGCCAGGTCACCGGCCGCCGGGTACCGATCCGCGCCGCCCGGTCGAGCATCGGCTGGCTGAGATCGGTCGCGAGCATCGAGGCGGTCGCGGGCAGTCGTTCGGCGAGCGCGCGGGTGACGGCTCCGGTCCCGGCCGCGAGCTCGAGCAGCGCGGATGGGCTCCGCTGCTGGACACGCTCCGCGAGATCGATGGCATAGGGTGCGAAGATCATCGGGACGAGGAGCGCGTCATAGAGCGCAGGCACCGAGCCCGCGAAGAGATCGCCTCCTCCCGGCCCGGTCTGTCCGCGTGATCCACTCGTTCCTTCGGCCGGCATGGCCGCAGGATAGCCGAAAACGCAGCGTGCATGCGCGCAGCGGTTGCATCGATGCAACCGCCGCAACCCCCTCGCATCTCTGACGCTTCCCCTGAACCGTCGGCCCCGCGCCGGCTCTCCCACACGGCATCACGGTTGCAGAACAGGTGCGATGCCCCGATGCCCCGACCGGGAGCTGCCGGCCCAGGGAAGGCACTGGTGTCGCCCTCGCCCTCGGCCTCGGTCATCGCGGGTCCGCGGCTCCGTGGTGCCACGGATGCTCGACCTGCGGAAGGTCATCGTTCCCGAGCTCGCTTCAGGCCCAATGGAGGACGACATGAACCAGCGCGACGCATCGGATCCAGTGCCCATCAGGGCCGCCCAGCTCCAAGGTTGGTCCCCGTGCGTGCTCGTGTGCTTGTTCGCGGTCACCGCCTGCGCGGGTGGCCTGGACCCGAGGTTCACGAGCGGGGACGGTTCGGGCGGAAACGGCGTCGCGGCAGGTGCGGCCAGCTCCCCGTCCGGAGCCGAGCCCCCGCCCGATGGCACGGGTGGATGGGCGGTCGATCCGGGCACCCCGACAGCAGGTGCGAGGGGCACGACGGGTGGTTCGGGCGGGAGCCCGAGCGACACCGGTGGCCCAGGTGACACGGGTGGCTCGACCGCCGACGCGGGCGGAGCCACGGTCGGCTCGGGGGGCGCGACGTCGGTCGGCACCGGGGGCGCGACGATGCTCGGCTCGGGGGGCGCGAACGATGACGCGGGCGCGGGGACGACCGGTTGGGGTGGCGCGACGATCACCGGCGCGGGGGGCGCAACGGGCCCAGCGGGCCCGACGACAGGCGGCTCGGGTGGCTTCGGAGGAGCGACCTCTCGCTCGGGCGGAAGCACCGGCAGCTCGGGCGGAGCGACCGGCGGTGGGGCGGGCGGGAGGGCGACTGGCTCGGGCGGCGCGGGGACGACCGGTTCGGGCGGCGCAACGATCACCGGTTCGGGCGGCGCAACGACCACGGGGTCGGGCGGCGCGATGACCGGCTCGGGAGGAAGGGCAGGGACAGGCACGGGTGGCATGTCGGCGGCCCCGCCGTGCGACGCCGTGGGCACCATCTTCCAGGCGAAGTGTGCGACGGGGTGCCATTCTCCGAATGGGATATGGCCCGCGCTCGACCTGTCCTCCGATGCGGCGGCGGCGAAGGCCGTGGGCGCCGCGCAGACGGCCGCGTGCGCCGCGGACAGGACCTCGAGCATCGTCAACCCGAAGGCACCCCTCGGCGGAAGTCTGTTCCTCTACGTCGGTGGCACGACCTGCGGCTCGGGGACCAGGATGCCGTACGGGGGCGCCGCGCTCTCGACCGCGGAGATCACCTGCATCAAGTCCTACTACATGTCCAAGCTCCACTGAGCGAGGCGGGTCGTCCGCCCGGATCCGGGTCCTCAGCCGATCTGTGAGGACCGGGGCGGCAAGGGCCCGGCGGGGTCCGCCAGCCGCGCCGCCTGTCGCTGCTGGCGCTCGATGCTCTCGAAGAGGGCGCGGAAGTTCCCTGCGCCGAAGCCGTCGTCCCCTTTTCTTTGCAGGAGCTCGAGGAAGAGGGGGCCCGCCTGGCGATCTTTGAACACGTCGGCCGCTTCCTTCATGAAGATCTGCAGCAGGTAGCGAGACGGCGCGCTCCCGTCGACGAGAACCTCGAGGTCACGCAGTGATCCGAGGTCCTCGTCGATACCGTTGACACCCATCGCCAGCAGCCGGTCGGGGAGGAGATCGTAATAGGTCGCCGGGGTGGGCATGAACGGGACCCCCCGGGCACGAAGGTCCTTCACGGCCGTCAAGAGGTCCTTCACCCGAAGCGCCACGTGCTGGATGCCCGGGCCGTGGTGGTCCTCGCAGAAGAGGAAGATCTGCGACGCCTCGAAGTCGGGCGCGGCCGGCTCGTTGTTGGCGAACTTGAGGCCCGATCGGCGATCCCACATCACGGTGGACTTCAGGCCCGAGCCCCCGCCGGCGGCATGTTCTCCAACGTCCCGGGTGTGAAACGCGACCTCCCAGTACCGCTCGAATCCCATCACCTCTTCCATCCACCTCAGCGCTGGCTCGAGGGTGAGGAAGTTCGAGGTGATGTGATCGATCTCGGCGATGCCGAAGCGGTTGGTGTCCCCCGCCGCGCGGATCTCGGAGCGCGCCAGGCCGGGCAAGATGGGGACTGGCCCGCTCGACTGCAAGAAGCGGAACTGGGTGTCACCGATGGCGGTGGTGATGTCGAACCAGCGGACCTCGCTCCCGTCCCACGCTCGGGTTTCGAGCGGCGTCACCAGGGTGGCCCGGCGCTCCCGCAGGATGGCCAGGGCTCTTGCGGCGTCCTCGACCTGAAACACGATCCGGCCGACGCCCTCCGGGTGCTTCTCCAGCCACCGGAAGCTTTCGCCCCTCGAGCCGAGTGGCTCCATGAAGACGAATCGAGCACCGCCGGCCTCGACGACGCTGGCGCGCGCCCGATGCTCTGACTCGAAGAACGGGGTGCTGGCCGCGACCTCCGCGAAGTCGAGCCGGTCGACATAGTGATCTCGGCTTCGTTCCAGATCTCGCACGAAGACGTGGAGCGCGGCGATCCGCAGGATTCCAAGCGAGTCCATTTTCTCTGACATGATCGACCGCTCCTTCAACGGGAGCTAGAATTTTAATCACGAAACTATACACGGGTAGCTCGACCGGGCTTAGATTCCGGGATTCGAGGATTCGAGGCTCAATGACAGCGAACGGCACCGCCCGCACCGCCGCGTTTGAACGGGCAGAGTACCCG
>Ga0265320_10001172_pt1 | contig 19308 bp, 15 predicted proteins | sample 4827metaG_FD_202087 | JGI IMG/M metagenome (GOLD analysis project Ga0265320, IMG submission 202087) | Rhizosphere microbial communities from Carex aquatilis grown in University of Washington, Seatle, WA, United States - 4-8-27 metaG | ecosystem: Host-associated > Plants > Roots > Rhizosphere >...
GGCCATCAGTCGCGTGCACGCCTCGGCCCTGGTGGTCGATGTCGACACCGACCAGCTTTTCACGCGGGCGCAGACGGAGACGCTGGCGCAGCACCTGCGCAACGCGGGTGCCCGGGTGGAGCGGACGACCGTGCGCAGCATCCACGGGCACGATGCTTTTTTGATGGAGTGGGAGACGCTCGGGCCTATCTTGACAAGGGCTTTGCATCTGCAGGCTCCTGCATAATGAGCGACAACTGGCAGGTCTATAAATTCGGGGGTTCCTCCCTCGGCACCTCGGGGCGCCTGCCGAGGGTGCTCGAACTGGTGGCCGCAGCGCCGCGTCCGCTGGCGCTGGTTGTCTCGGCGCTCGGCGACAGCACCGACTGGCTCATCCTGGCCGCCCGTTCGGCCGAGGAGGGCAACATCAGCCAGGCCCGGGGCCAGTTGACGCATGTGCGCGAACTGGCCACGGCGACCGCACGTTCGGTGCTCAACAGCCAGGGCCAGAAAGGCGTGAAACATGACCTCGACGAGATTCTCACCCCGGTGGAGCGGTTGCTCTCGGGCATCGAGCTTACCCGGGAGTGTTCGCCGCGCACACTGGATTCAATCATCAGTGTCGGCGAGCGCATCTCCGTTGCCCTGCTGGCCCGCGCGCTCACCGAAAGAAATGTCCCCGCGATCCCGGTGGACGCCCGGGATTTCGTCGTCACCGACAACACCTTTGGTGCGGCGACGGTGGACAAGGCGGAGACGGCGGTGCGCTTTGCGACGGTGCAGGCGAAGTGGACCGGCTCTGTGCCGATTGTCACCGGATTCATCGGCCGCACCCGCGATGGCACCACCACCACCCTCGGCCGCAACGGTTCCGACTACACCGCCACGCTCGTGGCCGGCCTGCTCAAGGCGAGTGCCGTTACCGTGTGGACGGACGTGCTCGGTGTGATGACGGCCGACCCCGCGCTCGTGCGCGAAGCTTCGCCGGTGGACCGGCTTTCCTACGACGAGGCGCTCGAACTGGCTTACTTCGGCACGCGGATGTTTCATCCTCGCACCATTATTCCGCTCCGGGAATGCGGAGCGGCGCTCGTCATCCGCAGCACCACGCAGCCCGACGCACCCGGCACGCGCATCGATGCGACCGGCAATCCCGATCCCAACCGTCCGACCTGCGTGACGAGTCTGGAGCGGCTTACGCTGCTGGGAGTGCAATCACGGCGGACTGGCCTCGGACGGCCGCTGGGTGGACGCATCCTCGCGGCGCTGGGCGAAGCGGGGGTGCGGGTGTGGATGACCACCGAGTCCACACTCGGACAGTCATTCTCCGTCGTCATTCCCGAAATGGACGAGGCAAGTGCCCGCAAAAGCGTGGCCGAGGCTCTCGCCCCGGAGTTGCAGTCGGGGGACTTGCGCATCGAGCCGGTTTTGTCGCCCGTGAGCCTGGTGACCCTGGTGGGTGAGAACATGGCCGGCCGGCCCAACGTGGCGGGAAAATTTCTCAACTCCATCGGCGCGGCGGGCATCGCGGTGCGGGCGGTGGCCCAGGGCGCGTCGGCGCGCAGCATCTCCTGCGTCGTGGACGCCGACCAGACGGCGACGGCGGTGCGCACGGTGCACGGAGCCTTCAACCTGGCCCACACCGAGATCAGTGCGCTGCTGCTCGGCAAGGGTGTCGTGGGCAGCAGCCTGTTGAAGCAGATTGAACGGCAAAACCAGGCGCTCGGACGCGAGCACGATGTGCAGGTGCGGTTGGTGGGCATCGGGTCGAGCGGCGGCGCGCTGTTTGAACCGGAGGGCCTGCCGCCGGCCGAGGCGATTGGCCGTCTGCAAAAGGCGCTGGGGGAGGGGAAGATCGTGCGCGACGTGACCTCGCTGCTGGAAAAACTTTCCCGGCTGCCCAATCCCGTGCTGGTCGACTGCTCGGCCGCCCCGGGCATGGAGAAAATCTACCGCGCGGCCTTTGCGCTCGGCATCAATGTGGTTTCCGCCAACAAGCAGCCGCTGGCCCTGCCGCAGGCCGAGCGCGACGCGCTGCGGGACGAGGCCCGGCGGCATTTCCGCGCCTATCATTACGAGACGACCGTCGGGGCGGCACTGCCCGTCATCGAGACGCTGAAGAATCTCGTGCGCACGGGCGACCATGTCATCACCATCGAGGGCGCCTTTTCCGGCACGCTCGGATTCTTGTGCGACCAGCTGGTGCAGGGCGAACCGCTCTCGGTCGCGGTGCGCCAGGCGAAGGAACTAGGATATACGGAGCCGCACCCGCGCGATGACCTGTCCGGCCTCGATGTGGCGCGCAAGGCGATCATCCTCGCCCGCGAGCTGGGCCTGCAGGTGGATCTCACCGACGTGGTGCTGGAGCCGTTCGTGCCGGCGGAGAACCTGCGCGAAGACGATCCGGAGAAATTCTTGCAGTCGCTGGCCAGTCTTGATGCCGCGGTGGCGGCGCGGGTGGCCGCCTGCAAGGCGCAGGGCAGGTTGCCGCGTTACCTGGCCCGCATCACCCCGGGAGCGCCGGGGCCGAAGGTTTCGGTCGGCCCGGTGGAAGTCGAGGCGTCGCACCCGGCCGCGGCCTTGCGTGGAGCGGAGGCGTTCGTCGCGTTTCACACGGAGCGTTATCGCGAATATCCGATGGTGGTGCGCGGAGCCGGTGCAGGCGGCGAAGTGACGGCCGCCGGCGTATTGGCAGATATTTTGCGGCTGGCGCAGAATATCCGGGGCCGACGCTGAGCTAATACATTGCCGGGAACCGGTTGTGCCAGATTAGCGCACCTTACGTCATAAATTTAAGACTTAGTGTTGACACGCATTGGGTCGATTAGCAGCTTCACGCCGCTCTCGCATGAACATCAACGTCGCCCTCGTTGCGCTTATTACCGTCGTCCTGGCCATTCTGGCCACGGACCCGAATACCAATGGGCGGCTGACTGAAGCCACTAGCTCCTAAGAGAAAAGACTCTCAAAACCAGGAAGCCGCCCACGAAAAGGGGCGGTTTTTTTATTTTCCAGATATGACGCAGTCCTGTTACAACCAACCCTCGCTCCGCGGCGAATGCTTCGCCAGCGTGGCCTGACCTTTACCCCCATGGAATCCGGCAAACGTAACAGTCACGTGGTCACCGATGGTCCCAACCGCGCGCCCGCCCGGGCCATGATGAAAGCCATCGGGTTCACCGATGAGGATCTCAAGAAGCCGCTCATCGGCATCGCCAACACCTGGACGGAGATCGGACCCTGCAATTTCCACCTCCGCGCCCTGGCCGAGCACGTCAAGGCCGGTGTCCGCGCCGCCGGCGGCACGCCGTTGGAATTCAACACCGTTTCCATCTCCGACGGCATCACGATGGGCACCGAGGGCATGAAGACCTCGCTCATCAGCCGCGAGCTCATCGCCGACTCCATCGAGCTCGTCGCCCGCGGCAACAGCCTCGACGGCCTCGTCTGCCTCTCCGGCTGCGACAAGACCAATCCCGGCGTCATGATGGCGCTGGCCCGCCTGGACATCCCGGGCCTCGCGCTTTACGGCGGCTCGATCGACCATGGCCACCTGCACGGCAAGGCCCTCACGGTGCAGGATGTCTTCGAGGCGGTCGGCGCGTTCAGTGCCGGCAAGATCGACCAGAAAGAGTTCCTCGCCGTCGAGAACGCCGCCTGTCCGACGGCCGGCTCGTGCGGCGGCCAGTTCACGGCCAACACCATGTCAACCGTCATGGAGGCCATCGGCATCTCCCCCGCCGGCCTCAACGGCATCCCGGCCACGGCCGGGGAGAAGAACCAGGCGGCGTTCCGCTGCGGCGAGCTCGTGATGAATCTCGTCCGGAAGAATTTGAAGCCCTCGCAAATCATGACGCGCCCGGCCTTCGAGAACGCCATCGCGTCCGTCGCCGCCTCGGGCGGCTCGACCAACTCGGTGCTGCATTTGCTCGCGCTGGCGCACGAAACGAACATCCCGCTCGGCATCGACGAATTCGACGCCATCTGCCGCAAGACCCCGACCATCGCCACGCTCAAGCCCGGCGGCCTCTACACCGCCGTCGAGATGCACCAGGCCGGCGGCATCTCGCTGCTGCTCCGCCGCCTCTTCGAGGGCAAGTATCTCCACGCTGACTGCCTGACCGTCACCGGCCGCACGCTCGGCGAGGAAGTGAAGGACGCCTTCGAGGCGCCCGGCCAGCAGGTCATCCGGCCGACCGGCAAACCATTCAAGCCCACCGGCGGGCTCGTCATTCTCCGCGGCAATCTCGCCGAGGAGGGCGGCGTGCTCAAGGTCGCCGGCAGCGCGCGCGAAAAGCTCAGGGGCCCGGCCCGCGTGTTCAATTGCGAGGAGGACGCGATGGCGGCCGCCAACGCCCAGCAGATCAAGGCGGGCGATGTCGTCGTCATCCGCTACGAGGGGCCCAAGGGCGGCCCCGGCATGCGCGAGATGCTCGGCGTGACCGCCGCGCTGGCGGGGCAGGGGCTGGCCGACACGGTCGCCCTGCTCACCGACGGCCGCTTCTCCGGCGCGACGCGCGGCTTCTCCATCGGCCACGTGGCGCCCGAGGCGTTCGTGGGCGGCCTGATCGCCTTCGTCCAAGAGGGCGACACCATCGAAATCGACGTCCCGGCGCGCAAACTGCACGTCGAGATCGACCCCGCCGAGCTGGCCCGCCGCAAGGCCGGCTGGAAGGCCCCGGCGCCGCGTTACAAGCGCGGCGTCATGGCCAAGTACGCCAACACCGTTTCATCCGCCGCCGTGGGCGCGGTCACCGATTGATCATTCTCCAACCACCAAACCTCAAGGGACATCATGAAACTCACCGGAGCAGAAATCATTTGGGAATGCTTACAGAAGGAAGGCGTCGATGTCGTGTTCGGCTATCCGGGCGGCGCCATTCTGCCGGCCTACGACGCGATGACCAAGTATCCGAAAATCCACCATGTGCTCGTACGCCACGAACAGGGCGCCACGCACATGGCGGACGGCTATGCCCGAGCCAGCGGCAAGGTCGGCGTCGCCATCGCGACCTCGGGTCCGGGCGCGACCAATATGGTCACCGGTATCGCCACGGCGATGATGGATTCCTCGCCCATCGTGTGCATCACCGGTCAGGTTGGCTCCAAGGCCATCGGTACGGATGCATTCCAGGAGACCGACGTCACCGGCGTCACGCTGCCGGTTACGAAACACAATTACCTTGTGACCAAGCCCGGCGACATCGCCCGCGCCATCCGCGAGGCCTTCTACATTGCCAAGAGCGGCCGGCCCGGCCCCGTGCTGGTGGACATCACAAAAGACGCGCAACAGATGACCGCCGAGTTTGACTGGGAGGGCGCCCTGTCGCGCCTGCCCGGCTACCGGCCCAGTTACCACGCCCCGGCGTCCGAATTCACGCGGGCGGCCGAGCTCATCAATTCCGCCAAGCGCCCGCTCATCCTCGCCGGTCAGGGCATTTTGAAATCGGGCGCGACGGCCGAGGTGCTCCAACTGGCCCAGACGGCCGGCATCCCGATCACCACCACCTTGCTCGGCATCGGCGTCATCCCGGCATCGTCGCCGCTCAATCTCGGCATGATGGGCATGCACGGCGAGGCCTGGGTCAACCAGGCCATCCAGCAGGCCGACCTGCTCATCGCCCTCGGCATGCGTTTCGACGACCGCGTGACGGGCAACCTCAAGACTTACGCGCTCAACGCCCAGAAGATCCACGTCGACATCGACCCGAGTGAGATCAACAAAAACGTGCCGGTCGACGTCGCCCTCATCGGCGACCTGCGCGAAGTGCTCGGCGTGATCAAGCCGCAGATCAAGAAGGCGGAACGCGCCGAGTGGTGGGCAACCATCAATGCCAACCGCGGCGATGCCGCTGTGCGCGACATCCAGAGCCTGCCCGACAGTGGCCATCTCTACGCTGCGCATGTCATCAACGACCTCTGGCGCCTTACGCAGAAGCGCGACACCATCGTCGTGACCGACGTCGGCCAGCACCAGATGTGGGAGGCCCAGTATTACCGCCACGAGAAGCCCCGTTCGCTCATCACCTCGGGCGGTCTTGGCACCATGGGCTTCGCGCTCCCCGCGGCCATCGGCGCGAAATTCGCCTGTCCGGAGAAGGATGTGTGGGTGGTCTGTGGCGACGGCGGCTTCCAGATGACCAGTTCCGAGCTGGCCACCGCCGAGCAGGAGGGCATCAAGGTCAACGTTGCCATCATCAACAACGCCTTCCTCGGCATGGTGCGGCAATGGCAGGAATTTTTCTACGACAAGCGTTATGCCGCCACGCCGATGACCGGCCCCGATTTCGTCAAACTCGCGGAGGCCTACCGCCTCAAGGGCCTGCGCTGCAACAAACGCGCGGACGTGAAGTCCACCGTCGAGCAGACCCTTGCCGACAAGCGGACCGTGGTCATCGATTTCGTCGTGGAGAAGGAGGACACCGTCTTCCCGATGGTGCCCGCCGGCGCCGACCTCGACAAGATGATCCGCCGCCCGAAGCAGGACGTGATGCTGGAGTCCGGGTCCGACAAGGACTGGGAAATGCCCGCTGCTTCCGCTGCGCCTGCCGGCGTGAAAGTCGCCGCCAACGGTCACGCCAAACCTGCGAAGAAACCCGCCCGCGCCGTAGCTCCGAAAGGAGCGAAGGCGGGCCGCCGCTAACCGCTTCCTCCCATGGCCAAACATACCCTCATCGCCTACGTGGAAGACGTGCCCGGCGTGCTCAACCGCGTCGCGTCGCTCTTCCGCCGCCGCAACTTCAACATCGAGTCGCTCACGGTCGGCCGCACTGAGCAGCCGGGCGTATCGCGTCTCACCGTGGTCGTCGACGCCACCGAGGCCGGTGCCCGCATTGTCGAGGCCAACCTCTACAAACTCGTCAACGTCCTGCGGGTGGACGACCTTACCCACAAGCCCGCCTTGATGCGCGAGCTTGGCTTGGTGAAGGTCAAGGTCACCCCGCAGACCCGCAGCGAGGTGTTGCAACTCACCGAGGTGTTCCGCGCCCGCGTGGTCGACGTGGACGAGGCGACGCTCGTCATCGAGGTCACGGGCACGCCGGAAAAAATCGGCAAGTTCGAACTGGTGCTCCAACCCTACGGCATTGTCGAGATCGTGCGCACCGGCGCCGTGGCGATGGCCCGCGGCCACGAGCTGATGTCCGCCGCTCCGCCGCTCGTCCGCACCGAGGCGGGCGCTGAGCCGGGGCACGACGCCTCCAGCCTTTCCATGTCCGTTTAACCCGTCAATTTCCACAACCCCGTCCTCCCTCCTTAACATGGCTAAAATATACTATGACAATGATGCCGACCTCGCCTTCGTGCGGGCCCGGCGCACCGCAATCATCGGCTTTGGCTCCCAGGGCCACGCCCACGCCCTCAACCTCAAGGAAAGCGGCGTCAGCGTCTGCGTCGGGCTGCATCCGCAGAGCAAGTCGCGGGCGAAGGCCGAAGCGGCGGGCCTGACCGTTGGCACCGTGGCCGAGGCCACGCGCTGGGCCGACATCATCATGATCCTCGCGCCCGACACGGCGCAGGCGGCCATCTACAAGAACGAAATCGCCCCGCATCTCACCGCGGGCAAGATGCTGATGTTCGCCCACGGCTTCAACATCCGCTTCGACTGCATCAAGCCGCCGGCCAACGTTGACGTGACCATGGTTGCGCCCAAGGGCCCCGGCCACCGCGTCCGCGAAGTTTACAAGGAGGGCGGCGGGGTGCCGGCCCTCATCGCCATCCACCAGGATGCAACCGGTCAAGCGAAACACATCGCGCTGTCCTACGCCAAGGGCATCGGCGGCACGCGCGCCGGCGTACTCGAGACCACTTTTTCCGAGGAGACCGAGACGGATCTCTTTGGCGAGCAGGCCGTGCTGTGCGGCGGTGCGTCCGAACTGGTCAAGGCCGGCTTCCAGACCCTGGTCGACGCCGGTTACCAGCCCGAGATCGCCTACTTTGAGTGCCTGCACGAGCTGAAGCTCATCGTGGACCTGATGTATCGCGGCGGCCTGAATTACATGCGTTACTCGGTCAGCGACACGGCGGAGTGGGGCGACTATGTCTCCGGCCCGCGCGTCGTCACCGCCGAGACCAAGGCCGCGATGAAGCAAATTCTCACGGAGATCCAGAATGGCAAGTTCGCCAAGGACTGGATCGCGGAGAACGAGAACGGCCGGCCGAAGTTCAACAAGATCCGCGCCAGCGAGCGCGACCAGAAACTTGAAAAGGTCGGCGCGGAACTGCGGGCGATGATGCCGTTTCTCCAACCCGTCACCATCAAACCCGGCGATTGATCCCTTCCTATCATGAAACCCGACTACATCCGCATCTTCGACACCAGCCTTCGCGACGGCGAGCAAGCTCCCGGCGCGTCCATGACCTCGGCTGAAAAGCTGGAGGTGGCCCGGGCGCTGGCGCGACTGGGGGTGGACGTGATAGAGGCCGGGTTCCCTGCGGCATCGCCCGACGATCTGGCAGCGGTGCAGTCGATTGCCGCGGAAGTGGGGCAGGTACCCGTCGAGGGCCGGCCGCAGGCCGAGCCGCCGATTATCTGCGGTCTCGCCCGCTGCACCCGCAGTGACATCGAAGCTGCGTGGAACGGTGTCCGGGGCGCCAGGCATCCGCGCATCCACACCTTCCTCGCGACGAGCGACATTCACCTCCAGCACAAGCTTCGCATGTCGCGGGCGGAGATGACGGCGCGCGCAGTGGAGATGGTGGCGTTTGCGAAGTCATTCTGCGCCGATGTCGAGTTCTCCCCCGAGGACGCCGGCCGCAGCGATCCGGAATTCCTTTACCAGGTGCTCGAAGCCGTCATCAAGGCCGGCGCGACAACGCTCAATATTCCCGACACCGTCGGTTACACCATGCCGGACGAATTCGGGGCGTTGATCGCGGGCATCATCAAAAACACACCCGGTGCGAAGGATGTGATCATCTCGGTGCATTGCCATGATGATCTGGGCATGGCGGTGGCAAACTCCCTGGCTGGCCTCCGGGCCGGCGCGCGCCAGGCGGAAGTCACCATCAACGGCATCGGCGAGCGAGCGGGCAATGCCTCGCTTGAGGAGGTCGTAATGGCCATCCGCACGCGCGGTGACAAGATTGGCCTGACCACGGGCATTGATGCCACGCAGCTCTGCCGCACCAGCAAGCTGGTCTCCCGCAGCACCAGCTACCCGGTGCCGCCCAACAAGTCCATTGTGGGAGCCAATGCGTTCGCGCACGAGTCGGGCATCCACCAGGACGGCATGATCAAGAACGCGCTGACGTACGAGATCATGCGCCCCGAGGACGTCGGCGCGACGCAGACCGAGCTTGTGCTCGGCAAGCATTCGGGCCGGGCGGCTTTCTCCAAGCGTCTGGCCGAACTCGGCTATCCGCTCGAAGGCGACGCACTGCTCAAGGCCTTCAATGAATTCAAGAAGCTCGCCGACCGAAAAAAGGCCGTGCATGACGCCGACCTCATCACACTCGCCTCGGATGAACGGTCGACCGTACCCGAGCTCTGGGCGCTGGAAAACCTTCAGGTGGTCTGCGGCACGACCGGCCTGCCCACCGCCACAGTCCGCCTTCGCGATCCCGACGGCAAGCTTCACAGCCACGCCGCCATCGGCACCGGCCCGGTGGACGCCACCTACAAGGCCATCGACGCCATCGTCAAATTGCCGGTTACTCTCCTGGAGTTCGGCGTCAGTGCGGTCACGGAGGGAATTGATGCCCTGGGCGAGGTATCCGTCCGGGTCCGTCACAATGATCAGCGTTCCAGTCACGGGCATGGCGCTGACACGGACATCGTCGTTGCCAGCGCCAAGGCCTACATTGCCTCGCTCAACCATGTGCTGTCGCGCACTTCCAGTGGCCCGGCGCAGCATCCGCAGAAAACCGGCACTCCCACGGAAATTTCCACATGAATCAACTCGATCAAGTTTCAACAAGGTGGTCGCCGATGTCTCCATCGGCGACTGGCGGCGGTGCGGAGACCGCCGCCCACCCAATCAATTTCCCGTCATGAGTCAGAACCCCAAAACCCTCTTCCAGAAAATCTGGGACTCGCACGTCGTGGCGGAGGAGCCCGGCGCACCCGCCGTCCTCTACATCGACCTGCACCTGGTGCATGAGGTCACATCCCCACAGGCCTTCTCCGTGCTCAAGGAGCGCGGCCTGAAGGTCCGCCGGCCCGACCGCACGGTCGCGACGATGGACCATTCAATCCCGACCAAGGGCGGCTATGAGGCCGCAGATGAGTTGGGCCGCATCCAGTTGCGTCTGCTCGAGTCCAACGCCCAGACCAACGGTGTCCGCATCTACGGCCTTGATTCCGTGCAGCGCGGCATCGTGCACGTCATCGGACCGGAGCAGGGTTTCACCCAGCCCGGTATGACGATCGTGTGCGGCGACAGCCACACCTCGACGCACGGCGCTTTTGGTTCGCTGGGCTTCGGTATCGGCACCAGCGAGGTCGGCCATGTGCTGGCTACGCAATGTCTGCTGCAGCGCAAGGCGCGGACTTGCGAAGTGCGGGTGGACGGCATGCTCCGTCCCGGCGTGACGGCGAAGGACATCATTCTTGCGGTGCTGGCCAAGATCGGCGTCGGCGGCGGCACCGGCCATGTGTTTGAATACACCGGCTCGGCCATCCGTGCCCTCGACATGGAAGGACGCATGACCGTCTGTAACATGTCCATCGAGGGCGGCGCGCGCGCCGGCATGGTCGCACCCGACGACAAGACTTTCAACTTTGTGTCCGGCCGCGAATTTGCGCCGAAGGGTACGGCGTGGGACAAGGCTGTCGCCCGCTGGCGCACCCTGCCGACCGATGCGGGGGCGGCCTATGACCAGACGGTCACACTCGACGCCAGCAGCCTTGAGCCGATGGTTACCTTTGGCACGAATCCCGGCCAAGGCGTCGCGATCACGCAGCCTCTGCCAATGCCATCGAGCCTGAGCGATGCGGCGGCACGCGCCGGTCTGGAAAAATCGCTCGCCTACATGAAATTTGAGGCGGGCAAACCGATCCTCGGCCAGCCGGTCGACGTTGTTTTTCTCGGCTCCTGCACCAACTCCCGCCTCGTCGACCTCCGTGCCGCCGCCAATCTCCTCCGCGGCCGCAAGGTCGCCAAAACCGTGCGGATGATGGTCGTCCCCGGCTCGCAATCGGTCAAGCAGGCGGCCGAGGCCGAGGGGCTGGACAAAGTCTTCAAGGACGCCGGGGCCGACTGGCGCGAAGCCGGTTGCTCGATGTGCATTGCCATGAACGGCGACCAGCTCTCGCCCGGCCAACTGGCCGTCTCCACCTCCAACCGCAATTTCGAGGGCCGGCAGGGCAAGGGCGGGCGTACCGTTCTCGCTTCGCCGCTCACGGCCGTTGCCACGGCCGTCGCCGGCCGCATCGCCGATCCGCGGGTCCTGTTGAACGGAGGCCAATCATGAGCGCACCCAAATTCACGACTCTCACCGCCCGCTGTGTCGTGCTGTCCAACACCGATGTGGACACCGACCAGATCATTCCGGCCCGTTTTCTCAAGGTGACGGACAAGCTGGGCCTCGGTGAAAAATTATTCTGCGACTGGCGTTATCTTGACGACGGTTCGCCCAACCCGAAGTTCATCCTGAACCAGCCGGAGGCCAAGGACACGAAAATCCTTGTGGCCGGAAATAATTTCGGCTGCGGCTCATCGCGCGAGCATGCCCCGTGGGCCCTGGTCGGCTGGGGCTTTCAGGCGGTGATCTCCACGATGTTCGCCGACATCTTCAAGGGCAACTCCCTCAAGAACGGTCTGATCCCGGTCGTGATCGAACCCGCGGCTCACGCCGCGCTGCTCGCCGCCCGCTCCAAGGACCAGAATCTGCCGGTCACAATAGACCTGCAGGCGCAGAGCGTCAGCTGGCCCGGCCAGACGCCACTCAAGTTCCCGATCGATCCGTTTTCGCGCACCTGCCTGCTGGAGGGCGTGGACGAGCTCGGTTACCTGCAGAAGTTTGCCAAGCAGGCGGAAGCCTACGAAGCCAGTCATGCCTAAGAAAACCGCACGCCCCTTTGTCGAAATCTTCGACACCACGCTGCGCGATGGAGCGCAGACGGAGGGTATATCATATTCGGTGGACGACAAGCTGCGCATCGCCCGCAAGCTGGACGAACTCGGCGTGACCTTCATCGAGGGCGGCTGGCCGGGCTCCAACCCGAAGGATGCGGTCTTCTTCGAGCGCGCCCGGACGGAGACTTGGGCGCACGCCAGAATCGTGGCCTTCGGGGCGACGCGCCGGGCGAGCCTGAAGCCTGCGGACGACACCAGCGTGCGGGCCCTGGTTGAGGCCGGGACGGAAGTCTGCGCCATCTTCGGCAAGTCCTCGGTGTTGCAGGTGAAGGAAGTCCTCCGCACCACGCTGGAGGAGAACCTGAAGATGATCGAGGACACCGTGGCCTACCTACGCGCGCAGGGCAAACGGGTCATCTACGACGCGGAGCATTTCTTCGACGGTTACCGGCTGGATTCCGCTTATGCGTTGAAGACCTTGCAGGCGGCGGTGCGCGGCGGCGCCGAGACGATCGTGCTGTGTGACACCAACGGCGGCTCGCTGCCCTGGCAGGTGGAGTCGGCGGTGGCGGAAGTCATCGCGAAGCTCGGTTCCATGCCGGTCGGCATTCATGCGCATGACGACACCGGCTGCGGCGTCGCCAACAGCGTGGCGGCGGTGCGCGCCGGCGCCCGGCACGTGCAGGGCACGATCAACGGTTACGGTGAACGCTGCGGCAACGCCAACCTGTGCGTGGTCATCCCGAACCTCGAGTTGAAGCTCAATCTCCAAACGCTGCCCGCGGGTGCCCTGCCGCGTCTGCATGAGGTCGCCCGATTTGTGGCCGAGGTCGCGAACCTCGCGCCCAACGAACACATGGCCTATGTCGGGAACAGCGCATTCGCCCACAAGGCGGGCGTCCATGTGTCCGCCATGCAACGCCATCCTGATGCCTACCAGCACATCGATCCCACCGTCGTGGGCAATGCGATGCGGGTGGTGGTCAGCGAACTATCCGGCCGGGCCAATGTGGTTTCCAAGGCCAGCGAGCTGGGCCTGCAGGACCTCGACGCGGCCACCGGCGCAAAGATCCTTGAGCTGATCAAGGCCAAGGAACACCAGGGTTTTTCGTTTGAGGCGGCGGAGGCGAGCGTCGCGCTGCTGGTACGCCGGGTGACGCCGGAGTATGTCGCGCCGTTTACGCTGCTTGATTACCGGGTGATGGTCAGCCGGCACGGCGAACGCGGCATGGCCGAGGCCACGATCAAATTGCAGGTGGGGGAGCACGAGGCGCACACGGCGGCCGAGGGCGACGGTCCGGTGCATGCGTTTGACAAGGCGCTGCGCAAGGCCCTCCAGCCCCATTTTCCCCTGGTGAAAAACATCCAACTGGCCGACTACAAGGTCCGTATTCTCAACTCCAACAGCGGCACGGCGGCGGTCACCCGCGTGCTGATCGACTGGCACGACGGCGTGCGCCGCTGGAGTACGGTGGGCGCGGGCCCCAACATCCTTGAGGCGACCTGGCTGGCCTTGGCCGACGGTTTTGAATACGCCGTGACGGAGCAAATCGCCCCGAAAGCGGCAACCATTTGATGAAAGCACGCATCGCACTCACGCCCGGTGACGGCATTGGCCCCGAAGTGGTCAATGAAGCCCGGATCGTCCTCGAAGCCGTGGCCGCGCGGCATGGACACGAATTCAAATTTTCCGAGCACCTCCTCGGGGGTTGCGCGATCGATGCCACGGGGACGGCCCTGCCGGAAGAGACCCTGGCTGCCTGCCAGGGGTCTGATGCCGTGATACTCGGCGCGGTCGGTGGCCCGAAATGGGACGACCCGCAGGCGAAGGTCCGTCCGGAGCAGGGACTGCTCGCCATCCGCAAGGCGCTGGGCCTTTACGCCAACGTGCGGCCGGTGCGCCCTTATCCTTCGCTGGCCCGGCTCTCACCGCTCAAACCGGAACGCTTGGCCGGGGTGGATTTTGTTGTCATTCGCGAGCTGACCGGCGGCCTTTACTTTGGCACGCCGAAGGGCCGCACGCAGACCCCCGAAGGCGAGCGTGCCGTCGACACCCTGGTTTACACGGAAGGAGAGATCCGCCGCATCGTGAAGCTCGCTTTCCAGATGGCGCTGAAGCGGCGGAAGCTCGTCACCTCCGTCGACAAGGCCAACGTGCTGGAGTCGTCCCGCCTCTGGCGCAAAGTTGCCATCGAGGTCGGCCGAGAATTTCCCGACGTGAAGCTGGAGCACCAGTTGGTCGACTCCTGCGCCATGCGCCTGATCACGCACGCGCCGCAATTCGATGTCATTGTGACCGAAAATATGTTTGGCGACATCCTGACGGACGAGGCGGCGGTGCTGGCCGGCTCGCTCGGACTGCTGCCCAGTGCTTCGCTGGGTGCGGGCCGCCTCGGTCTCTACGAGCCCATCCACGGGTCGGCGCCCGACATCGCGGGCAAGGGCATCGCCAACCCGGTCGGCACGATTTTGTCGGCCGCCCTGCTGCTGCGCCACTCGCTGGGCCTGGAACGCGAGGCGGCCGAGGTGGAGGCCGCCGTCAATCTGGCCCTTGAAGAAGGGAAGCACACGGCCGATTTGGGAGCCGAGCAACCGCTGACCACGGCCCAGATGGGGCAGGCGGTCCGTGAACGACTTTAAGCCGGTGGCATGCACCAAACCCCGACCAACTTCCTTACCATGAGCAAACCTGCCAAACCGCCGTTTGACACCACGCGTTTCATCGCGCGGCATGTCGCGGGCCTGCGCCGTTCCGGCATTCGTGATTTCTTCGAGCTGGTCGCCAAGACCGACGGCGTGATTTCGCTGGGCATCGGCGAGCCGGATTTCGACACCCCGCAACCGATCCGGGACGCAGTCACGACGGCGATGAACACGGGCAAGACGCACTATACGTCGAACATGGGCCTGCCGGAACTGCGCAAGGAGATCTGCCGCTATGCCGAGGGTCATTTCAAAATCAGTTACCGGCCGGATGACGAAGTCCTCGTGACCGTGGGCGTGTCCGAGGGGCTGGACCTGACCCTGCGCTCCCTGCTCAATCCCGGCGACAAGGTGATGTATCACCAGCCGTGTTATGTTTCCTATGCGCCATCGGTGGACCTGGTGCATGCCGTGGGCGTGCCGGTGGCGACGAATGCCGGCGATTTGTTCTCGCTCGATGCGCCGGCCCTGGTCGCGGCCTGGCAGCCCGGCTGCAAACTGCTCCTGTTGAATCTGCCGTGCAATCCGACGGGGGGCGTTTGCTCGCGCGCCCAACTGGAACGCATCGCCCGATTTGCCATCGAGAAGGATTTGATTGTCGTCAGCGACGAGATCTATTCGGAACTGGTTTTCGAGGGCACGCACACCAGCATCGCGAGCCTGCCCGGCATGCGGGAACGGACAATCCTGCTGCATGGATTCTCCAAGGCTTTTGCCATGACCGGATTCCGGCTGGGTTATGCCTGCGGACCGGCCCCGCTGATCGAAGCCATGATGAAGGTGCACCAATACTCGATGCTCTGCGCCCCGAGCATCAGCCAGGAAGGCGCCCTCGCCGCGCTGCGGCTCGGGGATGATGCGACCAAGTTCATGCGCGACCGCTATCGGGAAAGGCGCGATCTGTTTGTCGGCCGGATCAATGCCGCGGGTCTGGCGTGCCACCTCCCGCGCGGATCCTTTTATGCCTTCCCCTCGGTTACCTCGACCGGACTTGATGAAGGTGAGTTTGCCCGCCGGCTGTTGACGGAACAAAAGGTGGCGGTCGTGCCGGGCACGGCTTTCGGTGACGCGGGCAAGGGCCACGTGCGGGCCTGCTTCACGGCCAATGAGGAAAAACTCACCGCGGCCTGCGATCGCATTGAGCGGCTTTTGGAGACCCTGCAACCGGCGAAATCGGCATAAAGGGAAACCGAAAGTTGGCGCAATAAAAAGCCCCGCCGGTCTGAGGCGGGGCGAAAAGCGGACGGGGGGAAAAGACACCCGCCGATGATGAAGACGGTCAGATGGCCTGGTCGCCGCGTTCGTCGGTGCGAATGCGGAGGACGTCCTCGAGAGGCAACACGAATATCTTGCCGTCCCCGATCTTGCCGGTCTTGGCCCCCTTAGCGATGGCCTCGATCACCTTGCTTACCTGCTCGGCGGACACGGCGAGTTCAATTTTAACCTTGGGCAGGAAATCCACGGTGTATTCACTGCCGCGGTAGATCTCGGTGTGGCCTTTCTGGCGGCCGAAGCCTTTAACTTCGGTCACAGTCATGCCCTCGATACCGACTTGCGAGAGGGCTTCCTTCACTTCGTCGAGCTTGAAGGGCTTGATAATGGCGATGATGAGTTTCATGGGTGAATATCTAAAACTGCGTTACGAATATTTTTATGTTACATTAAGTTAGTGCAAACTGGAGCTGGGGATGGATGAGGATTATGCCTGCAACCGGCTCTCCTTCATCCGGTGACGAAGCTGCTGGAAAAGCAGCGAGCCGTAGCCGATGACCACGCCGGCCGAGACCCACCATTGGGTACCGTCCGCGAACAGCAGCGGGCAGATTAGCTGAACCAGCGCGAGCACGAGCAGAAGACAGGCAACGCGGCCGCCCGAGCCGGGCATGAGTGTCCAGACGTTTTTAAGCTTGCCGCTTTGTTCGAGCTGCTCGTGGCGGCGAAGCGCCGCTTGTTGCAGAGTGCCAAACGCCAGCCCGATGACCCCACCGGCCGTCAGGCCGGCCAAGTCGAGGATGAGATCCATGAGATGAATTTGCATAGGAGAGAAAGGGTTGACGTTTGGCCGGTTGCTTAGTGGGCCACCGGGGTCTCGGAGTTTTTGTCCATGACCATGCCACCGTAGCCGGGTACGCCCATCTCCGGCACATCGAGCCCTTCGATCTCCACTTCAAGCGACACGCGGTTGCCCACGAGCTTCTCGGCGATGTAGTAAACGATGATCGATAGAACCGAGAGGACGACAAAGCAGGTGGTCACACCGATCAGTTCGGCCCAGAATTGGCCCCACTCATGTTTGCCATAGAAAAGACCTGTCACCGTGCCCGCGACACCGTTCCAGCCGTCGCCGTAGGTGCCGTCGGCCAAGAGCCCGATCGAAAGGCAGCCCCAGGCGCCATTGACACCGTGAACGGAGATGGCTCCAACCGAGTCGTCGATCCGGTGCTTGTCGAAGAAAAACACCGCCTCGACCACCAGAATGCCCGAGACAATGCCGATAATGGCGGCACCGCCGGCACTGACGAAAGCACAGGGGGCCGTGATCGCCACGAGACCGGCCAGCATGCCGTTACACATCATCGACGGATCCGGCTTCTTGGTCTTGAACCACCACATGTACAGGGTGGTTGCGAGCGCCGCCGTAGCTGAGGCGATCATCGTATTGACCGCGACGACCGCGATGCGGAGGTCGGTACCCGCCAGCGATGAGCCTGGGTTGAAGCCGAACCAGCCGAACGCGAGGATGAACGTGCCGAGCATTACCATGGGAATGCTATGGGGCATGATCGGGTGAACCAGTTTACCGGCCTTGTCGTATTTGCCGTGGCGTGGTCCGATCAGCCAGGCAAAGATGAACGCGATCACGCCACCCTGCATGTGCACGACCGACGAACCGGCGAAATCGACGTGCCCGTGCCCGAGGCCGGGGAAGTTTACGCCGAGTTCCGCGAGCCAACCGTTGCCCCAGACCCAGTTGCCAAAGACGGGATACATGAACGTACCGATGCAGCAGCCGTAGATCATGAAAGCGGAGAATCTCCAACGCTCGGCCGCCGCGCCCGTCGGGATGGTCGCGGTGGTGTCCATGAAGACCATCTGGAAAAGGAAGAGCGCAAACGCCGCTGTGTCGTAGCCGGCACCCTGAAGGAGAAATCCTTTCCATCCGAGGAGGCCGAAGAAGTGACCACCAAGGGTTATACCCAGTTCGTGGTTCAAGCCTGCGTAGCCGCCCATCGTGCCGATGCCGCCGCCACTGGGAGACAGGGGATCCGCCATGCCGCCAAACATGAAAGCGAATCCGCACAGGTAGAATCCAAGCATACCCATCGGATAGATCATGAAATTCATCGCCATCGTGTGGCTCGCATTTTTTGCGCGGCACAAACCGGTCTCAACGAGCGCGAAGCCCGCCTGCATGAACATGACCAGGAAGCCCGTGACGAGCGTCCACATGAAGTTGATCGCGACACGGTTGTGGCCGACATTGTCGGCGAGTTTCACGGCGAGGGGCTCGACGCTTGCTTGCTTGGTGTAGTCGTCAAAGGCCTTCTTGGCATCATCGTAGGCCTTGGCCTTGTCCTTGTCCTTCTTGTCGTCGGCGCTCAGCTCGGCCGGGGCCGTGACGACAAAGCCAGGAACATCTGCGGCGACACCCGTTGCTCCGCCGTTAGGATCGGGCTTGGGGTCGTCCGCCAGCATTTTTGACACACTTGGACCGAGCAATAGCGCAAGCCCCAGTAGGACCGCACGAACGGATTGGGAGCCAGTCAAGAATCGGGTTATCATAGAGAGGTTGGATATATCCGGGTTGAAACAATGCGTGTGATGATTACCGAACTGCTGCGATGGAATCCGCGAAACGGGTCCCAAGGTGGCAGTTCCCCCACAGGGGCAAACACCCAGCGTTTGCTCGCCGTGAAAGAACTTCCCTGTTGAGCACGCCGTATGCCAACCAACGAAGCATGACACTTTGCCCGATAAATTGCCGCCAAGCTCGGCGTAGCAGACTTCCTTGGAACTGGATTACTGTTGGCCTCGAGATTGAACAGCTCCCGCAACTGGCCGAGGCGAGCGGGTCTGAAAGCCGCTCTGGAACCACCGGTGTTTTTGTCTGCGCTTGTGGAATCGCTGCCGCCGGGCAAAAGTCCCAAGGTTCTGCGCAAGGCGGCACGATCCCTGCGTCTGCCCCAGCCACCTCTCTATGATCGTTACTGCTGTCATTATTACCGCCGGCATTTCCCCCTGGGTGATCCTGCCGTTTGGATTGTTGTTGCTGCTCATCGCGGTGATGCCGCTTGCCCCGGCGGGCGCCAAGGTGTGGTGGGAGCATCACTATGCCACGGTGGCCGTCGCGCTTGCGGCGCTGGTGGTGCTTTTTTATCTCTGGCAGATTCCCGGCGGGGCGGGGCGTGTCGCCCACACCGGACGGGAATACCTTTCTTTCATCGTCCTCATTGGCTCGCTCTTTGTGGTGGCCGGCGGGATTCATCTTCAGGTCAAGGGCGAGGCCACCCCGGCCGTCAACGTGCTTTTCCTGCTCGTGGGCGCGCTCCTCGCCAACCTCGTGGGCACGACCGGTGCGTCGATGGTCCTGATCCGGCCCTACATCCGG
>Ga0265320_10001174_pt1 | contig 19302 bp, 15 predicted proteins | sample 4827metaG_FD_202087 | JGI IMG/M metagenome (GOLD analysis project Ga0265320, IMG submission 202087) | Rhizosphere microbial communities from Carex aquatilis grown in University of Washington, Seatle, WA, United States - 4-8-27 metaG | ecosystem: Host-associated > Plants > Roots > Rhizosphere >...
GCGAGAAAATGAAAAGGCATGGCAACGTGCCGGGTCGGAGACCGGCGCTCCGCCGTCCAGAAGGTTTCAAGCGATTCCGCGGCGATTTTCCAGGAGGTCTTCGGATAAAAGGCGGCGAGCGGTTCGATGTTTCCATTCACGCGGGGAATAGCGCCCATATTTTCAGCGCAGCCGATGCCCAACCGGTGCAGGAACTCCACGTTCATTTCCGGCAGGTCCACCGCCAAGACGAGCACCAAGGGTAAAGTTGCGGCATTTAGCGCGCGCTCGATCCCCGCCAGCGGACCGGCGCCGGCAAATTTATCCAGCAACACCCGGCAGCCGAACGCATCGTAATCCACGTCGGCGCGACCGGAGATGAACACTTCCGCTGCGCCCAATTCACGGGCAAGCCCAAGCTGCCGCGCGAGCAACGGCTGGCCGTTGACTTCCAGCCAGGCCTTGTCGCGGCCCATGCGCGAGGATTTCCCCCCGGCCAGGATGACGGCGCTGAAATTCATGGGTCCACGCGCAACCAGCCGTCGTTCAGAATGCGGGCGCGCAACCCGCCCTGCCCGTGCAACTCCGCTTCCGCGCCCGGGGCAATGGCGGCATTCATCCAGTGACACGGGCTGCATTCGGCCGTGCCCGCAAATCGCACGCCCTGGATTTCAAACTCCGCACCGACAAGCGAATTCAAATCCACACCCACCGTGATGACGTTCCGGCGCGTGACGCCGGGCGATTTTCCGGTCACGTTCAACTTCCGGCACACGTCCTCGAACACTTCGAGCGCAAAAAAAGTGATCTGGCCTTTGTAGTTGTCCTTAAAATCGAAGAACCGGTCGCCTTCAATGCCGCTCCCGGCCATGCAACGGATTTCGGCGCGCTCGACCAGTGGATGCTCGCCGGGCGGCTGTTCGTGATGGCCAAAATAATTATGGCCCGGCGAAATGAAAAGCTGGCGGATTTTCATGGATGAAACATGGCCGTTCACCTCGGTTTTTCAAGCTTGGAATCCGCCGGGCCAAGTTGCGCGAGCAATTCGTTGAGATGCCGGCGCTGGGTGGTGGTAAATGGGGCGGATTCCGGCAACACTGGCGCGGCATGACCATTGGCCGGTTGAGCAACGCTGGATAGCAATTCGTGCAAAATCATTTTTTGTTCCGCCGTAAAATCATCCGGTATTTCCACCTTGACCCGGGCCAGCGCCACCGCCGCAAATTTGAACTCCGGCTGCAGTGAAATCGCATCACAGGCCTCACTGGTGGCGGCATTGATAGCCAGGTTTTCGCCAAACCGGTCGTTCCAGTGAAACGGCACGAAACACATGCCGGGATTAACGCGCGACGTGACTGCCGCCGGGTAAATGGCGTAGCTCCGCCGCGAACTCACCTTGATCAACGCGCCGTTTTCCACGCCGAGTTGCGCTGCGTCCGCGGGGTGAATTTCCACGAACGGGCCGGGATTGAGCTTGTTCAACGTGGCGACCTTTCCGGTTTTCGTCAACGTGTGCCACTGATGGGCCAGGCGGCCGGTCGTCAACACAAACGGATAATCCGCGTCGGGCAATTCCGCCGGCGGCAGGCAGGGACGTGAAAGGAAATTCGCCTTGCCGGACACCGTCGGAAATCGAATGCCGGCCGGTCCCTGGTCCCGGTTCACATCCGTGGCCAGGTAACGGATGGACCTTCCCTCTTCCTCCTCCGGACCACACGGCCATTGCCGGGATTTTTGCCGCAGTTTCGGGTACGAAACGCCGCGCAAATCGTAGCCGGTTCTCGGGTTCCACGTTTTGCGGATTTCATCGAACACCTCTCCGGCGCTTTCGTAGGGAAACGCCCGGGCAAACCCCAACCGCCGGGCAACCTGCGTGAGCATCCACCAGTCCGCCTGCGCTTCGCCCGGCGGGGTGACCGCCGGCGACATCAATGTGACCGTGCGTTCGGAATTGACCATCGTGCCCTCGGCCTCGGCCCAAAGCGCTCCAGGCAGCAAAATGTCCGCGTAAGCCGAGGTCTCCGTCGGATGATAGGAATCCTGCACGATGACGAGTTCCGCGCGCTGCAAGCCATTGATCACGCGCTGGCGGTTCGGCATGGAAGCAACGGGATTCGTGCCGACGATCCAGACGGCCTTGACGCTCCCCGCCTCCATTTTTTGAAAAAGCGCAACCGCATCCAGTCCCGGTTCTGAACGGATCGTACCCGGCGCCACTCCCCAGAGCTGTTCGATAAACGCGCGATCCGCCGCGTTCGTCACCGCACGCTGGCCGGGCAGGCTGTGGCTCAGGTAGCCGACTTCGCGTCCCCCCATCGCGTTCGGCTGGCCGGTCAACGAAAACGGACCGCTGCCGGGACGGCAGATTTTTCCGGTGGCCAGATGCAAATTGCAGACGGCGTTCGTGTGCCAGGTGCCGTGGGTGCTCTGGTTCAACCCCATCGTCCAGAAAGTCGTAAACTCCGGCGCTTCGCCAATCCATCGGGCCGCGGTGAGAAGATCCTTCTCGCGCAAGCCGGTCATTTCCGCCGCCCGCGCGGGCGGGTAATCCTTCAGCAACTCCCGCAGTTCTTCCCAACCCTCGGTGTGACGGGAAATAAAATCCCCGTCAATCGCGCCGCTCTTCTCCAGCAGATGCAGGAGGCCATTCAACAACGCCAGGTCCGTGCCCGGCTTGATCTGCAAAAACAGGTCCGCCTTCTCCGCCGTCGGCGTGCGGCGCGGGTCCACGACAATCAGTTTCGCGCCCCGCCGCCGGCGGTCGAGCAGCCGCAAAAAAAGAATCGGATGGCATTCCGCCATGTTTGCGCCGATGACCAGCGCGCAATCCAGCCGATCGATGTCCTGGTATGAGCCCGGCGGCCCGTCCGCGCCCAGCGACAGCGCATAACCGCTCGCCGCACTCGACATGCAGAGCCGCGAATTGGAATCGATGTTGTTCGTGCCCAGAAAGCCTTTGCATAATTTTCCCGCGAGATATTGCGCCTCCATGGACAGCTGCCCTGAAACATAAAGCGCCACCGCATCCAGACCATGCCGGGCGATGATTTCCCGCAGGCGACCGGCGGCCTGTTCCAGCGCGGCCGTGAGCGGGATTTGTTTCAGGCCGGAATCCCGCGATTCACGCAACCAGGCAAAGGCCAGCCGGTCCGGGGAGCTCAACGGCTCCGCGCAATAAAGTCCCTTGGAACAAAGCCGTCCGAAGTTGGCGGGATGCTCCTGGTCGCCGGTGACCTTGGTGACGCGGTTGTTCTCGACGCGCAAAATCATGCCACAGCCGACACCGCAGTAGGGACAAACGGTGCGGACGTTTTGCGTGGCGGATTTTGACATGGAAATCGCTCCTTAAATTCTCGAATCCTCTCCTCGTTTGTCAAACAGCAAAAGGGTTGAGAACTTCACTCGTCATTGGTGAAGATCGCCTGCAGCGTGTTGAGATCGTGGCGTTGCGTGAATTTTTGGAAGGTCTCGCCCGGTTCCCGATGGCGCAGATAACCCGCGAGCATCTTTTCCAGCGTCGGTTTCAAATCCTCAAACGTAAGGCCGGCAAAAACCTGCCGCCCGACCGCCTGGTTCGCCCCGAAGCCGCCGCCGATAAACACATGATAGCCTTCGGCGCCCTTCACCTTGGTGCCGAGCAGCCCGATATCGCCCATGTAATGTTGCGCGCAGGAGTTTGGGCAGCCGGTGAGATGGATGTTGATCGGCTGATCGAGGGTGAATTTCTTGTCCAGGTAATCGGCCAGCGCGAGCGCGTGGCCCTTCGTATTCGCCTGGGCAAATTTGCAAAAGGAATTGCCCGTGCAGGCAATCAAGCCGCCCCGCAGGAGCGATTGCTGCGTGTCAAAACCAATCCGCCGAAGCGCCTTTTTCACCGTGTCAACGTAGGCATCCGGCACGTTCGGGATGATGAAATTCTGCCAGACGGTCAGGCGGATTTCGCCCGAGCCGTAAAGGTCGGCGATTTCCGCCGCGCGCAACATCTGTTTGGGCGTGATCTGGCCGACCGGCATGGCCACGCCGATGTAATTCAAACCGGGTTGTTTCTGCGGATAAACCCCGAGGTGAGTGTGGCTGGGCTCGTGAGCGCAAAGCGGTTTTTGCCGCGAATTCACATTCGCAGCCACAAATTCAAGCGGAACACGGCGCAATTGATAACCGAGGATTTTCTCCGTCTCGGCCAGATATTTTTCCAGCGACCACGTTTCCAAGAGATGCTTGAGTCGCGCCTTTTTGCGGTCACCGCGATTGCCGTTGGCGATATAAACGCGGACCAGCGCCACAACGACCTTGTTCAGCTCGACAGATTTCACCAAAACCCCGAGATCGCGCGCAAACGCCTGGTGACCGGTCGCGCCACCCAGCGCGAGGCGGAAATAAATGCCGGGCGGCAGCGAATCTGGAGCGCCGAGCACCGGCTCGGCCCGTTGCGTGTGCTTTTCGTTTCGTGCCGAGCCGGTGCTCGGCGCTCCGACGCGAACCGCCTTCGCGCCGATGTCGTTGGTGTCCTCGACCGTGCCAATGAGCCCGCCGCCGTCATAGGCGATGTTGAACTTGCGCGGCAGATCGTAAAATGAGCGGTCGTTGATGATGATTTGCGCGAGCTCCTGGCAGAGCGGCATCACGTCAATGAGTTCGTGGGGGTCAATGCCCGCCGTCGGGTTGGCCGTGAGATTGCGGATGTTGTCCGCGCCCGCGCCCCGGGTGTGCAGGCCGACGGACTGGATGCGCCGCAGAACTTCCGGAGCGTCCTTGGGTTGGATGAGGCGCATCTGGAGATTGGCGCGGGTGGTGATCTGGACGTAGCCGCTCGTCAGTTCCATCGCAATGTTCGCCAGTTCACGGAGTTGAAAGGTTTTCAGCAGGCCGCCGGGAATCCGCAACCGCGCCATGAACGCCTCCTTGTTGGGCGTGAGAAAAAACAGGCCGTTCCATTTGAACCGGAAAATGTCCTCTTTGTCCGGCGCCTTGTTGATCGCGGCGTTTTCCAGCAGTTGCGGATAGGCATCGAGCGGGTGCAATTCGCGCTTCAAGCGCTCCTCGAAAATCAGGTCGTCGAGTGAAACCTTTTGCTCCGGCAGCGGCGCGGCCTCGACGTCGGAGAATCTCATGCCCTGGGCCGCCAAGCCGGCAAAAAAGCCGTCCAGATACCGCCGCTGCTCATCACTGAGCGGCTCGCCGTTGATGTGTTGGACGGGAATCATGAGCGTGGAAATGGGAACATCCAACGCCCAACACTCAACATCCAACATCCAATGACGCGCGCCGGTAAAACGTTCGATGTTCGGTGTTGAATGTTGAATGTTGAATGTTTTCTTTTCATTGGAGCTATTTGGTCAATAAACATCCCGTTGATAGCGCCGGTCGGCTTTCAAATTCAACACGTAAGCCTTCGTGTCGTCCGCCGTTTTGCCGCCGGCAACTTCGATGATTCGATGCAACGCCATGTCCACGTCGTTCGCCATGCGCGAGGCGTCGCCGCACACATAAAAATGGGCGCCTTCCTGCAACCAGGCCCACAATTCGGCGGCGTGTTCAAGCATCCGGTGTTGCACGTAGATCTTCTCCGCGTGGTCGCGCGAAAAGGCGGTGGAAAGTTTCGTGAGATGACCGTCGGCGAGCATTTTCTCAAGCTCGTCGCGATAATAAAAGTCCACGGCGGCGCGCTGTTCGCCAAAGAAAAGCCAGTTGCGTCCCCGGGCGGCGACGGCGCGCCGTTCGTGGAGGAACGAACGAAACGGCGCGACGCCGGTGCCGGGGCCGGCCATGATGACCGGGAGGTTGCCGTCCGCCGGCAGACGGAAGTTGGGGGACGATTGCACAAAAACCGGCACGTGCGCCTGGTCGTTGACGCGGTCGGCGAGAAAGGTGGAACAAACGCCCTTGCGGGCACGGCCATGGGATTCGTGGCGCACGATGTTCACCGTGAGGTGCACCTGCCCGGCATGTGCCTTGGGGCTGGAGGAAATCGAGTAGGACCGCGGCGCAAGTTTTTTTAGCAACGCCACAAATTCCGCCGGTGAAAATTTTGCCGCCGGCGTTTCAAGCAACAGATCAATGATTTCGCGGCCCCGAAGCCATTTCCGCAAAGCATCCTGGCGTTCCGGGGCGAGCAGTTCGCGCAACGCAGGATTCCGCCCGGCCATGTGTTGCAGAAACTCCGGCGCCGGCCGGGTGACTTCATAGGAATTGGCGAGCGCCTTGCGCAGGGGAAGTTCGCCGCCGAAAGCCGTCACGGTTTCCTCCCCGTCGCAGCCCAGTGCGCGCAACAGGTCTTCCACCAGCGCCGGACAATTTGCCGGATAAACACCGAGGGCGTCGCCGGCTTCGTAATTCAACCCGGAACCTTCGAGTGCAATTTCAAAGTGCCGCGTTTCCTTTTCGGATCCCTCGCCGGTAAGACGGCGATTGGCCAGCAGGCGCGCGGGAAACGGATTGGCCCGGGAAAATGTCTCGTCCGTATCCGGCGTCGGGTCCGGTGCCGCCGTCGTATTGAGTTGCGGCGCGGCGCCCCGAACCGGGTTGAGCGCGGTCAGGGCTGCGTCCTTCCAGTTCTTAGCCTTGGCCTCGTAATCCAGGTCACATTCGGCGAGAGGATGGATGCGTTTGGCACCGATCTGTTCGAGCCGGGCGTCAATTTTTTTGCCCGCGCCGCAAAAATGCTCGTAGTGGGTGTCGCCCAGCGCGAGCACGGAAAAATTCAGGTGCACCAGCGCGCGGGCGGCATCGGTTTGCAGCCACTCCCAGAAGGCTTGAGCATTATCAGGCATGTCGCCATCGCCGTAGGTGCTGGTGACCACGAGCAGGTTGGTTTCCTTGCTCCAATCAATGGTCGCACACGTCGCGGCGTCCATGACGCGGGAATTGCAGCCGCGGATCTTCGCCTCCTTGGCGAGGTTGCGCGCCAATTGTTCCGCCGTGCCGGTCTGGCTGCCAAACAGGATCAACAGCGGCACGGTCGCCGTGGCGGAAGTTCCCTCGACCGTCGCAGTTCCGTCCGTCCGCACATAGCCTTTGCCGGCGAGCAGGCCGGCCACGTAGCCGTTCAACCAGAGCCGTTGTTCGGGATTGAACGGCGCGTTTTCAGGAATGGAGATGCTAGGCTTCAAATGGGCTCAGAAATTGATGGTGGCTTGAAGGTAAACATAGTTCGCGTCCTTCGACCCGAAGGCCGGATTGCCAAGCGACTGCCGGATATAATCGCCGGTAAAGAAATGGCCGTAACCGGCCTCCAGTTGGGCGAATCGAGTCACGGCGTAACCGGCAATGACGTCAAGCTCCGTGCCCACAAAATCGCTGTAACCGGGATTGATGCCATAACCGTTGCCGGTGGGCGTGGCAGCGATGCCGCCGCGCGGTGCGCCACCAACGTTGTAAAAATTGTCGTGAGTGTTCGCGAGCCAGAAGCCATGACCCTCAATCGCCACGCTCAGGCGCGTGGTGGGCTTGAGCTGGAAAATGCTGCGCACGTCCTGGATGTTTTGCAGCGAGATGAAATCCATGTAGCCGTAAAACTTGTGGTTCGTCGGGAACAGGTTGTCGAACGTTCCGTGAGTGCCGTCGTTTGGATTGCTGTCGCCGGAGGAATAAGAAAATTCCGCTCCGAGGCGCGGCGTGGCCCACCAGTCGGTGAACGTGTAGCCGCCCTGCGCAACAAACATGTAAGCATCCTGGGTGAGGCGGGGAGTGCCGGCCGGCAGGCGCAGGTCGCTGTAATTGCCAAATTGATAAGCGCCCTCCAGCGAGTAATCCCAACTGCCCAATTCACCCGGCTTGGACTTGAGCCGGCCGCCGATGGTATAAATGTCACGTGCGCTGGGCTGCGGAAATTGTGGATTGGGCACATCGTTGATGGCCTGGGGCGAGGCATTGCGGGAAAGAAAATAAACGTCCAGGATTGTCGCCGGAATTTTTGTGCTGGTGGCATAAACACCGGAAAACCAGTCATGGTCATTGTCCACGTCAAACACCCCGTCTTCGGGGATCACCGGGTGGCTGGTGAAAAAATCCGCACCGAACCATGCGTTCTGCCAGCGCAGTTTCGCGGCATCGAACGCGCGCCCGATGTTGTTCCATCCGAACGCGCCGATGAGCCGTTCTTCGCCGTAGATCATTTCCTGCCGACCGACCTTGAGTGAAAGCGGAAATTCCTTGTGGTTGCCAATCATGACATAGCCCTGGTGGAGATCAACCGTGTCCGACTCGTGGCCATAGCCTCTTTTGGCGGCGGTGCCCGGAACAGCGGGCGCATTGGCATAGGCAAACCGCTGGTCATTGTCGGCCACGCTGCTCTGGCCTTCGGCATAGGCATTCCACCATTTGTCCGTATAGCCCGCGTGGAAACGAATCCGGAGAAGCGCATAATAATTGTTCACGTCCGCGCCGTGATCGCGGAAATCAAGCGAACCGGCAAGGCCGGGAATTGCGAAACCCTGCTTGTCCTCGTAACGCAGCCGCAGGTTGCCGCCGAAGTCCCATTGGCTCATGTAGGGATCGTTTTTGCGCAGGTATTCGTTAAGGAATCCCGCGAACGGCGTGGGCGGCGGCGGCGGCGCGTATTGCGCCTGAACCTGGTTCAGGGCGGCCAGCACAAGTGCCCCGGCCGAGAGGGTCTTCAGATTTGATTTCATGGATTTGATTTTCTGGATGGAGGTATTCGGGTTGATTGGGTTAATCATGATTCGAAAAAACTTTGACCGCCCGGGGATGGGCGAAACCATTCGGAACCGGCGGCGATGGGGATGGCGGAGGCTGCGAGGGCAGCCCGCTTTTGATTGCGGATGGTTTTTTATGCGCGTGCTCTTCCAAAAATGTGATGAGGCGCTCGCGCAACCGATAATAGTCCGAATGCTCCAACACGTCCTTGCGCACGCGCGGCCGCGGGAAATGCACCTCCAGGATGTCGCCCACCTCGGCAGCCGGGCCATTGGTCATGCACACAATCCGGTCGGCAAGGAACAGCGCCTCGTCCACGTCATGCGTCACCATGAACGCGGTTTTTTTGTCCCGGCGCCACAATTCGATGAGCACCTGCTGCAATTCCATCCGCGTGAGCGAATCCAGCATTCCGAACGGCTCGTCCAGCAGCAGCATCTTCGGCGAGAGCGCAAAGGCCCGCGCGATGCCGACCCGCTGTCGCATGCCCTGGGAAAGTTCGGCGGGTTTCCGGTGCATTGCCTCCGCCAACCCGACCACGCTCAAATAATACTCCGCGATCTGCCGCCGCTCCTCCTTGCTGGCGGTGTAAAAAACCTGGTCCACACCCAGCATCACGTTTTCGAACGCCGTCAGCCACGGCAGCAGACAGGGCGACTGAAAAACGATGCCGCGATCCGGGCCGGGCCCGGTGAGTTCCTTGCCGGCGAGAATGATGCCTCCCCCGGTGATTTCGCTTAATCCGGCCACCATGGAAAGCACGGTGGACTTGCCACAGCCCGAATGGCCGATGAGGCACACAAACTCGCCCTTTTTGATGTGCAGGTTGAAATCCTTGACGATGACCGCCGGTCCTTTCAGGGTCGGGTAAATCTTCGTGAGATTGTCAATGACCAGGTAGTCGCTCATGCGTCCACCTCGACGGTTTCCTTTTTGATTTCACTGCGACGGACCGGTTTCTTACGACCGCCGAGCGCGGCACGCGGAATCTCCAGATCCTCCGGTTCAATGTCCGGCAATATCAATTTCCGGGTGACCGTCGTGTGCTGCCCGCCCTTGGAGTTGAGCAGGAATTCAATGATTTCACGGCGGACTTGCTTGAAACGCGGGTCGTGATTAATCGCCTTGCGGTCACGCGGACGGGGAATGTCTATCGGTATTGATGGGCCCAGCGTCGCGCCCGGCCCGGCGCTCAACGGAATGATCCGGTCGGCCAGCAAAATCCCCTCGTCCGGGTCATTGGTGATCATCACGACGGTCTTGCGATCCTGCTGCCAGATGCGGGAAATCTCGTCCTGCAACGTGGCGCGCGTCAGCGCATCGAGCGCACTCAAAGGTTCGTCGAGCAGCAGGATTTGCGGGTCCATCGCCAGGGCGCGGGCAACACTCACGCGCTGCCGCATGCCGCCGGAAAGTTCACCCGGCTTTTTGTCGCGCGCCGGCGTGAGGTTCACCATGGCGATGTATTTTTCGACGTGCGCCTTTCGTTTCTCCACCGTCCAGTTTGGATTTACCGCTTCCACCGCGAGCAGGATGTTTTCAAATACCGTCAGCCACGGCAGCAATGAGTAATTCTGGAAGACCACGCCGCGATCGGGTCCCGGTCCGGTGATTTCGAGATCGTTCAATTTCAGGCTGCCGGCATCCGGCTGGAGCAAACCCGCGATCATCGAGATGAGCGTCGTCTTGCCCGCGCCGGAATAGCCGACGATGGCGACGAACTCGCCCTTGGCGATACTCAAGTTGATGTTCTTGAGCACCGGGCTGCCACCGAACGACTTGCTTACGTTATTGAGTTCCAAAAAGGCCATGTTTTTATGTCTCACGCAAAGGGCGCGAAGGGCGCAAAGGGTTTTTACGGGTGAAATCGGATGTCCCATCAGGTTCAGAACCCTTGCGGCCTTTGCGTGAGCTCACTCTTGAAAATTTTCCAGTTCCGGCGCAGGCTGAAATTCTATGCAAAACATTCAACCCACCCCTCTGAACGAAAACCAACTCTCCAAAATCATCCTTGATGCGGCTTTCAAGGTTCATACACGCACCGGGCCGGGATTGTTCGAATTGGTCTACGAAATCATTCTCGCGCATGAACTCCGCAAACAAGGATTGCGCGTCGAACGGCAGGTGCCCATCCCGATTCGCTACGACGAACTTACCTTCGACGAAGGTTTTCGCGCCGACCTGCTGGTTGAAGCGAAGGTGATCGTGGAGTTGAAGTCCGTGGAAAAACTGGCGCCCCTTCACGGGAAACAGGTACTGACGCAATTGCGATTGAGCGGGCACAAGCTCGGCCTGTTGATCAACTTTGGCGAAGTTCATTTGAAACATGGCATTGAGAGAGTCGTGAACGGTCTGCCCGAGGAAAGTCACGGCAGATTCATCGCCAAGCTTTCGGCTTTTTTTGCGTCCTTTGCGATCTTTGCGTGAGGTTGTCATGCCGTTTTGAAACGGCGTTCCACCAGGCTCATCAAACGGTCGAGGATGAAGCCGACCACACCAATCGTGATGATGCAAAGGATGATGTGTTCGTAGATGAGACTGTTGTATTCCTGCCAGAGGAAGCCGCCGACGCCAGGCCGGCCGGTGAGCATTTCCGCCGCGACAATCACGAGCCACGCAATACCCAGGCTCAACCGGAAACCGGTAAACATGTAGGGCAACGCCGCCGGAATCAGCACCTTGAAGAGCGTTTTCGTGCGCGACAGTTTCAAAACCTTCGCGACGTTCAGATAATCCTGCGGAATGGCGCGCACGCCGACCGCGGTGTTCAGCACCGTCGGCCACATCGAGCAGATGGCAATGGTGAACAACGCGCCGAGTTCGGACGCCTGTTTACCGGCGCCGAGGAACAAAACCAGCCCCAGCGGCAGCCACGCCAGCGGCGACACCGGCCGCAACACCTGGATGATGGGATCAAAAATCCTGGTGAAAGTGGGGGAAAGCCCCAACAGGAAACCAATCGGCGTGCCGATCAGCAGGGCCAGCAGATAACCTTTGGCGACGAGTGTGAGCGAATACCACGTGAATCGTAGGATGCCCTGGTCCATTTCCCCGCGTTTGGCGAAGGGTTCAAGAATGTAAAGCTTGCTGGTCTCCCACGTTTTCAGCGGTGACGGCAGTTCCTTCGCCCAGGTGGCGGCGGAAACCTGCCACAACAGCAAAACCGCCGCAATGCCGATGAGCGGCAGGACCAGCCAGTCGAATTTGAATGTTTTCATAAATGGTTTGCTTCACGCCAACGACGCGAAGGACGCAAAAGAAAAACAGATTCTCCCTTGAAAACCTTTGCGGACCTGGCGGACTTTGCGTGAGGCATCCGGTTCAGCCTTTCACGTTGTTTACGGCAAAACTTTTTGCATAAGCCTCCAGATCGCCCGCCGGGTCGAACGCCACGCCATCAAACAAGGTTTCGTTGTCATTGTTCAGACCGCCATGCGCGTAACCGATTTCCTTCATTGCCTCCTCGTAGATGTCAGTGCGCATGACCTGTTTCGCGATGCCTTCATAATCCGGCGCACCTTTGACGAGTCCCCAGCGGCGGTATTGGGAGAGGAACCATTTGCAATACTTCGGCTGCGGATAATTGCAGTTGCGGCTGCTGAAAATCATGTAATTCGGGTCCTCCTTCTTGCGACCGTCGCCGTAATCGTAATGCCCCTGCAACCGGCCCAGAATGGTTTTGGCGTCGCAGTTGATGTAGGTCGCGCGCGAAACGATTTCGCATTGTTCGGGCCGGTTGTTCAGGTCGTCGAGCCACACGCTCGCCTCGTTCAGCGCCTTCAGCACGGCCTTGACGGTCCGCGGATTTTTGTCGGCAAATTCTGCAAGAAACGCGCAGACTTTCTCCGGATGATCCTTCCAGATGTCCTGCGTGGAAACGGACGTGTAGCCGATGCCGTCGGCGATGGCGCGCGCACCCCAGGGTTCGCCGACGCAGAAGCCGTCCATCTTGCCGATTTTCATGTTGGAAACCATTTGGGCGGGCGGCACGACGATGAGGCTGATGTCCTTGTCCGGGTTGATGCCGCCGGCCCCAAGGTAATAGCGCATCCACATGCCGTGCGTGCCCGGCGGAAAGGTCATGGCGAAGGTCAGCGGCTCGCCCAGATTCTGCGCCTGTTTGACAAAGGATTTCAGCGCCTTCGGGTCATCCGCCACCTTGCCTTTCCATTCCGTTTTCAACGAAATGGCCTGGCCGTTGCGATTGAGCAGCCACGGGATGATCATCGGTTTTTTTGGCGAACCAGCCAGCCCCATCGTCGAGGCGATGGGCATGCCGATGAGCATGTGCGTGGCCTGGATGTCGCCGCTGCTTAGATTGTCGCGGATGGCGGCCCAGTTCGCGCCCTTGCTCACCACGGAATTGATGCCGTATTTCTTGAACAGTCCTTTTTCGTGCGCGATGACTATCGGCGAGCAATCGGTCAGCGCAATCATGCCGAATTTCATCGCGGTGGTTTCGGGCGAGTCATCGGCATAAACACTGCCCACCCAGGTCCGGGGCAGGCCGGCAAACAGCGCGGTGAGGGTGATGCCCTTGACCGCCTGGCCGAGGAATTGGCGGCGGTTGAGATCAGGCCGGGACGAGGTTGTTCTCGGATCGGGTTTGTTTTTCATGGTTGATATTGTTGGTGGAATTGCGGAGGCTCAGCGCCTGGTCGAAAATGTCGGCGCGGAAAACGCGGCGGCCCAGCGCGGCATTGAGCGCCGGGGAATCCGCGCCCAATCCGCTGGTGCGCAACCGTTGCAACACCCACGCCGCCTTGTCCGCGGAAGGTTCATTGGCGTGGTGCCGGTGAAAGACGTTGAAGTTCGGGATGTGCCGCACTTCGCCGTGGCCGAAGTCAAATTCCGCGCTGAACCCGCGTCGTAACGCCGTGGCGGGAACATTCACGTAACCCGGTTGCGCCAGCGTGGCGATGATCTGTTCGCGGTGGTCCGGGGCGTCGCAAAATTCGCAGGCTTCAAGCAGCGCGGCGATCAGTGCGCAATGCGGTCCGGCCTGCTTCTCCGCAAAGTCGCGGCGCACCATCAGCACTTTTTCGGGATGACCCGGCGCGAGTTCCGCGCTCGCGGCCACGCACCAGCCGGCCCGCGATTGCACCGCCACCGAGTTCCAGGGTTCTCCCACGCAAAAACCGTCGAGGTTCCCGGCCTTGAGGTTTGCCGCCATTTGCGGCGGCGGCACCACCACAAGGCGCACGTCGCGATCGGGATGGATGCCCACCGCCGACAGCCAGTCGCGCAACAAAAAATTGTGCGAGGAAAACGGATAAACAACGCCGAAGGTGAAAATCTTCTCGCGGCGACAACGAGTGATCTCTTCGCGCAAGGTCGCGCCATCGCGCACGCCGCGCCGCCATAATTCATTGGAAAGCGTGACGGCATTGCCGTGCAGGTTCAGCACGAGCGCCGTCAGACAATCGCAGGGAATCGAACCGAGTCCGAGCGTGGCCGCCACTGGCATGCCGGCGACGGCATGCGCCGCTTCCAATTCGCCGTGAATGACCTTGTCGCGGATGGTCGCCCAACCGAGCTCGCGGCTCAACACCACGTCCAGGCCGAATTTGCGGAACAGACCGAGTTCATGCGCCATCACGAGCGGTGCGCAGTCCGTCAACGGCACAAAACCGACACGCAACTTCTTTTGCGTCACTTTGGCCTTGGTTGTTTGCAGCTTATTGTACATCCGTGACGGTTTTTCGCCGTCGCATGAGGTTTAAGCGCTCCCAATGCCATGCACCGGATCTGGCGCAATGATTGCTACTCGTAATTTCAATGGAAACGATGAGCCGGATTCATACATGAGCGCACCCCTCGACAGCCGGCAGGTTCGCGCGTTCTGCGCGCTCGCCCGCACAGGGAGCTTCACGCAGGCCGCGCGCGAGCTGCACCTCACCCAATCGGGCATCAGCCACTCCATGAAGGCCCTGGAAGGCGATATCGGGTGTCGCCTTTTGGACAGGCTGGGCAAAAAGGTCGTGCTCACCCAGGCGGGCGAACAGCTTTTGCTTCACGCAAAAAAAATATTGCAGGAAATGGAAACCGCGCGCGAAACGCTGGGGCGCCTCGGCAAGTGGGGACGCGGCCGGCTGCGCCTGGGCGCGAGCACGACGGCGTGCCAGCACATCATTCCGCCGGTGTTGCGCGAGTTCAAGGAAAGCTTCCCCGAACATGCCATCACCATCGAACCGGGCGACACGCCCGAACTCCTCACGTCGCTCCTGAACCAGCGGATTGACCTGGCGCTCTCCCTCGCCAGCAACGAGCCGCAACTGGAGTTCCATCCGCTGTTCACGGATGAACTGCATTTCATCGTGGCCGCGCTGCATCCATGGGCGAAGGCCGGGCGCGTGGAACGTCCGGAAATCCCTCGCCAGAACTACATTCTTTACAACAAACACAGCATCACCTTCCGGCTCATAGAGGATTATTTCCGCCACGAGCAGATGGTGCTGAACACCGTGATCGAGTTGGGCAGCATGGAGGCGACGAAGGAACTGGTGAAGCTGGGCATCGGCGTGAGCATCCTGGCGCCGTGGATTGCGCAAAAGGAAATCGAGGAGGGCTCGCTGGTCGCGCTGCCGCTCGGCCGGCGCAAATTGCAGCGCCGCTGGGGCATCCTCCACTGGCGCGGCAAGCGGCTGAACCTCGCGGAGGAGACCTTCATCGGGTTGTGCAAATCCGCCTGCGGGCCGCTGCGCGTCCGGCCGGATTGATTTGGCTTGGGCAAGCCGTCGGCCATCTGCTAGGGTTTTTGCATGGCAGGCGATGAATTGCTTTTTTCCGCTCCGGAAACGTCACGCGCCGGCCCAAAGGAAACAACCTCGGGCCGTCACCAGCCGCTCGCCGCGCGCATGCGGCCACGCAGCCTGGACGAATTCGCCGGGCAGACGCACATCATCGGTCCCGGCCAGTTGCTCCGCCGCGCCATCGAGGCCGACCGCATCCAGTCATTGATTTTCTTCGGCCCACCCGGCACCGGCAAGACCTCGCTCGCGCAAATCATCGCCCGGCAGACCAAAAGCAAGTTCGAGCGGCTCAGCGGCGTCGAATCCAATGTGGCCGACATGCGCCGCGTGCTCGCCGCCGCCGCCAATCGTCTCGAAAACACCGGCCAGCCGACCATCCTGTTCATTGATGAAATCCACCGGTTCAACAAGGCGCAACAGGACATTCTGCTGCCGGACGTCGAAAGCGGTGTCGTCCGGCTCATCGGCGCGACGACGCACAATCCGTTCTTCTTCGTCAATTCGCCGCTCGTGTCACGATCGCAGATCTTTGAACTGCGCCCGCTGACGGAAGAAGAGCTTTGGTCACTATTGCAACGCGCCCTGGCCGACGCCGAACGCGGACTCGGCTACCTGAAAGCCCAGGCGGACGAAAATGCCTTGCGCCACCTCGCCAAAATCGCCGATGGTGACGCGCGCAAGGCCCTGAACGCCCTGGAAATCGCCGCGCTCACCACCTCGCCGCAGCCCAACGGCGTCGTCCACATTGACCTGGTTGCCGCCGAGCAAAGCATCCAGAAAAAAGCCGTGGTGTACGACGACGAGGATGCGCATTACGACACGATTTCCGCCTTCATCAAATCCATGCGCGGCAGCGACCCTGACGCCGCGCTTTACTGGCTGGCGAAGATGATTCACGCCGGGGAAGATCCGCGCTTCATCGCCCGGCGGATTGTGATTTGCGCGGCGGAAGACGTGGGGCTGGCCGATCCGATGGCATTGGTGCTGGCGAATGCGGCGTTGTCGGCGGCGGAATTTGTCGGCTGGCCGGAGGCGCGGATCCCGCTGGCGGAAGCAACCATTTACATTGCCACCGCGAACAAGAGCAACAGCGCATACAAGGCCATTGATGCCGCGCTGGAAGACGTAAAGTCCGGCCGCACCCTGCCGGTGCCGGAACATTTGAAGGACGCGCATTATAAGGGCGCCGAACGGCTGGGGCACGGTCAGGGCTACGCATACGCCCACGATCATCCGGATCATTTTGTTGCCCAGGATTATCTCGGGGTGGACAAGCGCTATTACGAACCGACCGAGCAGGGCGTGGAAAAGAAAATCAAGGAACGGGTTGAGAAATGGCGTGCGGAATTTATCAAAACCAAAAAAACAAAGTCCTAAACCACGGATGAACACGGATGGGGCGGCTTATTTGAAGTTGGGGCGCGTCACTCCGTGCGCGCCGGGGTTTGCATTCGGACCGGCGGCGGGCAGAGTACTCCGATGAAACGCGAGCAGGCTGCCCGTCCTGCCGATCAATCATGGTTGAATAAATTGAAATTGAGAAACATCAAAAAAACGGGCGACTGCGTTGCCTTCTCCCTCTCCTCCCCAAAAGGAGGAGAGGGCCGGGGTAAGGAGGCCGTTTTGATCAGCCGCCCCTCACCCCGGCCCTCTCCCCGCTCGTTCCTCGCGGGGCGAGGGAGAGCTATTTACCGTCGTTCCACGTTTGATTTAATCCGTGTCCATCCGTGTCCATCCGTGGTTATTATTTTACTTCCGGAAAATGCAAACTGACATTCAAACGGCCAAGGCCACGATGCGAAAACAAATTCGCAACTTGTTGCAAAAAATTTCCCCGGCCGCACACGCCACGCTGTCCGCCCAACTGGGCGACCGGCTGCAGGTGCAGGCCATCTGGAAAAACGCCGGGCCGGTTTTGTTCTTTGCCCCGCTGCCGGATGAGCCGGATTTGTGGCCGCTGCTGGCGGGGACGCTGGCCGCCGGGAAAATTGCCACCCTGCCCCGCTTCGATCCGGCCAGCCAAAGTTATGCCGCCGGCCGGGTGCAAAATTTGCGGAGTGACATTGTGCCCGGACAATTCGGCATCCGCGAACCGGCGGATTCGTGTGCGGAAATCCCGTTAAGCCGGCTCGATTTGATTCTTGTGCCCGGGGTTGCGTTTGATCTGCAAGGGCACCGGCTGGGCCGCGGCCGGGGATATTACGACCGGTTGCTCGCCGGCATCGGCGGCGTGAAATGTGGAATTGCCTTTGACGAACAGGTGGTGAACAACGTTCCGGCCGGACCGTCGGACATGCTCGTGGATTTTATTTTGACCCCGACACGGAGCGTAGAAATTGCGGATTGAAGGACGGCCGATTACTCGTGTTGCTGGTTCATCATGGGCATGCCGCCTTCCCAGCCTTGCGGCGTGTTCCATGGCCGGACCGAATTGTTTTCCGGTTCATTGGTTGCGCAACCGCTGACACTCACAAGCACGACCCCCAGCAAGAGGAACAAGAACCACCTGGCAACCCTGGGTTTCACGTCAGGAAGCCGGATGGGCCGGCGTGACCTCATCGCCTTCTATGACCTCGCCCAGTTTCCAGCCCGGCAGGATGTTGGCAATGCAACGGTTCTTTTCCACGCTGCGAACGATGACTTTGGCAACCAGTTTGCCTTCGCGGCTGACCAACAATTCGCCCTCCTCAATCACCCCCTGGTTTTCGCCAATGTTAAGTACGACAAAATCCCATTTGGGGTCCACCACCACAATCCGGCCCCGGAGGTCGGGACGCAGTTTAACGACGTATTCCGTATTTCCCAAAACCCTTTCAAGTTGATTTGTCAATCGAGTCACGGTGTGCACCAAAACCATTTTCTCTTCACCAGCAATTTCGAGCGCCACTTGCATGTCCTTTACCTGACGGGTAAGTTGGCCAACTCGTTCGGCGGGAACGCCCGTAGCTGCATAAGCGGCCAGCTTGGTCTGCGCGTCATCGCGGTCCGCAGCGGTCTTGGCGAGTTTGTCGGCCAATTCGGTAGCTTTCTTGACCTGGACAGCGGCGGTTTCAACTGCCTTGTCGCGCTCGGCATTTGCATCGGTCAATTCCGTCTGGGTCTGCTTGAGCGTATCCTGAGTCTTCGACAATTCGGCATGCGTTTTGGACGCATCGGCCTTGGCGGCCTGCTTCTGATTGCGTTCATCATCCCGCTGCGAAACCAGCGTGGTGACCTTTTCCCGCACTTTGACAATATTCCACCCGCCGACGAACAAAGCCGCAGCGATGGCCACAATCAGACAAATTCGAGTCAACATGGCTATTTGCTATTTTTCGCACTTTAATCTTTTGCACCCGGCATGTCAACGCCGGTTTGCGTCTTGCCTAATCGCGATTTGGCGCCACCTTCAATGCCGGGCGATTCGAAGGGCCGAACTGGTTTACGTCTCCCGGAATTTAGCTGGATCCGCGCCGGATTTCCCCGTCGATTTCGCCCAAACCCATTGAAATGATTGGTTTTGTCATCCCCAACCAGCTTGCGCAGCGACGGCAGGCTGGCCAGCCGGGGCCTTTTCTGATTTGCTTTGCGCGATGAATCAAACCGCTGTCCGCCAACTGCGCGCGTTGCTGGCCCTGAGCCGCGTGTCGCATTTGCCCACCGTCTGGTCGAATTGCCTGGCGGGCTGGTGGCTGGGCGGCCATGGAAATCTGGCAAAACTGCCGCTGCTTTTTTTTGGCGTGAGCGCACTGTTCACCGGCGGAATGTTTTTGAATGACGCGTTCGACGCGGATTTCGACCGCCAGCGGCGCGCGGAACGGCCCATCCCCTCAGGGGCGATTTCATTGCCGTCTGTCTGGCGCTGGGGGCTGGGATGGCTCGGTCTGGGCGCCTTGTGCCTGATCGCAGCGGGCAAGACGACGGGGCTGCTGACCGT
>Ga0265320_10001177_pt1 | contig 19271 bp, 32 predicted proteins | sample 4827metaG_FD_202087 | JGI IMG/M metagenome (GOLD analysis project Ga0265320, IMG submission 202087) | Rhizosphere microbial communities from Carex aquatilis grown in University of Washington, Seatle, WA, United States - 4-8-27 metaG | ecosystem: Host-associated > Plants > Roots > Rhizosphere >...
GCCGAACGGTGCGCTCGCTGGCGCTGTGCCCGGCATCGCGCAGCAACTCCCAGAGACGGGTCGCCGTCAGCCGTTGCTTGCCCGCCGTGAACGACCGGCGTGACTGCCAGACGATGCCGCCGCCTCTTCGATCGCTTCGCGCGCTGGCGCGGAGCGTGCGGGCTGCGACGACCGGTCGATGGGGACCCGCTTGGCGCGCGCGTATCGACGAATCGTATTGCGAGACAGTCCAAGCTCCCGAGCGACCTCACGGATGGGAACTCCCTCCGCGTGCACCTTGTGCCGAATCACCGCAACCAAATCCATGGGAACCATCCCGGCGAGTGACCCTCGCCCTGCGTTGGCCCTCCACCCGCTTCTTGCAGGTGGGTCAGGCTGTTATGGCCGACCGACCCAAGCCCTCCACGATCGTCGCGAGGTGGGTCAGTTTCTGATGGCCGAGATGGGTCAGTTTAAGATGGCCGAAGACACGCTGCAGTCTATGCCGCTCTCGCATGTCTTTCGCCTCGCTCCTTTGTCGCTGACCAGGATCGGTTCCTTGACTCTTCCGAGCGACCGCGCGTCATCCCTCTGAGCCACCCGGACGAGCACCATGGCGAGGAACTCGCCTACGCATAGTGCGCTGCAGCTCGGACGACTAGCCCACTCGTGCCGATGTCGAACGTCTCCACGATGAGTCGTCCCGCCTGATTTCGATAGTGTAATGCGATGCTGCGGGCGCCGAGGAAGACGTCTACTTGCTCAAAGCGCAGATCGGGGATGAGCCGAAGACCTTTCGCCCAATACGCCCCGACCCTTTCCTTGCCCCGCAGCACGCCCGACGGCTCGCCGGCGATATCCACGATTCGAGGTGACGCCATCTCGAAGTCATCTTCGTAGTGCGAGAGAATGCGCGTCAGGTCGTGGGCGTTCCAGGCGGCGACCCATTCCTCGGCGAAGCGCTCTGCAAACTCGCGGGTGATCGGCGGGCGGTTCATTTCCGTGGGGTACTACCAAGGACGCCGAAGCCTGCCAGGGGCTCGTCGAGCCTTCGGCACGAGTTCACTCGGCACGGGGCTGCATGACGCCGTAGACGACCAGGTTCTCCATCCTTCGGCGGAACCGCCCCGAAAGGGACGAGAGGGCACGTAGCAGCCAGGCATGGGGCACCTCACTCTCCCGACCGAGGCGACGTGCTTCCACCATGAAGGGGCACCTCACGGTCGGTGACCAACCACGCGGGCGGAAGAAGTCGAACCCATCGGGGCGTGCGAACTTCCATTCGGCGTTCGCCTTGGTCAGGACCTTGCCCCAGGCTCGCATGTTCCGCTTGAGGACCTCGGGTGAGATGCTTTCGAGAATCCACCTGCGCATGGATGGTCGCGTGCGGAGCCCATCTGCCAGGGAGGCGACGCGCGCTTCATCGAGGTACACGAGGAGGCCTTCGGTCACGACCACGACCCGTGGGTGGGAAGCGGCGACGCGGTCGAACAGGTCCTCTCGGGCCTGGTCGTCAGCAAGATCGACCGCGACTCGATCGATGATGCAAGCGGGTCTTGCGCTCGCGAGCACCTCCCTCTTTTCGTCGAGAATCGCTGCTCGATCGGCTTCGATCCAGACCAGCGAGGAGGGAAGCGGTAGGCGGTAGGGGCGGACGTCGAGACCTGCCGCCAGGTTCAGCACGGCATCGGCGTCAATGGTCCGAATGTTGTCGAGGATCAGCTCGTCGAAGACCTTCGTGCGCACAGCCAGCGCCCCGGCGAGCCCGCGCGCTCCCGGATGTGCCCCCGCAACCGTCGCCATCCCTTCCGCGATCTTCCGCCCGCGCTCCCCCGCCAATCGTCGTGCGAAAGGATCGACGAACAAGGCGTCGGGGCGCTCGGATTCCAAGGCTCGATGGAAGGCGACCCATCGAGCGGTGTCAGAGACGTCCTCCATGAGCAGCGTTGCAGGCGCGCTCATGCCGTACCCCGCGATCGCATCGCGGCACGCATCAAGGGCACCGGGGACTGTGCAGGGTAGCCATGGCGCCACAACCTCGACGACGGCACCAGCACGGCGACCGACATGCCATGCATCTCGATCGTGGCGAGGGCGAGCGGAATCCCGTAGTAGGACACGGGCACCAGGTCGGTTTGCGGGGCGGGTGCCGAGGCCTGACGCGTTGCGACGCGGGCGTGCGCCTGCTGGTAGCTTTCACCCGTCGCCGCCATCCTGGCCCGAACCTCGGCGCGCAACTTCTTGTGGGCATGTCGATTCGCCATGGCTCTCCTCGATGATCAAACTCCGCCCCGGCGCAGAGCGAACAAGTAGAGGGAGGTGCGGAACCGAACCCGAAGGGCCAAGCCCTCTTCGCTCTCGTCATTTGCCATGCCGGGCGGCTTGAATGAGCAGGACTCGGGAGAGCCTCCGCCGCAGGGTAGGCGCTGCCTCGCGGTCGTCAAGGTCCCGAGACGCATCGCGACCCAAGGTCAGCCAACCGCATCACACACCTTGAGCTCTGACCCACCCATGAACATCCTCAAGCCTCACGTTTCGCTGAACGTCGCCAGCGTGGAGGCGTCGGTCGCCTTCTACGCGAACCTGTTCGGCACTCAGGGCAAAAATCATCGGCCGGGTCACGCCAGTTTCGATTTGAGCGCGCCCTCGCTCTTCTTGGTGCTCGACGAGAAACCCCGCACCGGCGTCAACGCGGATCACTTTGGCGTGTTGCTGGCCTGGGAGTCGGATCTGGACGAAGCCGCCGTTCGGCTCCAGCGTGCGGGGATCACCTCGACTCGCGAACGCTTCAAGATCTGGTCGCGAGACCCCGACGGAAACGACTGGGAGTTCTTCGTCGTGCCCAGCAAACCTGCATCGGGGTAGTCGTGCGGTCGGCTACTGGGGCGCCGCCCAGGAGCATGCCACCCCCATCTCTATCATCGAGCTGGCTCCCGAGCCTCACGCTCCCTGCGCACGAATTGAAAGCTTCCGACTTCCGGGGGCTTGCCCCAAGGTGGGGACGTGCCGACCGAACGGTGTCGCTTCGCTAGTGCCCTTGCTCGTCGTCCGAGATGCCGCCGGGGCCATCGACTTCTATGCGCCGACACTCAGCGCTCAAGAGATCGTCCGCCAAATCAACCGGCGCCGCGAGGCTGTCTCGCACGCCGACCTACAGTAGAGAGCAAGGATGGGAAGACAGGCAGCCGTCGTGCTTTACGTGCTCGCGCTGGTAGCCGTGGTGGTCGGAGTGGACGTCCTGTTCTTCAGGAATCGGTTCTGGGAGCGGCTGATGGTGAACGTCGGAATCGTCCTGGTGTTCGCGGCGTTCTATTTGAGGCTCCTGAAGCGTCCATGAGCGCTGCCGCTGCAAGCGGCTGCGCCCTCGCTCGGTGGCCTCGCCTGTCTTTCCGGTCCCGGATGAGCCCCTCGCAAGTTGACTCGGCGGCGGATGGACACCTCACCGGCGAGTAACATGACGCCGATGCTTCGCCTTCTCGTCAACATCGATGTCAACGACATCGAGCGCGCCGTCGCCTTCTACACTGATGCTTTCGCGTTGACCGTCGGCAGGCGTTTCGGGAACGACGCCGTGGAGCTTTTGGGCGCGGCGGTGCCCATCTACCTGCTCGCGAAAGCCGGCGACTCGACCGCCGCCCCGGGCGCTTCCGCCGTCCGCACGTATCGCCGGCATTGGACGCCTGTGCATCTCGATTTCGTGGTTGACGACATCTCCGTCGCCCTGAGTCGTGCGGAGAGCGCTGGAGCCATGCGCGAGAGCGAGATCAGCAAGCACCCCTGGGGGAGCCTGGCCCTGCTCGCCGACCCCTTCGGTCATGGTTGCTGCCTCATCGAGTTCAGCGAGCGGGGGTACGACGCCATCACAACGGGATGACGGCTCCCTTTGGCCAAGGAATATTCTCGATGGAGATCGAAGCGAGACGATGAAACGTCACTGCGCAAGACGAGACCTGTTGTGCGGCGTTGGGGCGACGTTCGCAACGGCGTGCGTGCGTAGAGCGGGCCTCTCGCTTTCACGGACGGCAACGCCCGCAACCGCGCTCGATCAGGTCGAGACATCTGTGGGAGGGCGCGTCGGCGTGTTCGCCATCGACACCGGCAGCGGCGAGCAGCTCGCGCACCGTGCCGACGAGCGTTTCGCGCTGTGCTCCACCATCAAGTGGGTTCTGGTTGCCGCACTTCTGGCCCGAGTTGATCGCGGACAGCTCTCGATGGACGAGCGAGTGCCCTACGGGGCATCTGACCTTCTCGAATACGCACCGACGACGCGCGCACACGTCGCTGACGGCTTCATGACCGTGGAAGCCCTTGCGAAGGCGGCGATTGCCAACAGCGACAATACTGCCGCCAACCTGCTTCTGGCGAAGGTTGGTGGCCCCCCGGGCCTCACGCTCTTCACACGGCAACTGGGCGACGCCGTGACGCGGCTCGATCGCAACGAGCCAACGCTCAACGAAAATGTCCGAGGTGATGCTCGCGACACCACGTCCCCAAGGGCGATGGCGAACCTCATGCGCTTGGTGCTGTGCGGCGACGTTCTGTCGCGAGCCAATCGCGATAGGCTGATCGCTTGGCTGCATGCGTGTGAGACGGGCGCGGAGCGTTTGCGGGCTGGGATTCCGGCGGCATGGATCGTCGGGGACAAGACGGGCACGGGCCAGCGTGGGGCGTTCAACGATGTCGCGTTCGTCGTTCCGCCTGGGTATGCGCCGATCGTCATCGCGGCGTACCTGAACGACAGTGCTTCGTCGCTCGCTTCACTGAACGCGGCGCACGCCGAAATATCAAGGAGCATCGTGCGGCTCTTCGTCCCGAGCGGGCCCCGTCTCGACGCTCACCGGGGTTGAGGCCCAGCGTCGGACTTCGCACCCTTCGAACGTCGCTTTCGTGAGCGCGTCCACGGCAACTCGAAGAACGTGGATGGGGCCTCAGCGACTCGAACTGGAGAACGTTCCTCGCCGGAAATGGGCTAGTCAACTCGCCGATCCTCGAACGATGAGAGACGACCGCACCGAGTCGTTCTTCAGATGAAGAAACCCTTGGCGCTCCGGGTCCGCCGTGAAGCTGGCCAGGGCCTCGTCGCTCGGAAAGCGCACGAGGTGGATTTCGTAGGGCAGGTCGATCGAGCCGGCGATGACGCACTCCGGGTTCGGGCGTAGCCGCAGAAGAAGCTCGCCGCCGTGCTTGCCGATGAGGGGGATGGCCACCGCCTCGAACTCGTCGAAGACGCGCTCCATGCCGGCATGGATGTAGACGATCTGCGTGATGACGACCAAGGCCCTCCGAGACTACCCAGTGCCGCGCCGACGAGCGTCCAGGATCTTGTTCGGGCGTCGAGGTGGTCCGCCTCGTCCAGCATCTTGCAAACGCCGTACAAGGCAGCGTCGGCGAGCGTGGGAGTCTCGCCGAAGAGAAACTTGCGCGCGCCGAGGGTCTGCAAAGTTGGAGCGAGCAGCTTTCGCGCCTTTTGAACGAGCACCCCTTGGTCGCGCTGCCACGCGTCCACACAGCCAGCGCCGAACTTGCGCTCCTTGATGAGAACGTAGAGCGCGCGATCTCCTGGCGTGGGCCAGGCTTCGCGGACGGCTGGCGACCCGATTCGGAACATTACGTCCTCCAGGGGACCATCGACGAAGTCGGCGTAGGCCCAAATGGGCCCCTGCCACGGTGGCGGAACCAGTCGCGCGCCTGCCTCGCCGACCAGCAGGTACTCGCAGATGTCGCGCGACTCGGTGATGGCGCGACCCGAGTCGTCCACCAGAACCGGGACGTAGGCGTAGCCTCCGGTGGCCCTCGCGATGTCGTTTCGGTCGCTGTACGGCACCTCAATGAGGTCGTAGCGAGCGCCCAGCAGGTCGAGCACCATCTGCACCTTTCGCGCGAAGGGGCTGTAGCGAAACCGAAAGAGCTTCATCGTTCAAGAGTCTAGGAGCAGCGCGTACTGCGTCCACCCCCGAGGCCACCGACTCCAAGGGAGCGCCGGAGGTTGGAACGGAGCGCGGGAGGATCTAACGTCCGCGGGGTGACCGACTCCGATCGAATTGCCGCCGCCATCGAGCGCTACTTGCGCGAAGGAAAGCACGAGCCCGACCATCCTGAATGGCCAGGCAACTTTCTGGACCGCTGTCGTCGAGGGCACGAGGAACTCGTGGCGGCACTGGTGGATGAGGTCCGCACGCGGGCGACGGGGCGAGAGCATGCCCCGGTTCCCCAGGACCTCGACGTCGTCTCCTGGACCCGTCGGAAGATGACGCCCATGGTCAAAGCCTGCTTTCTGCGGTCGAGCGTGAACCCGTCCTGAAGCTACTGGAGAAGTCGGTCGTCTTTCTAACCGCCGCCAACATCGAGTCGGTTCTTCGCGATCAGTCGTGGCTCCGCTCTGCATGGGACCTGGCCAACCTGTATCTGTCGAGCGTGGACGCGGAGCTGCTCGGTCCTTCGGCGCCGTCGCTCTTGGGCTTGAGCCAAGCGACCAGTTGCTACGTTTCGGCGGATTATTTTGGCGAACAGCGTCGCTTCGACGACTACGTCATCCACGAGGCGGCTCACGTCTTGCATAACTGGAAGCGGCGCAACACGGGGCTGCCGGAGACGCGGACACGCGAATGGCTCTTGGAGATCGAGTTCAAGAAGCGCGAGACCTTCGCGTACTCCTGCGAAGCCTACGGCTGGATCGTCGAGCACGCTCGAACGCGCGGGGAACGGATCGCCATGGGCCAGGAGTACGCGGCTGGCGTCGATCGCTTCGGGGATGAAGACCTCGACGCGAGCGAATTGGCCAGCATCGTCGCTGACGCGTGCGAGGCACGGAGCGGATGGAAGGTGATCCTGCGTCGCTGCGCCGCTGAAAGGAGGCGTCGTCGCGAGACGGTCCCTCCGCTCGCCCAGGGGCGCGAGGAAACGGGTTGACGGATGGCGGGGCGCCCCTTCAGTCGGCTCACTTCGTTCCCCGACCCGGACTCCAGAGGAGCGTCGGCACGATCGACATGCCCACGAAGAGGCTGTAGGCCCGAGTCGAGGGGAAGTATCCGACGTCCCCGCCACAGTCGAACACCAGCCAAGGCTTGGGGCTGTGGGTGATGCCGAAGAGCAAGCCGCCGTCGCGACTGGCGATGGGCGCGGCGTCGGTGAAGTAGTACGCCTCCACCATGATCCCGAAGGGCGGAAGAAGGTTCCCAGACAGCGCCAGGGCGACCCACTCCTGCGGTCGCGGACTCTGGACCCGCCACACGTTGAGGCCCAGGTTGAGGTCTGCGTGAAGCCAACCGAGGTCTTTAGTGAGGTAGCCCGCGAAGAGCGTGTCGTAAGTTCGCAAGTAGCCCTCGCCTCGAAAGGTCGGAATGCTGGCGACGGCCGAGAAGGAGAGTGACGGAAGGGCGTCATGCTGATCGAGCACGTGGAACTTCACGCCCGGGGTCACGTCGTCCAAGTACTGCGCGGGGACAGTGCCCCGGGCAAGGCTGTAGCCGTTGCTCCCGACTTGAAGCTGCGCCCACTCGGCGACCGTCAGCTTGGCGAGGAACGGGAACGTCCACTGGCGCCCCGCGCTGTCGATGCGGCGAAAGAGGACGCCGGCTTCCAGCTCGAAAGCCCCAGGCGGAACTAGGTCTGCGGTGCAGGCGATCGTCGGGCGGCACGGAAGCGTCCGCGTGTCCCCGGGAGACTCGATGGCCAAAGCTGGGTGCGCGACACCAAGCAGAGCAACCGCACCCGCCGCAAGGCCTGGCGTCGAACTGGGCAAACGCATTGCGTTCAACGCACGTAGGTCTTGATGACATCGACGAGGTCCTTGGCGGCGCGCGCCTTGTTCGAGTCGGCGTCCGGATCGACGATGTGCGAGCGGACATGCCCTTCGATAACCTCGGCGGTGAGACTGCCGATGGCCCCTCGGCACGCGGCGAGCAGGTGCATCACCTCCCCGCATTCGCGCTCCTCTTCCAGGGCGTGCTCGATCGCCTCCACTTGACCACGAATCCGACGGACCCGGTTGAGCAGCTTCTCTTTCTCGCGTGCAGTGTGCCCCATGTGGGGATAGCATACCCCCCATGGTATCCCTGGTCGAGAGGTTGCGGCACGAGCACGACCACGGCGTCTCGAAGAGCCAGCACGAGGTCCGGACGCGCTGGGTCGTCCTTCTGACCTGCGCCATGATGGTCGGGGAGTTGATCGTTGGATACCTGACCAACTCGCTCGCTCTGACGGCGGACGGCTGGCACATGGCCACCCACGCCGGGGCGCTCGGGATGGCGAGCCTGGCCTACTGGTTTGCCCGAACCCGATCGCGGGAAGCTTCCTTCACCTTCGGGACGGGCAAAGTGCACGCGCTCGCCGGCTACACGAGCGCCATCGTCCTGGCGGTCGTGGCCTTGTGGATGATGTACGAGTCGGCTTCGCGACTGCTGAATCCGGTGCCCATCGCGTTCGGTGACGCGCTTCCGGTGGCGGTCCTTGGGCTCCTGGTCAACCTGGCCAGCGTCAAGCTTCTGCACGTAGAGCACGACCACGCAGACCATCAGGACCATGAAGACGACGATCCCAAAGGCCACCATCACGGGCACGATGACGACCATGAGCATCATCACGGCGACCACAACCTGCGCGCTGCCTACGTCCACGTTCTTGCCGACGCCTTCACCAGCGTCTTGGCGATTCTGGCGTTGATCGGCGGGAAGTACTTCGGATGGCGAGTGCTGGACCCGCTGATGGGCATCGTGGGCGGCGTCGTCATCTCGCGCTGGAGCCTCGGTCTGTGCCGAGGAGCCGCTCGCCAACTGCTCGACATGGTGCCGTCCAGCGAACTTGCTCTGCGGATCCGCCAGCGCCTGGAGGCTGTGCCCGGAACCCAGGTGGTCGATCTTCACGTTTGGGAGATCGGACCCAACGCTCGCGCATGCCTTGCCTCCGTCGTCTCGACACAAGGGCGGTCGCCGTTGTCGTATAGCGATGACCTGAGGCACCATGAGGCGCTCGCGCACGTGACGGTCGAGGTGCACGCCGACCAGGCGAGCTGATACTTCTGCGTTGTGGTCGTCTTTCGCTGCACCCGCAAGCTGCTGCGCCATCTGGACAACGAGAACGTTCGCGAGCCGCCGACGTCCACGACGCGCTTGGGCGACTGGTTCGCCAACCTGGTCATCCTGCGGCGGCAGCACCTTGTCCTCGCGGTCAGCGGCATGACGCTGCTGCCCGTCCTGGTCCCCGCTGCGCCGTACAAGACCATGATCGCCCGATTCGCCGAAGCAGCGGGCCAGGTTCTTCGAGCCCTGAAGATCGAGGAGGCCAAGGTCCGCGCCGAAGAGAGCGCCATCCGCGACTACGTCGTGACCACGACCAACGACCGACGGGTGCTGGGATCGATGAACGACTTCGCTTTCATGATGGAAGCGTACGTAGAGGATCATTCGCTCTTGGAGGCAGCGCTCGAGTTGGCGGAGTCGCCGTGCAGCCCGCTCGGGATGAAGAACCCACGCGAGGCCACCATGGCGCTGTTCTCGACGCCAACGCTGCGGCTGGTCAAGAGTTGATGGCCAGCCCCGGGATATTGGCGATGCTGGCTGTCGCACTACACTGGGTTCCTGTGAGCTGTCATTCGCGCCCGTGGATGCGTCTGGCGCGATTGCTCGTCGCCTGCTTGGCGCTCGTGTTGGCACGTCCCGCGCTTTCGGTACCGGGCGTCTTCGAGGACCTCGTCCTGGTCGACGGCATGCGCGCCTCTGCCGAGGCGCCGTCTACCACGGAAGAGACCCGGTCGAGCGCATCGCGAGTCCTGTCGCGACAGACCCCGACGGCTCAAGACGTCTCGCCTGACGAGGTACGCGCTCTGGCCCCGCTCCAGTCGCCGCGCGCACTCATCGCCCGGAAGTATCTTCGGCACTGCTCGCTCCTCTGCTGAGACCCACGACGCTCGTTCGTCGTCCGCGCAACAGCAAAGGAGAGAGAGCATGTCGAGACGGGCTCGACGTGACCGCGTCGTCGCGTGGTTTCGTCGCTGGATTGGGTCACCCATTCGGCGCCTTCTTTGGCGTGCGTTGGGCGCGCTCGCGATCGGGTGGGGCGCCGGGTTCGGGCCCCAGATCGCACCGCCCCCGCCGCGACCGCCTCCGCCCATCGAGCAGGTGGTTGAAGACGGTGAGGCTCTGGCGAAGGAGTAACCGCAGAATCGTTGCAATTGCCCGCAGAAGCCGATTCTCGGAATCAATCAACGTCCATGATGGGACGCACTTCCACCGTGCCGCCGCTTTGAAGCACCGGGCATCCCTTGGCCAGCTCTGTCGCCTCCGCCAGGCTCGACGCGCTCACCACGAAGTACCCCCCCATCACGTGATCGCCGCCGCAGGTCCCATCGATAACCCTTTTGTCCGAGCCGGTGACGCATGCTCCGCCGGCTTCGAGCTGGGCTCCGGTCACGGAGTGCCCTGCCGCATTCATCGCCTGGGCCCACGAATGCCACTTCTCGCCGCTCTCTCGCGCTTGATCGGGCGAGCGGGGCTTCGCCAGCAGATGTTTCGGCGCCCAGAACAGCAGCATGAACGACTGCATCGGCGACCCTCCGACCAGGGCACCACCTTACGAGCAAGGTCGAGCCGATGCCAATCGAGAAACCGATGACGCGCCAAGCGAGTTCAACACCATCCGGCTGGTCCCACGAGGCTGCAAACTGGCATATCGGAGAGCGTTTGCGCCTCGGGTGGCGCCCCGACGACGCTGATGATGCTCGCCTCCAGCTGCGGCGATCCAGGCAGTGGTGGGCGACCGAACCGTCAATCTGCCGGACCTGCGGCGATGAATAGGGTTCTACCAGACCGACGGCGAGCCCAGTAGCCGGACGGGGCTCGTTTGAACGCATCGAGATGACCGGTATTCTTCCAGCGCACATGGCTTCAGCAAGGGACAGTCCGCTCAACTACCCTCCGAGGTAGGGTCCCTTCACCTCACCCCAACCCCACTTCGGCATCGGAGCCTCGCCGTTCACATCTGCACCGGGCTGGGAGTTGATCACAGCCAGGCGTGTTCCCCATTCGAGGTACGCAACCAAAGCGGACCGAAATTCCGGGTCGCTCGGCACGCCGATCTCGTCGGCGCACTGAAGCAGAAGTTGCATCCAACGGGCGCGCTGCTCCTCGGTCAGCGTTCGACCCACGTGGCGGTGAATCATGTTGGCGTGCCCCCCGTGCCGTTCGCTGTAGGTTTTCGAACCGCCGAAGACCTCTGCCACGAAGGCTGCGACGTGCTTCACGTGCTCGGACGACATGTTCGCGAAGACCGGCGCCAGGACGGGATCGCTTGGCACCTTTGCGTAGAACGTTTCGAAGAGACGTTCGAGGGCGGCCATCCCTCCCATCCATTCCAGGAGAGTCGGTATTGGTTTTTGGGGCACGACTGGTCTCCTTTCACCGTTTTGCGCCATTGCGACCAGCATAGCGAGGTCACGTCGTAGTGACCCCTCTCTTGGATGTTCTTCACGAACGGTTGGGGGTGCTCGTTCAGAACAATGATCGAGGCGCCGCCGCCGCCGCCGCGAGCGAGGCGAGCGCTTGACGTTTTAGCATTCGGCGCAATATTTGACCCCGTGAGCCGTTCGTCCGCCAGCGTCGATGTCTTTCACGCCATCGCCGACACCAACCGCCGAGCCATGCTGGACTTTCTCGCGCGGGGTGAGGCGCCGGTCAGCGCCCTCGTGGAGCACGCTGGACTGTCGTACTCCGCCGTTTCTCAGCACCTTGCCGTCTTGCTCGACATCGGGTTGGTCCGTCGCCGCCAGGATGGTCGGCGGCGTCTCTACCGGCTCGACCCCAAGCCGCTACGCGAGGTGCATGAGTGGGCCAGCCATTACGAGAAGTTCTGGCGAGGCAGACTCCAGCGCCTTCGCGCCGTTCTCGACGAGGAAGCATGAAGATCGACATTCGATTCGACGAGTTGTTCGCCAAGCCCATCGACGCCGTCTGGCGCACCGTCACCGACCGACGGATTCTCGCGCGCTGGCTAATGGACAACGACTTCGAGCCGCGCGTGGGCCACAAGTTCAAGCTGCGCGACCCGCCCACCTCGACCTGGCGCGGCTGGGTCGAGTGCGAGGTCCTCGAACTGGACGCCCCACGGCGAATGGTCTGGTCGTGGAACAGCGGCATGGACGGCGAGATCACCACGCGCCTCACCTTTGAGCTGCGTCCGGACGGGGACGGGACCCGACTTACCCTCTGCCATGGCGGCGAAGCGCTTCCTGCCCAGGGAGAATCGCTGCATGCAGGCTGGACGCGAAAGATCGGCTTCCTCTCACGCGTGCTCGGTCCCGACTATGCAAGACGAGTGGCCTTCCGGGCATCGTCGCGACAAGTGTTCAAGGCCATCGCGACGGTCGAAGGGCTTCAGGGCTGGTGGACGACCCTCGTCAGCGGATCGGGCAGTTCCGGCGGCGAGCTGCGCTTCGAGTTCGAAGGGCTGAAGGAACACATCATCATGCGGGTGGAAGAAGCGACGAGCCCGTCCTCGGTGCGGTGGACCTGCGTCGAGCACACAGAACTCGACGATTGGGGCGGTACCCAGGTGACGTTCGACATCGCGCCACGCGGAGCGGAGGGATGCGAGCTGAGCTTCCGACACGTGGGGCTGAGTCCCAGTTTCAACTGCTACGAGATGTGCGAGGACGGCTGGGAACATTTCCTGACGAGTCTTGTCGGCTATGTTGATCGGGGCGAGGGAACGCCGTTCGGCGCCGAAGTGCGCCCGAAGAAACGCGCGTCTCGGGCCGCGAAGACGTCAAAAGGAGACGCGAGGGACCGATGACTGAAATCCAGTGCCGCTGCGGAGCCATTCGGATCGAACTCACCGCCGAGCCCATCGCCCAGTTCTTCTGCCAGTGCGACGATTGTCAGGCGGTTCACGGCGCCGCCTATATTCCGGTCGCAATGTTTCCGGCGCCTGCCGTCAAGGTGACGAGCGGCACGCCCAAGGCGTGGAGGCTCAGGGCGACTCCGCGCACGACGTGCCCCGAATGCGGCACGCGCATCTTCGCCGAGGTGCCCGGGATGGGGGTTCGCGGTGTCACCGGCTTTCTCCTGCCGAAGGGCACCTTCCAGCCCAAGTTCCACATCCAGTGCCAGTTCGCGGTGCGCCCCGTCAAAGACGACCTTCCGCACTACAAGGCGTATCCTGCCCAATTTGGCGGTTCGGACGAGACCGTTGATTGGTGAGCCGATCCTCGCGCGCGATGCGACCCTCGACGAGAGCCCCGAAGACGGCCGCGGGCGCACTCCGTGACGGGTCCGGATGGGCGAGTCAGTGAGCTTCTCGACAGATTGCGATTCGATCCAAAGCTTCTTCCGGTTGTTCGCGCCTGCGAGGAAAGCGCCAGCATAACTGGGCCAGGAAGTTCGGTTCCGCGGTTCCCGACCGTACCATGGGTCGCCCGCGACGGGCCTTCGGAGCCGCGTCTGCGGACACCGCTGGAGAGTGCATCCGCTCGGTAGGAGCCGAAGAAGTGGGCCCCATCCAACGAACCTCGCCGCTTCCGGAGAAAGGTGCTCATCCGAGCCTGAGCGCCACGCGGGCTCGAAACGCCGCCCCAGCACGCCGCGCCGGTAAGGGCACTACCCGAGTGGTACTCAAAGTCGCTTGAGTACCACTTTGAGTACCACTTTTGGGTGTTCGGCCGTAACGGAGGGATCGTCCGGGTAACGCCAAGTTGGCGAAATCCCTTACTCTGTCACCAAGCGAAACACCTCGAAACGCCCCTGTCGCAACTTGACTGAGTAGCGGCCAGGGATAGCGACGCCGCCCTGCCGCCAGACCCGGTCGGCGCGATCTGATCACCGGCTTCGACACGGCGGCGGTCCGCCTCTTGTTGCCCGGAATGTACGACCTCAGCCGGTTCTCCGGAAGTCGAGCCTGTTCACACGACCGCGTCTTTTGATGGCCTTCACGGCGCGCGCCCGAACGCCTTTGCTCGCCGGCTTGGCCGCGAACTTCTGCTTCTCTTTCGTGAACGGGTTGATGCCCTCTCGCGCAGGACGGGCTGGCTTCTTGACGACGACGAACTTCGCGAAGCCGGGCAGGACGAAGACGCCGCTCTTCTTCAGCTCCTTGTGACCGATGGTCACCAGCGTCTCAATGATCGCCTTCACGTTCTTGCCGGAGATGTCCTCGCCATTGGCGTCGACGATCGCCTTCAGAATCTCACTCTTCGAGAGCGGCTTGTTCTTCTTCGAGGTCGCGGGATTCGCCATGGTTGGTGGTGCTCCTTGGAACGATCGAGGAAAGCGCACGGGGGGCGGCATCGTCAATGGGCACGGAGGCTCAAGGACCGGGGAACCCGCGCAGTAAGGCGGGGTGGGGCGAAAGCCGCGCCTGCGGAACGCTTCGACCCACCGCGCGGGCGCCGAGACGCCTGGGCCACTCGGCAAGCGCCGCGCATTCAGGCCGTGATAGGTCGTGGAAATGGCTCGTCCAGACGGGGTCGGCATCGTCATCGCCCCGCATTGGAGAATTGTCCCGATGCTGGGCGCCGACGACGGCGACGAGGTCCGGCTCGTCATCGACCCCGGCCCCGGGTTCGGGGACGGCACGCACGAAACGACGCAGCTCTGTCTTCAGGCGATAGCCGCGCTCGCCCGGCGCTCCGGGCCCTTGCGAATGTTGGACTTCGGTAGCGGGTCGGGAATCCTGGCCATCGGCGCAGCCAAACTCAGGGCTGTCGTCGACGCCGTCGAGATCGATGTCGCTGCGGCCGCGCACGGAGAGCGCAACGCACGCGCCAACTGCGTCGACGATCGGATTCGCCATGCGCGGGCGCTCGAGGGCACCCGGGCTCCGTTCGATCTCGTCGTGGCCAACATTCTGCGTGCAGTCCTCCTCGAGTTCGCGGACGCGCTCGTGGCGTGCCTGACCCCCGGAGCGACGCTGGTCCTGTCGGGCCTTGTCTCGACGGACGTGCCGCAGGTGAGCGTGCGCTATGCCTCGCTGCTTGGTGAGAAGCAGCCTGAGGTGTACGAGCGTGGCGACTGGCGAGCGCTCGTGTGGCGCCGCGTCCTCCTCAAGCCCGGTGCTTGCGCTGAGTCAGCGTCAAGAGCCACATGAACACGACGACCGCAGATCTGGCGGGTGCGCTTCTTTTCGGTCCCAGAGGCGCGAAAACTTCGCCGCTAACGGAGATGACGGATCCGAGTCAGGCCGCTCATTGATGATTTTGCGCGACAGTTTGAGGCAGACTCTGCTCCGTGTCGGACTCATTTGCGCTGTAGCGATTGCGGCGCTTGTCGCCTGCGGCGCACGTTCCGGTTTGTCGTATAGTGGCTTAGGCGAGGGCCTTACCAATACGAGCGTCGGCACAGACGGCGCCGCAGGAGGGCGGGTCGACCCGGGATGCAGCCAGTCCGGATCCTCAGTGCCGATCTACGCGATCGATGAGACGAACATGCTCATGCGATTCGACCCCCAGACGGCCGTCTTCTCGACCATCGGCCGCGTGGATTGTGGGCCAATCGCAAGCGCGGCCCCAAGCGTCACGCCGCGCGGAAGTTTCCTGGAGCCTGACGGCTCGAACGACGGATTTCTCGTGTGGAGGGGTTTGACGGCAATGCCGAGGCCTTCACCGGGGACGGCCTCGGGCACTTGTTTTGTCAAGGTGCCTTCGCTTTGGACACGAGCGTAATCAATAGGTTAACCCGGCTTCGGGGCAGTTCACTCGCATTGGTCTTTTCCGATCGGACCGAACGCGCCGATTACCGCGTTTGCGCCGTGGGGCGGCGACTTTTACATTTTCCGCGGTGACACGGGTCCAACGGACGCGGCCGTTCTACGGTACTGTCCGCGGAGCGGGTCGACGACCCGTGTCGCCACTTGGCCGCACGTGATCACGCTCGCCGCCGTTCAAACGACGGCGCCGACGGAATAACAAGCCGACTTGGGATGCGGGTCTGACGGAGGCCTTTTCCTGCGTCAGCCGACGCATGGACTCATCGTGGCCCGCGCGGGCTTTTTCGAGATTAGCCCGGGCAACTCTGGCGGAATCGCTCGTACCGGGCCAAGCGGAGCCGTTCAAGCGCTGCGTACACTGGCCGCGGGCGTGCGGGTGAAGCGAAAGTGCGGTTCGCGTAAGCGCTCGCCGTCCAGGCGTCGCGCGTGCGCGGCAATGAGGTCGCTCCGCGTAACAATCCCGATGACGCGGTCTGGTTGGTCCCGGGCGACGACAGGAAGCCGCCCGACGTTCTCGCGTACCATATGATCGACCGCATCCCGGAGCGACGAATCGTCGAACACGATTGCGGCCGGCCGCTTGACGACGCCGCGCACGGTCGCGGCAGTCACACTGCCGTCGAACAGGTCGCGCCGCGTGATCACTCCGACGAGACGGTCGTCATCGTCGACCACGGGAAACCCCTGGTGTGCCGACCCCTCTGCATGGGTCGCCATCCACACGCGGACGTGCTCGATCGTGTCGTCAGCGCGCAGGACCACCACCGGGGCTGCTGCGGCGTCGGACACGAGCATCTGATCGAGGAAGTCCGCCACGTAGTCGCTTACAACACGCACACCGCGACGGGCGATCTTTTCGGTCATGATCGAGTGCCGCATCAGCATCGCTGAAACGAGGTACGCGGTGGTGCAACCGCCGAGCAGTGGCAGTAGCCCCATGGGCTGACGCGTAGTCTCGAAGGCGAAGACAACGGAGGCGAGGAGCGCGCGCGAGGCCCCCGCGAAGAGCGCCGCCATCCCGACCAGGGCAGCGACCCGCACATCGACACCCGCGGACGGAAGCGCCCACGCGGCAGCCGCGCCCAGTGCCGCGCCAAGCCCTCCGCCGATCGTGAACAGCGGCGCCAGCGTACCTCCGGACGTTCCCGTGCCGAGCGACAGCGCCCAGGACACCAGCTTCAACGAACAGAGCACGACAACCGCCTGCGTGGTGAGGGCCCCCTGAAGGATGCGATCAATGTTGTCGTACCCGACGCCCATGGTGTGTGGCGACACCCAGCCAACAATGCCGACGACAATGCCGCCGAGCGCCGGCCACCACATCCAGTGGATGGGAAGATGCTCGAAGGCGTCCTCCACGGCGTACACCGCACGCGTGACAAGCATCGACGCCACCCCAGCAACCGCCCCCATCCCCACGTAGACGGCTAAGGCGGCGCCGCTCGGCGAGGCCACGGTCGGCATGGTGAAGGCGGGCTGTGAGCCGGACAAGGCCACGTGCACGCCGCACGCCGCCACGCTGGCGAGAGCCACGGGGACGATCGATCGCAGGCGATACTCGAAGAGCAGGAGTTCGATGGCGAGCAAAACGGCGCTGACCGGGCTGGCGAATGTCGCGGACATCCCCGCGGCAGCCCCGGCGGCGAGCAGTGTCTTGCGCTCCTCGGCCGAGACGCGGAGGACCTGGCCAATGAAGGAGCCCAGCGCTCCGCCCGTCGCGATGATGGGGCCCTCGGCGCCGAAAGGGCCCCCCGTGCCGATCGAGATGGCGGCGGAGAGCGGCTTGAGAAAGGTAACTCGCGCCGGGATGCGGCTCTCGTTGAAGAGCACCTGCTCCATCGCCTCCGGGATGCCGTGGCCGCGGATGGCCTTGGAGCCGTAGCGAGCCATGAGGCCGACCAAGAGTCCCCCGACGACGGGTACTCCGACGACCATCCATCCCAGGTGATTGCCGGCGGGGCTTGCGAAGGACGCCGATAACCGTCCGTGGAAGGCGAGGTTGGTGATGAGACCGATGAGAGCCGTGAGCAGGAGCGCGCTAAGGGCTGTGACTAGCCCCAGGCCGATGGCCAGACTGCTGACGACGAGGGTCCGTCTGTCGACCGTGACGCGCTCCACCGGCGTGCGGACCGTTTCGAGAGCCGGCCCCATCGGCGGAGCGATCGGGAGTCGCTGACGCCGGTTGCTTGCCGATGTTCCGCCTACATCACGCGTCATGACGAATGGCCTTCCGCGAGTGAGAGTCCGAGAGGCGCGATTCTGCGCTCTTCGCGGGGCCCACGAGCGCGTGCAGGGCCGCGACGAGCGCCGGGGCTGCGGAGCGAAGCTCTGAGCGGTGCGCAATGCTCAGTCGGCGCAGCACGCGCTGACCGGCCGCCGTGATGCGCAAGGCCGCTTCGCGAGCGTCCTCCCTTCCGGTGCCCCGCTCCACCAGACCACGCTCGGCCGTGCGCCTCACCAGGTCGACGGCGCTGTTATGCCGGATCTGCAAGCGCTCGGCGACGACCCGGACCGTGGGCCGTTCTTGTGGACGTAGCGCCTTGAGGACAAGGAGGAGCTGGTGTTGCTGCGGCTCAACGTGAGCCGCACGGGCGGCTGTCTCGCTGAACGCGAGGAAGCGACGAATCTGGTAACGCAGCTCGCCGAGAGCGCGGTACTGGGCGGCGTTGAGGTCATCGATGTGGGCCATGGGACTATATCGCTTCACGATATATCTTGGCGGCTAGGCTTGCGCCAGGGATGCACGACCGGGCAGGAGAAGTTCAGCTACGTGCCTCGAGCGGTCGAGGGGCTGCGCCGGGCCGGAACCGCGACGAGCCCGATTTGCCGGGTCCAGTGCGACGAATTGTGCGGAGGAAGGCTTGCTGGCCGATGGTGAGATCGACCGGGCACATTACGGGTGCGCTTGCGCCCACATTCCGGACAGTAACCAGGCGCCCCGACCCCTAGCGCTCGCCTCGTCCAAAGTCTCCGCACGAAGATGCACGGTCCGCCGTGACGACGGCTCTTCGAACCGTTTGCGACGCACGTCGTCGGGTGAAACGGGCCTTTGGGCCCTCGGCCTTAACTGCAACTGCCAAGTCTGCCGCCTCACGCAAGTGAGACCTTCTCCCCGCTCGTTGGCAATCTGGGACGATTCGCGGCGTAGCGTCCATTCTCGCCGTCCCCCGACCCCGCCGAAGCCAATTGCGGATGTGACACCGCCAACTGGGGAGTAGAAGCGCCAACGTCGTTGACATTCGAGTCGCTCGGAGCGGAGCAGTGTCTCAGCATCGAGACGTCCGAGTTCAGCGCGAACGCGATGAAGTTCGTCGCCGAGTACGTCTTCAAGCGCCCGCAGGGAGCCCGCCGTTCTGGAGGCCGCCGGGAAGGCCCTCGAGACGACGTGCGGCGTAATGGAAGCCCAGCTCGCGAAGACCCCGTTCCTCGCCGGCCCGGACTTCACGCTCGCCAACGTCGGCTTCATGCCTTACCTCGAGTACGCCACCCGATCGCCAGGGTCATGGGGCCACCCCCGTTCTGAGATCGGTGACCTGGTTCGACGACCGAGAGCAAAGGCAGGGTGCCAACCGACGACGGCGCGGGTCGCCGTCGGGAGGTGC
>Ga0265320_10001179_pt1 | contig 19255 bp, 20 predicted proteins | sample 4827metaG_FD_202087 | JGI IMG/M metagenome (GOLD analysis project Ga0265320, IMG submission 202087) | Rhizosphere microbial communities from Carex aquatilis grown in University of Washington, Seatle, WA, United States - 4-8-27 metaG | ecosystem: Host-associated > Plants > Roots > Rhizosphere >...
ACCTGCTGGATCTCCGGCTCCGCGGCGGGCGGCCGGTCCGGCAGAAACACCAGCTCCGATACCTGGCGCGAGAGCGGGCCGATCAGATCGACGCCATCTTCGTTCGAGAGCACGATGACCGCGCCGGCGCGGTTCGGATACACGCTGTTCGAGGCCAGGAAGCCCGAGACCTCTCCGCCGTGGAAGAGCATCGGAATGTTGCGCAGGTCGCCCGTCTGGAGGCCCAGCGCGTAGTGAGTGAAATCGCCGTTCGCCAGCTTCGCCTCGCGGGTAAACTCGGCGTAGGAACGCTCGGACAGGATCTTCTTCTGGAGGAAGGCGATGTCCCAGCGCGCCAGGTCGGACGGCGTCATGCACAGCTCGCCGGCGCCGAAATACCAGCCGCTGGCTTCGCGCTCGACCACGCGCGGCGGGCCGGCGGCGTAACGGGTGTAGGCGACGGCGTCGGCGGGGCTCGCAGCCTGGCAATCGCCCGCCGAACGCATCTCGAGCGGACGGAAAACCTTCTCCGCCAGGAAGTCGAGCAGCGGCTGCCCGGAGGCTTTGTCGAAAATCTCCGCGGCCAGGACGTAGTTGGTGTTGCTGTATTGCCAGCGCGTGCCGGGTTCGAAGTTCAGCGGCTTCTTCGCCCAGCGGTCGAGGACGGCCAGCGGCGTGGTGGGATGGCTCCACTCGGGGATCATGTAGTCCTGCGGCGCGAAGTCCTCATAGCCCGCGGTGTGCGACAGCAACTGGCGAATGGTGATGTCGCCGGCGCGCGTGAGACCGGGGAAATACTTCGAGACCTTGTCGTCGAGCGAGAGCTTTCCCTGCTCCTGGAGAAGCAGCAGCGCGACGGCGGTGAATTGCTTGCTGATCGAGCCGACGGCATAGCGCGTGGCGGCGTCGGCCGCGCGGCCCTTGGCAATGTCGGCTTGTCCGAAGGCCTGCGCATAGACAAGCCGGCCGTCCTGGACGACGGCGACCGAGACGCTCGGGGCGGTGCTGGACTTCAACGCGTCGGCGATCTTGGCGGAGAGCTTGCGGTCTAGATCCGAGGATTGCTGGGCGGCCAGGGGCAGCGCACAGCAGAGAAGAACGGCGGCTAGGGAACGCTTCATGGCGATTTCAATTGTACGCGAAGGCGGGTCTCGAGACCCCTCGCAGGCGTGGACGCCTGCCCCACAAGACAAGCGGATCTAATATAGGGAGGTGGCCGATCCAAAAAAACGAATCGCCGCCGTTCTCGCGGGCTGCGCGCTGCTGGTCCTGTGGGGCTGCCCGGGCTCGTCATCCTCATCCGAAGCGCCGCCGACGCCTACTCCCACTCCTCTGCCGCAATATGACGCGTGCGTTTCGACGGCTCCGGTCGATTCCGGCGACCCGAACAAGCCGGTCATTACGCTGAACGGACCAAGGGTGGTCAGCCAGGCGCTGGGGGGCGCTTACGCCGACGCGGGAGCCACCGCCACGGATCCGCATGATGGCGATGTTACGAGCCGGATCACGGTCACAGGTCTGGCGGCCGTGGACACGAACACCGTGGGCGACTACATGATCCGCTACAACGTGGTGAACAGCGCGCAATCGGCGGCGCTGGAGGTGGTGCGGATGGTGCGCGTGCATGCAGGCACTTACAAGCCTCAAACCGCGCGGGATATCGGCAGCACGAGCGCCCACCTGGGATACTACGAGCACTTACCGGTGAATTACAGCGACGATCCCAACCAGAAGTTTCCGCTCATCATCTACCAGCACGGATGGACCGGTGCGCGCTTTCTCAATCCCTACACGGTTCAGGCGCCACTCTCGATCCTGGAAGGCGGCAACCTGGTGAAGCTGATTAACCAGGGGCCCTGGGACGACTCGCGCCCCTTCATCGTGCTCTCGCCACAGCGGTGCGTCGACGCCCTGACCTTCGTCGTGACCGCGGCCCAGACGAAGTTATTCCTCGATTACGCCATCAATACTTACAACGTGGACACTTCGCGCATTTATATGGGCGGCCATAGCCAGGGCTCGGGCGATACGTGGGACTATGTCACTAACTACCCACATCAACTTGCGGCCGTGGTACCGCTCTCGGGCCCCTATGGCACCAGCTCGGGGTGCGTTCTCAAGGACACGCCGGCCTGGGCCTTTAACGGCGAGGCGGACACGACGGTGCCGTATCAGGGCCAGGTCGATACGGTGAACTCCATCAATGCCTGCAACCCGGTGGAACGGGCCAAGATCACGGTCTTGCCAGGGGTCAGCCACGTTGGCATAGAGATGCCGGTGCTCGGCCTGACGGGGCTGGGCCAGGGCCTTCCGGCCTACGACATTTACAACCAGAATATTTATGACTGGTTGCTGGCGCACAGCCGGGGGCCTGCAGCGTCGTCGGCAGCGCAGGCGGGCTCCAAGGCTGCTTCCCGACCGGGCGTCCTGGCCGCCGAGTCGACGGCTTTCACGGTGGCCCCGTCAGCGATCGTGTTCGGCCATGCGGCCAGGCTGCGGTGGTCGGTCGAGGGCGCGACGGAATGTCTGGCGTCGGGCGATTGGGTCGGGAAGCGGCCCGCGCGCGGGACTGAATCCGTCACACCCGTGGCTCCAGGCTCCTACGGCTACGTGCTGACGTGCACGGGTGCGGGCGGAACGGTCGCACAGGCGGTGATGCTAACGGTCGATCGCTCACCTCAGCGCCCGAACCGGTAACCCAGAATCATCTTGACCAGTAAGTGGTCGGTAGATCGCGTCATGCCGACACCCACGCCGAAGTTGAACTCCCACCTCGGGCTGACGTTCAGATCGATGGCGGAGAAGATCTGCTGCTCCTGGTCGCGGAGCGGATCGAAGCCCGTAACCGGGCCGATCGACCCGTAATACTCGATGCCCGCCGCGACGGCCTTCGTCACGTCGTAACTGACCTTCACGTTGGGCGAGAACACCACACCCTGGTTCACGCTGGGACCGTGGAAGGAGCGGTCGAAGGTCGGGTTGAACGCCCAATAGACCCGCTTGTACTTCTGGTCGACGATGGGCCGGATCTCCCAAGTCCAGGTGTCGCTCGAATAGAGCGCCCGCTGGTAGCCGAGCTCGTTCGAGAGGCTCACCCCCACGGGCCAGTGCCAGGATTCCGGAATGGCGAACCGCGGCCGCAGGTGCGTCCCCACCCAGTTGTAGCCGTAGCCGTCCTGCGCGCTGGTGAAGTTGTAGTAGCCCAGCTCGAACCAGGGAGTGAAGCCGTGCGTGATCTCGACCGTTTCGTGCAGCTGGTGGATGGTGGGCAGCATCCCGTCGATGATCTGCTTCGTCCCCTCGATCGTGAAGTTGGAGTGAAGCTCCACCATGGTGCTGCCGGGGGACACGGTCTCCGAGCCGTAGACCTGTATTTCGTAATTGCCCTGCGCGCGCGCGGCGCCGGGGATGAGAAGAACGAGCAGCGCGCTAAGCGCCCATGCCGGCCAGTTCTTCAAGGCTGAGCCGTCCGGTGTAGATCGCCATGCCGAGCGCGGCGTGGATATTGAGGCGCTGAAGCTCGCGGATCTCTTCAAGGGTCGTGATGCCGCCGGCCGCGGTGAGTTCGTGCGCGGTCGCCCGGCGCAAGCGCCGGAACCAGTCGAGGTCGGTGCCCTCGAGCATCCCTTCCTTATCCACATAGGTGCACAGGAACCCGCAGCAGTAAGGCTCGAGCAGTCCGAGAACTTCTTCGGCGCTGAGCGTGGTCGCCTCCCGCCATCCCTTGACCACGATCTTACCGTTTTTCGAATCGAGGGCTACGATGACGCGCTCGCGCCCGATCGCTTCGGCCAGGGGTTCGAGAAACTCCGCGCGCACGCCGGCTGGGCCGAAGGCCGCCGTGCCCACGATCACCTTGCTCGCCCCCTGCGCGATGAGCGCGCGCCCGCGCTCGACCGTGCGCACGCCGCCGCCCACGCGCGTCACCGCCCGCGCGGCCAGGAACTCGACGATGGCGTCGTTCGAGCCGCTGCCTATGGCGGCGTCGAGGTCGATCACCTGGATTTCCGGGAACGGCGCGAAGCGGCGCAGCATCTCTTCCGGCCCCGGCCCGTCGAGCGCCTTCTCGCGGCCCTGAATGAGCTGCACCACCTTGCCGTCCATCAGGTCGATGCAGGGCAGGATCACGGCATCCTCCGCACGGGGACGCCGCCGGCCGCGAGGTGCTGCTTCAGGTCGGCCACCGTGTAGGTGCCGTAGTGGAAGATGGATGCCGCGAGCGCGGCATCGGCCTCGCCTTCGGTCAGCACGCGGGTGAAATGCTCGGGCTTGCCGGCGCCGCCCGAAGCGATCACCGGGATGTGCGTGGCTCGGGAGACCGTGCGAGTCAGCTCGCAGTCGAAGCCGTCCTGGACTCCGTCTGTGTCCATCGATGTCAGAAGGATTTCGCCTGCCCCCAGCGCCTCGCCGCGCGCGGCCCACTCGATGGCGTCGATACCGGTGTCGTCGCGCCCTCCGCGCACGTACACGTGCCAGGCGCCAGGGCCGGCCCGCTTGGCGTCGATGGCCAGGACCGCGGCCTGCGCACCGAACTCCTCGCTGAGTTCCGTGATCAGCTCGGGCCGCGTCACGGCGGCGGTGTTGACGCTCACCTTGTCCGCACCAGCCAGCAGGATCTTGCGCGCATCGGCGACCGAACGGATTCCTCCGCCCACGGTCAGGGGGATGAAGACCCGCCGAGCGGTGCGCGCTACCACGTCCGCCATGGTGTCGCGGTTGTCGCTCGAAGCGGTGATATCGAGGAATACCAACTCGTCGGCGCCCTGCTGGTTGTAGCGATCTGCCAGTTCCACCGGGTCGCCCGCGTCGCGCAGGTTCACGAAGTTGATTCCCTTGACCACGCGGCCGGCGGTCACGTCGAGGCAGGGGATAATGCGCTTGGCCAGCATCAGAGCTCCACGAAATTCTTTACGATCTTGAGTCCCAGCGGGCCCGATTTCTCCGGATGGAATTGCACGCCGAAGACGTTGCCGCTTTCGAGCACCGCGGTGTAGGGCAGCGTATAAGTGCAGGTGGCCGCCGTGGCCTGGTTCAGCGGGACGTAGTAGCTGTGAGCGAAATAGAGGTACGGCTCCGGACCCGCGCCCGCGAGGAGCCGCGCCGGCCCTGTTACGTTGTTCCAGCCCATGTGCGGCACGCGCGCGTCGGCGGGGAACCGCGTCACCGTGCCCTCGAAGATCCCCAGGCCGCGCGCTTCCGGCGCCTCCTCGCTCTTCTCGAACAGGGCTTGAAGGCCGAGGCAGATGCCCAGAAACGGAACGCCCGCGCCGATGCGCTCGATCAGAGCGTCGCGGACGCCGAGGCGATCGAGGGCGCGCATCATCTGGCCGAAATGGCCCACGCCCGGCAGGATGATCTTCGCTGCCCTCGACAGGCCGGCAGCGTCGCGGACGATCGTGTATTCCGCGCCGACTTCCTGCAGCGTGTTCTCCACCGAACGCAGGTTCCCGGCACCGTAATCGAAGATGGCGATCATGACTGGCCTCTTGGCCCTGTGCCGTGGCGCAGGCTCTCAGCCTGCCGCGTCGAGACTCGTCTCGACGCACGCCTCGACACGAGTGCACTCCTCACAGCAGCCCCTTGGTCGAAGGCAGCTCGCCTCGCAGGCGCTTATCCTTCGAGCACGCGAAACGCATGGCCCGCGCGAAGCACTTGAAAACCGCCTCCACTTTGTGATGGCTGGAGCGGCCGTCGAGCACCTTCACGTGCAGATTCGCTCCGGCGTGCGTCGTGAAGCCCTGGAAAAAGTCCTCGAGCAGCTCGGCCTGGAGATCGCCCACCAGCCGCACCTTGACGCGGTCCTTGTAGACCAGAAACGGCCGGCCCCCGAGATCGACCGCGGCCACGGCCAGGGTCTCGTCCATCGGCATCACGAAATAGCCGGCCCGGTTGATGCCGCGGCGGTCGCCCAGGGCCTCCGAGAACAGGTCGCCGAGCACGATGCCCACATCTTCGACGGTGTGGTGCTGGTCCACATCGAGATCTCCGTCGGCCTTGAGGTCGAGGTCGAAGCCGCCGTGCTTCGTGAACAGCTCGAGCATGTGGTCGAGGAATCGCACGCCGGTCGAGATCTGATAGCGGCCCCGGCCATCGATCCGCAGCCGGCCCCGGATGCGCGTCTCTTTCGTGTTGCGGTCGATGTTCGCGGTCCTCATTGCGGCAGCGCGGCCTCCAGTTGGTTGATGTCGTCGAGCACGGCGATGGCGTTTTCGGCGCGGAACAGGTCCACCAGCTCGCTCCTGCGCAGGCTCGTCGGGGCGGCGATGCCGATGAACGGGACGCCCGCCTGCCTGGCGCTGCGCGCGTCGTCCACAGAATCGCCCACGTACCACAAGTCCTTGCCCGGATTCATGCGGGCGATCCGCTGCAGTCCCTCTGGAGAAGGCTTCGGAGCGACACCGTCGTCCGCGGTGATCATGGGTTCGAACGCCAGCTTCGGCGCGAACCGGCCCAGCGTCACCTCTACCTCCACCATCAGCCGGCCCGTAAAGAGCGCGAGCTGATAGCCCTTCGCGAGACGGTCGAGCAGCCCATCCGCGGCCACCCAGCGCTCGCGGTGAATCAATCCGTCGTCGCCCAGAAAGATCTCGTTGAAGTAGTCGACCACGTTGCCGTAGGCCACCTCGACGCCGAAGCCCTGGATAAAGTGGTGCGAGAGATCCCAGTCGTTGTTCCAGCCGCCCTGGTTCTTGTAGTCCTGGATCCGCTCGCCCGTGACGCGCCGGCCGGTGAAGTGCTCCACCGTCTGCTGGATGGCCTCGCGATAGGACTCGGTCACGTCCACCAGCACGCCGTCCATGTCGAACACCAGAATGCGGCCGCTCATCGCCAGATCTTCTCCAATTCGTCCAGGAATCGCCCCGTCTGTTCGCAGGTGCCGGCGGTGATGCGGACCGCGCCAGGGATCTCGTAGCTGCGGTCGCGAACCAGCACGCTCTTCTCACGCAGCCGGTCGCGGATTTCGATCGACCGCGGCCCGATCTTCGCCAGAATGAAATTCCCCTGGCTGGGATAGTAGCCGATGCCCAGCCGGTCGAGCCCGCGGCACAGCATGTCGCGCGCGCGAAGCGCCTCGGCGACGTAGTTCTCGACATAGCCGCGATCTTGAACGGCCACGCTCGCCGCCAGTACCGCCAGCGCGTTCACGCTGTAGGGCGACTGCGCCTTGTGCAGGAACGCCACGTTCGGTGCCTGCGACATGAGGCAGCCGATCCGCATCGCGGCCATGCCGTACACTTTCGAGAACGTGCGGCTCACGAACAGGTTAGGCCGGGCGGCCAGCAGGGGCAGCGCGGTGATGCCGCAGAATTCGAAGTACGCCTCGTCGATCAGCACGGCGGCGGCGGGCGCGCGGTCCAGAATCCGCTCGATGCCTTCGAGCGAGACGGCGGTGCCGGTGGGGTTGTTCGGGTTCGCGATCAGGATGGCGCGCGTCGCCGGGCCGGCCGCCTCCAGCAACTCTTCGAGCGGGAACGCCAGGTCCGCGTCCCGATAGCCGATTTCGCGGACCGCGGCGCCCGCCACGTCGGCGTAGAAGTGGTACATGGCGTAAGACGGCCGCAGCAGCAGGACCTGGTCGCCATCATCCACATAGGTGTTGATCAGCACCTGGATGGCTTCGTCGGTGCCGTTGGTGAAGAGCAGGTTGTCGGACGGCACGCCGAAGAACTCCGCGACGGCCGGCCTGGCTTCGCCGTACTCGGGATACACCGCGAGATCGGCCGTTCCGATCCGCTCGCGCAGCGCCTCCAGCACGCGCGGCGAGCAGCCCACGGTGTTCTCGTTGAAATCGAGGCGCAGCTTGCCGGAGCGGCCGGCGGTGGGCGGCGAGTAGGGCGCCATGTTCAGGACGGCCTGGCGCGGACGCGGAGCGTCAGTCATTTCGGCGCACCTCCACCGAGCGCGCGTGCGCCTCGAGGCCCTCGGCCCGAGCCAGCGTGGTAATCGCGGGCTTCAGGCGCGCCAGAGCCGCGGCGCTCAGCTTCTGCACCGAGATCACCTTGACGAAATCCGCCGCCGAGAGGCCGCCGCGCAAACGGGCGGCACCGCTTGTGGGCAGCACGTGGTTGGGGCCGGAGGCGTAATCGCCCGCTGCCTCGGGGCTGTCCGGACCCACGAAAACGCTGCCCGCGTGGCGGACTTCGGCCAGCAGCGACATCGACGGAATACTGAGGTGCTCGGGCGCGAACCCGTTCGCCAGCTCGATGGCCTCGTCCAGCGACTCCACCAAAATGATCGCGCTGTTCTTGGCGATGGCCTTCGCAGCCACGGCCGCAGTGGGCAGCACGGCGAGTTGCGCCTCTATCTCAGCCGCCACCGCGCGCGCCAGCTCGGCCGAGGTGGTGAGCAATATGGCCGCGGCATCCACGTCGTGCTCGGCCTGGGCCAGCATATCCATCGCCAGCACCTTCGGATCTCCGTCTTCGGCGATGATCAGAATCTCGGTCGGCCCGGCGACGAAATCGATGCCCACCTCGCCGGCCAGCAGCTTCTTCGCAGCGGCCACGTAGATGTTGCCCGGCCCCACGATGCGATCGACCTTGGGGACTGTGCGCGTTCCGTAGGCGAACGCGGCGATGGCGTGCGCACCGCCCATCTGAAATACGTCCTTCACGCCGAGGATCGACGCTACGCCGTGAATCGCCGCCACCGGACGCGGCGAGGCCACGCAGATCCGCGGGACGCCGGCCACTTGCGCCGGAATCACGGTCATCATCAGGGTCGATGGCAGCGGGTATCGACCCGAAGGGATGTACGCCGCCACCGCATCGAGCGGCCGCACGATCTGGCCCACTGACAGGCCCGGCTCCAGGCTCTCCATCTTCTCCCGGGGCAACTGCATCGCAGCGAACGCCCGGATGTTCTTCGAAGCGTCGCGCACCGCGCTGCGCAGTTCCCTGGGTAGGTGCTTCCCCGCCTCGGCCAGCTCTCGCTCGGGCACGCGCACCGTCTTGCGGTCGAGGCCGTCATAGCGCCTCGCGAATTCGATCAGCGCTTTGTCGCCCCGGTCGCGCACGGCCGCGAGGATGGGCCGCACGGTCTCCTCGGCCTCGGCCAGCCGCGCCGCCCGCCGCTTGAGAAGCTTCCCCGCCCCACTCGATGGAATGATCCGGATCATGGCTACATCACGATCTTGTTGAGCGGATATTCGACGATGCCCTCCGCGCCCGCCTTCTTCAGCCGCGGAATGATGGTGCGCACGGTGGATTCGTCGAGGATGGTGTTGACGGCCAGCCAATCGCCCTGGCTGAGCTGCGAAATGGTGGGGTTCTTGAGCGCGGGCAGCACGTCGAGCACGGCCTGAAGGCAATCGCGGCTGACGTTCAGCATCAGGCCCACCTTACCCAGCGCGTTGATGGCGCCCTCGAGCAGCATCTGGACGTCCTGGAGCTTGTGCCGCTTCCACTCGTCCTTCCATGCCTCCACGTTGGCGATGAGCTGGGTGTTCGATTCGAGCACGGTCTCGATGATGCGCAGCTTGTTGGCGCGCAGCGAGGAGCCGGTTTCGGTGACTTCTACGATGGCGTCGGCGAGCTCGGGCGGCTTCACCTCGGTGGCGCCCCAACTGAACTCGACCTTGGCCCTCACGCTATTCGCGGCCAGGTATCGCTTGGTGGTGGCGACCAACTCGGTGGCGACGATCTTGCCCTCCAGGTCCTTCACCGATCGGATGGGAGAGGCCTCGGGCACCGCCAGCACCCACCGCACCTTGCCGAAGCTCTGCTTGGCGTAGATGAGATCGCAGACGGTGTGGACCTGGGCTTCGTTCTCCGCCACCCAGTCGAGACCCGTCAGGCCCGCGTCGAGCACACCATCCTCGACGTAGCGCGCCATTTCCTGCGCACGGATGAGCATGCACTCGATCTCGGGGTCGTCGATGGCCGGGAAGTAAGACCGGCTGCTGGTGGTGATGTGGAAGCCGGCGCGCCGGAAGAGCTCGATGGTGGCGTTCTCGAGGCTGCCTTTGGGAATACCGAGCTTCAGCTTCATGACTGGCCTCCGTAGACCGCGCCGGGATCGAATGTGCGCGGCTCCGATTCCACCCACGCGCCGTCTTCGTAGCGCCGGTAGAAGCAGCTTTGGTAGCCGTTGTGGCACACGCCGGGGCCAAGCGCCTCGACGCGAACCAGCACCGAGTCCACGTCGCAGTCGACCGAGATCTCCTTGACCACCAGGCGGTGGCCGGAGCTCTCGCCCTTCATCCACAGCTTCTTCCGCGAGCGGCTGTAGAAGGTGGCGAAGCCGGTCTCCACGGTGCGCTGGAAGGCCTCTTCGTTCATGAATCCGACCATGAGCACACGGCCGCTCGCGTGGTCTTGAATCACAGCGGGCAGCAGCCCGTCGAGTTTGGTGAAATCGAGGTTCATTGTGTGCCTATTAACGAAAAAGCCCGCCTTGCCACCGGCGGGCTTTTGAGTTCGATTGCTTTCCACCCAAACAGTCAGCCCGTCGGCAGATTCCGGCCGTGATGATGATGCGGATGGCGCCGGCCGACGGAGAAGACTCGCATGGAAACCATGAGTATAACATGGCCACCCGGGAGATGTGCTAGTGTAGAGCGTTTCGTGCGCGCGACCGGTACTATTCGCGGGGGTCCGCTCCCTTACGGTCGCGGTTCGGTGCTGTGCACCCGAAGGGGAGAAGTACCTCAATGAGAAGGCTCACGATCGCGTTCGCCCTGCTGTTTTGCGCCGTGTTCGCGGTGGAGGCTGCCGAGAAGACCACCCAGACCACCGGCGAGGAGGACCGCCTCCTTCTGCCGCACAACTTCGTGCGCGGATTCGTCGATTTCGAGGTGGCGCCGCCGCACAACGAGGTGGATCTCGGGGTGTGCGCGCCGCACGCGGGCCCCCTGGCTACGGGCGCTCTGAATTGCGCCGCCTATGCCCGCTACGTCTGGAGCGGTTACGTTGAACTCCAGCCGTTTGGACGGACCCTGCTGAAGCACGTTTTCGTATTCGCGACGCCGAAGTTCTTCTTCGGCGACAACGTTCCCCAGTTGCAGTACACGGCATCGCACTCAGGCATCCTGTGGGAGGAAACTATGGGGGCCGGAGTGACTCTTCCATACCAGCTCGAGTTCCGCCTGACGCACCACCGGACTCACCTGATGGGCCGCTATGGCGGCACGGCGAACGCTCTGATCTTTCGCCCCGACGGGCCCTACGGCTTGTATACGACGGTCGGAGTCCGATGGTATTTCGGCGGCTACGGCCGCTCCAGCGCTCACTGACCGTACGGTTCCTCCGAGACTCGCCGCACCGCATCCCCCTGCATCCGCATCATATAATTGAACCCAGGAGAGGGTTTCCCAACAGAGGGATAGCGATACTTCATGCCAACAGTCGAGGAAAGTCCCGTTTCCCCGCTTTCGAGCGAGGCCCAGCAGTTCTGTGTCAACGATTTTTCCATACAAATAGCCACCGTCAACGGCTCCGGAAGTCAGACGGCCAACACCGTCCTGATGCGCTCCCTGTTTCAGATGGGCATCCCGGTCTCGGGCAAGAACCTGTTCCCTTCGAACATCGCCGGCCTGCCCACGTGGTTCACTATCCGGGCCAGTAAGGACGGCTACATCGGGCGCAAGAAGGAGATCGACTTCCTGGTCGCGATGAATCCGGAGACGGCCCAGGAAGACGTCCGGAAGCTCGACCCGGGTTCGGCCGTGGTCTATGACGAGCCGCTGAAGCTCAACGCCATCCGGCAAGACCTGCACTTCTATCCGGTGCCCTTCGACAAGCTGGTGGGGCCGGTGTGCCCCGAGGCGCGGCTCCGCAAGCTGGTGCGCAACATGATTTACGACGGCGTTCTGGCGCACCTGCTCGGAATCGAGATGGACGAAGTGCGCAAGGCGCTGCTCAAGCAGTTCGGGACGCGCAAGGCAAAAGCCGCCGACCTGAACTGGGGCGCGGTCGAAGCGGGCCGCGACTTCGCCGCCGCCAACCTGACCAAGACCGATCGCTACTCGGTCCAGCGCATGAACGCCACGGCCGGCAAGATCATCATCGATGGCAACGCGGCCTGCGCGCTAGGCGCCATGTTCGCCGGCGTGACCGTGGTCACCTGGTACCCCATCACGCCGTCGTCCTCGCTGGTGGAGTCGCTGATCGGCTACCTGAAGCGGTTCCGGATCGACAAGGAAACGGGCCAGGCCACCTACGCCGTGGTGCAGGGCGAAGACGAACTGGCGTCGATCGGCATGGTGCTGGGCGCCAGTTGGGCGGGCGCGCGCTCCATGACCGCCACCTCGGGTCCCGGCATCTCGCTCATGTCCGAGTTCACGGGCTTGGGTTACTACGCCGAAATCCCCGCGGTGATCGTGGACGTGCAGCGCGTCGGGCCTTCGACTGGCCTGCCCACGCGCACCATGCAGGGCGACCTGGTCTCGACCGCGATGCTCTCTCACGGCGACACCAAGCACCCCATGTTCTTCCCTTCCTCTCCGCGCGAGTGCTTCAGCATGATGATCGACGCCTTCGACCTGGCCGAGCGCTTTCAGACGCCGGTCTTCGTGATGAGCGACCTCGACCTGGGAATGAATAACTGGCCCTCCGAGCCTTTCCTCTACCCCGAGAAGCCCATCGAGCGCGGCAAGGTTCTGAACGCCGAGGATCTGACCAAGCTGGGCGGGTTCGCGCGCTATCGCGACGTGGATGGCGACGGGGTCGGCTACCGTACGCTTCCCGGCACGAACCATCCCGCCGCGGCATTCTTCACGCGCGGCAGCGGCCACAACGACCGCGCGGGTTACAGCGAGCGTGAAGACGACTACATGAACAACATGGACCGTCTGACGCGCAAGTTCGAAAGCATCCGCGGGGCGATGCCGGCGCCGCACCTCGATCTCAACAGCCGCGCCCATGTCGGCCTAGTCTGCGCGGGCACGTCGCGCTACGGCACCGAAGAGAGCCGCGACCAGTTGCTTCGGGAACAGGGCATCGAGACCAGTTACCTGCGCCTCAAGGCCTTCCCCTTCGGCGAGGAGCTGATCGATTTCGTCCGGCGCCACGAGCGCGTCTATGTCATCGACCAGAATCGCGATGCCCAGTTGGTGATGCTGATGCGTTTGGAGTTTGAGCCGGAGCTGATCGCCAAAATCCGCAGCGTGCGCTATTACGGCGGCTTGCCGCTCGATGCGCGCACCATAACCGACGAAATCGTCCGACAGGAGGGACTCTGATGTCCACCACCACCGCGCCGCCCAAGAAGACCAACCACATCGGCCTCGAGGTTGCCAGCTACAAGGGCGGCCGCACCACGCTGTGCGCGGGCTGTGGCCACAACGCCATCTCCGAGCGCATCATCGAGGCGTTTTATGACATGGGAATTGAGCCATGGTCGGTGGCCAAGTTCTCCGGCATCGGCTGCTCGTCGAAATCGCCGGCGTACTTTTTGAACGTGGCGCACGGGTTCAACTCCGTGCACGGCCGCGCGCCCTCGGTCGCCACCGGCGCGATTCTGGCCAATCGCCACCTGTTCGGGATCACGGTCTCGGGCGACGGCGACACCGCGTCCATCGGCATCGGCCAGTTCATCCACATGCTGCGCCGCAACATCCGGCAGGTGTACATCATCGAGAACAACGGCGTCTACGGCCTGACCAAGGGCCAGTTCTCAGCGACGGCCGACCTGGGGGCCAAGCTCAAGACCGGCGTGATCAACGACCTCACGCCAATCGACTGCTGCGTGGAGGCGATTCAGTTGGGCGCCACGCTCGTGGCTCGCTCGTTCTCCGGCGACAAGCGGCAGTTGCAGGCCATTCTGAAGGCCGCCATCGCGCACCACGGCCTGTCGATCATCGACGTGATTTCGCCCTGCGTTACCTTCAACGACCACGAAGGTTCCACCAAGAGCTACGCCTACATGAAGGAGCACGACGAGCCGCTCCAGGAGCTCGATTTCGTGCCGGCCTTCGCCGACATCACCGTTGAGATCCCGGAAGGCGAGGTCCGCGAGATCACGCTCCACGACGGATCCCGGCTGCTGCTTAAGAAGCTGGGGCGCGATTACGATCCTGCCGATAAGATGAACGCCTTACGGACGCTCAACGAAGCCGAGACCGCGGGACACGTGGTCACCGGCATCCTGTATCTCGATCCCACGCGCAAGCACTTCATCGATCAGTTGAACCTGGTGGACGCACCGCTCGGCACCTTGCCCGAATCAAAGACGCGGCCACCGCGTGAAGCGCTCGACAAGATCATGGAAGAGCTCCGCTAGGGGCTGCCCCCCCCCTGCGATACCCTGAAGTTTAGTGCGCGGCGCCATCCAAGTCGAAAGCCTGATCAAGGAATTCCGCACCTTCGAGCGGCGCGAGGGCCTCTGGGGCGCGCTCCAGAACCTGGTGGTGCGCGAGTACAAGACCGTGCGCGCGGTGGACGGCATCACGTTCGAGGTTCACCCTGCCGAAATGGTCGGCTACATCGGCCCCAACGGCGCGGGCAAATCCACCACCATCAAAATGCTCACGGGCATCCTGGTGCCGACCTCCGGCTCCGTGCGCGCCAACGGCTTCGTCCCTCTGACCGAGCGCTCGCGCTACACGCGCACCATCGGCGCCGTCTTCGGGCAGCGCACGCAGTTGTGGTGGGACATAGCCGTGGTCGAGTCGTTCCGGCTGCTGAAGAAGATTTACGGCGTCTCGGACACTGACTACGCCGCCCGCATGAAACAGTTCGACGAAGTGCTCGAGATCGGCCGCTACCTCCACACACCGGTCCGCAAGCTCAGCCTGGGCGAGCGTATGCGCTGCGACATGGCCGCTGCGCTGCTGCACAACCCGCCGCTGCTGTTTCTGGACGAGCCCACCATCGGCCTCGACATCGTTGCCAAGGAGAGCATCCGCGCCTTCCTGAAGCACATCAACCGCGACTTCGGCACCACCGTTCTGCTCACCACGCACGACCTCTCCGACATCGAGGAGCTGTGCCCGCGCCTGATGATCATCGACAAAGGCCGGCTGCTGTTCGATGGAGGCCTCGCCGGTCTCAAGCGCCAGCTCTGGCGCGAGGCCACCATCAAGTTCGATCTCAAGGACCGCGAGCAGGCCGAACGCTTCGAGCGCATCGAGATCCCCGGCGTTCGGCGCGAGAAGCTGGACGGCATGACCTACCGCCTCTCCTTCGACCACACCCAGCACTCCACCGCCGAGATCATTCGCCAGGTGGTCATGGCCGCGACGGTGCTGGACATCGTGATCGAAGAGCAATCCATCGAAGAGGTCGTCCGCACCATTTACACGGGCGGCCTGGTGCCGGAGCCGGAACGGTGTCCTCGGTAGCCCTGGAATTCTCGCGCATCGGCTTCCTCAACATGCTCGCGTTCCGGCTGCGCTACTACACCGGCATCATCAACTACCTGATCAACGTGGCCGTCTACTACTTCATCTGGCGCGCCATCTTCCATGTGGACCCGCACTTCGCCGGCTTCACTTTTCCGCAGATGATCACCTACGTCGCGGTGGGCTGGATCATCCGCTCGATGTACTTCAACAATCTGGACGCGGAGATGGCGGAGGACATCCTGGACGGCCGCATCACGATGACCCTGCTGAAGCCGGTCAGCCTGCAGACCAGCTACGTGGCGCGGTCCGTCGGGGAATCGGCGTTCCGCCTGCTGCTGCTCACCGTGCCGACCGCGGTGGTGGTGAGCCTGATCTTTCCGCTGCTGCCGCCCGCGGACCTGGCGCACTTCGCGGTGTTCCTGGTGTCGCTGGCGGCGAGCGTGATGCTGGTGGCGGCCATGAATTTCATCGTGGGGACGTGCGCTATCCGGCTGGTTTCGATCCTGGGCCTGCTGCGCGCGAAGTTCTGGGTTCAGGACCTGCTTTCGGGCGTGCTGGTGCCGCTGACGCTGCTGCCGGCGCCGCTGCGCGTGGTCTCGCACTGGCTGCCCTTCGAGCACATCGGTTTCACGCCGCTCATGATCTACCTCGGCAAGATGACGTGGGCGCAGACCGCGGCCGCGCTCGCGATCGAGCTGTTCTGGGTGGTCTTCCTGCTGTGGTTCGGCCGGCGCTTCTGGAGCCTGATGAGCCGCAAGATCACAGTGCACGGAGGCTAGATGCGCTACCTCTCCCTGTTCGGCCAGTACTTCGTGCAGTACGCCAAGGTCCGCCTGGGCTATCGCCTGGACTTCTTGATCTCGGTGCTTTCGATGATGCTGGCCACCGCGTGCAGCGTGGCCGTGGTCTTTCTGATCTTCAGCCGCATGCCGCGCATCGCGGGCTGGAGCTTCCTGGAAATCATGTTCCTCTACGGCTTTTCGCTGCTGCCGATGTCGCTCTTCAACCTGCTCAGCATCAACCTGTACTTCTTCAGCGACGCCTACATCGTGCAGGGCAAATTCGACCAGGTGCTGACCCGGCCGGTGAGTTCGCTCTTCCAGGTGCTATTCGGGCAGTTCCGCCTGGAGGCGCTCGGCGACACGGTGCTGGGATTCGTGATCGTAACGATCTGCGCGCACCGCCTGGGCCTGCACCTGGGCGCGACGGGCTGGCTCTTCATCGTCTACGCCTCGCTGTGCGGCTGCACCATCTACACGGCGATCTTCCTGATGCTGACCTCGGTGTCTTTCTGGGCGGAAGACCGCGTGGGCGTGACGCCGCCCGTCTACAACATGCTCGCCTTCGGCCGCTACCCGCTCGACATCTACGGCCAGTTCATCCGCTTCCTGCTGACCTGGATCGTGCCCTTCGGCTTCGCCAGCTTCTACCCGACGGCGCACATCCTGCACAAAGAGGTCTACCGGATTTACACCTGGATCCTGCCGGTGGTGACGGCCGTCTTCCTCACGGCGGCAATCGCAATCTGGAACCGTGGCGTGCGGAATTACACGTCAACGGGGACGTAACGGCAACCAGCGAACCTTGATTTCTTTCTCAAGCTGCCGGAACTCCGGGTCTCCTGTTAGAACCTCCGCGCCTTCCCGCTTGGCCAGCGCCGCGGCGAAGCAATCGGCATAGGCAAGTCGGTGTCTGGCTTTGAAGCCGGCCGCCAGGCGAGCCAATTCCCAGTCGATTTCCTCGACCCGGAGCCCTGCCTTCTCAAGCTCGTTGACAGTCTCATCTGCCTTCTTCTCGGAACTCTTGCGGGCGACCTGGTACCAAACCTCCCCGAGATTGACGACGCTGATGACGGCCGGACGTATGGACTCCTGCGACTCCGCCAGGACGGCCTCTACCTGTCCAGCCGCCGGCTCGTCCTGAAGGAACGCGAGAATGGCCCAGCTATCGAGAACGCAGGCCTGCATCTTCCTTCTCGCGATCACGCGCACGATCGGCCATCAGGCCTTCGAGCACCTTCGTGCCTTTGAGAATGCCCCGCAGCCGGCGGATCGTCCCGCGGTTGACCGGCTCGAGCACGATCCGCCCGTCCCGGTCCGTCACCTCAACCTTTGTACCCTTCTTGATGTCGTACTTCCGCCTGAGCGCAGAAGGAATTACCACCTGCCCCTTGGACGAGACTACGGTCTCCATGCGTCTTACCTCTGCTTCATTGTACTACGGCTTGGTAATATCCTACTTCAGCCCCGCCTTCTTCCACAACTCGTCCACCCGCTTCATCACCTCGGGCGACATGCGGATCACGTCCGGCCATGGCCGCGTGAAGCCTTCGCCCGGCCACTTCTTCGTCGCGTCGACGCCCATCTTCGAGCCGTAGTTCGGCAGGCGGCTGGCGTGGTCGAGCGAATCGATCGGGCCCATCGAGAACTCGATGTCGCGCTGGGGGTCGATGTTGTTCAGTGCACGCCACGCCACCTCGCGGACGTCCTGCACGTTCACGTCTTCGTCCACCACCACAATGCACTTTGAGAACATCGCCTGGCCCATGCCCCAGATGGCGTGCATCACCTTGCGCGCGTGGCCCGGGTACGATTTGCGGATCGCCACCAGCATCAGGTTGTGGAAGATTCCCTCCGCCGGCATGGAGACGTCGCGGATCTCCGGCAGCTGCAGCCGCATCAATGGCAGGAAGATCCGCTCGATCGCTTTGCCCATGAAATAGTCCTCCATGGGCGGAGGCCCGACGATGGTCGCGGGATAGATCGGCTGCTTCCGCTCGGTGACGCAGGTGACGTGAAACACCGGGTAGTCGTCATCGAGCGAGTAGTAGCCGGTGTGATCGCCGAACGGCCCTTCGCGCCTCAACTCTCCCAGCTCGACGTAGCCTTCGAGCACGATCTCCGCCTGCGCCGGCACCTCCAGGTCGCAGGTCTCGCACTTGACCATCTCGACCGGGGCGCCGCGCAGGAAGCCCGCGAACAGCATCTCGTCGATGTCCGGCGGCAGCGGCAGCACGGCCGAGAAAATCGTCGCGGGATCGCCGCCCAGCGCCACCGCGACGTCCATACGCTTCGCCCCAGACTGCGCCGCCATGCGCCGGTAGTGCTCCGCGCCCTGCTTGTGCGTCTGCCAGTGCATGCCCGTGGTGCGCTCGTCGAAGACCTGGAGGCGATACATGCCGCAGTTGCGCTTGCCGGTGTCAGGGTTCTTCGAGAAGACCAGCGGCAGCGTGATGAACCTGCCCGCGTCCTGCGGCCAGCACTTCAGGATCGGGTAGTCGCCAAGCGCGAAGCCGTCATGCCGGATGACTTCCTTCACAGGCCCGCTCGCCACGCTCTTCGGGAAGAACGCGGCGATTTCGGCCAGCTTCGGCAGCATCTTGAGTTTCGCGATCAGCCCCTCCGGCTTCTCCATCGCCAGCCATTCCGAGACGCGGCCGGCCACCTCGTCGATCGACGACACCTCGAGCGCCAGCTCCATACGCCGCGTCGATGCGAAGGCGTTGATCAAGACCGGAATCTTCGAGCCGGTGGGTTTCTCGAACAGCAGCGCCGGGCCGCCGCTCTTCACGGAGCGGTCGGCGAACTCGGTGATCTCGAGCACAGGATCGACTTCGAAGGGAATCCGCTCGAGCTCGCCTTGTTTCTCGAGCTCCTGGATGAACGCGCGAAGGTCTGTGTAGGGCATGGGAATCAGCTATCGGCCATCAGCAGCCGGCGAAAAGAACCTGGACGGGCCGATGCACGCGGATCGAAGTGCTTGCTTTCTTATCGGCGTTCATCTGCGTTCATCGGCGGCTAAGCGTTCTCTCAGCCTCCTCGTTCCTCGACCGCGTCGCCCTCGGCTGACGGCCGGTGGCTGAAACCTATTATCATTGATTCCAATGACCAATCGAACTGCTTTTGTAACCGGCGCGAGCCGCGGAATCGGTAGGACTGTGGCGCTGCGGCTGGCCGCGGCGGGCGCACGCATCGTCGTCGCCTCGAATGAGCG
>Ga0265320_10001181_pt1 | contig 19237 bp, 14 predicted proteins | sample 4827metaG_FD_202087 | JGI IMG/M metagenome (GOLD analysis project Ga0265320, IMG submission 202087) | Rhizosphere microbial communities from Carex aquatilis grown in University of Washington, Seatle, WA, United States - 4-8-27 metaG | ecosystem: Host-associated > Plants > Roots > Rhizosphere >...
GCGCCCTGTTCATGGCCGGCGTCATTCCCGGCCTGGTGCTGGCCACCCTGTTGGGTGCGGTGACCTGGTACATCGCCTGGAAGAACGACTTCCCCCGCCTGGCCCCCGCCACCTGGGCCCAGCGCTTCCAGGCGCTGCGCGAAGCCATCTGGGGTCTGGCGCTGATCGTCATCGTCATCGGCGGCATCTATACCGGCATCTTCACGCCCACCGAGGCGGCGGCCATGAGCGCGGTCTACGCCTTCATCATCGCCGTATTCGTCTACAAGGACATGCCGCTGAAGGGCGTGCCCAAGATCCTGCTGTCCTCGGCCTCCATGTCGGCCATGCTGCTGTACATCATCACCAACGCGGTGCTGTTCAGCTTCGTGCTGGCCAACGAGAACATCCCCCACGCCATCGCCGACTGGATCGTCGGCAAGGAACTGGGGGTGATCGCCTTCCTGCTGGTGGTCAACGTGCTGCTGCTGGCGGCCGGCAACTTCATGGAGCCCAGCTCCATCGTGCTGATCATGGCTCCCATCCTGTTCCCGGTGGCCATGAAGCTGGGCATCGACCCGATCCACTTCGGCATCCTGATCGTGGTCAACATGGAGGTCGGCATGTGCCATCCCCCGGTGGGCCTCAACCTCTATGTGGCATCGGGAATAACCAAGATGGGCATCACCGAACTGACCGTTGCGGTCTGGCCCTGGCTGCTGGCCATGCTGGGCTTCCTGATGGTGGTGACCTACTGGCCGCCGCTGTCCATCTGGCTGCCCAAGGTGCTGGGAGTGATGTAGCTCCCGGCTCCCAGGGATTTTATCAGGGGCAGGCCCGCAGGCGGGTCTGCCCCTCTTGCTTTTCCAGGGGCCGGCAGGTGCCCCCGACGCACAGCCGCCAGTCGGCGGTGAAGTCCGAGCGGGCCAGGACGATCTCTTCCATCGCCATCCCCGGATGCCACACCCATCGCCCGTTACGAAGGACGGCCTGGGGCGGCGGTTCCATGCCGGCGCCGCTGCCCATGACCGAAGCCTCGTGCAAGATCAGGCGACCGGATTCAATCCGCCACTCCTCGCGCCACTCCACCTTTTCCACCGAGTGGGTCCAGGCCAGGGCGAAGGAGTCGGACGGCGTCACCACCGCCAGGCCGGCTGCCACCACCATGCACAGCCCGCTCATGCGCCCTGGGACGCCACCCGCCGCGCCCGCATCCAGTGCCAGGCGATGAACACCGCCGACAGGGCGAAGCCCGCCTGATCGGTCCAGGGAACGGCCGCCACCAGCAGGAAGGCCGCCGCAACGGCGACGCCACGCTCCCACAGGGGCATGGGCGCCCACAGGAAGCCGATGGTCGCCGCCCCCCACAAGCCGATGGCCAGCATCGCCTTGATCACCACATAGGCGGTATCGAACAGCGAGCCGCTCACCATCATCAGCGAGGGATCGTAGACCGCCATGAACGGCACCACGAAGCCGGCCATGGCGACCCGCACCGCCCACCAGCCGGTGGTGAAGAACTGGGCGCGGGCGATGGAGGCGGCGGCGAAGGCGGCCAGCCCCACCGGCGGGGTCAGATCGGCCAGGATACCGAAATAGAACACGTACATATGCGAGACCACCAGCGGCACGCCCATCTTGAACAGCATGGGCGCCACCAGGGACGAGGTGATGATGTAGGTGGGAATGGTGGGAATGCCCATGCCGAGAATCAGCGAGGCGATCATGGTCAGCACCAGGGTCAGGAACAGCGAACCGCCCGACATGGACACCAGCCCCTGGGTGAACGACCCGGCGATGCCGGTCAGCGTCATGGTGCCGATGATGGTGCCGACCAGGGTGCAGGCGACACCGACCGGTACGGCGGAGCGCGCGCCCTCCACCAGACCGCGCACGGTCATGCGCATGGTCTCGCGCCCACCGCGGACGAAGAAGTTGATGGCGATCAGGGCGGCGACGATGCCCACCACCACGTTGATGCCCAGCTTGAAGAAGGCCGACGACGCCACGCCCAGCACCGCCCAGAACACCATGCGGCCCGCCATGCCGCCGATATTGGCGGCGATGGACGAGCCGAGGATGACGATGGCGGTCAGCGCCAGACCCACGGTGCCCGAGAACATGGGGGTGAAGCCAGCCAGCAGCAGATAGACCAGGGCGGCCAGCGGCACCATCAGGAACCACTGGCGTTTCAACGCCTTCAGCGCGCTGGGACACTGGTCCTTGGGCATGCCGTGCAGCCCGGCGATGCCCGCCTCGAGATGCACCATCCAGATCGCCGAGGCATAGTAGAGCAGGGCCGGAATGGCCGCCGCCTTGCACACCTCGGCGTACGAGATGTTCAGCGTCTCGGCCATGATGAAGGCCACGGCACCCATCACGGGGGGCATGATCTGGCCGCCCATGCTGGCGGTGGCCTCGACGGCGCCGGCGAACTCGGCGCGATAGCCGAAACGCTTCATCAGCGGAATGGTCAATTGCCCGGTGGTCACCACGTTGGCGATGCCCGAGCCGTTGATGGTGCCCATCAGGCCCGAGGTCACCACCGCCACCTTGGCGGGACCGCCCTTGGTGTGGCCGACGGTGCCCAGCGCCACGTCGGTGAACAGGCGGATCATCCCCGCCTGTTCGAGGAAGCTGCCGAACAGGATGAACAGGAAGATGTAGGTGGCCGAGACGTAGCAGGGGATGCCGAAGATACCTTCGGTCCCCAGGAAGTACTGATTGACGATCTGGTCGAAGCCATAGCCGCGATGGCCGAGCGGCGAGGGCAGCACCTCGCCGAACGCCGCATAGGCGACGAAGACCAGACAGAGCAGCGGCAGGGCCCAGCCCATCAGGCGCCGGGCCGCCTCGAACACCAGCGCCACCATGATGGTCCCCACCACCAGGTCGGTGGTCGAGGGATCGCCGGAGCGCTGCACCAGATCGCCCTCGTAGATCAGATGATAGAGCGACAGGGCGAAGGACAACCCGCCCAGCGCCCAGGCCGTCACCACCCTGACCGGATTGCCCCGTCCCATGGCGGCGTAAAGGGCGAAGACCATCAGCAGCAGGAAGCCCACGTGGATGGAGCGCACCGGCAGGCTGGACAGCGGCGAATAGGCGGCCGTGACGATCTGGAAGGCGGAAAAGGCGATGGCGATCCAGAACAGGCCCCGAGATTCGACGCCATGGCCGAAGACCTCGCCCTTGGTGTCGATCCCGGCAGGATCGACACCGCTCTCTTCATGCTGACTCATGGCCCTCCCCCCCTCCGGCGCTTACTTCAACAGCCCCGCCTCGCGATAATACTTCTCGGCCCCCGGATGCAGCGGGATCGGCGACTTGGCCGCGTTCTCCGGTTGAATCTCGCGTGCCGCCGAGTGAGCGGCCAGCAGGTCGGGCATGTTGGTGAACATGGCCTTGGTCATGCTGTAGACCACCTCGGCCGGAACGCCTTCGTGGGTGACCAGGAAATTGCGCACCGCCGCGGTGGGCACATCGGTGGTCTGGCCGCGATAGGTGTTGGCCGGCACCACCGAGGCGATGTAGGCCGAATCACCGGTCTTGGCGATTACCTCGGGCGAAATGGCCACGATGACGATGTCGTCGCCGGTGGCGAGGTCGCGCAGCGACGAGACGCCCAGCCCGGCCGATTGCAAGGTGGCGTCCAGTTGCTTGTTCTTCATCAGCTCCACCGATTCCCCGAACGGCAGGTACTGCACCTTCATGTCGGAATAGCTGAGGCCCGCCGCCTTGAAGATGGCCCGCGCGTTAAGCTCGGTCCCCGACTTGGGCGCGCCCACCGATACCCGCTTGCCCTTGAGGTCGGCCAGGGTCTTGATGCCCGAGTCCGCCGTGGCGACGATCTGGATGTAGTTGGGATAGATGGCGGCCATGGTGCGCAGCTTCCTGAGCGGCGCCTTGTAGCCGGCCTCTTCCACGCCCTCCCAGGCCTGGGTCAGAGAATCGCCCAGGGTGAAGGCCAGTTCGCCGCGCCCCGCCTGCAGCAGATTGAGGTTCTCCACCGAGGCCTTGGTGGCCTGGACGGTGACCCGCGCTCCGGGCAGGGCCTTGCCGAAGATGGATGAAAGGGCATTACCCAGCGGGTAGTAGACGCCGCTGGTGCCACCGGTGAGAATGTTGAGGAACTGGTCGGCGGCCAAGGCCGGCAACGTCAGGAACGAGGCCAGCACGGCCCCCACGATGACCCTCTTCATGATGCCTCCCAAGTATTGGCTGTTCTATTAGAAGGGTTTGGTATGACCATAACGCAACCCCCCCGCCTTGACCAGATGACCCGAACGCTCGTTCGATTCGCCGCCGTCGTCCTGTTCTGGGCGGCGCCGGCCCTGGCCGAGCCGCCGCCGTCGCCCACCCTGGCCGGCGGCCACCCCCTGGCCGGCAAGGTCTGGGCACCGGCTTCCGGCAAATGGCTGAACCCACAGGGCGTGGTGGACGCGGCCCTGGGCGCCGGCATCGTCCTGCTGGGCGAGACCCACGACAACGCCGACCACCACGCCCTGCAGGCCTGGGTGGTGCGGGAACTGGCCGCCGCCGGCCGCCGGCCGCTGGTGGCCTTGGAGATGGTGGATACCGACCGTCAGTCGGTACTCGACCGGAACATCGGCGACACCGCCACCCTCGGCGCGGCCCTGGATTGGGAAAAGCGCGGCTGGCCCGACTGGGCGCTCTATCGCCCCATCGTCGAGGCGACCCTGGCGGCCAGGGGCGAAATCAAGGCCGCCAACCTGCCCCAGGACCTGACCCGGCGCATCGCCAGGGGCGAACAGGGGCCGGAGGTGGACGGCCGCTTCGGCCTGGACCAGCCCCTTCCCCCGGCCGAGGAGAAGGCCCTGTCCGCCGACATCCGGGAAGGCCATTGCAATCTGTTGCCCGACAAGGCGGTGCCGCCCATGGTCCGCGTCCAGCGGGCCCGCGACGCCATCATGGCCGAAGTGCTGGCCGATCAGGTCTCGCGGCCCGAGGCCGGGCCGGCGGTGCTGATCGCCGGAGCCGGCCATGTCCGCGCCGACCGGGGCGTTCCCGTCCGCCTGGGGGCCATGGTCCCCGGCATCGCCATGCTGACCATCGGCTTCGTCGAGGTGGAAAAGGGCAAGACCGACCCCGCCGCCTATGGCGAAGCATTCGGCGCCAAAGCGCTGCCCTTCGATGTGGTCTGGTTCACCGGCCGCGCCAGCCGCGAGGACCAGTGCGCCATGATGGAAAAGCACATGCGGAAAAAGGAGGAAGCGGGGAAGTAGGGCGGAGGGGGAAAAATCAGTCCCTCGGCGCGGCGGCCGGCGGATTCGCCCCTCTGTCGACGACCACCTCGAAGCACGAGCCCTTCTCCGGAATCGAGCGCAGGTCCAAGGCGTGGCCCAGCAGGGCAGCCATACGGCGCACCACCCCCAGCCCCAAGCCCAGGCCCCGACTGCCGCCCCGCTCGGCCGGGGTGTCGAGGCGGACGAAGTCGTCGAACACCGTCCCCACCTTGTCGGCGGGGATGCCGATACCGGTATCGAGCACCTGGATCGCCACCTGGTCGCCGCGCCGGCGGCAGCCGACCAGCACCCGCCCCTCCTGGGTATAGCGGACGGCGTTGACCAGCAGATTGCGCAGCAGGCGTTCCAGCAACACCGGATCGCTGCTCACCACCAGCGAGGTGGGGACCGCCCCGATGGCCAGGCCCTTGGCGCTGGCCTCGGGCTCGATCTGGTCCACCAGCCCGGCCAGCAGCGGCATCAGGCGGAAGGTGCTGACATTGGGCTTGATCTTGCCGGCTTCCAGGGCCGAGACGTCCAGCAGGGTGGCCAGCAGGGAATTGGTGGCCTCGATGCTCTGGCGCAGGCGGTCGACCACCTTGAGCTTGCGCGGATCGTCCTCCAACTGCCCGGCCAGCACCTCGGCGAACATTCCCGCCGCCTGCAGCGGCTGGCGCAGATCGTGGGAGGCGGCGGCCAGGAAGCGGGTCTTGCTTTCATTGGCGAGGCGGGCCTCGGCGGCGCGCAGTTCCGCCTCGGCGGTGCGGGCCCGCACCGTCTCCTCCAGCGAGGCCATGGAGCGTTCCTCGCGGGTGATGGCGCGGAAGGTGGTGGCGGCCATGCCGCCCAACCCCGCCATCACCACCGCCAGACCGGCGGCCAGGATCAGGGCGGTATGGCGCCAGGGGGCGAGGATATCCTCCACCGCCATGCCGGCGCTGACCATGACGTTGAACGGCGTCAGCTTGCGATAGGAGACCACCCGCTCGACGCCGTCGATGGGGGAGTTGAGACGCAGGGTCCCCACCGGCTGGGCCGCCGCCGCCGTGAAGATGGGATTGTCGGGGGTGGCGCGCCCCACGTAGTTTTCCGGGTTGGGCTGGCGCAGCAGGACCCGCCCGCCGGTATTGGAGCCGATATAGGCTCCCGGCCCCAGGCCCAGGGTGTTGTAGAAATCGGTGAAGAAGTGGGTCTTGACTCCCACCGCCACCACGCCGGCGAAACCGCCGTTCAGGGCATTGATCCTTCGGCTGACGGTGAAGACGGGGACCTGGGAGTAAGCCCCCATGACCATGGGGCCGATGATGCGCTCGGCCCCATCGCGGTGGGCGGCGAAATAGTCGCGATGGGCATAATTGACGGCGGAGCCGCCCAGGGGCGGCCGCGAGGCGGCGATGACGTCGCCCTTGGCATCCATCACCAGCATGGTGCCGCGCTGAGCCAGCCCGCCCTCGAGACTGGTCAGCTCCCGCACCAGTTCACCCCGGCCGATCCGCCCGGTCAGATGGTCCTGGGTCACCTGCACCATGCGCGAGACCATGGCGTCGGTGGTGGTCAGGGTACGGGTCATGGTGTCGTCGAGAAGGTGGGCCGCCCCGGCCGTCGCGGCCTCCGCCCTTTCAAAGGCGGCCTTGCGCAATTCCATCAGCACGCCGCCGCCGCCGCCCAGCAGCACGACGGCGATGACCAGCATCAGCAGGCGCAAGCGGCGCCGCAACTCCCCCGGAGTGCGGCGAGAACCGGAGACATCCCTGGTTGCGGCGGACTCGGGGCTCACCGAGGCGGTTCCTTAACGGAAAATTGCGTCGGCAGCTTATACCGAAAGGCCTGTGGCCGAAAGCGCCATGATGTAACGCCTAAGCCTCGGCCTGGGCTGCCTCCAACTCCTCCTGGGCGGCCAGCCAGGCCAATTCCGCCTCCTCCACCCGGCGGGCGACATCGGCCTCCTGGCGGCGCAGCTCGGTGACCTTGGCGGGAGCGCCCTGGTAGAGCTTGGGATCGGCCAGCTTCTGGGCCAGGGCTTTCTGCTCCACATGCAGCGTTTCCAGGGCTTTTTCCGCCGCCTGGGCCGCCTTGCGCAGCGGCGCCAGTTGGGCGCGGGCGCCGGCCGCCGCCTTGCGGTCGGCCTTGCGCTGGGCGGCATCGCCGGTCCGCTCCGGCTTGGCGCCCCGACGGTCCTCGCGGGCGCGGTCGAGCAGCAGCTTGCGATAGGCGGCCAGATCGCCATCGAAAGGCTGGACTCCGCCGTCGCCCACCAGCCACAGATTGTCGGCGGTCAGCTCGATCAGATGAGGGTCGTGGCTGATCAGGATCACCGCGCCGTCATAGGCGTTGAGCGCCGCCACCAGGGCCTCGCGGGCATCGATGTCCAGATGGTTGGTGGGCTCGTCCAGGATCATCAGGTGGGGAGCCTCGCGGCTCATCAGGGCGAACAGCAGCCGCGACTTCTCGCCGCCCGACAGGCTGGAGACCTTGACGTTGGCGCGATCCTGCTCGAAGCCGAAGCGGCCCAATTGGGCGCGCACCTTGGCCTCGGTCATGCCTTTCATCAGCATGGCCATATGCTCGTAGGGGGTTTCGTCCAGCCGCAGCTCCTCGGTCTGGTGCTGGGCGAAATAGCCGATCTTCAACTTGGGCGGCTTGCGGAACTGGCCGCTCAGCAGGTCCATGCGGCCGGACAGAATCTTGGCCAGAGTGGATTTGCCGTTGCCGTTGGCGCCCAGCAACGCGATGCGGCTGTCCATGTCGATACGGATGTCGAGGCCACGCAGCACCACCTTGTCGCCGTAACCGGCCACGCCGTGGTCGATGGCAATGATCGGCGGGCTCAGGGGCTCGGGATCGGGGAAGTCGAAGGACATGGCCCTGTCCTCGACCACCGGCACCACCATCTCCATGCGTTCCAGCATCTTGACCCGGCTTTGAGCCTGGGCCGCCTTGGTGGCCTTGGCCTTGAAGCGGTCGATGAAGGACTGGATCTTCTTGCGCTGCTCCTGCTGCTTGGTGAAGGCCTTGGCCTGCAGTTCCATGCGGGCGCGCCGCGTCGCCTCGAAGCGGTCGTAATTGCCGCCATAGGCGTTCAGCTTGCCGTTCTCCAGGTGGATGATGCGGTTGGCCACCTCGTTGAGCAGTTCGCGGTCGTGGCTGATCACCACCAGGGTGCCGGGATAGGCGGCCAGATGGCTTTGCAGCCACAGGGTCGCTTCCAGGTCCAGGTGATTGGTGGGCTCGTCCAGCAGCAGCAGATCGGGGCTGGCGAACAGCGAGGCCGCCAGGGCGACGCGCATGCGCCAGCCGCCCGAGAAATCGGAGACCGGCTGCAACTGCGCCTCGGCGTCGAAGCCCAGGCCAGACAGGATGGCCGCCGCCCTGGACGGCGCCGAATGGGCGTCGATGGCCATCAGGCGCTCGTGAATCTCGGCGATGCGATGGCCGTCGTGGCAGGACTCGGCCTCCTCGAACAGGGCGGTACGCTCGGTATCGGCGGCCAGCACGCAGTCGATCAGGCTGATATCGCCCTCGGGGGCCTCCTGAGCCAGGCGGCCGAGCCGGGCGCGCGGGCGCATGTTGATCTCGCCCCCGTCGGCGTGAAGCTCGCCCAGGATCAGCTTGAACAGCGTGGTCTTGCCGGTGCCGTTGCGCCCCACCAGGCCGACGCGCTGGCCGGCGGCGATGTGGACGGTCGCCTGCTCGAAGATGGTCCGGCCGCCGTAGCGGAAGGTAAGGTCGTTGATGTGCAGCATGGGCGCGTCAATAACACGGCGGCGCGCGGGCGGCAAACCTCGTCGGGCGGAAGGCGCATCGCGAGACCGTTGCTCTCCCCGATCTTTGAGGTTATAACCCGCCGTCCCCGGATGCGCTCGGCCGCCCGGGGTCGTACGCGGCCGCCCGATCCGTTCCCGGCGCGGCGCGAGCAACCGCCGAAAGGAATTCACCAATGGCTACCGAACGTACCCTGTCGATCATCAAGCCCGACGCCACCCGCCGCAACCTGACCGGCAAGATCAATGCCCGTTTCGAGGAAGCCGGTCTGCGCATCGTGGCGCAGAAGCGCGTCCAGCTGACCAAGGCTCAGGCCGGTCAGTTCTACTCGGTGCACGCCGAGCGCTCGTTCTTCGGCGAGCTGGTCGACTTCATGATTTCCGGCCCGGTGGTTGTCCAGGTCCTGGAAGGTGAAGGCGCCGTCGCCCGCAACCGCGAGATCATGGGCGCCACCAACCCGGCCAACGCCGCCCCCGGCACCATCCGCGCCGATTTCGCCGAATCGGTGGAAGCCAACTCGGTGCACGGGTCCGACTCGGCCGAGAACGCCGCCATCGAGATCGCCTACTTCTTCTCGGGCTGCGAGATCGTCGGCTGACCCATCGGCCGACACCGCGTATCCGGTTCGCAAACCCCCGGGAGGAAACTCCTGGGGGTTTGTTTTTGCCGTCCAATGACTGAATTGCATACAATTACGAGATAAACTTCAGTTACATCGCCCCTATGGCGTCTGTGATGGCATTTTGCTACTTGCATGACTTGTATGCACGGTACCAAATAGGGCCTGCACAACCTCAGCGGATATATGCCATGCAAGCCACACGTCAAGCCAGCCGGGGACGGACGCCGGGTGGACGCCCCAACCCCATCGATGTGCATGTTGGCGGTCGGCTGCGGCTGCGCCGCACCCTGCTGGGTCTCAGCCAGGAATCCCTGGGCGAGGCCCTGGGGCTGACCTTTCAGCAGATCCAGAAATACGAGCGCGGCGCCAACCGCATCGGAGCCTCGCGCCTGTTCGATCTGGCCCGCGCCCTGGAAGTGCCGGTGGAATATTTCTACGACGAGATGTCGCCCGACGTCATGGCGGCCAGCCCCCGGCACATGGCGTCCGCCACCGAGGAGCCGCCGCCCCAGCGGATCGACCCCATGAGCAAGCGCGAAACCCTCGATCTGGTCCGCACGTACTACAAGATCGGCGATCCCAACGTGCGCAAGCGGGTCTACGAACTGGCCCGCGCCCTGGCGGCCCATACCGGGAAGCGGCGGGAGGAGTGATCCGCCTCAGGAAGACCGGGGCAACAGGAGTGTCAGGGAATCGGCGGTCATGGGCCGCCCCACGAAATACCCCTGGATCTCGTCCACGGCCAGTTCCTTCAGCAGTTTGAACTGGGCGGCGGTTTCCACCCCCTCGGCGACGATCCGCCGATCCAGGGCGTGCCCCATGGCGATGATCGCCCGGATGATGGCCACGTCGTCCGGGCGGACCATGATCTCGTCGACGAAGGCCTTGTCGATCTTGATGGTATCGAAGGGAAAGCGGCGCAAATAGCCCAGCGACGAGAATCCGGTGCCGAAATCATCCAGGGCGATATGGATGCCCATGGCCCGAAGCTCGTTGAGCAGGGGGATCGCCAGATCGGTATCCTGGATGATGGTGCTTTCGGTGATCTCGAACTCCAGGTCGGCGGAGCTGATGCCGGCCCGGCGGACGATGTCCGCCACCTCCCCCGCCAGACCGGGGCGGCGCAACTGGCGGGCCGAGACGTTGACCGCCATGCGGCCGGGGGCCAGTCCCTGGTCACGCCAGTTCCGCATCTGACGGCAGGCCTGCCCCACCACCCACAATCCCACCTCACCGATCAGCCCCATCTCCTCGAGCACGGGAATGAACTGGCCGGGAGGAATATCGCCCAGGCGGGCATCGTGCCAGCGCAGCAAGGCCTCGGCGCCGCAGATGCCCATGGTCCGCATGCAGGTCTTAGGCTGGTAGACCAGGTGAAAATCGCCGCGTTCCAGAGCCTTGGACAGGCGGCTCTTCATCAGCAACCGCTGGTGGAGGCGCACGTTCATGGCGGCCGAGAAGAAGACGTACTGGCCGCGCCCCCGGTCCTTGGCCTGATACATGGCGGTATCGGCGGCCACCAGCAGGGCGCCCATGTCGGGAGCATCACCGGGATACAGCGCAATGCCCGCCGAGGCGGAGATCAGCACCTCGTTGCCATCGATGGTGAAGGGCTGCTCCAGGGCGGCGATGGCCCGGGTGGCCACGTCGGCGGCCTCGGACGAACGCCCGACCGATGGCAGCAGCAGGGTGAACTCGTCACCGCCGTGCCGCGCCAGGGTGGCATCGGCCGGGGCCACGTTCCGCAGACGCTCGCAGACCTCGCACAGCATGCGGTCGCCGAAACCGTGCCCCAGGGAATCATTGACCAGCTTGAAGCCGTCGAGGTCAAGCAGCAGCACCGCCAGGTGGCCGCCTTCCCCCAGCCCCTCGACCGCCTCGCCCAGGCGCCGCAGGAACAGGGTCCGGTTGGCCGCCCCGGTCAGGGGGTCCTGCCCGGCCTGTACGCGAATCCGCTCGGCCAGCGCCGTCATTTCCTCGGCCATCAGGTTGGTGGCCCGGGTATTGCGCCGCCGCTCCAGATCCTGTTCGCGATAGGCGCCGTCCACCAGCCGGACCAGCCGCTCCACCTCCTCGGGCAGGGACTGGGTCAGCCCGGCCTTGCGCAACTGCCGCAGCAGCAGTGGATGAAGGGCCGGGCCGCCGGCCTGATCGTCACTCATCCCCAGCCCCGTAGAACCGGTAGGTTCCCCGTCCGGCGGCCTTGGCGCGATACATGGCCATGTCGGCGTGGCGCAGCAGCAGCGACGGGGTCTCGCCATGCTCGGGGAAGGTGGCGATGCCGATACTGGCCGACAGATTCTGCGGCGGATCGGTGATGGTGTAGGGCTGATTCAACACGCTCAGAATCTTTCCCGCCACATTGGCGGCGTCGCCGGGCTGGGGCAGGTCGAACAGCAGCACGATGAACTCGTCGCCGCCCTGGCGGATAACCACGTCGGCGCCGCGAACCGCCTGACGCAGCCGGCGGGCCGCCTCCTTCAGGACCAGATCGCCCACGTCGTGGCCCAGGTCGTCGTTGACCTCCTTGAACTGGTCGAGGTCGATGAACAGCACCGCCAGCCCCCGCGCCGACCGCGTGGCCCCCGCGATACCGTGGGCGATGAACTGATCGACGACGCTACGGCTGAACAGGCCGGTGAGAACGTCATGGGTGGCCAGATACTCGATCCGCTCGCGGGTGACACGGTTGCGCCGGCTCCGCTCGCGGTCCAGCCAATGATGGACCAGGGCTCCGGCCAGGATAATGATCAGCACCCCCACCGCCCCGGCAAGGCCGAACAGCCCCATCCGGTCAGCGTCCATGGTGGCGATGCGCGGCACCGGCTCCAGGATGGTCAGCGCCAGATCGTCCTCGGGCAGGACGGTGGACATGCGCACATAGGGCACCCCGTCGCTGCCCCAGCGATGCAGGGAGGGATGCTCGGCCGAGCCCCAGGGCACCAGAGGCAATTCAGTGAATTCGGAACGCTTGTAACGGCCGACCCGCTCGGCGAAGGAGAGCCCGACCACCGCCGCTCCCGGCAGGGTCCGCATCTCCAGCCCCTTGTCCTGGGCCAGGATCACCACGCCGTAATTGTCGCTGAGAAAGGCGTTGGCCTGATTGACCCAGGACGACAGGTAAGGAAGGTCGATCTTGATGGCCACGACCCCCAGGACACGGTCGCCGTCGCGTACCGGAGCCGAGAAGAACAGGCCGGGGATGTTGGAAACGCGGCCCAGGGCGAACTGATGACCGAACCGCCCGGCCATGGCTTCGGTGAAATACGTCCGGTCGCTGTAATTGGTCCCGACGAAGCTGTCCGGCTTGCCGCTGTTACTGGCGGCGATGGCGTCGCCGGCCGGATTGATCAGCCAGATGACGCTGGTGACGGCCAGATCCGCCACCGATCCGGCCAGCGAACGGTCGAGTTCGGCCAGACGCGGGTCGGAGGACAGCACGGCCTGTCGCCGCTCGAGGGAGACCCGGCTCAGATCGGGACGATCGCCGAACAGCTTCAGGGCCTCGACCACCGCGCGATCACGGCCCAGGGCCGCCGGAATGCCGTGGAAGACCGACAGGGTCCGCTGGATGCCCAGCGTCATGTCGTCGACGCCCTGCCGCAGGTCGTGCTCGGCGCGGGCCAGGGATTCCGCGGCCCGCCAGGCGGTATATTCCCCCGCCGCCAGCCAGCAGAGCCCAAGCCACACCGCCACCACCGCGGCACCAAGCGCGACGAAATAGCGCGCCAGTCCGGGCTCCGAGGTAAAAGCCGTCAGTTGGGCGGCATCGGGACGCTCACCACCCCGATTGATATCCCGAGCGATGGCGAACGGAGTCTCCGTCTCCATGATCGACTGCTCACACCTTAATAAGCGGGGCCATCCCCGAGTTGAAGATGGATACGTAGAGTATTATTGAATCTACGCATTTTGCGAGAGAGTGGAAACGGAAAACACGCTCCGGTTACTAGCAGTTTACATAGGCGCGCTCCGGCTCCTGGGGTACAATATCCCCAAGACGTTCCTTGGGGGATGAATGACGAGAGCGCCTGACCGATCGCTGCTGACCGGCATGTCGCCGCGGGGTATCTGGGGCTTTTCCCTTGGACTGGTCCTCCTGCTGGTGGGGCTGACTGCCGTCCAGCTTCATGCCGGCTATCTCCGGACCATTCGGGTGGCGAGCGCCAATATCGCCGACACCGCCCGCATCACCGAGGAACAGGTCCACGGCAGTCTGCGGGTGGTGCGTCTGATGCTGCGCGCCATCGCCGAAGCGCCGCGCAACGATCCCAACGCCTTCAGACGGTTCATGGCCACCCGCGCCAAGGTGGTCCCCGAAATCCGCCAGGCCTTCATCGTCAATGCCGATGGCGTCGTCACCATCGCCACCCTTCCCCAGGTGGAAGGCCGCAACACCGCCGACCGCCCCTTCTTCGCCGAGGCCCGCAACCTGCCGCCCGGCCACGACATCTATGTCGCCAAGCCCCTGCCCCTCGGTGCGGACGGCAGTCTGGTCATCATGGTGTCCATGCCGCTGAGCGGCCCCGACGGCCAATTCGACGGGGTGGCGGCGGTGTCGCTGGAGCTGGGCTACTTCCAGACCCTGCTGCAATCGGTACACACCGGGGAACCGGGGGCCGGCGCCCTGCTGGTGACGCCGGAGGGCGACATCGTCGGCCGCGACCCCGAGCCCGAACTTTACGTGGGCAAGAACATCGCCAAGGGCGGCGCCTTCGCCATGCACCGTCAGGCGGGGAACGCCGCCAACACCTTCGTTCACGTCACGGCGACCGATGGCAAGGAGAAGCTTTCGGCGGTCCGCACCCTGACCGACCCCGCCATGCCGCCGCTGGTGGTGATCGTCGGACGGCCGCTCGAAGGCGTGCTGGCCCCCTGGCGCACCGAGGCGCTGACCATGGCGGCGGTGGTGGGAGCGCTGGCCCTGGCCATTTTCGGGCTGACCGGTCTGGCCGGGCGCCGCCTGATCGCGCTGAAGGCCAGCGAGGAGCGCTATCGCGGCCTGATCGAGACCCAGAACGATCTGGTGGTCCGCCTAACCCTCGACGAGCATCTGGTGTTCGTCAACGAGGCCTTCGCCCGCGCCCACGGACAGGCCTCGGCGGCCATCGTCGGCCAGTCCTGGCGCGCCTTCGTCCACCAGGACGACCACGCCGCCACCGCCCAGGCCATCACCGACGTCCTGCGTCCGCCCGCCTTCCGGGCCTCGGTGGAGAACCGCATGGAGACGGTGACCGGCCTGCGCTGGATCTCGTGGGAAGGCGCCGCCATCCGCGATATGGCCGGCCGCATCGTCGAGGTCCAGGCGGTGGGCCGCGACATCACCGAATGGGTGGAGCAGCGCGAGCGCCAGACCACCTTGCTGCGCGACCTGGACTCATCCAACCGGGAACTGGAGCAGTTCGCCTACGTGGCCTCGCACGACCTGCGCGAGCCGTTGCGCATGATCACCAGCTATATCGGCCTGATCGAGCGGCGTTACGCGGCCCTGCTGGACGAGGACGGCCGGCAGTTCCTGGACTTCGCCCGTGACGGAGCCAGACGCATGGACCTGATGGTCCTCGACCTGCTGGAATTCTCCCGGGTCGGCCGGGTCCGCACCCCCCTCGCCCAGGTCGCCCTGGCCGAAACGGTCGCCGCCGCGGCCGAGAACCTCAGACTGCCCATCGAGGAGAGCGGCACGACCCTTTCCATCCCCGCCGACCTGCCGGTGGTCACCGGATCAGCCAGTGAACTGGTCCGCCTGTTCCAGAACCTGATCGGCAACGCGGTGAAGTATCGCCAGCCCGACCGCCCCCTCATGGTCACGGTGACGGCTGAACGCTCCGGCTCGGGCTGGACGTGCACGGTGGCCGACAACGGCATCGGCATCGCGCCTGAATATTTCGACCGCATCTTCGACATCTTCCAGCGTCTGCACACCCGCAACGAATACGAAGGCACCGGAATCGGGCTGGCCCTGTGCCGCAAGATCGTCGAGCATCACGGTGGGCATATCTGGGTCGAGTCGGAACCGGGGCAAGGCTCGCGCTTCCGGTTCACCCTAGCCGATCGGCCAGTTCAATCGACTGTGACTGCGCCTTAATATATGCCATAAGTGATGGGTTGCGAACTTGACGGCGTGACCTTTGATGAAATCTGGGTCCCGAAGCAGTCTTCCCGTGCCCGTGGCGGCCCTGGCCGTCTTTGGAGTGGCCTTGCTGGTCCTGCTGCTGGCGGCGACCATCCTCTATACCCTGCGCGTCCGTGACGATCTGATCGAACGCACCGAGAGGGACGTGGGGCACCTGGGCAAGGTGATGGCGGAAAGCGCCTCGCGGGCCATCGAGACGGCCGACGTGGTCCTCGACATCGTTGTCGGCTCGCTGGCGGAGCAGGACTGGCACGGCTGGTCCCCCGAGCGGGGTGTCGCCTTCCTCAGGGAATACCGGACCCAGCGCCATATTCCGCAATTGCGCGACTTCCTGGTCTTCGACACCGACGGCAGCCAGCGCTTCATGATGAGCATATGGCCGATCCCCCGGATCAACGTGGCCGACCGCCCCTACTTCAAGGCCCACCGCGAGGGTGCGGAAAGCTATCATTTCGGCCCCTATCTGGGGCGCAACACCGGCACCGTCACCTTCGCCATTACCCGGCGCATCACCGACCGCCAGGGCCGTTTCGACGGCGTCATGATGGCATCGTTCGAGCCCGGCTATTTCGCCCGCATCTGCAGTTCCGGCCGCACCGCCCCCCTGCTCGATGCGGCGTTGGTCAACGGCGAGGGCATCGTGATCGCCGCCTGCTCCCACCCCGACGCGGCGACCCGCGACGCCGGCTCGATCATGGCGGGCGGACGGCTGGCCGGGCGGCTGCCGCTGACTCCCGGCCTTCATCGCATCGGCGACGATCTGGTCGGCGTCACCGAACTGGAGCAGCGCAATGGCCTGCGGGTTCTGACGGTGGCGTCGCTGGACCGGCCGCTGGGCATCTGGCGAACCACCAGCATGGCGCAATGGGCCATCGCCACCCTGGCCCTGCTGACCCTGGTGGCGGCGGGGCTCGTCCTGCGGCGGCGACATTCGCGCCTGGCCCACCGCTCGGCCCAGTTGGAAAGCGCGGTGGCGCTCAAGGCCGCAGAGGTCAACGAGGCCCGCGACGTGGCCGAATCAGCCATCGAGACCGAACGCCAGGCTTTGCAGGAGCAACGCAACTTCCTGGGGATGATCTCCCACGAATTCCGGGTTCCCCTGGCCATCATCGACGGCGCCTCGCAATTGCTGGACATCATCGGCGACCACAAGCCCGAGGCCGAGGAGGAGATGGCCAAGATCCGGCGTGCCGTCCAGCGCATGAGCCGGTTGATCGACACCTATCTGTCCGAGGACCGCCTGACCACGTCGGGGCTGCCCTTCCGCCCGGTGGAGATGGACCTGCACGACCTGCTGGCCTCCACCTGCCGAAGCCAGGCCCGCCTGAGCGGCGGTCGGGCCATTCACCTCAGTTCGGCCGGCCCCTTGCCCATGGTCGGCGACCCGGACCTGCTGCGCATCATGTTCGACAACCTGATCGGCAACGCGCTGAAATTCTCGCCTCCCGACCAGCCCGTCTCGGTGGCTCTGTGGGGCAGGCCATCCTCGGCCGAGGTGGTGATCAGCGATTCCGGCACCGGCATCGCCCCAAAGGACCGCGAGCGGATCTTCGAGAAGTATTTTCGGACGTCGGAAGCCACCAAGGTCCATGGTGCCGGTCTGGGGCTGTTCATCGTGCGCAACATTCTCGACCTGCACGGTGGCACGGTGCGGCTGGAAAGCGCGGTGGGCCAAGGCTCCACCTTCATCATCACCCTGCCCCTGCATGCGATGGCGACGGCCCCGCCGGTCGAGGCGTGATCAGCCCTTGCGCTCGGCCAGGGTATCCTCGATCTCGCGGTCGTAGAAGCGCTCGACCAGCAGCTTCAGCACCAGGGTGATCAGCGCCAGCAGGGTCAGCACCGAGGCGGCGGCGAAGGCCCCCGACGGCTCGTAATCGTGATAGAGCAGGTCGATCTGCAGCGGCAGGGTCATGGTCTCGCCCCGCACCTGCCCCGACACCACCGAGACGGCGCCGAACTCGCCCAGCGAGCGGGCGGCGCACAGAATGATGCCGTAATAGAGCGCCCATTTGACGTTGGGCAGGGTGACCCGCAGGAAGATGGACAACCCGCCCGCCCCCAGGGTCAGGGCGGCCTCCTCGTCGTCGGTGCCCTGCAACTGCATCAGCGGCAGAAGCTCGCGGGCGATGAACGGGCTGGTGACGAACAAGGTGGCGATGATGATGCCCGGCAGGGCGAACATCACCTTGAGGTCGTGCTCCTCCAGCCAGGGTCCCAGCAAGCCCGTTCCGCCATAGACCATCAGGGCGGCGACGCCGGCCACGATGGGCGACACCGAGAACGGCGCCTCCACCAGGGCAACCAGCCACTTGCTTCCCCTGAAGCGGAACTTGGTCACCGTCCAGGCCACCGCCAGCCCATAGACGGCATTGATGGGCACCACGATGGCCAGCACCAGCAGCGACAGGCCGATGGCGTGCAGGGTCTCGGGATGGCTGACCGCCGCCCACCACGCCGCCCAGCCTTTGGACAGCGCCTGGGCGAAGATCACCGCCATGGGCACCATCAGGAAGCCCGCCGCCAGCAGTACGGCCAGCCCGATCAGGACAAGTCGGCGCTTGCCGCCCGGCTGGCGGTGGGGAACGTGGTGGACGGCCATGGCGGGAATCATCGTCTATCACCCCTTTGCCAGATAACGCTGCTGCCAGGCCTGGATACCGTTGGTCAGCAGCATGGTGATGAAGGCGAAGCCCAGCACCACGGTGGCAATGGCGGTCGCCGAGCCGAACTCGTATTCCTCCAGCTTGATGAAGATCAGCAGGGCGGCGATCTCGGTCTCGAACGGCCGGTTGCCGGCGATGAAGATGATGGCGCCAAACTCGCCCAGGCAGCGGGCGAAGGCCAGCGACATGCCGGCCAGCAGCGACGGCGCCAGGGTGGGCAGGATCACCTTGAGGAAGATCTGCGTCTCCGAGGCGCCGAGGGTGCGGGCGGCCTCCTCCGTCTCGGTCTCCAGTTCCTCGATCACCGGCTGCACGCTGCGGACCACGAAGGGCAGGCTGGTGAAGGCCATGGCGATGGCGATGCCCGGCTGGGCGTGGACCACCTTGATGCCCAGCGGCTCGAGGTACTGCCCCACCCAGCCGTTGGGGGCGAAGGCGGCGGCGAGCGCCAGACCGGCCACGGCGGTGGGCATGGCGAAGGGCAGGTCGATCAGCGCATCCAGCAGGTTGCGCCCGAAAAACTGGTAGCGGGACAGCACCCAGGCGAACAGCAGCCCGGCCAGCCCGTTGAAGATCACCGCCTCGGCCGCCGACACCAGGGTGACCTGATAGGCGGCCAGGGCGCGCGGGCCGGTGGTGGCGGCCCAAAAGCCCTCCAGGCTCATGCCCGCCGCCTTGATCAGCATGGCGCCCAGCGGCAGCAGGACGATGAGGCCGAGATAGGCCAGCGTCATCCCCATGGTCAGCGAAAAGCCGGGCAGCAGCCTGCGGGCGCGCATCATATGAACTCCGGTTGAGCCGTTCGGCCGGTCACCCCGCACCAGGGTGC
>Ga0265320_10001182_pt1 | contig 19232 bp, 13 predicted proteins | sample 4827metaG_FD_202087 | JGI IMG/M metagenome (GOLD analysis project Ga0265320, IMG submission 202087) | Rhizosphere microbial communities from Carex aquatilis grown in University of Washington, Seatle, WA, United States - 4-8-27 metaG | ecosystem: Host-associated > Plants > Roots > Rhizosphere >...
TGCTGCCAGGTTCGCATCATCGCAGGCGGGCAGCCTTGCGCACGTCTCGCCGTCGGGGCCGTAGGCGCAGGTCACGACCGGAATGAAGCTCGCCTGATCGGACCAGAGAAGGTACGGCTGCGCGTCCGCCCATCGACCGCTCTCCCCGAGAACAATTGCCAGGCGCGCGCGCGCGCCATTGGCCACCGCCGTGGGCTGCTTGCCGTCGGCGATCAACGCCTTCAGCGTGTGCTCGGCATCGGCGGCAACTTCAGGTGGTAGGGGCGGATCGCCGGTCTGGCGCCGCACGGTACCGTCGAACGCCTTCAGCGGATCGGTGCCGGTGGTCTGCAAGCCGGCACCGCGCTTGCCAGCAACGACGAGCGCCTCCAGCCCCACGAGCAGCAGAGAGGCGACGACCGTCCACCAGGTCGCGAAGCGCTTTGGAGCCGCCTCAGGTGGCGGGGCGAGCGTTCCCTCGCCGTTTTCGTGGTCCGACGCAGGGGCCGGCTGCGCGACGTCCATCTCCGGTTTGGCCGCTCGCTGCGTCTCCTCGTCGTCCATCCCGCGGCCGAGGATGGCACAGACGTGTGCGCGGCTGGGTCAAGAAACGCGCAACTCGGTCGGCTGCGGTGGCGCGGCGTGATGGTCCAGCGCGAGCCGGCGCGCGCGTCGACACGACGACGAGTCGCTGCGCGCACCTGACCGTCGTGGACGAATGGACGCGCGAACGCGACGACGCGAGCGCGACATCCGGACCGCGGTCAGGCGCTCCGGCACACGATGGTCAAGCGCCCATCGAGAAATGGCGAACCGAACTGCCAATCCCGCAATCTCGTCCCCCAATTCAGCGCAATCAACCATTGTGCGATGTATACGTTTGTTCAGTGGCGATCAATTGGGAATGTGAGAGCCCAGCACCCGAGAGCCTAAACCGCCGGACGCGAGGCGCGCAGCAGGCGCCAAGCCCAGAACGCCAAAGCGCCCGCGATCAACCCCAGGCCGGGACCCTCGACGGCGAACCACGGATCCTCGGAGAAACGACGCCATTCTGTGATGGTGCGCGCGAAGTGCGCCAGTGCGATGAGCGCAAAGAGGCCTCCGGTGACGATGAAGTACGCGCGAGGGCGGGCTGTGGTGACCGTCATGATCGGCATCATTGATGATCCCTGTGCGATCGTCGAGACCGGCGCGCACGCTACCTCGGAGCCGGGCGGACGGCGCGCCGAAAGTCGTTGACGAGGCCCGCCGCCATCGCTGGTAATAGCTTCGTGTTCAAGAAGGATTCTCTCATCGCGGTCCTCGTCGTGGCGCTGCTCGGTGCGGCGCCGTCGGCCTCGGCGGCACCGGCGGATCTTCCCGCCCCGCCCGACGTGGCCGCCGCTCCGCCCGACGCCATCCGGACGCCGAGCGGCCTGGCGTGGAAGGTGCTCACGCCCGCGCACGGTGGGGAGCACCCGGGCCTGACCGACCGGGTGAAGGTGCACTTCACCGGCTGGACCGCCGACGGCAAGATGTTCGACAGCTCGGTGCAAGACGGCAAGCCGGCGGAGTTCGTGCTCAAGAACTCGCTCAAGGGGTGGAACGAAGGGTTGCAGCTCATGGTGAAAGGAGAGAAGCGCCGCTTCTGGATCCCCGCTTCGCTCGCCTATGGCGACACCCCGCGCCGTCCCGGTATGCCAGCCGGTCCGGTCGTCTTCGACGTGGAGCTGCTGGACTTCATCAATGCTCCACCGCCGCCGACGGTGCCGGCCGACGTGGCGGCGCCGCCCAAGAGCGCAAAGAAGACCGCGTCTGGTATCGCGTACCGCGTTCTCGCGCACGGCACGGGGAAGGAGCACCCCACCGCCGACAGCACCGTGGAGGTGCATTACACGGGCTGGACGACGGCCGGCAAGATGTTCGACAGCTCGGTGACGCGCGGTGCGCCCGCGAAGTTTCCGCTGCGAAATGTCATCGCGGGTTGGACCCAGGGCGTGCAACTCATGGTGGTCGGCGATCGGATGCGCTTCTGGATCCCCGGCAATCTCGCCTATGGCGACCACCCGACGCGGCCGGGTGCACCGGCGGGCACGCTGGTGTTCGACATTCAGCTGCTCGCGATCAAGTAGCCAACGCGCGGCCTCCACGCCACTTGTGCCTGGGCTTCGGCCCACTAGCTTGAAGCAGTGGCGCCCGCACTTGCCCTGCTCCCGCTCGCCGATGCCCTTGTCGAGGCGAACGATCCGCTGGCGGCTGCGCGCGCGGCCGGGCTGCGCCACGTCGATGATTCGCAACCGGGGCTGCGCAGGCGGCGCACCGGGAAGAAGCTGCGGCAGGGCAAGCGCTGGGTCGAGCGGTTCCAGATCCTGGACGCGGACGGCCACGTGGTGCGCGATCGTGAACGGCTCGACCGGATCCGCCGCCTGGCCATTCCACCGGCCTGGCAGGACGTCTGGATCTGCGCGCAGGCCGTCGGCCACATCCAGGCCACGGGCCGCGACGCGCGCGGGCGGAAGCAGTACCGCTATCACACGCGCTGGCGCGAGCACCGCGACGAGACCAAGTACGCGAAGATGATCGCGTTCGCGCGCGCGCTGCCGGCCGTTCGCCGTCGCGTGGCCGCCGATCTGCGCGCTCCGGGTCTGTCGCGCCGCAAAGTGCTGGCGACGGTCGTGCGCCTGCTCGAGACCACGTTCATTCGCGTTGGCAACGAGGAGTACGCGCGCGCCAATCGATCGTTCGGCCTGACGACGCTGAAGGATCGTCACGTCTCGTTCGGTGGGGCCGAAGTGCGGTTTCGCTTTCGGGGCAAGAGCGGCGTTTTTCACGAGATCTCGATCCATGACGCCGCGATCGCGCGCACTGTCCGTCGCTGTCGTGACCTGCCCGGGCAGGAGCTGTTCCAGTACCTGGACGAGGACGACCAGCCGGCGACCATCGACTCCGCCGACGTCAACGAATACATCCAGGACGTCGCGGGCGAAGAGTTCACCGCCAAGGACTTTCGCACCTGGGCCGGCACCGTGCTGGCGGCGACCGCTCTCTGGAAGATGTGCGCGGGCGCGGGCGCCAGCGGCTCCACCGACAACGCGCGCGGGGCCGCCGGTGCGCGGCCGCGGCCCCGCCGCCGCCCGCCGAGCCAGCGGGACGTCGTGCGCGCGATCGAGCAGGTCGCGCGCCGCCTGGGCAACACGCCGTCGGTGTGCCGCAAGTGCTACGTTCACCCCGAGGTGATCAGCGCGTTCCTCGACGGCTCGCTGGCCCGCGACGCCGCATTCGCGCGCGCTCACGCGCGGGCACCGGCGGAGACGGCGGTTCTGGCGCTGCTCAAACGTCGCGAGGCGGAGTCCCGCCGTGGAACCCGCCTCGAATCTCAGCTGCGGCGATCGCTGCGCGTCGCGTCCCGATCCTCAGGGTGACAGGACGCCACCGCCTGCGCCCCTCGACATCGTCCGCGCCCGGCCGTACGTTCTTGGCCGGGAGGTCAAATGAGGGCGCCTTTCGGAATGCGCGCGACCCTGTTGTCCTCGGTTCTCCTGGCGGGCGCGTGCGGTGGGGGATCGGCGGCGCCCGCCGACGCGGGATCCACGCTGGACGCACCCGCTTGCGCGGAGGCGGTGTCGTTGAAATGGAACCGGATCGCGCTCATCAGTCAGGGGCTCGTGAGCTCGACGGGGGAGGGCGGCGGCGCGCTGACGATGACGGCCAGGAATGTTCCGCCGCCGATCTGCCAGGCTCCCGAACCGGATTGTCCGCCCGAGGTGATCGAGCTGACGCAGGGCGGGGCGCTGGAGGATGAGTTCGACGCGACGCTGACCTTTGATGGCTTCACGGGCGCCGGACCCGGCATCGCGGCCGGGTTCCGCATGATTCTCGGATCGTCGCCGGTGGACGCGTTCATTCGCCAGGCCGACACCCCGGTCCTGGAGATCTTCCTGCCCGACATGCCCATGGCCAGCATGCCCACCAGCGCCGTGAGCGGCTCGTTTCGTGTGGTCCGTCACTCCGGCGTTGTCACGGTCACCGCCTCGGCTGGCGACAGCTCCGTCGAGATCGCGTCCGCGATGCCGGACTTGGGCGGCCCGTCCGGGGGCCTGGCGGAGATCGGGCTCTACAATCGGGGTGACACGGTCATTGACGGGGAAAGCTGGATTCGGTTCACCGACTTCACGATCAACGGCAGCACGCAAATCGAGTCGGACACGTTCGACTGCAATTGACCTTGGCGACGCTGCTGTCAGCGCGGGTACGCGCTTACCAGCCTAACGTCTCGCACATATCGAAGCGTCGCTGTTCGCTGCGGCCGTCGCGATAAGTGACCTCGACGGCGACGTCCTGGTAGCAGCCCCATCCGTTGTACTCGGCGCGGAATGACGTTGCCCCCTCGCGACCAACCAGGTCCAGCGGGTTCTTGTCGTAGCGCAGGTGATACGCGACCTCTCGCACGCGCTCGCGGACCGCCGGCGGCGCCTCGAGCCAGAGCGAGAACGCATATCGCTTCGAGCCGTCCGCCGATTGGTCGGCGAGCTCGCGAGCAGCGGCGCGGAGGGTGAACGACGTCGCCGATCCATTCGACGGCGCGGGCGCGTTGCCGGCCGGCGGTGGGTTGGTGAGCGTTGCCGCCGGGTTGGCGACGCCCGCGGGACCCAAGTTGTCGTGACCCGACGAGCGCGGGCCGTCGCTGGAGACCATCGGCGGCGAGACGGAACGAACGTTCTCGTCGAGGGTCGAGGACTCGTCGCCGCTGCGCCCGCCACTGGCTGGCAGTGTCGCCGCGTGCGGCGTGGACGCGCGGAACCACCCGACGAAGTCGGCCTCGATCGCCGCTGGGGACATGTGCAGCCGATCGGCGACGATCTGCGCGTAGGGACGCGGCCCGCGGGCCAGCTCCGGGTCGAGGTGCCGGTCCCGGCACGCGGAATAGACGTTGTCCAGTGTGCCCCGATCGGCGAGGTAGCGGATGAAAACGGCTGCCATTGACTGCACCGCCGCGACCCGCGCGAGGGCTTCGCGGCTCGAGGCCTGGTAGGCGGTCCAGTTCTCTGTCAGCAGCTCGGCGACGGTCGGGCGCACAGCCCATTCGCGAACGAGCATGTCATCGCGCCAGCTCGGGGCGAAGCGGAGCTTGCCCGCGTCGACCGCGGCGACAGCGACTTCGGAGGCGATGCCTTCCTCCAGCCAGGCCGGGCTATTTCCGAAGTGGGCCCGGATCATGAGATGCACGAGCTCGTGCGCCAGCGTCCCGCATTGTCCGTAGCCGCCCGGTCCCACCATGCTGAGGTCGTCGTAGATCGAATAGGCGAGCGTGCCGGGCGCGAGCGAGCGGCCATGCAGGCGCTGGGCGTAAAGCTCGACCTGTTCCAGCGAGGGCATCGCATACACCGTGACCGCGTACGGGGCCAGCTCCATCCCGAACCGGGCCGCCAGTGCGGCGCGATACCGCTGGAGGCATCGGCCCGTATCTTCGGCCAGGCCGTTGTCCGCGCGCGCCGCCACGACGGCGAACGGGCCCACGACCGCCGTGCCCGCATCGTCTTGGAGCCGCTTCTTGCCCTCGACGGCCGCCTGCGCCGCGGCCGAGACCGGCACTAGCCGCCGGCGAAGGTCGTAAGCAGGAATGGGCGCCGACTGGAGGTCTGCGGAGATTTGACTGCCCTGGTCCCAGAAGAGAAAGCCGCCCTTGCCGGTGACGCCCGCCGCCGCCGAGATCACCATGACTGACCTGTCGGCGGCCGCAGGCGCCCGCGGCCGCGCCGTGGTCGGGCCCGGCTCGCGGCAGCGTCCGATCTCGGTGGTGACCACCTCGCGCACTTCGGCGGGGAGCGCGTAGGTTTCAAGCACGTCCTCGAGCGTCGTTGCGCCCTGCGCGCGCAAGCCCACCTGGCACCAGCTGGTGCCGATCATGTACGCCACTTGCCAGGTTCGACCCGCCGCTCCGTTCCAGTAGCGGATGAGCTGCGGCAGCACGGCAGCGTACTTCCCGGCCTCCCAATCTGCTTGTAGCCGCGCGAAGGGTTCGCAGCTCGCGGGGCGCGCGGGTAGCGATAGGATGAGCGCGATCGCCAGCGCGGCACCGGCGGTCCTGGCAGGTTTGCGGTCTTTCATGGCTTTGCGGTCTTTCATGGCTTCGCCTTTTTGGCCGTCGGCGACGCCCCCGGGAGCTTGAAGATGTCGATCGGCTTTTCCATCGGTGTCTCGGTCACCGGTGCGGGGCTCTCCGCCCCGATCTCCGCGTGGACGATCTCGGGGTGGAAGTAGATCGGCGTGTCGCGCACGTCGATCGGGACGTGGACCAGCAGCGACGCGACCAGGAGGACCGCGCCGAGGAACGCGAGGATGATGCCCGGCGATGCGCTCGAGACCTCCGCCTTCCATTGCGCCGTTCCGCCGGACAGAGTCGACCTCGCCTCGCGCAATCGGCCGAGCACAAACGTCGCGCCCAGCAGCGCGAGCACCATGCCGGTGAGGAACGCCATGTGCTTCTCCCAGATGCGCGACATCAAGAGCGCGCTCGCCTGCTGATATCGCTTGTCGATCGCGTCCGCTTCGAAGACCAGCAGCGATTCGCGCACGCGCTGGTCCTCGGTGAGCGCCGTCGCAGCGGGGGCCAAGCGGGCGATCGCGTCGGCGCGCACGCCCGTGCTGCGACCAGCCAGGATGAAGTCGCGCACCTGCAGGAAGTCCCAGACGCTGAGAGCGAAGAACGCCAATCCGAGCGCAACCAGCACCACGCTCATGAGGGGACGCAGCTTCTCCTGCCACATCAAGAGCTCCGCGCCGTCGTTCGCCGCGGTTCTTGCGTCCGCCGGCGCGATCGGGACGATCGGCGCGGCGACTCCCACCTTGTCCCCAGAATCCATCGCGCTACACGATACAAGCCGTTCCGGATCGGAGGCAAGCGGGGGTCTGGAACGAGGTCTGTCAGGTGACGATCTGCAACCGCCGGCGGAAGTCGCGCGCGAGCGGGTGGTCGGGGCCGAGCGCGTCGAAGATGGCGAGCATGGCGCGGCGGGCGTCGTCGCCGCGCGGTTTGCGGGCGCTGGCGGCCAGGTCGAGGAACTGCTCGAGCGCTGGCTCGGTCTCGCCGGCGGCGGCCAGCGCCGAGGCGAGCGCGTAGCGCGCTTCGCGATCCGCCGGGTCGCGCGCCACGGCCGCTTCGGCGGCCGCGCGGCCGCCCGCCGCATTCGCCGCGGCATGCAGTTGCAGGCGAGCGACCAAGGGCGCCGCGAGATCGCCGGCGTCACGGCGCGCCTCGAGCCGCGCGACCAGCGGCTCGGCGCCGGTGGCGTCCTGCGCGTCGAGCAGCAGGCGCGCCAGGGCGGCCAGAGAGCGCGCGCCGACCAGGCGATCGGTTTCGGGGCTCGCCTCGGCGCGGGCGACGAGATCGCGCAGCACCGGCTCGGCGGCGGGGCGATCGCCCGCGCGCGCCGCCGCCTCGGCCGTCTCGAGCGCCGTGACGTCGGGCGGCGGCGCCAGCGCGGCCAGCCACCGGCGCACCATGTCGACCGGCTGCGCGCCCACGAACTCGGACACCACGACGCCGTCGCGAAACGCCTTCACGGCGGGGATGCCGCTGATGTCGTAGCGCGCCGACAGCGACGGCGCGGCGTCGGTGTTGACCTTGGCCAGCTCGACGCGGCCGCCGAGGGCCGCGACCTCGCGCTCCAGCACCGGTCCCAGCACCCGGCACGGTCCGCACCACGGGGCCCAGAAATCGACGACGACCGGCACATCGTGCGAGCGGGCAAGCACGTCGGCATCGAACCCCTCTTCGGAGACGTCTCTGGTGTGGGCGGTCGGCGCGGTCATCATCAGGACTCTAGCGCGATCCTGTGCCGCCAGCTTGACACTGAACGACGAGATTGTTCTCCTTCGCGACGGCAGCGCAGAAACGGTCGTGCGGCGCGGACTGGAAAGGTTGGGTTCCGGATGGAGCTGCAGTTCGAGGGGATCCTAGAGACACTGCTGGTGGGGGCGATCGTCAGCCTCCTGGTCCTGTCTGTCCTGTTCTTTTGCATGGGCCACGTGCTGCGGATGGACGCGGTACGGCGGTTCTTCAAGTTCTTGGTCTACGAGGAAGAGGTTCAGGAGGTTCCGAGCGCGATCGCATCTGCGCCTTCGCGCATCGTGCGGCGGGACAAGGGTGCACCTCCGCGGACGGTCCCTTCACATTTCGTGCTGGTGCTGTTGATCGCGCTCCTTTATGGGGCGGGGGTCATCGTGGAGTCGTGGTCCCACACGGATCAAGAAGGCCACGACTCAGAGATGAAGCTGAAGAGCTTTGATGCCGTGGCCCACGGCCGCCTGGCCAGCGGCGCCGACCCGGAGCCCCGGCTGGCGCAATTTCTCGCCGACTACGACGCCTGTCATCGCACCCACATCAATACCGCGGTCACGGGCACCCGGAATCTGGATCAGCTGGAAGCGGCGCGTGTGAAGGGCGCCGACCTCTCTCCCTGTAGCCAGATCGACGTTCGCGTCCTCGAGTTTTACCACAACGCCAAGAATGCAGTGTTGCAGCAGGATTCCTTCAACAAAGAGCTCTCGAACCTGCAATCGCGTATCAACTTCATTCGCTCGGTTTACGTGATTCTCGTCTGGTTGACCTGGGAGCTCGCCGCCATCTCGGTAATTGCCGGCATTGCGGAGATCCTCTTTCAGCGCAACCGCGCGAGGAAGAGCCCGCGGCTCGAGCGCCTCTACCTCCGATGCCCGACCGTCGTGCAGGAGTTCTTCAAGCACTTGCAGAAGTTGGCGGCGGTTCGTTGCGTGCTCATGTTCGCCGGGTTGTTGCTCTTCCGATTCGGCACCTACAAGGCGTGCGATGAGTGCGAGAGCCAATTTGACAAGCGGGTGTACGGATACTTTCTCTCACTCGGCGACAATCGCGACAGCAGTGGCGCATCGCACGATCTCGAGAAGGCAAACGTAGCCGAGACGCAGACCGGCGCCAGATCGCAGCAGAGGGGCCGCGACATCACGCCCCGATCTCCGTACGTCGTCTTCAAGACTGCCGGCACAACGCCCGGTGAACACTTGGCACCTTCCGCGGTTCGAAAAATGGGCGATGGATCGCGCGTTATCGTCGCGAACGACATCGACAAGGGGGCCCAGCAGATGTTCTGGCTCTTCGATGTGGAAGGAGCCGACAGGTTGGTCAATCCCCAGCGCGTGTGCACCAACGATGGGAGCGGATCGACCGCAGACTTCGGCGCGGTCCCCAACGCCGAGGCCATATACGTGGGAGATCCCGGCCCAGACGGCCTTGTCGAGGTGTTGGTCGCCCCAACGTTCGAAAGGATGGAGCAACAGGATCTGGTGAGGTTCTTCATCAACCCGAAACGCGGCTCCAGTTGGGACAAAGAGCTCGGCTGTCAGCACATCGAAGGAAGAGCAGAGAGGATCCCCATCGAAGATCCGTGTGCGGTGTTGCTCGATAGAAGCGCACCGGCCGAAAAGGTGGTGTGCCGCATCGAAGGAATTACGTCGGCCGACATCAAGAAGTACCTGCTGGTCGGTGTTCACGATGCGAGCGTTTCGCCGGCCAAAGGAGCTGAGCATGCGGTCATGAAGCCCACGGTGGCCATTGTACGCATGGTCCCCAAGGGCGGTGGTTGGGGCGATCCGCAGCTGATCTTCAAAGACGTGGCGCTCGCCGATGGCTGCCGGAGTCAGAGCGGCATCTCGGACTTGTCGGCGCGGCCCAATGGACTGCTTTACGTCCTGACCAGCGTCGATCTACAGGACGCCAGAACCTGCTCCGATCACGATAAACCGCCGCTTCCGGAGGTGGCCCAGGTGCGGGGAGCGTTGTGGCGCCTCGACATGAATCATTTCCCGGGTGAGTTGCAACTGTTGTACAAATTCGCGCACAAGCCGGAGGGCATCACGGATCTCGGCGATGGGTCACTCCTGGTGGTGTTCAACGACGATGGACCCCGCAAGTCACCCATCTGGGCGCCGCGCACCTTCGCTCTCGAGCAGAACGAGGCCGTCTTCACGGTGTTGCCCGCGGCCGGAGAGGGGAGACCACCTCCGCCTGCACCGGCTGTCTCTGGGTTGCTGTCCAGCGCCTCAAATGCGCCCTGACGGGGGGGTGGCTGCGAGCGAGCGCTGGCTGGCGCTACATCCACCCCCGCCTCCTGAACCACCACAGCGGCACGAGGCCGCTGACCACGATCAGCGCGAGCGCGAATGGATAGCCAAGCGTCCAGTGCAGCTCGGGCATCACGCGGAAGTTCATCCCGTAGATACCGGCGATCAGCACCGGCGGGATGCCGACCACCGATGCGATGGTCAGCGTCTTGACGATGTCGTTCTGCTCGATGTTGATGAATCCCAGCGTGGCGTCGAGCAGGAACTGCACCTTGCCGGCCAGGTGGGCCTCGTAATCGGTCAGCGACACGACGTCGTCGCGGATGGCCTTCATTCGCGCGGCGTTGATCCGTGGCGCTCCTTCGATCCCGCTCTCGGTGACGTAGGACCCGATGCGGCCGAGCGCCAGCAGCTCGTCGCGGATGCGCGAGAGCTTTTCCGCCACCGCGCCGATTCGACGCAGGGCCGCGCTCAGCCGATCGCTGGCGGCCTTGCGGCGCGGGTCGCCGCGGAAGGCCGCCGTCGAGAGCTCGTCGCAAGCGGCGCCCGCCCGTTCCAGGTTGTCGGCGGCTCGATCGACGACGATCTCGAAGATGTGCAGCAGCGCCTCCTCGGCGGTCTTGGCTCGCTGCAACGAACATTGGGACCGTGCCTCCTCGAACGACGGCAGCTCGGCGAACCGCACGGTCAGCAACACGCGCGGCGACAGCACGAATCCGACCGGCGTCAGCGGGTGGTCGCCGTCGGCGGCGGTTCCCACCAGCGGCGCCGACAAATAGTAGGCGCCGTTCTCGAATGCCAGCCGGCTGGTGGATTCGATCTCGCTCACCTGGTTCTGGGACGGCACGCGCAGCCCGGTGGCTTCGCTCACCTGCGCGATCTCGTCGCTGGTGGGCTGAAACAGATCGATCCAGATCGCGGCGGTCGGATCGCCCGGGGGGTAGCTCAGAATCATCGGTGCGTCTAATGTTACCCGTCCCGGGCACCAGCGGGAGGTTGCCGTCGGGCCGAGCGTCATTAGTATGAAGTCCACGCCATGACCGGGGGCGGACGGGCCCGTAGATCGTTGGGGGCCGCCGTGCTGGTGACGGCGGCGTTGATCGCGCGCGCGGCGTCCGGCCAGGCACCGCCCGGCGCCGTCGCGCCGGCATCCGGACCGGCTGTGCCCACAGAGATCCTGTTTCACGCCGATCTCGACGGCCGGCTCGCGCCGGTCTGCGGGCAACCAGCCACGGCGGCGCTCGACTATGCCGGGCTGCTGGCCAGCATCGCCCTCCAGCGGGCCGCCGCGCGGGTCGACGCGCCGCCGGTCGTTCTCTTGGGCGGCAACTGGGCTGGGCCTGACCCGATAGCCACCGAGATCCTGGCGGGCGGTGTGGCCGGCGCGCGGACGCTCGCCGCCCTCCTGGCCCGGGGTTCGTATGACGCCATCGCCGTCGGGCACGAGGAGCTGTCGCTCCCCGCGGCGGAGCTCGACGAGCTCTTGCCGGCGCTGGCGCGCGCGGGGCTGCCGCTCGTCGCCACCAACCTCGACTGCGACGCTCGCCGGCCGGCCTGCGCGGCGATCAAGCGGGAGGTCCTCGTGCGCCGCCCGAACGCGGTCGTCGGCGTGCTGGCCGTCATCTCACCGTCGGTGATCGCGGGCATCGCGCCAGGGCGCATGGCCGGGTTGGGTCTCGGCGATCCGGTGGCCGCCGTGCGTGACGGCGTGAAGCGTCTGCGGGCCGCCGGCGCCACGCGCGTCGTTGTTCTGACCGATGGGCCGCGAGACGCGCGCGCCCTCGGGGAGATCGACGCGCTCCAGCGCCATCTGGGCGAATCGCGCGCGCCCGATCTGTTGCTGGCGGCTGGATTGACCGACGAGGAGACGGGCCGAACGGTGGGCCTCCTGCGCAGAGACGGCGCGCCGCCGGTGGTCGGTTCGGAGGCCGGCGCGCGGGGGCTGGCCGTGGTCAAGCTCGCCGGCGCTGAAGTGATCGCCGAGGCCGTCCATTCCCAGCGGGGCTCGCGGGATCCCGAGGTCGAAAGGCTCACCGCCGCCGCCCACGCCGTCACCTGCGCGCGGGAGGCCCAGCCGATCGCTCCCGCGCCGGTCAAAGGGACCCTCACGCGCGACGACTTCCGCACCTATGTCCTCGAGGTGATGCGTCGCCGCAGCGGCGCCGAGATCGCGCTCATCAACGCGCGGTTCGTCAAGGGCACGCCCTTTCCGTTCACCGGGACGCTGACGCGCGGCGACCTCGAGCGCGCCCTGCCATACCGCGCCGTGATCGGCGCCGCCCGCGTGCAGGGGCCGGTGGTCGAATCGCTGCTCGGTCCCGCACTCGGCAACGACAAGCTGGCCGTGGTCGGCCTCGCCAGAGGCGCGGGCGGACTGCAGGTCAACGGGCGGCCGCTCGACAAGGCGCGCGAGTACCGCGTCGCCACCATCGCGTTCGTGGCCGAGGGCGGCGATGGCATCCTCGCGCCCCACGCGCTGCCGTTCGCACCGCTCGCCGGCGCGCCCGATGTCCGCGATACGCTGGCGGCCTTTCTCGCCAGCGAGACCGCCGCCGAGGACGGCGACCCCACGGTGAGCGTGAAGACCGACTTCGGCCGCCCGCCCGCCGCTCGCCCACTGCTGGTGGCGCGGGCCGACGGCGAGCTCGATGTCTCCGATACGTCGATCTCCAACGGCCCGGGTTACGGCGACGCGCAGCTGACCCGCGCGCGGCAGACGTCGATCAAGGGCGAGGCCACGCTGGTCGCGCAGCTGCGGCATCCGCTCCACGACGTCGACGGGCGCTTCGACCTGCAGTACGGCTGGTCGCGCAATGAGCCGACCGGCATGCCCGAAGTATCGGGCGAGACCGCCGATCTCATCACCGCGATCGTCACTTATAGCTACAAAGGCTTGCACGACTGGCGGCGGGTGCCCAAGCCGTTCATCCCCGATCCCTACGTGCGGGTGTGGCTCGAGTCCGAGCTCACGCGGCCCGCAGTGACGGCAACCCAGACTCGCGCCTATCATCATTTGCAACTCACCGATACGGCGGGCGCGCAACTCACGTTGACACCGCGATTGAAGGCGCGCGCCGGCGCGGGCGCCCAGAGCGAGCTGCTCGCCCCGGCACCTGCCGGCGATTGGCACGCGGTCATCGAGGCGGGCGGCACCCTCGATCCGACCGCCCTTGCCACTGTCGGCGCGCTCGCCGTCAAGCTGGAGGGGTCGGTCGACTATGACTTCGTCGACCCGACCGGCACGCGCCAGCATCAACTGCGCGCCACCGCCAAGCTCTCGGTGCCATTGCTACCCACGCTGTTCTTGACCGTCGGCCTCGACCTCTTCGAGGTGCAGCGGCAAGAGCTCGGCTGGGGCGCCTCCTACGACACGACCATCGGGCTCCGCCTCCATACCGACGTCGCTCACCAGGCTCTGTAGCGGGAAACGCCGGCGACGAGCGCCGGCGAGACCCGCGACACCGCCGGTCAGTGCAGGCCGTGCTTCAATTCACTGAGCGCCCGGTGCGTGCGCTCCTGGGCCGGGAGCAGGTCGCTCACCACCAATTGTCGGGCCGAGGGCTCGAGGGTTTCGATGTCGCCCCGATAGAGCTTGAGCCCGTGGTCTTCTCCCTCTTCGAGGGCCGCGATCGCCGCCTTCTCGCCGAAGACCTTGGCGCCGCCCTCGGTCAGCTTGGCGAACGAGCCCCAGGCACCGGATGTGGCCGCGGGCTCGCCACCGATGTTCACGATGCTCTGGCGGAGGAGGCTGACGCGGTCTTCGTGCGACCGCCGGCACTGTTCCAGCTGCACGCGCGCTGCGCCCGAGGTGATCTTCTCCAGCGCCTGGCGGTAGGTCTCCACCGCCGAGATCTCGCCGCGCAGGAACTCGTTCAGTTTGTCGACGGACTGATTTGCCTGGTTCATTGGGTCCTCCAGTTTTGGTTGATCCGCAAGCTAGCCATCGATGAGACGACGGCAACCTCGACCACTCCGCTTCGCATCGCTTCGCATCGTCGGCCGCATCTCTTGACAGCCGACCCGTGAGGTTGCTTCACTCCGGACCTTGTTTCTTCGGGCGACTCTGAGGGTTCATCGGGCGGCGGCACTCGCCGGCGCGCTCATTCTGGGGCTGCTCGGCGCGTACGAGCTCACCGACCCGATCACGAAGATCCTCCTGCGGTGGTGGCCGCTCCCCGCGCGGCGAACCGATGTGCTCATCTTCCCCAGCCAGCCGAACGGGCAGTTCCGTTCGTACCTCGTCGCCCTCGCGCTCTGCGTCGGGTGCGTCGCGATCTTCGCGCTCGCTCTGCATCTCGCGCGGCGTCGCCCGCGCATCTCGATGATCCTGGCCGCCGTCACCCTCGTCGCCGCCTGGCTGGCGGCGTTCCTCATCGCGCCTTTCTTCGGCCAGGCCGCGCTCGCGCTCACCTTGCCGCTGGCCGCGCTGCTCCTGCCCGCGACGGCGATCGCGCCGGCCACCGAACCCGCGAGCTCGCCGTGCATCCTCGATGTCTCGGCGCTCGTGGGCCAGACCCTCGCGCTGTTCTGGGGCGTCTGGATCACTTCGCGCGGGCGAAGCCCTGCCACGCTGGTCGTGGGCGCGATCGTCGCGGCCGCCTTGTCCGGCTGGCGCGTGTTCGGGCTCGTGCGCGCGCCCGCCAGCCGCGATGCGCTCCGTCGCAACGTCGTCGAAGGATTGCCGCTGCTGGTAATTCCACTGGTCGGCATCCTGCGCGCGCCCTCGCCGCTGTGGGTGGTGGTCGCGCTGGCGCTGTGCGCGGGCTTGCGGGTGGTGGACACCCGCGCGCCCTGGCTGGTTTCACGCGTGCCACGGGCGCTGCCGGCCCTTGCGGCGATCTGGGCGCTCGCGGCGATCTATGGCATCCCGCACAAGTTCCGCGAGCTGCCGCGCATCAATCACGCCGGCCACGAGTCGGGGAACTACGCCTGGCTGAACAGCTTCTATCACGGCAAGCTGTTCATGGCCGACACCGGGACGATCTACGGACCGCTGCGCGAGCTCGTGCTGGCTGTCTACGTCGCGCTCATGGGGAAGACCGCCGAGCAGGTTCGCGCGGGCCAGATTCTCGTCCATCTCGGCTTCCTGGCCGTCGCGATCGCGCTCGGTTGGATCTTTGGCCGGCGACGGCTGTGGGCGGTTGGCCTGTGCGTCTTCCTGTTCATCACGACGACGATGGCCCTGACCTGGCTGGATGCCCTCCACCTGCTGGCGTTCGGTTGGGCTGACCTGGGGCGCATGATGTTTCCACTCTTCACGCTCGTCGGCGCGGTCGCGTGGGCGCGGCGACCGCGCGCGCTGGTGGGCTGGGGAGCCGCGGCGACGCTCGGCGCCCTCTACAGCCAGGAGACGGGCCCGGTGGCGATCGCCGCCATCTGCATCGCGCTGGTCGTCGATTCGTTGCTGCTGCCGGAGGTGCCCGGTGCGCAAGCCCGAGCCCGGGCGCGTCGAGCGGCCTCGCGCGTCGGCGCGCTGCTGGCCGGCGTCGTCGCCACCGCCTTGATCGTCATCGGCATCTACGCGATCTTCGGCAAGGCCAGGATGTTCCTTGGCACGGTGTACCTCGCCGTCGTGTTGTTCGCTTCCGGTTCGCTGGGCGGCGTGCCCTTTCCGGTCAACGAGCGGACTTTCACGTCGTGGGCGACGCTGATGGGGGGCGCACCGCACGATGGCATCATCCTCGAGTATCTGCTGCCGGTCGCGATCTACGCCGTGGCGGGCGCGGCGCTCGTCACCACCGCGATATCGCGCCGCTGGTCGTCGCGCTCGACGCTGCGGCTGGCCCTGCTGGCCTTCGGCGTCGCCACCTTTCGCCTGGCCATGGCCCGCTGCGACTATTACCACCTCATCAGCGCCACCGCGCCTGCGGCGCTGATGCTGGTGGCGCTGGTGGCCGACGCCGCCCTGGCCCTGCCCAGGATCTTGCTGCGGGGGCGCTATCCGCGCTGGCACTTCGCCGCGGCGCTGCTCTTCGTGGTCCCCATCGTCCTGGGGTGCACCCACCTCAGCGGCTACCTGCGGGCGTTCGGACCGCGGACCCTTGCGCTGCTCACGGGCAAGGAGGTGCCGTCGACCGGGCCTCCCTTCTCGTACCCGGACATTCCGCGCGCGGGTGACATCTACCTTCCGCCCGAGACGGTCGCGCTCACGCACGTCATCCAGAAGCGATCGAGGCCGAGCGACAAGGTCTTCATCCACGCCTCGTTCGCGGATCACGCCGAGCTTTACTTCCTCGCCAATCGGGTCAACCCCACGCGCTGCGATCTCATCGCCGAGATCGAGAACCTCGAGGTGCAGGAGCAAGTGCGGCTCGATCTCGTGCGCGATCCACCGCTGCTGGACGTGGGGGCCGACAACGGCATGTTCAACAAGGCCACCGTCGCTTACCTGCACGCCGGGTGGAAAGAGGTGGAGCGCGTCGGACGCATCCCCGTCTCCGTGCGCGTGTCGCCGCCCCACTGACGGGCGACTCCCGAGGCGTGATGCGTCGGGCGCCTTTTTCGTCCGGGAATAATGGACGCCTTCGCCGTTTTTCCGATGATGCGGACGATCACGTTTCGGCGCGAGTCCCGGCATGCGAGCCTGGCGTGCCTGGCCCTCCTGGTCCTTGGTCTGACAGCGACGAAGGCGCGCGCGCAGAGTGCGCCTCCCGCGCCGAACGATGGGACGCCGGCGCCGGCCCCTCCGCCGTCCTCGGGTCCGGCGGCACAGCCCGGCTATCCGCCCAACGCGTACTCACCTCCGCCGCCCGGATACGCGCCACCACCGGGCTATCCTCCGCCGCCTGGTTACGCGCCACCACCGGGCTATCCTCCGCCGCCCGGGTATCCTCCGCCGCAACCGGGATATTCGCCGCCCCGTCGCTATTACCGCGGCACGTACGGCCAGCCGCCCGAGGTGGCGGCTGGATACCACACCCACGACGGCGCCTATGTTCGGCTGCAGCTCGGGTTCGGCTACACGAGCATGTCGGCGAGCATGCCTGGCGCTGACCTGAAAGTCTCGGGTGGTGGCGGCGCATTCGGGATCGCGATCGGAGGCGCCGTCACCAGCAACCTCATCATCTACGGCACTCTGCTGGACAGCATCGCGTCCGACCCCACCATCGAGCTGAACGGGATGTCGATGACCGCGAATGGCGCCAGCGCCGGCGTGATTGGCCTCGGCGGCGGCCTGGCGTACTATCTCGACTCCAATTTCTTCTTCGCAGGCTCGTTGCTGGCCTCGCAGTTGGTCGTCGACGACTCCAACGGAAACCAGGTCGGAAAATCGGACTGGGGCTTCACCTTCGAGGGGTTGCTGGGCAAGGAGTGGTGGGTGTCCGACAACTGGGGGCTCGGCGCGTCGTTACAGTTGCTGCTGGGGCGGATGAAGGACCAGGACAGCTTCGCGACCGGATCGCCGCCGACGTGGAGCGTCGCCGCCTTCAACGTCCTGTTCTCGGCGACCTACAACTGACCGGGAAACAGCGTCAACAGGTGCGTCCCGCAAACGGGTCAATGCCCATATCCCGCCGCGACGATGTTGGCTTGAACGGCGTCGTCCGTCGCGTCGGGCGGATTGCCCATGGTCATGGCTCCTTCGTAGAAGGTGCCGGTGCCACCGGAGCTCCCGTCGCCGCCCGTTCCCAGGATGATCGCGCCTTCCAACCTCTTCGGACTGTAGTTGGGCGTCGGACGTCCTCCGTCCCACTTGATGGCCAGCGCGCCCGACTGCGCATCGCCGGCCTTGAGCGTGAAATGGTTGCCTGAGGGGCCTTTGAGCATGGCGGTCACCCAGGACATGCCCGTGATCGAGGTGTTGCTCGGGGTATTCGTCGAGTCGCCCTTGTACATCCCGTTTTCGAGGTCAGCGCAGATCCACGGCCCATTGCCGCCACCTCTGGCCCAGAGCGTGTCGCTGCCCCAGTAGATGGCCTCCATCGTGCCATTGCCATCGTCATTGCCGGTCGTCTCTGCGTTTCCGTAGTCGAAGCAACACGGACTGCTGAAGCGCTTGCCGTCAAGCACCATGTACATGGCCTCCGCCTGGTCGCCCGTTGCGATGCCTTTCGTGCCGTTGTTTCGATAGGCCACGGTCTGGGTGGTGCGGTCGGTCTGGTAGTTGGGGTTGCCGGTGACGTAGATACCGTAGACCGTATGACCGCCGACCGTGATCTTGCCGTCGGTGGCGTTCGCTGCTTTGCCGCCATTTTGCAAGAAGGTCACCTTCGGCGAGACGGGCAGGTCATTGTGTTGCGCGGACTGGTCGTAGATGACCGGTATCGTGCACGTTGTGTTGGCGCAGAACGTGTCCTGGGTCGTGGTGTCGGCGAAGCCTCCCGCAACGAGCGCCGCGATGTCCTTGGTCGTATTGTCCGACGCGCGGCGAACCTGGTAGAGCCTGCCGTTGTACGCGGCGTAAAGGGCGCGAACCGTGCTGTGCGCGGCGACGCACGGCGTGTTGCTGGCCTGGTAGATGTCGCAAGGTCCCCGGTTCGGTGGATTGGGCGAGGCCGTCCAGAGCTGGCCTTGAGAAGCTGACCACGCGGTCTGGACCACGGCCGCTCCGGCCGCGAGGCTCCCGCCCTGAACGTCCACGACGAGGTGGCTCCATTTCGACTGGATCGCGAGCTTCTGGCTGCCGGTGTCCGTCACCCGCCACTTCTGATTGTCGTTCCCGCTGCAGTTGTATTGCTGCAGGATCGTGCCGGCCGCGACGGAGGCGCCCGTGACGTCGAGGCACTTGCGGCTCCCGGCGTTCGTCAGCGTCCCATAGCCCGAAGCATCCTGTGTCGCCGTCCAGGACTGGAATACCGAACCGTTGCAGGCTTCGAGCTCGACGGCCGCATTGTTGGCCGAGCTCGCGCCCACGACGCCCAGGCACTGGCCGCTCGCCACGCCCACCAACCGGGAGAGAGAGAAGGTGACCGGATCGCCGGGAGGTTGCGCGATCGTTCCACCGCTGCCGCCCGCGCTGCCACCGCTGCCGCCCGTGCTGCCACCGCCGCCGCCCGTGCCGCCATCGTCCGCACCGTCCGTCGCCGCGTCACCGTGTCCGCCCACGCCTGTGCGGCCCGCCGAGCCAGTTGCGCCACCAGCGGCCGTCACCCCTGAATCGCCACCGGCGTTCGAGCTGCCTCCCGTTCCGGTCGCCTCAGGACGGCCGTTGTTTGCGCTGCAGGCCAAGCCCAGGA
>Ga0265320_10001183_pt1 | contig 19207 bp, 17 predicted proteins | sample 4827metaG_FD_202087 | JGI IMG/M metagenome (GOLD analysis project Ga0265320, IMG submission 202087) | Rhizosphere microbial communities from Carex aquatilis grown in University of Washington, Seatle, WA, United States - 4-8-27 metaG | ecosystem: Host-associated > Plants > Roots > Rhizosphere >...
ACAGCCACTCCAGCGCATCGGGCAGCGTTTGCTCCAGCACGCGCGGATCGACATGGCGCGCGCCGCGCGAGAACGTGAAGCGGTAGTCATACCCCTTCGCCTTCAACGCCGCCGCCATGCGCCGGTTGGCGAGCGGCCAGTTGTGCCAGGTCTCTTCCGGATCGTCGTGATGCAGATCCTTTTCCCCGACTTCGAGCCACACGCGGATCGGCTTGCGCGCGGCGCCGGGAATGAGCGTGGCGTGACACTCCCACGCGCCGCGTGGCGTCGCGTCGCTCGGCGGCGATTGCTGGTTCACATATGTGCCGGAGTAGGAAAGCACCTTCGAATAACGCTCGGGATGAAACCACGCCATGGTGAACGCCGCCGCCGCGCCCGAACTCGCGCCCATCGTCGCGCGGCCGTTCGGATCGCTTGTCAGCGCGACGCCCGTCTCCTCGGCGACGCGCGGCAGGACCTCCGCCTCGATGAAATCGCTATAGCGTCCCGACACCGTGTCGTATTCCAGCCCGCGCTGGCTTCCCTGCGCGTCGCCGCCGCCGCTGTCGACGAACACCGCGACCAGCGCCGGAATTCGCCGTTGCGCGACCAGATTGTCGAGCACGCGCGGCATGACTTTCATATAGCTATAGCCGTCCTGCACCACCAGGAACGGCGCTGCCGTCCCACGCTCATACTGTTTGGGCACATAGACCCACACCGTGCGCACATAGGGCATCGCCATCGACTGTTCGTGCGCCGCCGCCGCGATGCGATTGCCGTGCGCGTCGCGCCGCCGGGTGATGTCGTTCTCGATCCGCGCGATACCGGGATAGAAGGCGCTGTCCTGCGACCGCAGCGTGAAGGCGTTCACGGCGCCGGCCGGCACGTTCGGATCGAACGCACATTGCGGCGCCGGCGCGTAGTCCGGACCGATCTCGCGCTCGTCCGTGCTCACGGCACGACTTCGTGGGTGATCACGGTGAAGTTGACGAGGTCGGCCTTGCCGAACGCGGTCGAGATCGCTACGTCCGCCGCGTCGCGGCCGCGCGCCATCAGGATGCGCCCGATACGCGGATGGTTGTGCCGCGCGTCCCAGGTCCACCATTGCCCGTCCAGATAGACGTCGAACCAGGCGCTGAAATCCATCGGATTGGGATCGAACGGCACGCCGATGTCGCCCAGATAGCCGGTGCAATAGCGCGCCGGGATGTTCATGCATCGGCACAGCGCCACCGCCAGATGGGCGTAGTCGCGGCACACGCCGACCTGTTCGTAATTGGCCTCCGCCGCGCCGCGATCGGGACGCGCATGCTCATAGCCGAAGACGATGCGGTCGTGCGCGTATTCGGCGATCGCCTTGACGCGCGGCCAGCCCGGCTCGGTGTTTCCGAAATACGACCAGGCCAGCGCGGTGAGCCGATCGGTCTCGCAATAGCGGCTGCCGAGCAGGAAGACGAGAACGTCGTCGGGCAGGTCCTCCACTGCCACCTGCCGTGCACCCTCGGGCACGGGCTCGGCCACACCGCTGTCCGCGATCGTGAAATCGGCGGTGAATCGCGTCACGCCGGCCGGCGCCACCAGCCGCGTGCAAACATTGCCGAACCCGTCCAGATAAGTGCGAAACGGCACGGCGGGCGTCACCGCGAAATTCTCCTGCATCTTCAGATCGGTGTGGCGCTCGGGCCGGACATGCAGCATCAGGAGCATCGGCGTCGGCTGGGCGCAGTCATAGGCGATGTCGTAACCCGCGCGGATCAGCAAACGGCACCCCTCGCACTCTAACGCATGCGCACCACGCGCTTGTCGCCCGCGTCGCTCGGCTCTTCGGCGGCGACATCCACTTCCACGTCCATGCCCAGATAGTCGGCCACATCGCCGTCCCAGGTGCCGCTGAGCGGCACGGCCTGCGCCGGATCGCGCGCCACGGCGACGCGGATCAGATCGCGATTGCCGACCAGGCCGTTGGTGGGATCGAATTCCGCCCAGCCCCCGCTCGGCAAGAAAACGCGCACCCAGGCGTGTGTGTTCCCGCCGCCGCGGCGCGCCGGCTGGCCCTCGCGCTGCGGCGTGTAGAGATAGCCCGAGACGAAGCGCGCCGCCAGGCCCAGCGTCCGGCACGCCTCCATCATCAGCACCGCGAAATCGCGGCAGGTGCCGCGTCCCAGCCGCAGCGTCTCGATCGGCGTTTGCGGCGGGCCGCTCGGCCGCGTCTGGTAGGTGAGATCATCGTGGATCGCGAGCGTCATCGCCGCCAGGAAGTGCGGTGCGTCCTGCTTGGTGAGGCCGACGAGAAACCGCCGCGCCCAGTTCTCCAGCTCGCGCTCGGGATCGGGATAGATGCGCTCCTTCGACGGCAGCAGGTCGGGCTCATCAACCGCGCTGTAGACGAAGGGAAAGTCGTTCGAGCCGAGGCCGGGCTGATGCGACTCGTCGAGCGAGTTCTCCGGATGATGCTCCAGCCGGTTGATGCTCTCGAACACCAGCTCCTTGGCGCGGGCGCTGAAGCGCGCGATGCCGATCGTGTTGCCGAACACGTCGTGGACATAGTGGATGGAGTCCGGCCGGGGCGTGATCGTCAGCACCGAATCCAGCACATGCTGGTCAAAGCTCTCGCGCGGGCGGAACATCATGCGATGCTCGCCGAACGCGACGCGCTTGGCGTAGCGGTAGCGCGTCAGATGGCGCACGGTGAGCACGGTCATGCGAAGCGGCGGCGATAGCGATTCCGTCGTCCATCATGAGCCATTCCGCATATGCGAAGGCGTGACGGAACGTCGCGCGGCTCTGCCTGGTTAACGGGCTTTCGCCTGCCTCAAATCGGCCGAGGCATCCGCCAGCTTGGTTTCCAGCGGCGTCGATGCGAGCACCGCATCGGTGTGCAACCGTCCGACCAGGAAGTTGCGCAGATCGCCGCCGAAGAGCTTGCGCCCCTGCGCCACCTTCAGCGTCAGCGGATTGACCTGCACGCCGCCCACCAGATCCTCATAGTGCAGATGCGGCCCGGTCGAGAGTCCGGTGTTGCCGCTATAGGCGACGATCTCGCCCTGATGCACGCGGCTGCCCGGATGGATGCCCGGCGCGAAGCGCGACAGATGCCCATAGGCGAAGCCGTAGCCGTTGCCCATATCGACGCGCATGTAATTGCCGTAGCCGCTCGAGCGGCCGGCGATCTTTACCACGCCCGTGCCCGCGGCCATCACCGGCGTTCCTACCGGCACGGCGAAGTCGATGCCCTTGTGCATGCGGGTGTAGCCGAGCACCGGATGGAAACGCATGCCGAAGCCCGACGAGATCCGCGCGCCGTCGACCGGCGTCTTCATCAGCATGCCTTTGATGCTCTCGCCATGGGCGTCGAAATATTCCGGCGGCTGCTTCGCATCGGGCTGATAGCGATAGAGGGCATAGGTCTTGCCGCCCGTCTTCATCATCGCATAGTCGATGTCGCCTTCGCGCGCCGGCTGGCCGTCGGGCGTGTAGTAATAGCTGTAATAGACCTCGAAGGTGTCGCCCGGGCGGATGTCGCGCTGGAAGTCGACCTTGTAGGAAAAGATCTTGATCATCGCCACAACGACGTCGGTCGGAATGCCGGCCTGGGTCGCGGCGAGATAGAGCGAGGAATCCACCGTCGCGCCGGCGCGATGGGTGTGCTGCGCAAGCTGCTTGACGGTGTCGGACGCCGCGAAGCTGCCGTCGGCCTGGCGCGCGACGGTGATGTCGTGTTCCACCGAGGGCGAGAAGGTGACGGAGAGAAGCCGGCCGAGCGGCGTCGCCACCGGCGTGACGTCGCCCGCGTCGTCGGCGAGGTCGGTCGGATCGGAGGTCGAGACCGTCACCGGCTTGCCGTTGACGTTGACGACGGCGCTGGACGGCTTGGCCGCGGCCGGCGCGGGCGCGACGGGCGTGGACTCGAAGGTGACGGTGAAGCTCTGTCCGGCGCGCGCATCGCGCAGATCGAACACCTTGGCCAGCGCGCCCACCACGGCGGCGGCGTCCGCATTCGGCACACCCGCGTCCTGCAGAACGCCCGCCAGCGTGTCGCCGGAATCCAAAGTCAGCGTGCGCGATTCAATGCCGGGCATCGCATCGCCGTTGTCGCCATTGTCCTCGTCGGCCAGTGCGCGATCGAGCTGCGCGGGCGGCGGCGCGGCGCGCTCGGCCGCATCGTTATGGCCGCCGAACAGGCTGCCGCTCTGCGACACGAGCTGCGAAAAAAGCTTGTAGGGCAGAAACGTCGTCGACGCCTGCTGCGTTGTTACATGGAGCGGCGGAATGGCGCTCGCGGCGATCCAGGCCATGGAACCCGCGACAAGACCGGTGATGCTTGTGGAAACGACGGCCCAGCGGCCGTCGGTGGTGGCAAGCGCGCTGCTCGCGGTATTCAGCGAGCGGCGAAGGGAATGTAAGCGCGTCGACACGTTTTGATCCACGTCGGCTCCTGTCTTTCAGAACCGACGCAACGTCCGCGCCAGCCCCAGCCCAGTGTTATGCCCGCAGCGCAAAGCCGGCGTGCGTGGGCATATAGCCTACTCGATTATAGGGTCGTCAACCCTTGCCGAATGGTTAACGCTTCGTTGAGGAAACGATTCGATTCGCGGAACAAATGTTCCGTTGGGTACAGATCTCTCCGTCTAAACCCCAACTGTCATGCCCGCGAAGGCGGGCATCCAGCAAGCCGCTGGTTAGATTCTGGATTCCCGCATTCGCGGGAATGACAGTGGAGCAAGAGCGAAAGCTTTTCTCGCGTGCGCTCGCTCACAGCCGGACGAGAAGACCTTCCGCGATCTTGCCGTGCGCCAATCCGATCAGGCGGGCGATGTGCAGGACGACGAAGAAGGCCAGGACCCCGAGCAGGGCGAACACGATGAGTCCCGGCGCGGTGTGCAGCAGATGGTTGAGCACCGGCGCATCTGTGATTTGCATGTGCGACTCGCCCGTGACGAGGCCGTAGAGCGAACCGGCGGTGACGCCGAGCGACAGGCTGAGGCCCACCACGCCGATGATGAAATACGCGATGCCGAGCGGCAGCATCAGCAGCATATAAAGAAGCGACGACCAGGTGCGAATGTCGGTGAAGGCCTCGCGGATCTTGGTCCAGATGCTTTCGTCGGCGGCGGGACCGGCGGGCAGGCGGCGCGGCATGCGCACGCCCAAGAGCGCCTCGACGATGCGGCCCTCGACATGGCTCAGCACGCGGATCGACGCGATGAACAGAAGCGCGAACGGCACGCCGATGATGAGCACCGCGAGGCTGATCGACAGCGAGATGCCGACCACCGTCCAGGTGAAATAGAAGATGCCGGTCGCCAGCGACAGCAGCATATAGATCAGCGCGCTATAGGTGCGCGGATCGGAAACCACGTTGAAGAAGCCGAAGCGGCGCTCCGGCGTGGATTCGGGCTGCGGGAAGGGCGTGGTGATCGTGTGTTCCATGTCGCGATACTCCTGCGCGATCTCCTCGGGCGTGCCGTACGTCTCGACCACGGCGACGAGGATCTGGGTTTCGGATAGATCGGGATTCTGCGCCATCTCGCTGTTGAGATGGTCCTCGCAATCGGCGAGCGCGTCGGCGATCAACCCCGCGGGCGCGCCTTTCAGCGCGCGGCGCAGTTGCGCCAGATAGGCGGGAACGGTTTCAGGCGCCGACACCGGCATGACCACCTTGCGTTCCTGGAGGAACGGCGCCCGCACTCAAGGCGTCGTCGACGAATTCACGCATGTCGCGCCAGGCGAATTGCCATTCGGCCAGCGCTTTGCGGCCCTCGTCCGTGATGTCGTAGTAGCGGCGCGGCGGTCCGAAGGCCGACGCTTCGACCCGGCTGTGCAGCAGCCCCGTCGCGTTCAGCGAGCGCAGCACGGGATAGATCGCCCCCTGCTTGAAGATCAGTCCGCCTTCGCCTTCCGCCTTCACGGCTTTGGCGATTTCGTATCCGTACATTTCCCGTCCGGCGCGCGCGAGCACGGCCAGCAGGACGAGCGATGAAAGCCCGGCCATCAGTTCTTTTCGGAACTTGCGCGTGTAGGCAGTTTCGTCGGTCACAACGCGCCTTGCTCCGCCTCCTTGGCTATTGCGAAGTCATATCTAGCACGAACTCCACACTATGCAAGGGTCCACTGTACTGGAGTTGAAAATAATTCGATTCGGCAGATGGAGGTATTGTTTCCTAGTACGCCATGCTCAACCCAGAACACATCCCTATTCCTCAATAGGCGCGACACCCCGATCATGCCATGAGCTTGGAGAATCGCACACAGCTTCGGCGCCTTGGGAGGACAAACGGGCATGACGAAGGACGGCGCGCAAAAACTCATATCGGCCTCGCAACAAATCGACGGACGGATCAAGGAGCTGGGCGGCTGGCGCGGCGCGATGCTCGCCCGGCTCCGCGCCCTGATCCAGCAAGCCGATCCGCAAGCGGTCGAGACGTGGAAGTGGAGGGGCGTTCCGGTGTGGGAGCACGACGGCATCATCTGCACGGGCGAGACGTATAAGGCTGTCGTGAAAATGACCTTCGCGAACGGCGCGGCACTCGCGGACCCAGCAAACCTCTTCAACGCGAGTCTGGACGGCAACGTCCGCCGCGCGATCGACATCCGCGAGGGCGAGACGATAAACGGGCGGGCGTTGAAGGCGCTGATCCGCGCCGCCGTCGCGCACAATCAAGCCAAGACGAAGAAGAAGGCGCCGAAAGGCGCTCGGCCGAGGTCGCGCCGAAGCGCACGGAGCGGGGCATGAATCTCGACGCCTATCTCGCGCGCGTCGGGCTCGATCGTCGGCCGCCGCCGACGCTGCAAGGGCTGAAGACCGTCCACGCCGCGCATCTGCTGCGCATCCCTTACGAGAATCTCGACGTGCAGCTCGGCCGGCCCGTCACCATCGAGCGGCCGGCGATCTACGACAAGATCGTGAACCGGCGCCGCGGCGGCTGGTGCTACGAGATGAACGGCCTGCTCGGCTGGGCGCTGGGCGAACTCGGCTTTGCCGTCACGCGCACGACCGGTGCGGTGATGCGCGCCGCGAGCGGCGAAGCCGCGATCGCCAATCATCTGGTGTTGCGCGTGGATCTGGACGGGATCATTTACCTCGCCGATGTCGGCTTCGGCGACGGCCCGTTCGAGCCCTTCAGAGTCGTGCCGGGCCCCTTCGAATCCGGCGGCTACACCTTCGGCCTTGAGCCGCTTGACGGGCGCTGGTGGCGGTTCACGAGCCATCCGCAAGGCGCGGCGCGCAGTTTCGATTTCGATCTCGACGCCGCCGATGAGGCGCGCCTCGCCGCCAAGTGCGGCGAATTGCAGACCGCGCCGGATTCGCATTTCGTGCTCAATCTCTTCTGCTTCGCGCGCAAGTCGGGCGGAAAATATCTTCAACTGCGCGGACGCGTCCTGCGAACCGTCACGCCTGCCGGCGTCGGCGAGCGCCTGCTCGAAAGCGCCGACGATCTGGTGACGACGCTGCGCGACGAATTCACCCTCGACATTCCGGAGGCCACAACGCTGTGGCCGAAAGTTTGCGCGCGTCACGAAGATTTGTTCACGGCGCAAAACGACGCTATCGCGGTGCAGCATTAATCGCACCGCTTGAATGGCCGCGGCGTCGTATTCTATAACTGTATTGTCGCTTGCGTTCGAAGGCGGCGCGCGTGAAAGCGATCTTGTGGTCGGATTTGGTCCGATAGATCGAAGCTTTTGGGCTGGGGGGCCTCGTCATGCCGTTTCAATTTCGCCAAGTCGGCGCACTCGCGCTGACGGGTTCTCTGCTGGCCGCCTGTTCCACGGTTCCGCCGCATATCGCCTTGCCCGATCCGGCGCGCGACAAGATCGTCTCAACCGAAGTCGTCAACTCCATCAAGCAGCACGAGATATATGTCTACGTCCCCCCATCTACAGCCGGTGCGTCGGGCGGCGCAGCCTTTGGCTTTCTGGGCGCGGTGGTTGGCGCCGTCATCGACAGTTCGGTCAACGAAGTGCGCTCCGAGAAGGCTGAGACGGCGGTGAAGTCACTGCGTGACGCCATGGTCGACTACAATTTCGACGACAAGCTGAGCGCCGACCTCAAGGATCAGCTTAGCCAAGTGGGTTTCTTAGGCGTCGACAAGGTGCGCGTCACGCGCGAGTCCACGCTTGACGGAATCGACAAGGATATCGCGGGCTCGACCGACGGCGCCATCCTGCTCGCAGTCACCGATTACAAGCTCGACAATGATGCGAACCGACTGACCATGGCCGTGGGCGTGGGGCTCTATGCCAACAACGACGCGCTGCGCGCCTTGCATCCGTCGAAGGAGAAGAAGAACCGCACCGCGCCGCCGAACGCGCTCTATCGCAACACCTTCGTCTTCGTCACGCGATTGGACGGCTTGACCGGAGACCGCGACAAGAACATCGCCGCATGGTCGGCGGACCACGGCGCGCCCGCCCGCGCCGCGTTGGAAATGGGATCAAAGAGGATCGCCGCGCTGATCGCGACGGACATTGCGCTCAAGGAAGGCGAGGGCAAGCCTCCGGCCGACGCTCCGGTTGCGAAAGTGGTGGGCATCGCCGGATTTCCCTTGGAAGGCAGCGTGATTGGGAGCGATGCCGACGGGAAGATCGTCCGCTTCACCGACGGCACGCTGGCCTATGTGACGACGCCGGCGCTTTGACGATGCATTGCTCCCCATCGGGAGGCGTCGCGCTCGCGGCGCTGCTTGCGCTCGGTGCCTGTGGAACGCCCGCACCGGTGGACATGGGCGCGCCGTTTACGCCGCCCCGCTCCACATGGCTCACCGGCGCCAAGCCGACCAAACCTATGGGCGCGGCCTGTCCGGTCCGGTTCGGCGCGTTCATCGATACCCGCTCCGATCCGCACGAGATGGGCGAGATCGGCCTTCGTCCAATTCATGCCGCCGATCCTTCAGCCTGGGCACGATCCGGCTTCGAGGCGCTCGGCCGCGACCCTCGCATCGTTGTCGCAGACCCATCGGCGTCCGATGCCGTCGTGCTCGAAGTGGAGATATTGAAGGCGTATATGCTCGCCTTGCCCACGACGAAATCTGTGAATCTGGTGTTCCGCGTCCATTATTCGGGCCGTGGCGGCGACACAGCACGAGTCTACCGCGGGGTGGACACCGATATGAACTGGAATTCCGGCAGCGACGAAACCCAATCGAGTTTCAATCGCGCTTTGGCGCAGGTCGTGGAAGCCGTCGATACCGATATCGTCGCACGCTGCGGCAGCTGAACCGCTAATTGTTCGCAAGGATCATGTTGCGCACGATCGGATAGATCTGCGTTTGCCAGCGCGTGCCGGAAAATACGCCGTAATGGCCGACGCCGGGCTGCACGTAGTGTTTCTTGCGGAACGGCTTGATCGCGGGCGTCAGATCGTGCGCCGCCACGGTCTGGCCGACCGAACAGATGTCGTCGCGTTCGCCCTCCACCGTCAGCAGCGCGGTCTTGCGGATCGCGCCCGGCGAAACCTTGGCGCCGCGAAATTCGAAGATGCCGCGCGGCAGATGATACTCCTGGAACACCTTGCGCACGGTCTCCAGGTAGAACTCCGCCGGCAGGTCGGCGACGGCGAAATACTCGTCGTAGAATTTGCGGTTCGCCTCGGCCTTCTCGTCCTCGCCCTTGCGGATGTGGTCGAACAGATCGATATGGGCGCGGATGTGGCGCGGCAGGTTCATCGAGAGGAACGCGCTGACCTGCATGAAGCCGGGATAGACGCGGCGGTGCGCGCCGGCATAGCGCCGCGGCACGGTGGTGATCAGGTTCTTCTCGAACCATTCGATCGGATGCTCGGTGGCGAGCAGGTTGACCGAGGTCGGGCTGACGCGGGTATCCACCGGGCCCGCCATCAGCGTCATGCTGCGCGGCTGGCAGGGGTGGTTCTGTTCCGCCATCACCGCCACGGTCGCAAGCAGCGCGGCACAGGGCTGGCACACCGCCACGACATGGGCGCCGGGCCCGAGATGCTCGAAGAAGCGGATCGTGTGCTCGATATAGTCGTCGACGCCGAAGCGGCCGGCGGCGAGCGGAATGTCGCGCGCGTTCTTCCAATCTGTGATGTAAACGTCGTGGTCGGCCAGCATGGTCTTGACCGTGTGGCGCAGAAGGGTGGGGAAGTGCCCCGCCATCGGCGCCACGATCATCACCCGCGGCTGCTCGACATTGGTCTGCTTCTGAAAGCGCAAGAGCGTGCCGAACGGCGTCACCAGCGCCGGCACCTCGGCCACCGGCACCTCGCGGCCCTCCACTTCGACCGTCGCGATCTCGTAGTCGGGCCGCTCGTGGATCAGATGCGCGCGGTTCAGGATTTCGGCGGCGGCGGAGAAGCTCTTGAGCAGGTAATTGGCGCTGGGGCCGGCGCAGGTCTCGCGCAGCACCGAACTGGTCAGCCCCGCCCAGGCCCGCAAAGGCGCGAAGAAGTCCGATTGGGCCTGATAGGCGTCATACAGCATCGAGAACCGAAACGCCCCTTGAGCCCTCGCCGCTTGTGCGCTGCGGCAATATTCTACCGATTTCACGCCCTGCCGGTTAAGAATGCTAGTGCATTTTTTGCTGCAGTGCGAAATAATTGTGTTCAGCGTTCGCGGAAGATGCCTCTGCCATGGCCAAGCCGGTTCTGACGATCTCGAGCAAGAACTACTCGTCCTGGTCGCTGCGGGGCTGGCTGATCTGCCGCATGGCCGGCCTGGACTTCGACGAGCGGATTCTCTCGGCGGACGATCCCGACACCCGCGCCGAGTTGCTCCTTCTATCGCCGTCCTTCCTCGTGCCGTGCCTGACCGCCGGCGACATCAAGGTGTGGGACACGCTCGCCATCGCCGAATATCTGCACGAGACGCATCCCAAGAGCGGCCTGTTGCCGAAAGACCTGAAGGCGCGCACCCATTGCCGCGCGGTTTCCGGCGAGATGCATTCGGGCTTCGCCAATCTGCGTTCGGCGCTGCCGATGAACCTGAAGGCGCGCTATCCCGACTTCAAAGTGTGGGCCGGCGCGCAGGCCGACATCGACCGGATCGTCGCGATCTGGCGCGAATGCCTGAAGACCTATGACGGCCCCTATCTCTTCGGCGAGAAGCCGACGCTCGCCGACGCGATGTACGCACCGGTGTGCACGCGCTTTCACACCTATCACGTCAAGCTCGATCGGCTATGTCAGGACTACTGCGAGACGATTCTCAACCTTCCGGACATGCTGGAATGGATCGACGCCGCGAAGGCGGAGCCCGACGCCGTCGAAGAACTTGAAGCCGAGTTTTGAAGCGCTGGACTTGAAGTCCTCCAAGTATTAACCTCTGAATTCCTGTCGAAGGCAGCGATTGCCGTGCGTTTTTTTGCGTGCGTATATGATCGCTCGCTACTTTTCCTTGTATACGCTGCGTCCGGAAGTGACCGCAATCGAATCGGGGGATTCCCATGTCGACTTCTCGCAATCGCATTTTGCTGATCGTGGCCGTCGCGGCCGGTCTGGTGGCGGCCGCTTCGTCTGCACCGAAACATCACATGGCCAAGCCGCTCCACCTCTTGGCTGCCGCGATGCCGACGCCGATGCCTCAGCAGCCGCGCTGCGACGAGACCGCGGCCAACCGCTTCGTCGGCAATCCCCCGTCCTATGACGAGTACAAATTCTTGCCGGGCAATGCCCGCATCCCCAGCGCGGCGGCGCTGACGGGCGCGGTGCTCGCGGTGCCGGGCGAGAAGGCGCTCGACCTGCACATCGTCTTCGGCATCGGCAAAATCTACAATCCCACGACGCAGCGCTGCGATACGGTCACGCTGCGGTTCTATTCGCGGACCGACAAGCGCGATGCCACCGGCTACGTACCGCTCGGCGACTACGTCGCGCCGACCATCAACATCACGCCCGGCGATACCATTCATATGACTCTGCACAATGACCTGCCGAATGACGATCCGTCTTGCGGCCCGGCGTCCGAGGCGGACATGGATCATCCGCACTGCTTCAACGGCACCAACCTGCACACGCACGGCCTGTGGGTCAGCCCGACCGGCAACAGCGATAACGTCCTCTTGTCGGTCTATCCCGGCACGATCTTCGACTACATCTACAACATCCCGCCGGATCATCCGGCCGGCACGTTCTGGTATCACACGCATCTGCACGGCTCGACCGCGCTGCAGGTGTCGAGTGGCATGGCTGGCGCCATCATCATCCACGGCAACCGTCCGCCGATCCAGATCGGCCCGGACGCGTACAAGCCGGGCGACATCGACCTTCTGCTGAAGGACTCGCCGGATCTCACCTTCGTGCTGCAACAGATCCAGTACGCCTGCCTGCGCAACGACGGCACCTACAACATCCAGACCATTCCGGCAGACGGCAAAAACGTGACCGATTGGCCCTGCAAGCCGGATCAGACGGCTATGGCCGGTCCGTTCCTCGCCAAGGTCGGAGAAAAGGACGGCAAGCCGATCTATCAGGCGGGCTATAGCGACACGAACGGCAACGGCTACGGCCCTGGCTCGTGGGGCGGATCGAACCGCTACACCAGCGTGAACGGCGTGGTGCTCCCGACCTTCCAGGCGGCGGCAGGGCAGGTGAACCGCTGGCGCTTCATCCATGGCGGCGTGCGCGACTCGATCAACCTGCGCTTCTACCGGATGAAGACCGCGCCGCTCGCCGGCATTCCGGCGCAAGGCGACAAGGACTTCGTCGACCGGCAGTGCTACGGCGATCCGATCCCGTATTACGTCGCGGCCGAGGACGGCCTGACCGTGGCGCAGGCGATCGCGACCACCGAACAGATGCTGGAGCCCGGCTATCGCGTCGATGCGCTGGTGGTGTTCCCCACCGACGGCGACTATTGCGTCGTCGATGCCGCGTCGCAGGCGGCTGACAACCCCTGGGGCGTTTCCAAAAGCGTCCGGCTGATCGGCAAGGTCTCGGTAGTGGGTGGCCATTCTGTCACCGAGGACAAGTTTGCGGCCACGGTGCGGGACACGCTCATCAAGGGCGCCGAGAAGAACCTCGCGAAGGGCAAGATCCAAGACCAGGTGATCGCGGACCTCAAGGACGGCCTGAAGTTCACGCTGTTCGTGCCCCATCCGACCGTCACGGCGGCGGAAGTCGCCGACACGCCGGTCGAGCAGCTCTATTTCGAGATCGACACCAAGTCGAAGAACGTTGGGTTCCTGGTCGGCAGTTCGCCGAACGACATGAAACCCTATGACATGAACCGGATCGACCGGACGCTCATCCTGGGCACGTCGCAGGAATGGCATCTGGAGTCGCTCTATGTCAGCCATCCCTTCCACATCCACGTCAATCCGTTCCAGATCGTCGCGATCTACGATCCGCTCGGCCATGATGTGACCGCGCCGGGCGCCAAGGACACTTACGAGTGGAATCCCGACACCAAAGAGTTCGACATGAACGGCCCGCCCGATCCCGTCTATGCGAACCTCAAGGGTGTTTGGAAGGACACGATCTGGGTGAAGAACGTGGCGCCCAACCAGGACCTCGGCACCAAGGGCATGTACAAGATCGTGACCCGCACGCGCTACGAGCGCTACATCGGCGAATTCGTCCTGCACTGCCACATCCTGGACCATGAGGACCAGGGCATGATGCAGAACGTGCAGATCGTTCCGCCGGGCTATTCGGGCCCGGGAAGCACGCCGCCCGCCTCGAACGGCGGCACGATGAGCGGGATGTCACCCTGACGGTTGATGCGTTGGCGTGGGCCTGAATACGCCACCGCTCAAACTGCGGCGCTTTGTGCCTTCACGGTCTTCTCGACCTGGACGTAATCGGTCTTGCCGGTGCCGAGCACCGGAATGTCGTCGACCGCCAGGATGCGGCGCGGCACCGCCAACTCGGCGACGCCGTGATTGTGCGCCCAGCCGACCAGGTCGTGCCGGTCGGCATCCTTGTTGGTGGTCATCAGGACGATCTGTTCGCCCTTGCGGCCGTCGGGCACGGCGATGGCGGCATGGTTGAAATCGGGCCACAGCGCCGACGCGATGCTCTCCACCACGGCCAGCGACACCGTTTCGCCGCCGATCTTGGCGAAGCGCTTGAGGCGTCCCTTGATCGCGATGAAGCCGTCCTCGTCGATCGAGACGACGTCGCCTGTATCGTGCCAGCCGCCCTCGGGCGGCTGGATGACGCCCGGCCGGTCGGATTTGATGTAGCCCAGCATGACGTTGGGGCCCTTGACGTAGAGCCGGCCGGCATTGGCGATGCCCTCGACCGGTTCGAGCCTGGCCTGCATCCCCGCCATCAATCGGCCGACCGTGCCCGGCCGGTTCGCCTCGGGCTGGTTGGCGGCGACGACGGGCGCGGCTTCCGTCACGCCATAGCCTTCCAGCAGCTCGATCGCGTATTTCTTGCGCAGCAGGGCGCGCGTCTCGTCGCGCAGCCGTTCCGCCCCGCACACCGCCAGCCGCAGCGAGTTGAGATCGCCCTGATCGCCGGCGCGCGCATATTGCGAGATGAAGGTGTCTGTCGAGAGCAGGATGGTCGAGCCGGTGGCGCGGATGCGCTTGACGATCTCATGCGGTTGCAAGGGCGTGGGATGACACACGACCTTGATGCCCAGCAGCAGCGGCATCAGCGATCCGACGGTGAGCCCGAAGCAATGGAAGGTGGGCAGGGGATTGAACAGGATGTCGGTCTCGTAAAGCGCGATGTGCTGGCGCACCTGTTCGACATTGGACAGCAGATTGGCATGGCTGAGCGCCACGCCCTTGGGCTCGCCCTCCGTGCCCGAGGTGAAGAGAATGACGGCCGGCGTCGAATGCATGGCGTGGCTGGCGACCAGGCTCGGCACGAAGGTGCCGACCGCGGCGAAGATCTTGTCGAGCAGCGACAGCTTCTCACGCACATCCTCGAGATAGACGATCTCGTGCGTCTGGGAGAGCCCGTCGATGAGCGCATCGAGCTTGCCCAGCTGGATGAAACGCCGCGCCGTGACGATGCGCTTGACCTTGGCGGTGTTGAGGGCGCTCTTCAGCCCCGCCGCGCCGCTGGTGAAGTTCAGCATCGCGGGCACGCGGCCATAAGCCGACAGCGCGAAGAAGGCGATCACCGCGCCGGCGCCGGTCGGCAGCAGCACGCCCACCGAGTCGCCGGCCCTGGTGCCCTTCTTCAGGGCGTGGCCGAGCGCGAGCGAGGCGCGAACGAGGTCTTCATAGGTCAGGACGCGCTCGTCGCCGTCGACGATGGCGGCCCGGTCGGCGCCATAGCGGCTGCGGGCCTCGACCAGGGCGCGAAAGACCGGCTGCTGCCAACGTTCCGCTTCGGCCGCCATGGCCGTTTCCTCGCCCGACGCCGCGGCGATGCTTGCAACGCTCATTTCCACCCCAAAACCAATTTTCTTGCGCCGCCAGTCCATTAGCCGGCAGCGAACCAACATATAGTACGAAAAGTCCTGGTCGTCCCATCGTCTCGCAGCCTCAGGACAAACGTCCTATGGCGTAAACCCTTGCGTCGGATCAAACGGACGCGGGCTTTCCCCCTTTGTGTTATCTAGAGACTGGGGGCAGGTGGTGGATGCGGTTACTTCGGAATGTCTCGATAATATTCACAGTCATTACGGGAATTCTGACGACCATCGCGTACTTTACCGGAGCGACCTCGTTCTCTCAGTTGTTCGGCCCTCGTCTGTCCCACGAAGGTAATGATCGCGGCGTTACACCGGCCACCAACACGAGCCTCGCGAGCAAACAGGAACCGGTATTGTCGCCCGCGGCTCCCGCTCTCCAGATATACTACGTCGCAAATACGCGCCCTCCCGACGATTTCCTGGCTCTGAGATCCGAACCCTCTACGCTGGTAGGGTATCGAATCCAAAAAATGCCAAACGGCACGCTCCTTGAGGTTCTAGAGCGCCGCGACGATGCGTGGTGGCGGGTGAAACTGCTCGATTCGGGCGAAGAAGGTTGGGCAATGAGCGGCAACGACGGGCGTGAATGGATCGTGTGCTGCGCTGACAGTCGCCGGCCGTTGTAGTCACCGGAACCGCTGCACCCAGTCCGAGAGCCGGTCGGCGATGGCGTCGCGGACATCCTCCGTATTGATGGAGGCAAGAAGGCGCGAAACGTGATCGCGCCAGGGCCTGGTTTCGGCCCAGACCCGGTCGGCCTGCGGCCCCACGGCCGCGGCCAGCGGCAGCAAGGTCGCCGCGGAAATCGGCCTCACATATTCGTCCCGCAGCCGGCGGGAGCCGAGCAGGGCGGCGGCCAGGGCCGTCAATCCGGCCAATCCGACCACCACAACGATGGTGCGAACGGGCACGCCGGCCAGGAGCGATCGCGGGGCGGCCTTGCGGCGGGACGGCGCCCCGCGCGAAGGGGCTTTCGGTGTCGCGGTGACAGGCTTGCGGGTCGCCATATCTCTCTCCTTCAGGCCTATGCAACGCAGAATGGGAACTAAAGTTCAAAAAACCATGATTTCGATCAGCGGAGCGACTATATCAGAGCGCAGATGACTGTTGTGATCGATCGCACCCAATCGCCGCCGCGCCACCCCGAAAAGGCGCACCGCGCCGACTCGGCCGTCCTGCGCAAACCCGACTGGATTCGGGTGAAGGCGCCGGTGTCCAAGGAATACGCCGCGACCAAGGCCATCGTCCGCGCCAATCATCTTCACACGGTCTGCGAAGAGGCGGCCTGTCCCAATATCGGCGAGTGCTGGACCCAGCGCCACGCCACGATGATGATCATGGGCGACACCTGCACGCGCGCCTGTGCCTTCTGCAACGTGAAGACCGGCTTGCCGGGGCCGCTGGATGCGGACGAGCCACGGAACGTCGCGACGGCGGTGGCGCAGCTAGGCCTCAAGCACGTCGTGATCACCTCGGTGGATCGCGACGATCTGCCGGACGGGGGGGCGGCGCATTTCGCCTCCGTGATCCGCGCGATCCGCGCCACCAGCCCCGGCACCACGATCGAGATCCTGACGCCGGACTTCCTGCGCAAGCCCGGTGCGATCGAAACCGTGATGGACGCGCCGCCGGACGTGTTCAACCACAATCTCGAAACCGTGCCGAGGCTCTATCTCAGCGTCCGGCCGGGCGCGCGCTACTTCGCGTCGCTGCGCCTGCTGCAGCGGGCCAAGGAATTGGCGCCGGAGGGCTTCACCAAGTCCGGCCTGATGGTCGGGCTCGGCGAGAGCCGCGAAGAGATCATGCAGGTGATGGACGATCTGCGCGCGGCGAGCGTCGACTTCCTCACCATCGGCCAATATCTGCAGCCGACCCGCAAGCACGCGCCGCTCGACCGGTTTTGGACGCCGGAAGAATTCGCCGCGCTCGAAGCCACCGCCCGCGCCAAGGGATTCCAGATGGTATCGGCCTCGCCGCTGACCCGCTCCTCCTATCACGCCGACAGCGATTTCGCCGCGTTGAAGGCCGCCCGGCTCGCACGCGCCAAGTGACGACGCATTCCGAGACGCGCATCGTTCCTCACGCCGCCCATCTGATGTTCCGGGTCGTCGCGGATGTGGAGAAGTATCCTCAGTTCCTACCTTGGGTCGTCGCGCTGCGGGTGCTGACGCGCGAGCAGGTCAAGGGCCGCGACGTGCTGACGGCAGAGATGGCGGTCGGCTATGGCGCCTTGCGCGAGAAATACACCAGCCGGGTCATCCTCGATCCCGCCGCGCGCGCGATCGACGTGGCGCAGACCTCCGGGCCGTTCCGCATCCTGGAGAACCACTGGCGCTTCACGCCTGAGGGCGCGGGTTGCCGCGTCGAATTCTCCATCGCCTACGAGTTCAAGAGCCGGCTGCTCAACGCGGTCGCCGGCGCGGCGTTCGGCAGGGTCTACGTGAAAATGGCCGACGCCTTCGAGGCGCGGGCAAAGGCGCTCACGGACGTTAGTTCGTAGAACCTTGGTGGGTAGAGATCAACCGCTCCTGTAGTCGTGGGCGAGCCGGATAAGTTCCTCCAAGGCAGACTTTTTTGAAGCGACGTCTGCAGGGAGGAGTTTTAGTCTGTACCGATTCCAGCTCTTGACGTATTCCAGCGCTTCTATACCCGCGTTTTCAATTTTCGTATCCAGATCATCCGATTGCGGCAATTTCGCTTCCAAGATGATCCAATTCTTCTTCGGCTTGAACTGAACAAAGTTGTATGGCTGGCCTTCCTTAGAAAGACCGATGTAAAATTTGTTGTACTTGAGCTGCAGAGACGCGTCGATGCGATGAACGATCTGGAGCAACTCGTCGGCTAAATGAAGCGTCGTCTTTGATGCCCGCACTTCCCAATAGCTGCGATCAGTGGGTTCGGATTCGGCATCTTCGTCCTCGTCGATGAGGCCACGTACTAGCTCATTGACCACCGTCGTAAAGACCAGAGTGATCTGACTTCCGATCCTTAGCGCCTGCATCTGTAGCGCGATGAACGGAATTGTCCCGTTGAAGAGCGAAATGACACTGAGAAACCTGCTTGTCACGTCTTCCGCGACTAGGACCGCGCAGTGATCGTATTGAGGGTATCGCTTTCTCTCGATATCCCAATATTCGATCGTACGAATGATATGCGCTTCATCGGTCGCGCCGAGCTGCAACTCAACTTCGAACCGTCGCCTATCGGCATCCTGTAGAAGCAGATCGAGCCGGCCCGCACGAGGCTGAATTCGCTCTTGATCCCGGAGCACCAGATCGCCCAGGCCCAACACCGATGGATCGTCGGCGATAATCTTCTGGACCCACTTCTCTGAATAATCTGGATGAGCCTTGAGCCAAAGACGTTCAGGCTTTACGTATCCGCTCATTTGATGCCTCTCAGATCAGCCGATGCAGCAGGCTTAACGCCGCTTCGCAGGTCTTGAGCCGCACTTCGGTGCGGCCGATATCGCCGAAACGGTGGGCCTCATGCAGAATGGACCGGCCTTCGCGCGCCGCCGCGACATGCACCAGGCCGACCGGCTTCATCGCCGTGCCGCCGCCGGGTCCCGCGATGCCGGTGACCGCGACGGCAAGCTGCGCATTGGAGTTCTCGACCGCGCCTTCCGCCATCATGCGCGCCACCGCTTCGGAGACTTCGCCCATATCGGCGATCAGATCGCCCGGCACGCCCAGCATGTCCTGCTTGGCGCGGCCGGTGTAGACGATGAAGCCGCGCTCGAACACGTCGGACGAGCCGGGAATCTCCGTCAGCAGCCCGCCGATAAGCCCGCCCGTGCAGCTTTCCGCCGTGGCGATGCGCAACCGCTTGATCCGCGCGTCGGCGAGCACGACCTCGGCCAGGCGGAGCAGGGGAGAGGGAAACATGAACGC
>Ga0265320_10001184_pt1 | contig 19203 bp, 16 predicted proteins | sample 4827metaG_FD_202087 | JGI IMG/M metagenome (GOLD analysis project Ga0265320, IMG submission 202087) | Rhizosphere microbial communities from Carex aquatilis grown in University of Washington, Seatle, WA, United States - 4-8-27 metaG | ecosystem: Host-associated > Plants > Roots > Rhizosphere >...
GAAGTCGCCCAGCCCAATTTTTTCAATGGAGCCGGTTTGCCGGCCGTGCCCTTCCGCACGGACGAAAACAAATGACCCGGGCGACGACCATCCGGATTGCGGCTGCGTCCGGCGCGCTCGCGGTGGTACTGGGTGCTTTCGGCGCCCATGGATTGCACGACCTGCTTACCCGGAACGGAACGGCCGCGATCTGGGAGAAGGCCGTTTTTTATCATTTCATTCATACGGTGATGTTGTTCGTGCTGGCCCAACACCGGCCGCTGAAATCCGGACCCTGGTGGTGTTTCCTGGCCGGGATCATAATTTTTTCCGGTTCATTGTATTTGCTGGCCGTGACAAACCTGCGCTGGCTGGGCGCCATCACCCCGGTGGGCGGCGCGAGCTTCATCGCCGGCTGGGTCTGTTTGTTCCTTTCGGCAGCAAAAACCGGCGGGCCGGACCAAACCTGATCCTGCCAGCCTGGACCTTTCCCTGTGCGCCATCGCGGACGGCCGATCTTCTTCCCGCGAATTGGCTTGGAGTATGGCATTCGGTTGACTACGGTTGGTTCAATCAATCCACGAGGGAACTTATGCAGATTCGTCGCCATGCTTTCACACTCATCGAACTGCTGGTCGTTATCGCCGTTATCGCCGTCCTGGCCGCGCTGCTCCTGCCGGCGCTGTCCAAGGCCAAGCAGAAAGCGCTGCGCAGCAGGATGAATTCGGCCCGCGTCGTCGCGGAGGCAGCCGCGCAAGTGGACGTCGGGCGCGGCGTCTCAGCGCCCCCTGGCCATGGTCAAGAGCTTCGCAGCTTCGGTCGTGCTCAAACCGGGGTTGAGTGTTGGCACGGCGCAACCCGAGTCCATCTACACCGCGCAACTCAAGTCCCAGTTCCAGGCCTCCAATCCGGCCGGCAAAGGCGAGTGCGAGGTGCTCCTGCCGTTGCCGCCGCAAATTCATCTCGCTGGCCGATCTGGAGGTGACCGTCAACTCCCAGCCCAGTGTTCATTGCAGCGATGCTGCTGATTCCCCGGATGAAACGTGAGCCTCAAATTTCAGATGGATCAAATGACAGCCCGCGCTGAAGGTCGCTGACCCGGGACGCCGCGGAGCGGCTTCCCCTTTGAGGTTTGCCCGGTCCGACGGACAAAGGAAATCCCGTGAGACGGCGCAAATGACAGAACTGTCATCTGCCGTTCAGCGGACGTTCATCTCTCCAAGGTTTCATGATGGTGTTTGAATCTTATAAACCACGCAAACCAACACAAAACCAAACCACGTGCTGCGGCTGAGACAGCCATGCTCCGCCTTTGGAAGTTGACGCCGGGAATGCCTGAGAGCAAATGTTGTCGGGTAAATTCAACCAAAAGGAGTCCGATTATGAAAAAATATCTGTTGCTGGTGCTGTTCAGTTTGACCGTCGCGGTCTGCCACGCCGAGGGGCCTTATCATTTCATCAAGGAAATCCCCATCGGTGGCGACGGCGGCTGGGATTACTGCTCCGTGGATTCAGCGGCGCAACGCCTTTACGTCTCGCACGGGACCAAGGTCGTGGTCATTGACCTCGCCCAGGACAAGGTCATCGGCGAAATCACGAACACCCCCGGGGTCCATGGCCTTGCGCCGGCGGCCGATTTGAAGCTGGGAATCACCAGCAACGGTCGTGAAAACAAGGCAGGCATCGTGGACTTGAAGACGCTGCAAACGCTTTCCAAGGTGGACACCGGTCAAAACCCGGATGGGATGCTTTACGAACCCGGGCAGCGGGAATTTTACACGTTTAATGGACGCGGCCAATCGGCCACGGTCATTGATGCCAAATCAGCCAAGGTGGTCGCCACGATTCCGCTCGCAGGCAAGCCGGAATTCGCGCAGGCCGATGCCAACGCCTGGCGTGTCTACGACAATCTCGAAGACAAAAACGAAGTGGTGGCCATCGATACGAAAACCCATAAAGTAGTGAATCGCTGGCCTATCGCGCCAGGCGAGGAGGCTTCCGGCATGGCCATTGACGTGGCGAATCATCGGCTGTTCCTCGGTTGCGGCGGCAGCAAGACGATGGTGATGATGGACAGCACCAGCGGCAAGGTCATCACCTCGGTGCCGATCGGGCAGGGGGTGGACGCCAACGCATTCGATCCGGGAACCGGGTTCGCCTTTGCCTCGTGCGGCGATGGGACGGTCACCATTGCGCACGAAGACTCGCCGGACAAACTGACCGTGGTGCAGACGTTGGAAACCCAGCGCGGCTCGCGAACCATGACCCTCGATCCCAAGACGCACAAGATTTACCTGGCCGCCGCCAAATTCGAGGCCCCGGCCGAAGGCCAGCGGCGCGGGAAGATGGTCCCGGACAGTTTCAAGATCCTGGTGTACGGAATGGAGAAATAATTATTCCATGAAATTGCAAACGAACGGGCAAATGCTGTTGTTGGCGTTTGGCGCGCTCGCTCTGGCTGGTTGCGCGAACATTTCTCCAGAGAACCATGCCCAGGATTCAACGCCGCGGTTTTCCCGTCCGCAGGCCATCACCAATCCTTACCTGCCGCTGGTGTCCTTGAAACAGGATGTGCTCGAAAATCCATCCGGCCGCGTCGAGCGCACCGCCAAACCGGACGTGCACAAGACTTTCCGGATCGGCGGCCAGACGGTCGAAGCGTTGGTGGTGGAGGACCGGGATTATGAAAACGGCAAACTGACGGAGGTCACGCTGGATTATTTTGCCCAGGACGACGCGGGCACGGTTTATTATCTCGGCGAAGACGTGGATGAATACAAAGACGGCAAGGTCGTCGGCCACGGCGGCACGTGGTTGTGGGGCAAGGACACCCAACAGCCGGGCGTCCTGATGCCGGCGCATCCGCGGGGGGGCGACCGGTTTCGTGCCGAGGACGTGCCGCATATCACCTGGGAGAACGACGAAGTGGTTTCGGTTTCGGAAACCGTGATGGTGCCAGCGGGGACCTATCAAAATTGCGTGCGAATCAAGGAGACCGCCTCCGACGGTGCGACGGAATATAAATTGTATGCGCCGGGCGTAGGCTGTGTGAAAGAAATCGAAGGCAAGGCCGAACTGCCGTTGAAATCCCACACGACCCGATGAGGGCTGCGACATTTTTGCGTTTCAACGTTTCAACAATTTAACGATTCTCGATCCATGCGTGTACTGGTCGTCGAAGACGAGAAGAAAACGGCGTCGTTCGTCCGCAAGGCGTTGCAGGCCGAAGGTTTTGCCGTGGACGTCTGCCACGACGGCGACGAGGCCCTGGCCGCGGCGCGGGCCACGCCCTTCGACGGCATTGTGCTCGACATCATGCTGCCGGGCCGCGACGGTTTGAGCGTGCTGCGCCAGTTGCGCGAACGCAAAAACGCCACGCCCGTCCTGCTCCTGTCCGCGCGCGGCGAGGTTAACGAGCGGGTCGAGGGCCTGAACGCCGGCGCGGACGATTACCTGCCCAAGCCCTTTGAGCTGGCCGAACTGGTCGCGCGAGTGCGCGCGTTGACGCGGCGGAGCGGCGAAAACAAGTCCACCGTCCTGCGCGTGGCCGACCTCACGCTGGACACGGTCACCCACCGGGCCCAGCGCGACGGAGCGGACATTGAACTGACCGCGCGCGAATATCGCCTGCTGGAATTTCTCATGCACTCCCCCGGCCGCCTCTGCGGACGCATGATGATCCTCGAAAAGGTCTGGGACTACGACTTCGATCCCGGCACCAACCTGGTGGACGTTTATATCCGGCGGCTGCGCGAAAAAATTGACGCCAATTTTCAACCCAAGCTGCTCCACACGGTGCGCGGTTCGGGTTACCTGCTGAAGGAAGCACCATGACCATCCGCACGCGGCTCACCTTCTGGTATGCCGGCATTCTGACCGCGTCGCTGCTGGTGATCGGTTTTGGCACCTACCGGGAGATTGACGAGCGGTTGCGCCACGAACATCACCGGGAACCGGAGGAGCACGCCCTGGCCGAGGCGGGGGAGATGATTTTTCAGGTGGGCCTGCCCGCCATTGTGCTGGGGCTGCTCGGCGGCTGGTGGCTGACCCGCCGGGCGCTCGCGCCGATGACTAAGCTGACGGACGCCGTGGAAAAAATCCACGAACGCAATCTGCGCGAACCGCTGCCTCGCACGGGCAATAACGATGAACTGGACCGGCTGACCGATGTTTTCAACGGCATGCTGGCGCGGCTCGACGACTCCTTCAACCGCACCCGCGAGTTCACCCTGCACGCTTCGCACGAGCTCAAGACGCCGCTCACGGTCTTGTGCGGCGAAACCGAGACCGCCCTGCGCGATGACTCGCTGGCGCCCGCCGAACGCGAACGCGCGGCCAGCCTGCTCGACGAATTGCGCCGGCTGACCCGCATCGTGGACGGTCTCGCGCTGCTGGCCAAGGCTGACGCGGGCCAGGTCGCGCTGAAGCTGGAACCGATGCGGTTCGACGAGTTGGTGCGTGACAATTTCGCCGATGCGCAAATCCTGGCCGAACCGCACGGCATCCGGGTGGAACTGACCGCCTGCGAGGAAATCACCGTGCGCGGTGACCGCCATCGTTTACGCCAGTTGTTGCTGAACCTCGCGGATAACGCCGTCAAATATAACCAGCTGCGGGGCTGGGTGACGATGAGCTTGCGCCGGGCGGGCGACGCGGCTGAATTGACCATCGCCAACAGCGGGCCGGGGATTCCGCCAGAAATTTTGCCGCGGGTATTTGACCGGTTCTATCGCGGCGACCCGGCTCACAGCCAGGCGGTGGATGGCTGCGGCCTGGGTCTAAGCATCGTGCAATGGATTGTTTCCGCACACAAAGGAAGCGTCAAAATCGAATCGATGCCCGGGATAAGCACCACGGTCACAGTCCGCCTGCCGCTGGGCGCAAATAGATGAAACATTCAACATCCAACATCCAACAACAAACATCCAATTCCGAAAGGACGAAACATTTGGAATTCGTTGGGCGTTGGATGTTGGATGTTCGATGTTGGATGTTCCTTGCCCCAATTCTTGTCATTACCGGTTGCGCCCGGTTCCAGCCGCAGCCGGTCTTGCCGGAACAAACCGCGGCACAACTGGAGGCCCGGCGACTCGACGATGCCGGCCTCCAGAAATTCCTCGAAAAAAACCTCGGCCATGATCTGCCCGGCTGGCCGCTGTCCGAATGGGACCTGAATTCACTCACGCTGGCCGCGTTTTATTTCCATCCCGACCTGGACGTGGCCCGGGCGCAATGGCGGCTGGCTGAGGCGGGTGTCAAAACCGCCGGCGCACGGCCGAATCCGTCGGTGACCGTAACGCCCGCCTATGACAATCAGATTCCCGGTACCCCGAGCCCATGGATTTTGCCGGTGACCGTCGACTTGCCAATCGAGACCGCTGGCAAACGCGCCAAACGTATCGCCGAGGCGCGGGATGTCTCCGAATCCGCCTGGTGGGGGCTCATCACGGCTGCCTGGCAGATCCGCAGCGGGGTCCGCGCCGGTCTGTTGGATTTCACCGTCGCCCAACAGCGTGCGGATTTGCTCGCGAAGCAACTGTCGACGCAGGAGCAAATCGTGAAATCGCTGCTACAACGCTATGATGCCGGCGAAATTTCGCGCCCGGACCTCGCCAGGGCACAAATCGCCCTGAGCAAGACCCGACTGGACGCAAGTGACGCGCAAACCACGCTCGCCAACGCCCGTTCGGAGCTGGCCGAAGCGCTCGGGGTCGGCGCCGCCGCCCTGGATGGAATGAATCTGGCGTTTGATTTTTCCGCCCGCGCGCCCGACGACCTCACCTCGCGGGCGGCGCGGCGAGTCGCCTTGCTGGGGCGTTCGGATATTCGCAGCGCTTTGGCCGACTACGCGGCGGCCCAGGACGACCTGCGGTTGCAAGTCGCCAAACAATATCCGGACCTGCATCTGGGACCCGGTTACGCCTGGAATTCCGGCAACAACGCCGACAATGAATGGAGTCTGGGCCTGACCCTGGAGCTGCCGATCCTCGACCAAAACCAGGGGCCGATTGCCGAGGCCAGGGCGCGGCGGGAATTGGTTGCCGCGCAATTTACCGCCCTGCAGGCAAAAGTTATTGGTGAAATTGACCGGGCCGTGGCGGGTTACCATGTGGCAGCGGAACAATTGAAAACCGGCGAGACGTTGCTGGCCGCTGAACGGCAACAGGAACAATCCACTGAGGCCCAGCAAAAGGCCGGCGCCGCCGACCGGCTCGATCTGCTCAGCGCGCAGGTCGAATTCGAGACGGCGGCGCTGGCGCACCTCGACGGCCAGGTAAAATATCAAACGGCGCTCGGCACGTTGGAAGCCGCCTTGCAACGTCCCGCGGATGCCCTGTCGGTAACAGCCAATGCCAGCATCCTGACGAACATCGTCCGGCAGCCGTTTCCGACTTCCCCAGCCCAGGAGCACAAACCATGAACCCGCCCATAAAGAATATTCTGACCGCCCTCGCCGCGTTTGCCGCCGGCGCCGCGCTGGTTTTTTACTTTGTCAAAGTCCAGCCCAAGCCCAGTGGCGCCGCCGGGGACGAAGGCGCGACGACGAGCCCGGTGCAACTCAAGCGTGACGCGAACGGAGCCACCGTCGTCGTGCTGGACACGGAAACCCGGCAAAGGCTTGGCTTGAAGACGGAAGCGCCGGTGGCCCGGCGGTGGCAACCGGAGGTAAAAGGCTATGGCAGCGTGATTGATTCGGCCACATTGTCGGCGGCGATTGCCGAGTTGGAGTCCGCACGGACCGCGGCCGAGGCGTCGGGCCAGGAGTACTCCCGGCAACAGGCGCTGGCGGCACAGGATAACGCCTCGGCACGGGTGCTTGAAGCCGCCCGGGCTGCCGCGACCCATGACCAGCTGGGTTTTGAATCCGGCCGCGCGAAATTTGCCATCGATTGGGGCCAATCGCTGGCCGGGCAAACGAACCTGGACATGCTGCTGCAGCAGCTCGCCAACGGGGAAGTCACGCTGGTCCGCGTCGATTTGCCCGCCGGTCAAGTCCTGTCCCCGCCCCCTGCTTCGGCACGAATTGTCGCGCTGACGGATGAAACAAAGTCCGTCGACGGAGACTTATTCAGTGCCACCCTGGGCGTGAATCCGGTAACGCAAAGCCAGGTTTTTTTGTATCTGATCAAAGGCCAGCCCCTGGCCCCGGGCGCGGCGGTCACGGGTTTTTTGAAAAATGCCGGCGAACCGGTAGCGGGCGTGGTCGTATCCTCCGGCGCCGTGCTGCGGTACGAGGGCAAGGGCTGGATTTACGTCCAGAACGGCTCGAATGATTTTACCCGCACGGAAATTTCCCTCGACCATCCGGCGGAGAACGGCTGGTTCGTTTCCGGCAATCTGACAGCCACCAACCGTGTGGTCGTTGGCGGGGCGCAGACGGTCCTGTCCGCGGAATTGAGCGGCGGCAATTTCAACTCCGGTTCACGCGATTAATGGCCGAGCCACACATGAAATCGGAATTCCATACACTCGACCCAATCGCAGGAGAACGCACCATTGCGTCTCCCTCTCCCCTCAACGGGGAGAGGGTTGGGGCGAGGGGTGAGCCGGCGATTGATCATTCGCTTTCTTCAAATGCGTCGGCAGCCTCACTCGTTTCTCCGGTTGCACATTTCCCGAATGTGGCGCGCGTGTTTGCAGGTCGTTCCAGATTGTTTCGTGCACCCAGCGAACGTCTTTCAGTTGTGAATTCCAAAAACGCCGTGTTTCAATATTACGCGTCTTCAAATAATCGTCGCGTGCGGCATCTTTTGCCTGTGGTCCGGGAAATCCGTGCTGACCGCCGTCCAGTTCGAGGTTGTAACGCGCCTCGGCACAAAACAAATCAAGGAAATGTTTGCCGACCTGATGCTGGCGGCGGAATTTGTAAGCCGAGAACCTCCGGTCGCGGAGAATTGCCCACAATTTTTTCTCCGCCCAAGTGGATTTCCTGCGGAGGAGGCGGGGAATTTGCGAGGAATTCATTGCCGATGGGTGTAGTCGGGGAGATTGGGTGGTTCAAGCGGTATTTTGCATTCTCACCCCTCGCCCTGACCCTCTCCCCGTTGAGGGGAGAGGGAATAGCTGACGGAAGTCCGACATTATTCTGTGATGTCTGTCTGGCGACGATCGTGGTGCTCCAAAACTCATTGGCCACATGTTAAGGCGTCTCGTTGAAATTTCACTAAAGTCGCGCGGCGTGGTCATTACGCTGGCCGCCGGCCTCATCGGCTACGGCATCTACGTCGCCAAGACCGCCAAGCTCGATGTCTTTCCCGACTTCGTCCAGCCGCAGGTGACCGTGCAGGCCGAGGCGCCCGGGCTCGCGCCGGAACAGGTTGAAGCGCTCGTCACCCGGCCGGTCGAAAGCGCGTTGAACGGCGCTGGCGACCTGGATTCCGTCCGCTCGGAATCCATTCAGGGATTATCGGTCGTGACCGCGGTTTTCAAGGAGGGCACGGACATTTTCATCGCCCGGCAGATGATTGCGGAACGGCTCTCCCAGGTTGGCGGTGAGCTGCCCGCCGGGGTCATGCCTCCCACCATGGAGCCGCTCACCTCGTCCACGATGGACCTGCTCAAGTTCGGCCTGACCTCGGACAAACTGTCGCCGATGGACCTGCGCATGTTTGCCGACTGGACGGTGCGCCCGCGGCTGCTGTCGGTGCCAGGAATTGCGGCGGTCAAAGTGTTCGGCGGCGAAGTAAAGCAGCTGCAAATCCGGATCAAGCCCGACCGGTTGCAGGCTTTTGGAATCTCCGTGCAGGATGTGTTGAACGCTGCCGGCTCGGCGACCGGTGTGCGCGGTGCGGGTTTTGTCGAAACCGCCGCCCAGCGGCTCGTGATCCAGACCGAAGGTCAATCGCTCACGCCGGACGAACTCGGCGGCGTGGTGGTGGCCCAACGCAACGGCCGCAGCCTCCGGTTGCGGGATGTGGCGGAGGTGGCCATCGGCGGCGCGCCGAAGTTCGGTGATGCGCTTATCAACGGCCAGCCGGGCATCCTGATGACCACCGCCAGCCAGTACGGGGCCAACACCATGGATGTGACGTTGGGTGTCGAGCGGGCATTGGACGAGATGAAACCGGCCTTTGCGGCGGCGGGCATTGATTATGTGCCCGGCTTGCATCGGCCGGCGACGTTCATTGAAATTGCGATCCATAACATCAAGAATTCGCTCTTGTTGGGCGCGGTGCTGGTGGGCGCGGTGTTGTTCATCTTCCTGCTCGACTGGCGGACGGCGCTGATTTGTTTCGCTGCCATTCCGCTGTCGCTGCTCACCGCCGTCATCGTACTCGACCATTTTGGGGTGACGCTCAACACCATGACCCTTGGCGGCCTGGCCGCGGTCATCGGTGTGGTGGTGGACGACGCCATCATCACCGTGGAGAATATTTTACGCCGGTTGCGCGGAAACCTCGAACGGGCGACGCCGCGCCCGCTGTTTCCCGTGGTGCTGGAAGCCACGCTGGAAGTGCGGAGCGCCGTGGTCTATGCCACGTTCGTGGTGGCGATGGTTTTTCTGCCGGTCCTGACCATGAGCGGCTTGCAGGGACGCTTCTTCGCACCCCTGGGCACCGCGTTCATCCTCGCCAACCTGGCATCGCTGGTGGTGGCTTTGACGGTGACGCCGGCATTGTGTTTTGCGCTGCTTTCGCGGACGAAACCGCATGCAGAACCGGATTACCTGCGGCGGTTAAAGGCATTCCATCGCCGGTGGCTGGAACGTTTCAGCCGGCGTTCCGGGATCATTATCGCTGCCGCCCTGGCGTTGTTCATCGTTGCGCTGGCGTCACTGCCGTTTTTCGGCGGCGAATTTCTGCCGGATTTTCGCGAAGGCCATTTTGTGGTCCAAATCACCATGGCGCCCGGCACGTCGCTGCCGGAAATGTTCCGGCTCGGCCGGTTGATTTCAACCGACCTGCTGAAAATTCAAGCCGTCAAAAGCGTTGAGGAACAAATCGGCCGCGCGCAGGGAGGGGAGGATACCTGGGGACCGCACCGCGGCGAAATACACGTGGAACTGAAGCCAACCGCGGGTGAGGACCAGGAGCAGGTGCAGAACGGCATCCGCGCCGCCCTGGCGAAATACCCCGGCGTCCAGAGCGAGGTGCTGACGTTTCTCGGCGACCGCATCGGCGAGACCATCGCCGGCGAAACGGCGCAGGTGGTGGTGAATATTTTCGGCGATGACCTCGACCTGCTGGACCGGAAAGCACTGGAGGTGGCGCAGACGTTGAACCAGGTTCCCGGGGCGGCCGACGTGCAGATTTCCGCACCGCCGGGCGCACCCCGCATGGTGGTGGAGTTGCGTCCCGACCGGCTGACGCAATTCGGTTTTCGCCCGCTGGAAGTGCTGGAAACAATCCAGACCGCGTATCAGGGCGACGTGGTGGCCCAGACCTACGAAGGCGACAAGGTGTTCGACGTGGCCGCGATTCTGGAACCCTCCGCCCGACAGCAGCCGGAGGACATCGGGAAATTACTGGTGAGCAATTCGGAGGGGCTGCGGCTGCCGCTGAACAAGCTGGCCAATGTTTTCTTGACCACCGGTCGTTACGCCGTCCTGCATGACGGTGCCCGGCGACGGCAGACCATCACCTGCAATCCCGCCGGTCGCGACGTGGCGTCGTTCGTGGCCGACGCGCAGAAGCAGATAGCGGACAAGGTGAAATTGCCGGCCGGAGTATATGTGGAATTCAGCGGCGCGGCGCAGGAACAGGCGCAGGCGCAACGCGAACTGCTCTTGCATTCACTGATTGCGGCGGCGGGAATCGTTTTGCTGCTGGCGTTGGTCTTCCGCAAAGCGAGTCACCTGTTGCTGGTGCTGGCCAACCTGCCGTTTGCACTGGTCGGCGGCGTGCTGGCGATTTTCCTCACCGGCCTGGTTGGCGGCGAAGGCGCCACGTTGTCGCTGGGGACGCTCGTCGGCTTTGTGACGTTGTTCGGCATCACCATGCGCAATTCCATCATGATGATCTCGCACTTTGAGCATCTCGTGAACGAGGAAGGCATGACCTGGGGACCGGAGTGCGCGTTGCGCGGGGCGACCGAGCGGCTGGTTCCGATTCTGATGACGGCGCTGGTGACCGGGCTGGGTCTGCTGCCGCTGGCGATCGGCTCCGGCGAGGCCGGCCGCGAAATTGAAGGCCCGATGGCCATCGCCATTCTCGGCGGCCTGGTGACGTCGACGCTGCTCAACCTGCTGGTGCTGCCGGTGCTGGCATTGCGCTGGGGCAGGTTCCAGAAAGCGGCGCCCAACGCCTGATTCCAATCACAGCCACCTGTTTTCCCTGTCCGGCCCTGAACTTCGGGTGAGTTGGTTGATTTCTTCAAGTTTGGCGGGAATCCGCCGATAAGAAATGAAATGCAGTGATGGCGAAGCAATAAATATATCCCGCTGAGAGTAGCACCGCACCATGAACAGCCCTTTATTTCCAAGCGAACAGCAGCTTTGCGCAGCGAAAATCCTCATCATCGATGACGAGGAGGCGGATGTTTGCGTGCTCGAATGGACCTTGCGACAGGCCGGATTTCCCGACTTTCGAAGCGTGACCGATTCGAGCCTGGCGAAAACGGAATTTGACCGGTTTCAGCCGGACCTGGTGTTGCTCGATTTAAACATGCCCGGCCTGGACGGTTTCGCCATTTTGAAACAATTGCGGGAATCGACGCCGGCCAACGAATTCCTGCCGGTGTTGATGTTGACGGGAGAGAACACCGCGGAAACGCGCAGCCGGGCCCTGGCGGCCGGGGCCAGCGATTTTCTAGGCAAACCGATCGATTTTACCGAAGTCATGCTGCGGATAAAAAATTTGCTGCAAACCCGGTTTCTCCACCGGCAGGCGCAAGAAATCCAGGCCCGATTGGCGGCACTCTCAGGAGAGCGAAATCCGGAGCAGAAATGACCGGCCGGTACGGATGGGGGCTTGAATGATGAAAATGATTACCACCGAGGAACTCGACCGGCTGTTGGCGGCAATGATTCAATGCGCCGATGGAATTTCGGACCTGCTGTTTGTGGCCGGCAAGCCGCCCCAGGTCGAGGTTCACGGCAAACTCAAGCCGTTCGCCCTCAATCCACCCGAGTCCATATTCACCAGCGAGCGGATCGAGGGCCTGGCCCGCGTGATCATCAATAACAACCCCAAATTGACCCAGGACCTGGCGGATGCCGGTTCGTGCGATTGCAGCTATGCGCTGCAAAATTTTTGCCGTTTTCGCGTCAATATCTATCGCCAGAATGGCAATTTTGCGATGGTCATGCGGCGGCTCCAGGCGCAGGTCCCGTCCCTGGAAATACTCCAGTTGCCGTCGGTATTCCGGGAGGTCATCCAGGAAAAGAATGGCCTCATTTTTGTGACCGGCGGTACGGGCAGCGGCAAGACGACGACATTGGCTGCGATGTTGAATGAAATCAACCAGACCAGTGAAGTCCACATTGTCACCCTGGAGGATCCCATCGAATTTCTGCATCCGCACCTCAAGGCCACGTTCAGTCAGCGCGAGTTGGGGCGTGATTTTTACACCTTTCCGGCCGGCCTGCGCGCCGCACTGCGCCAGGCTCCTAAAATCATCCTGGTCGGCGAAATTCGCGACCGGGAAACCATGGATATAGCGCTCACGGCCGGCGAAACCGGCCATGTGGTTTTTAGCACGCTGCACACCATCAGTGCCGGACAAACCATCAACCGCATCCTGGGCATGTTCAGCCGCGACGAAGAACAACAGGTGCGCGAGCGCCTGGTCGGGACCCTCCGTTACGTCATCAGCCAACGCCTGGTCCCCAAAAAAGATGGCGGCCGGCTGCTCGTCACCGAATTGATGGGCAGCAGTTTGCGCACTCGCGAAGCCATCTCGCTGGGAGAAAATGAGAATCGCCGGCTTTCGGACATCATTGAGGCCGGCAACACCGCGGGCTGGCACAGCTTCGAACAATCGTTGATCAAGGCTTACGAAGAGGACCTGATTACCGAAGAAACCGCCATTCTCTATTGCATTAATAAATCATCCATGCGCCAGCGCGTCGATACGGTCAACAAGCGCCGGGAGACCACGCACACTCCCAGCACGCTGAAAATGAGAGTGGAAGCGCGTCCCGCCATCCCCCCGCCGCCGCCAGCGCCGCCGCCGGTACCGCCGGCGATCGTCGGCCTGAAGTCAGCCGGCAGAGCAGCCTGACGTGAGTTGCGGCGGAAGGCGCATTCGCGCTCGACCCGGTCGCCGCGAGCCGCTACTTTCCTGACGTCTCACCCCGAGGTGATTTATGGATGAACTGTTGAAAATTTTGCAGGCCAATGCGACTGAGTCGCACGAGAACATTGCCAAAATGCTGAACCTCTCCGTCGCGGAGGTGAAGCAGCGCATTGCCAAATACGAAAAAGACGGGGTCATCCGCGGTTACCAGGCCATCCTGAACGAGGACCAGCTCGGGCTCGACACGGTCACAGCCGTCATCGAAGTCAAGGTATCGCCCCAGCGCGAAGGCGGATTCAACACGGTGGCCGAACGCATCAGCCGGTTCCCCGAGGTCCGCTCGGCGTATCTCATGAGCGGTACCTACGACGTCCTGTTGTTCGTCGAAGGCCACAATCTGCGCCAGGTGGCCGCCTTTGTCAGCGAACGGCTCTCGCCGCTCGAGGGCGTGCTGTCCACGTCCACCCATTTCATGCTCAAAACCTACAAACGCCTCGGCGTGTTGATGGAGTCCGGCCAGGCAGAAGAAAGACTCAGTGTCGCTCCGTAACCGCATCAACGCTACCGTGCGCGACATCCCGCGCTCGGGCATCCGCGACTTCTTCGACATCGTCAGCACGATGAAGGACGTGATCAGCCTGGGCATCGGCGAGCCGGACTTTGACACGCCCTGGCACGTGCGGGAATCCACCATGTTCGCGCTCGAACGCGGCGTGACGCATTACACCAGCAACTACGGCTACCTCGAACTGCGCCGGGCGCTGGCCGGGTACGTCGGCAAAAAGTTCGGCGCGGCATACAACCCGGAAAACGAAATCCTGGTCACCGTCGGTGTCAGCGAGGCCCTGGATCTGGCGTTGCGCGCGCTGGTCACGCCCGGGGACGAAGTGCTTTACCACGAGCCGTGCTACGTGTCTTATCGCGCCACCATCCTGTTCGCCCAGGGCGTGCCGGTGGCGGTTGAAACCAGGCCGGAGAATAATTTCCGGCTCACTCGCGCGATGCTGGAGGCGAAGATCACACCGAAGACGAAGGTGTTGATGTTGAATTTTCCGAACAACCCCACCGGCGCGGTCATGGGCCGGCAGGATTTGGAAGATATCGCCGCCTTCGCCCGCGAGCGCGATCTCATCGTCGTCACGGACGAAATTTACGGCGAACTGACCTATGACTCGGTGCACACGAGTATCGTGAGCCTGCCGGGCATGCGCGATCGGACGATTTTCCTGCATGGCTTTTCCAAGGCCTGGGCGATGACCGGTTACCGCCTGGGCCACGCTTGCGGCCCGGCAGAACTCATCGAGGCCATGATGAAGATCCATCAATACACGATGCTCTGCGCCTCTTCGATGGGACAAAAGGCGGCGATTGAAGCCCTGGCCCGGCCGGATACGGACATCGGCGAAATGGTGGGTGAATACCGCCGGCGCCGGAATTTTATCGCGGCAGCATTTTCGGACATGGGCATCGAGTGTCACCGGCCGCTGGGCGCGTTCTACGCGTTCCCGAGCGTGGCGAAGTTCGGCCTGAAGTCGAAAGACTTTGCCATCAAGCTGCTCAACGAAGAAAAGGTGGCCGCCGTTCCGGGCTCCGCTTTCGGCGAATGTGGCGAAGGCTTCATCCGTTGCGCCTACGCGACCAGCATGGACAATCTCAAGGAAGCGATGGTGCGGCTGCAACGGTTCATCGGGAAACTTTGATGGCAGGGAGCGCCACTTTTCCGCCACCGCAATTTACATTGCCGGCTTTTCCCACTTCATCCCATGCGCCTCGGCCACGACGCGGTGCGTGAGCTTGCCGTTCATCACGTTGATGCCGCTGAGCAGCGCCGGGTGCAGGCGGCACGCCTCGGCCAGTCCATGGTCGGCGAGCGATTCGATGTAACGATACGTCACGTTCGTGAGCGCCTGGGTGGCCGTGCGGGCGTAAGCGCCGGGCATGTTGGCCACGCAATAGTGCGTCACACCTTCTTCCACGAAGACCGGATCATGATGCGTGGTCGGACGCGAGGTTTCCGCGCAGCCGCCCTGGTCGATCGCGATGTCCACGAACACACTGCCTGGCCGCATGCGCCGGAGCATGTCGCGGCTGATGAGTCGGGGTGCCTTGGCGCCGGGCACCAGCACCGCGCCGATGAGCAGGTCCACGTTCGCCAGCAGTTCCAGCAGATGGGATTCGTTGGAGTAAAGCGTGTGCGCCGTGTGCAGCGTGATGTCGAGAAAGCGCATCCGTTCCAGGTCCACTTCGAGGATGGTCACGTCCGCGCCGAGGCCCTGGGCCATGCGCGCGGCGTTGATGCCGGCGGTTCCGCCGCCGAGCACCACGACTTTCCCCGGCAATACCCCCGGCACCCCGCCCAGCAACGTGCCGCTGCCGCCGAAGTGTTTGGCCAGAAAATATCCCCCCACGAGCACGGACATGCGGCCGGCGATTTCACTCATCGGTTCCAGCAGCGGCAACCGGCGGTTGACCTCGACCGTTTCGTAAGCCAGCGCCGTGACCCCGGATTTCATCAGCGCCTCGGTGAGCGGTTTGCCGGCGGCGAGATGCAGGTAGGTGAACAGGAGCTGGCCGGGCCGCAGTAATCCGAACTCGGCCGGCAGCGGCTCCTTCACCTTCACAATCAGGTCGGCCTTTTGAAATACGGCGGCATGCGAATCCGTGAGCGTGGCGCCTGCCTGCTCGTATTCCGCGTCAGGGAAACCCGCGCCGGCGCCCGCCTGGCGCTCCACCACGACTTCATGCCCGCGTTTGATGAGCTGATACGCGCCCGACGGCAACAGGGCCACGCGATATTCCTGCTCTTTGATTTCCCTGGGAACGCCAACAATCATAACTGAGACTCCTTGTCCCCTTTTTTCGGCCTCGAGCGTTCGTCGCTTTCCGGGAACGAGCCGGACAAAGATCCGGCGACGGGTGACGCAACGATCTCGAGCCGGCTGTGGGGACGGTTAACCAGCGCGAGCAGGGTGACGGATGCGGCGGCCTGGCGCTCGGCTTCTTCGATCCTGGCGAACTCGCCGTATACCTCCGTCCGCACCGGTTCGTCGCGCAGCAGCGGTTCCTGTCCGCCGCCCGTGCGCAGGGCATAGAGAATATGGTGGGCGTTGATGGCTTCCAGCGGGCGGGCCGGGACAAAGGCGGCTTCCGGCCCGGCAATTTCCGTGACCAGCCGCGCGGCCAGGAGCAGCTGCAAAACCTGTTGCGCCAGCTTGGTCGGGATGCCCAGTTCGGTGGACACTTCCTGCAAGGTCGCCGGTGGCAGGCCCAGTTGAAAACGTTGCCCGACACAAGTCATCAGCCGGAGCGCAATGAATTCGCGTCCGCGCTGGTTCACATTTTCGACCAGCTTATCCTGGAGATAGGCCTTGCGATTCTGGAATGCGTAGGCCACCTGCGCGCCGAACAGCAGGATCAGCCAGGAAAAATAAAGCCCGACCATGAACACCGGCACCAGGCCCAGGCCGCCGTAAATCTTGCTGTTGGTGACCACGCGCGAGACGTACAGCGAACCGAAGACGTTGTTCAAATGCCACAGCGACCCGCCCACCAGGCCGCCGACCGCGGCGGCGCTCACCCGGACCTTGGTGTTGGGCATGATTTTGTAAAAGGCGGAGAACGCAAACCACAGCAGGAACAGCGGCAGGAATTTGAAAACAATCCCGCTGATCACCGGCATGGCTTCCACCACGTGCCGGACGCCGGCAAACCGCGGCCCCGACGCGAGAATCGTTCCGGCGATCAGCAACGTGGGCACCAGGCCGATGGCGAACCAGTAATGCTCGATGCGTGCCAGCCAACTGCGTCCATGCGTTACGCCCCAGACGTCGTTCATGGTCTCCTCGATGCGGGCGAGCAATGAAAAAACGACGAAGATGAGCAGGACGGTGCCCGCGACGCCGAGCGTGCCGCTGCGGGTGTTGCGAATGAAGGTGCGGATATTCCGGGCGGCCTCCTTTTGCGCCGCCACGCGGCCGTCGCTGTTTCCGACGGCCGCCGCCGCGAGCAGGCTGACAGTGTTGGTTGATCCTTCCGCGACGGTATTGGTCATTCCGTCCGTCACGGAGTTCGCTCCCGTCATTCCCGATTCCAATTGCGGGGCCGGTACAACCGCGTTGGTATTCCGGACCATGGGCGGCATGACGCTGGAGACGAAGCGGTCCACCACGTCGTAGATTTTTTCCTCGCCCTGGTTTTTAAGCAAGCTGCTGGTGATGCCGATCGCCACCGCGAGCAGGGGGATGAGAGCGAGCAGGGAGGTATAGGACAAGGCGGCGGCGCGGACGGGGCAACGATTGCGAACGAAGCTGTTCCAGACGAGGGCGCACAGGTGCGCAAAGCGTTCGAGCCGGTTGAGTTCGCCTTCCGCGCCGATATGAACGCCGCTCAAAATTTTGACGAGACGTGAGAACGGCTTTTTCGCCATGCGTTATGCCACGCTAACAAACCCGTCCGTCAAGTCAACCGGCGCGATAAATCCGCTTTATTGCCGCCCGCAAACCGGCACAATGTTCGCGCAGGCGTCCGTAGCTCAATTGGATAGAGCTTCTGACTTCGGATCAGAAGGTTGCAGGTTCAAGTCCTGCCGGGCGCACCATCAATGTTAGTCAATATTATCAATATGATTGTAATGTATTGATGCTCGCGTTGATGAGTTGAAAATAATTGCACTGAGCCACTTCTGAGCCACTATTTGGGTTTTCGAGCGTATCTGGTGCATCTGCCGGCGCAGCATGGAATGTGGTTAAAAGTGGTTTCCGGGTGACGTTGAAACAGAATTGGCAGCATGAACAATTCGCCGGGAATCCATCGTTCAGCCAGTTCTATTGCTGACCTGGTTGTTACCCTCAGCCACAGTTTTATATTTCAATATACGAACCAGCGGTCGTATAATCACGGTTAGGCGGCACTCGCAAATTATGAAGTCCATCGCTCTTACCCTTCTCTTTTCGGTCGTCATCCACTGTGCAGTAGCTGCGGATGCAGCCTTCGATTGCATCATCGCTTCGGACCGCACGACCTATTCAGTCGGCGAGATTCCGAACATCACGTTTCGAATCACCAACAAGACCACAAAGGAGGTTGTTCTCGTTGGCTCTCTTGACGGCTCCACCACGGACCGCCGATTTCCCGAGTGCCGTTTCGAGATTCTCGACGCTGCTGGTAAGGCCGTCACCCTTCCTCTCGGTCTCTGCGGCAACATGAACGTCCTACGGACAAACGACTTCGTCATTGTTCCCGCCGGCGGCACCTTCAATCCTTTCGGCACTGGTTTCTTTGCGCCATATGAGCTCTATCAGTTTCCAGTTACCGTCCCCGGCGACTATACGCTTCGGTTTTCCTACACCACCTCCGACCGTATTCAGGACTACTTCGGCGATGAGCGCATGATGGGCCGCACGAATGCGACACCAGAGATTCAGAGCCTTTTCGAGCGCGTTCCGAAACTCGAGCTCAAAAGCAACGAACTAAAACTGACGTTTACCGCCAAACCCAAATGACCGCACCGCCTAACCATGCGCTGCAGCGAACCCGACGGGGGCGTCGCGGTTGCAATCGTTGCGTCCCGTGCGCCGGGTCGCTGAGCTTGGGTCGTTAGACCTCATGAGAACGCTGCTTGCCATCACCTTCTTTGTTGTTTTGGGATTCACTGGTTACGCGCAGAAGACCGCACCCGTTTCATGGAAACTGCAACCGCCGACCAGCGGGCTCTATGGGCCTGATCCGAGCCAACGTTGGTATACAGGCGAGCTTGTTCGGATTGATGGCACGAATTTTCACTATACACGTTTCACAGATGTTGCAGGCTCTCCCGTTCCGGCTTACACAGGAAGAGTCGTTCTTTACGGTGATCACATTTACTTGGATCACCCGGGAGTTCCCTATCCATACCGGATTTCAGGTCTGTTAACAAATCGGCCGGTGCTTTGGACTTGGGAAGGTTATGAGCAGTGGAAGAAGACCGGAAAGATTGATGAGCTTGGTATCCTGTATCTCGAAAAGCCCAGGGTCGAACAAGGCGCTGCAGCGAACGGGAGCCAGCCGTCT